>Ga0316576_10000143_pt1 | contig 28100 bp, 23 predicted proteins | sample S0NA_FD_203075 | JGI IMG/M metagenome (GOLD analysis project Ga0316576, IMG submission 203075) | Rhizosphere microbial communities from salt marsh grasses in Alabama, United States - S0-2_050615r3r5 | ecosystem: Host-associated > Plants > Roots > Rhizosphere | place: USA: Alabama | collected...
GTAGGCGGTGTCCACCGTCGAGTCCATCGTGTCCTGGCTGAAGATGATGGCGTCCTCGCCCTTGTTCAGGTCGACGCCGAACTGGGCGAACAGCGATCCGGTCTCCTTGGGGAAGTAGGCCGCGTTGAGGATGCCGACCCACTGGCCGAGGAACAGGACCTGGACGTTGACCAGGGAGCGCATCCGCGTGCTCTCCAGGTGCTTGAGCCCGAAGCCCTCCGCGTAGTGATCGTGGATCGTCGTCACGTGGTGGTACATCATCACCTCGGCGAAGGAGTCGTTGCCGTCGTCGTCGCTGGCCGGCGGCGTGATGTCGAGGTAGGTGCCGTTCTTGTCCGCCGTCGCCTTCTGGACCAGGTGGCACACGGAGCCGGAGACAGGCATCCCACCGAGGGTGACGTTGAAGGTGTCGCCGCCCGGCTCGTTCAGGCAGTTCCAGACGTCGGCGTATTTGCCCGAGAGCTTGCCCCCCGGGTCGGTGAGGTGCTGGAGGGTGACGACCGAGGTCTTCTTGCCGTCCTCCACCGGGTTGACGTTGTAGACGTTGGCCAGCGGGCCGGACGGCGCGTCGGGCCCCGCGTCGAGCCCGTCGGAAGACAGCCCGTCGTCGTTGACCGAGCCGCCCTCGTCGCAGGCGAGCAGGGCGGCGGCGGCGAGCAGCGCGAGGGTGCGGACGTTGATCGTCATCGGCCCACCCCCTCGATGATCGCCCCCCGGCGGGCGCCGAGGTAGCTGCCGTCGACGGCGTCGACGAAGTAGATCCGGAAGGAGGGGTCGCCGGCGAGGACGACACGGTAGGCCAGGCGGGCCCGCCCCTCGCTCCAGACCACCGGCTCGGCCCGCCCCGGGCCGTCCCCGAGGCCGAGGGCCCGGCGCGCGGCGGCGACCGCCGCGCGAGGGTCGATCCGCGCCGTGGTCGAGGGCAAGCTCAGGGGCGTGAGGCTGGAGCGGACGGCGCGCACGTGGCCGCGCAGGTCCAGGCTTACCGTCACCCGGGCCCCGACGACCTCGAGGCCGCGGTAGCGCTGGCGCAGCCTCACGACCCGCTGGCTCCGGGTCTCGCGCAGGTCCACGAGCTCCAGCCGGGATCCGCCCGCGCGGCCGAGGAACAGGTCGGGGTGCTGGAGGACGAAGCGGCGGGCGCGGTCCGCGTTGTCCGCGCCGAGAACCGAAACGTCGAGGCCGCGGATCGCGACGGGCCGGGGCGCCGCGGCCCAGCGCACGGTGAGGTCGGGCCCGAGCCGGGTCAGGGCGGCCTCGGCCCGGCGGCGCTCGAGATGGCCGCGTCTCGGGCCGGCCTGCGCGACCGGGCCGACGATCGAAAGGACGACGGCGAGACAGACGATTCGATGCGACATGAGCTACCCTTTCACGACAACGTTGCCAACAGTGTAGCAACTGTGGGGCCCGGCGGTAGCGGGTGGCTTGCGCGCCGGGGGGCCATGCGGCACGATCCATCCCCGGAGGCTTGCCGCCATGCACATCAAAGCCCCGAGCATCCTGTGGACCTTCACCGTGGTCGCCCTGACCGGGGCGGGCTGCTCGAGCTGCCTCGACCGGTCCAAGCCGCAGACCCACGCGGCCACCAGCAACGAGCCGCCGCCGTCCGGGCCGAGCTCGGCCCCAGAGGCGCCCCGGCGGGTGCGGGCGCCCGCCATGGCGGGCTCCTGGTACCCGGACGACAAGGAGCAGCTCGCCCGGCTCATCGACAAGCACCTCGCCGACGCGAAGCCCAAGGCCGAGGTGAAGGGAAGAGTGATGGCGCTTGTCTCGCCCCACGCCGGCTACGCCTTCTCGGGCAACGCCGCGGCGGCGGGCTACAGGCTCCTCAAGGGGCAGGAGATCACGCGGGTCGTGGTCCTCGCGGTTGCCCACCACGTGCCGTTCACGGGGGCGTCGATCGCCGAGGTGACCCACTACGAGACGCCCCTTGGCCTCATCCCGCTCGATCACGCCGCGGTCGCTCGCCTGCGCAAGTGCCGGGTGGTGGGTACGGTTGAGTCGGCCCACACGCAGGAGCACTCCCTCGAGATCCAGCTGCCGTTCCTCCAGCGGGTGCTCGGCAGCTTCACGCTGGTGCCGCTCCTGCTCGGCCACCTGGAGCAGAAGGACTATGAGGAGCTCGGCGCCGCGCTCGAGGAGATCGTCGACGCGAAGACGCTGGTCGTGGCGAGCAGCGACTTCACGCATCGCGGGCCGAGCTACAGCTACGAGGTCCCCGCCGGCCCCGGGACCGTGCAGGAGCGGCTCAAGCGCCTGGACCAGGGCGCCATCGACCGGGTGCTCGCGCTGGACTGGCAAGGTCTGCTCGCCTACCGGAGGAGGACGGGGACCACCATCTGCGGCGCCGCGCCCGTGGCCCAGCTCCTGGAGCTCCTCGCCCGGCAGAAGCCGCGCCCCCAGGCCCACCTTGAGAGCTACTACAACTCGGGGGACATCGGCGGGGACTACACCAACACGGTGTCCTACGTCGACGTGGCGTTTTCGGGCAGCTGGCCGGAGCGCTCGAAGCTCGAAGAGGCGCGCAGCGCGGGCGAGAAGGTCTTCCCGCTCTCGCGGGAGGAGAAGAAGCTCCTCCTCGCCCTGGCCAGGCGATCGCTGGATGCCGCGGTCCGCAAGGGCGGCTACGATCCGTCGGTGGTCAAGAGCGGGAGCTTCCCCGACTCGCTGCAGCGCAAGGCCGGCGCGTTCGTCACGCTCAAGTGCAAGATGGGTCCGGAGGCGGTCTGCACCGGGCACGGCGACGATCTGCGCGGCTGTATCGGGACCATCATTCCCGTGGACCCGGTGATGCAGACGGTGGCCAGGCGCGCGGCGAGCGCGGCGCTGGAGGACACGCGGTTCCCGAAGAAGGTCTCACCCGCCGAGCTGGGCAAGATCACGGTCGAGGTCTCCGTGTTGACGCCCCCTCGCCCGGTGGCCAGCCCGGACAAGATCGTCATCGGACGGCACGGCATCATCCTGCAGAAGGGGATGATGAGCGCGACCTTTTTGCCCCAGGTCGCGCCCGAGCAGGGCTGGGACCTGGAGACGACGCTGGCCCACCTGTCACGCAAGGCGGGCCTCGGCCCGGACGGATGGCGGGACGGGGCGCGATTCTCGGTCTACGAGGCCATCGTCTTCACCGAGGGCGAGCCGCTCTAGATGGGAGACCGAGTGGACAACGACACGCCGGACACCGAGCTCGGCGCCCGCGTCGCCGAGCTCGCGGCGCAGGTCGACGAGACCCGCAAGCAGCTGATCAAGACGTCAAACATCCTTGGAAACCTGACGGCCGAGGTCAAGGCGGTGGGCCGGGCGCAGCAGCAGGAACGCCGCGGCCTGTCCCTGAACTCGGCGGCGGCTTACATCCTGTTCGTGCTCCTCGTCGCCTCCGGGTTCTACTTCCTCTACCGGGGGCAGGTGGATCGGCTCGACGCGGAGAAGAACGCCCTGGTCCGGGAGCACGCCGCGGCGCTGACGAAGCTGGCCGCCCTGCGCGAGGCCGAGGAGAAGCGCCGCCAGGCCGAGGACAAGGCGGCGGCCTTTTACCGGCTGAGCCAGTCGGGGCGGCTGCACCGGGCGCTGGACCAGTATCCCGAGGTCTCCCAGCTCCCCCTCTCGCGGGTCGAGGCCGCGGTGTTTCAGGACTGGGTCGCCCGGGTGAAGAGCCGGATCGCCTACACATCGTACTCGGAGGGGATGAAGGCGGTGGGGGACAAGCAGTGGAAGCAGGCGACCACCGAGTTCCGGACGGCGCTCAAGTACATACCTCATCCGCCGCACGAGGCCTCGCTGCGCTACTACTTCGGCGTGGCGCTGATGAAGCTCGGAAGCTACCGCGAGGCGGCGGAGGAGCTGGAGCGGGCCCTGGGCGTCGGGGCGGAGAAGGCGGTTTCACACGAGATCCGCTACTACCTCGGTTCGATCTACGAGCAGACCGCGCGGCGTGAGAAGGCCGTCGCGGCCTACAAGGCCTACCTCAAGCGCTTCCCCGCCACGAGCTACGCCCGCGTCGCGCGTCGCCGGATCAAGGAGCTGGAGTGATGCTGGCCAGGGGCTTGCCGGGGGTGCGCGCGTCGGCCACCGGCTCGGGCTTCTTGCGAGAGCGGTAGTACTGGGCGAGGAGGTTGCGGGCGGCCGTGTGGGCCTTGATGCGCCAGCGGGCCGGGTTTCCCAGCAGCACGGCCAGGGCGACCTTGGGCTTCTCGGCCGGCGCGAAGCCGACGAACCAGTTGTAGTGGAGGAAGGGCCGCCGTCGCGAGAGCGAGCCGGTCTTGCCGCCGACCTTGACGTCCGGCAGGAACGGGCGCCCGCGGCGGGAGATGAACCCCTTGCGGGCGGTCCCGATGGTGGTCGTCATCACCATCGCCTCCGCCAGCGCGTCGGCCGAGCGACGGCTCATCACCCGCTCCGGATCCGTTGGCTCGGGGATCTCGGTGGTTCCGTCGGGGTGCCGCACAGAGGCGACGATGTGCGGCCAGCGCAGCGTCCCCCGGGTCGCGGCGACGCCGGCGATCACCGCGCCGTGGAGCGGGCTGGCCTCGGTGTGCCAGAAGCCGGCGGCGACCTGGGCGAGCTCGAGCTCGGTGGAGGGGATGTCGGCCTTGCTCGGCTGCGTGGCGAGCTCGAAGGGGATGGAGCGGTTGAAGCCGTAACGCCGCGACCAGCGCCGCAGCGACCGCGCGTTCAGGTAGCGCAGGGCGAGCTTGGCCACGACCGGGTTGACGCTCTTGGCCACGGCGTAGGACAGGCTCTTGCACGTGGTGTCGAGGCGGGGACTGTCCACCAGGTGGTGTTTGCGGATCCCACGCAGGCCGCCGTGGTAGCAGACCTTGGTGCTCGCGGGCACGCCATTCTCCAGCAGCGCCGAGGTGGTGACGAGCTTGAAGACCGAGGCGGCGGGGGCCCACGGTGTGAGGCAGAGCTCCTCGGCGCCGGTCTTCGGGTCCTCGGCCGAGTACCCGGCCATCACCAGGGTGCTTCCGCTGTCCAGCTCGTAGAGGAACATCGCACCGTAGGGCAGCTCGTTGTCCCGCATGTACCCGCTGGCCCACTGCTGAAGATCCGGATCCAGGGTCAAGTTGATCTGTGTGCCGTCCTTGAGGACCTGCACCAGGTGCCGTCCGTCGACGGCTGTCCGGCTCAGGTCGAGCTTGTCCCGCCAGTCGGGCGGTGAGGCCTTGCGCGCGGTGGGTGCAGACTTGGCAAGGGCGGTGGGCGCGATGGGGGGAGTGAGGCCCGTCTGCCGCGCCAGCACGCCTCCGGCAATGAACATGACCAACGTGACGAGCAGACTTGCCCCCGGCCTTTTCTTGAAAAAGGCAATCATTACAAGCTCCTGAGCTGGCTGATGGGATACAAGGACCAGTCTAGGGCATGTAGGTATAGGTGTCAAAAAAACCTACCCATCTCAGTGGTCTGTTGCGAGTTTTTGAAAATCGCGATATTGTCTAGCCTTCGGTAGCAACATTTTGAGATGACTTGAATTTTGAGCGCGCGACCGGTGGGCGCGCGCTGAACTGGGCCCAGGCGCGACACCCCGGCGGCTGGGAATTTGGGCAGGTTTCGGTGTCCAAGTCAGAGGATCTCAAAAACAAGACCGTCGTGACCGTGATCAGCCGGATCGCCGAGCGACCGGTCGCGAAGGAGGCCTGCCTCGTCGTCATCTACGGCCAGGAGCTGGGCAAGAAGTACAACATCGAGTCTCGGTCGATGATCATCGGTCGCTCATCCAAGTGCGACGTCCAGATCGACCAGGAGTCGGTGAGCCGGAACCACTGCAAGATTGTCAACACCGGCAAGACCGTGCTGATGCGGGACCTGGGCAGCACCAACGGGACCTACGTCAACGACGTGCCCATCGACGAGCACGTGCTGCGAGACGGGGACCTGGTGAAGATCGGCCGGACGATCTTCAAGTTCCTCACGGGCGGCAACATCGAGCACGCCTACCACGAGGAGATTTACCGCCTGACGACCGTCGACGGCCTGACGCAGATCTACAACAAGCGCTACTTCATGGAGGTGCTCGAGCGAGAGATCAGCCGTTGCCACCGCTACGCGCGGGACCTGTCGCTGATCATGTTCGACATCGACCACTTCAAGCAGGTCAACGACAACTACGGGCACCTGGCCGGTGACCACGTGCTGAAGCACCTCGCATCGGTGATCAAGGCAAGGATCCGACGTGAGGACATCATGGCTCGCTATGGTGGCGAGGAGTTCACGATCATCCTGCCCGAGATCGATCACTTCAACGCCATGCGCTTCTCGGAGAAGATCCGCATCCTCGTCGAGAACACCGACTTCCAGTTCGAGGACACCAACATCCCGGTGACCATCTCCATCGGCGTGACCACCGCGAGCGAGGAGGTGCGCACGCCCGACGAGTTCATCAAGATCGCCGACGACAACCTGTACGAGGCGAAGCACAACGGCCGCAACTGCGTGGTGGGGGAGAAGATCTAGACGGCCGGGGTCTCTAGCCCAGCCCGCCGTCGATGACCTTGAAGGTCCGGCGCATCCGTTCACGCTCCAGCGGCTCGAGGCCCGAGCGGAGCAAGGCAGAGTCGGGGCAGCGCTTGAGGCCGGCCTCGAAGGTGGCCACCGCCTCGTCGGCGCGATCCAGCGCGTCGAGGATCGCGGCCTTCTCGTAGTACAGATCCTCGAGCAACCACTCATCACCGGCGGCCAGGCTGCGGAACGAGCGCTCGATCCCCCGCAGGGCGTCGGCGTAGCGCTCCATGTCAGCGAGCACCGCGGCGCGGACGTAGTGCACCTCGGCGCTCTTCGGCGCCCGGCGCAGGGCCATCTCCGCCGCCGCCAGAGCCGCCGGATCGTCCTCGAGCGAGGAGAGGATCTGGCTCTTCAGGATCCACGCCCCGGGGTCCTTGGGGCGCATCAGCAGCGCGAGGTTGACGTACTCGTTGGCCTCCCAGAGGTCGCCCGTGCTCTCGTAGCCCCCGAGCAGTGACCGGGCCATCTCCAGATAGTCTTCAAAGTCGTTCAGGTCTTCTCGTGCCATGTGCCGTCCGCTAGCCGAAGATGATCGATCGCCTTGAAGAGAGCGTGTCGTCCACCATTGTCTGGATCGTGGACCGCACCTGCTCGGTGAGCCTGTTGACGAGAATCCGGTCGTTGTGCGCGTCGGTGCCGTGCTTGCCGACCAGGTCCATCGGCTCGCCGAAGCGGATCGTCCACTTGCTGGGCAGCGGGAGCGCGCCGGCGGGCCCCAGCCAGGGGAACGTGGGTGTGATCGGGATGTAGGGAATGCCGAGGTACTTCGCCAGCCAGGTGACCTTGGTCAGCATCGGGTAGGCCTCCTCGGCTCCGATCACCGCGGCCGGGATGATCGGAGCGCCGGACTTCAGCGCGAGCTTCACGAAGCCGCCCCGGCCGAAGCGCTGGAGCTGGTAGCGCTTGCTGTAGCGCTTGCCGATGCCCTTGATCCCCTCGGGAAACACCGCCACGACCTGGTCTCCCTCCAGCAGACGCTCAGCGTTCTCCTGGCAGGCCCGGACGCAGCCGATGCGGTTCATCGTCATCCCGAGGAACGGGAAGTGGAAGACGAAGTCCTCGACCAGGGGCCGCACGTCCCGATGCGCCGGGTGACAGAAACGCACGGCGTACATGATCATCGCGCCGTCCAGGGGCAGCGTGCCCGAGTGGTTCGAGACGATCAGCGCCCGGCCGTGGTCGGGGAGGTTGTCCATCCCCACCGCCTCGACGCGGAAGTAGCTGTGGTAGAGGAACTCGAGCAGCTTGCCCCAGCGCTCGGCGTAGACCGGATCGAGCCCGAAGTCGTCGACCACGTCGGACCGTGTCCGCATCTTCCATCCGCTGAGCCAGGCGCGGTAGGTGTCGGGGCGCATCATCTGCCCGACGCGGTCCAGCAGGGAGGGGCCACGAACGGCGGGCTGCATGGCGTCCCTCGGGCGCCGCGTCACGTGGTGCTCGATGCGCCGGAGCTCGTCCACCAGCGAGCCGCTGTGGACGGGCCGCCGCCCGGCCTCGGGGTCGATCCCGTGGCCGGACAGGGGCGCCGGCGTCGCCTCGGGGGGCGCCTCGCCCAGGGTCGCGGTGGCCCGGGCTGCCCGACGAGCCGCCGCTCCGTCGATCACCAATGGGACCGCGCCGGGACCGGCGGGCTTGCGCAGCGTCGGGGCAACCGGGGGGCTCGCAGGCGCCGCCCCACCCGTGGGCCGGTCGCTGTTGGCCGGCGTGGCCGGCTTTCCTGCCCGGGCCTTCTTGGCGGTCTTCTTCGCCGGAGCCTTCTTGGCCGGAGCCTTCTTGGCCGGAGCCTTCTTGGCGGCGGACTTTTTCTTCGTCGGGGCTTTCTTGGCGGTCTTCTTTTTCGCCCGCGCCTTCTTGGCGGCGCGGCCTTGGTCCCCGGGCGTCCGGTCGCCGGCTGCAAACGGATCGTCACCGAGCACGGACTTGGCCATCACGCCCTCCCCGCGGCCGGGTTGGCCGCGTCCGCCCGCTCGTGGACCGGGGCGACGAAGTCGGCGATGATCCGCCGGATGTCGAACCGGGGCGAGAACCCCACCTCGCGCCGCACGCGGGCCGTGTCCACCACGGTGAGATAGCGCATGAAGTCCAGGTACATCGGCGGAGCGTCGAAGACCTGCGTCATCCACAGGACCTTGGCCAGGGGGTAGGCCACGGCGTGCGGGATCGGCAGGGCGACGCGACCGGCGAGCGCGAGCACGGTGCTCAGGGGTAGCACACCGTCACCGGCGACGTTGTAGTCCGCGTTGAAGTCGGCGTCCACGGCGAGCTTCAACACATCGACGGCGTCTTCCTCGTGCAGCAGCTGGACCAGCGGGTCATAGCCCATCATCACCGGCACGACGGGCAGGGCGAAGAAGTTCGAGATGTAGTTGTGGATCCGCCGGCCGACGATGTTGGCCATGCGCAGGATCGTTACCGTCGCGGCCGGGTTTTCGTTGCGGAAGCGGTGAGCCAGGCGCTCCGCCTCGAGCTTGTCGCTGAAGAACCGGCTCCCCGGCACGCCCTGCAGCCGGTGCTCCTCGGTGAGGAAGTTCGGGTTCTGCGGCGACGGCCCGTACAGGGCGGCGAGGCTCCACATCACGAACTTGTGGACCCTGCAGGCCGCGCAGGCGTTCAACACGTGCATGGTGCCGATGGCTTCCAGCTCGTGAGCCCAGGTCGTGTTGTGGCTGGGCTTGGAGAGGAAGGCCAGGTGGACCAGCGTGTCGGCCTTCTCGCGCTTGAGGATGTGGGCCACGTCGCCGTCCACGCTGGGCAGCGTCAGGTCTACCTTGTAGAACTGAGTCTTGGTCAGCGGGATGGTCGGCCTTCGGATGTCGATGGCCAGCACCTTGGCGTAGCGCCGGTCGTGCTCCATGCGGCGGATCACCTCGGTGCCCAGGAAGCTGTGCGCTCCGGTCACGGCGACCACGCGATGCTCGGGATCGAAGCTCGACCGGGTCACGAGAGAGCTGCTCTCGTCCTGCCTGCCGCCGCCCGTCCCGCCGGGCGGCAAAGCCGCGTCCTTCCCTTTGTCTGCCACGCTCATCGTGTGCCGAATCTAGGGGATCGTTGGAGGCAAGTAAAGGCCCCCCCGGCACTTGCGCACGGCGGCGAGGGCGGCTACGTTTCGACACCACAACCCGCCTCAACGATGGAGGTTTTGGGCAGATGCCGCCGCGCATCGTGATCCTGGATCCAGAGGTGATCAACCAGATCGCCGCCGGCGAGGTGGTGGAGCGGCCGGCCTCCGTGGTCAAGGAGCTCGTGGAGAACTCGCTGGACGCCGGTGCGCGGCGCGTCGATGTGGAGATCGAGGGGGGAGGGCAGGCGCTGATCCGCGTCGCCGATGACGGGGAGGGGATGACCGCCCAGGAGGCACGTCTCGCCCTCGAACGCCACGCCACGAGCAAGCTGCGGCGAACCGACGATCTGCTCGGCATCCGCTCCATGGGGTTCCGCGGCGAGGCCCTGCCCTCCATCGCCTCGGTCAGCCGGCTGCGCCTGATCACCCGCGCGGACGGCGCGGGGGAGGGCTTCGCGCTCCGCGTGGAGGGTGGGCGGGCCGAGCACGGGCAGCCCACGGGGACCCGGGTCGGGACCACCGTGGAGGTCACCGATCTCTTCTTCAACACCCCGGCGCGGCTGAAGTTCCTCAAGAGCACCGCCACCGAGACCGCGCACATCGGGGACGCGGTGACCGAGCTGGCCCTCGCCAACCCGGGTGTGCACCTGACCTTGACGGTCGACGGCCGGCCGTCGACTGACCTCCCGCCCAGCCGCACGCGGCTCGAGCGGGCCCGGGCGGCGCTCGGGAGGCGCGGGGGCAAGCTCGCGGCGGGCGAGCGCGAGGACGGCGGGATCGCGGTGCAGGCGTGCCTCGGTCCACCGTCGGAGAGCACGCGGTCTGCCCGCTCGGTGCACCTGCTGGTCAACCGTCGCAGCGTTCGCGACCGCTCGCTGATCCACGCCGTCGTCGCGGGCTACGACGCGCTGCTCGAGAAGGGACGTTTTCCTCCCGCGGTGGTCCACCTCGATCTCGACCCGGCGCTCGTCGACGTCAACGTGCACCCGCAGAAGATCGAGGTGCGCTTCGCCGAGCCCGGCCGGGTCTTCGCCGTGGTGCGCCGCACCGTGCAGGATGCGGTTGCGCGCGGGTGGCCCGAGGAGGCGGCGGCGCGTTACCGCATCCACACACGTGACGACGGGCAGCAGGACCCAGTGGGCGACCCGGCGGGGGGCTACGCCGAGCACCGCGCGCGGCTGCAGGAGGCCGCCCGGCGCTTCTGGTCCGCGCGCGGGGACCACGTCGCCGAGGGCGACGCTGCCGTCCTCGAGGGGCCGGCCGGCTTCTTCTCGTCCCTCGCGCTGCTGGGCCAGGCCCTGGGCACGTACCTGGTCCTCGAGGGGGAGGGAGAGATCGTGCTCGTCGACCAGCACGCGGCCCACGAGCGGGTGAGCTTCGAGCGGCTGCGCGCGGCTCACGCGGGCGGCGCCGTGCCCTCGCAGGCGCTGCTGATCCCCTCCGAGGTCGCCCTGGACCGCCGGCAGGCCGCGGCGGCGACGGAGCACGCGGAGGCGCTCGGCCGGCTGGGCCTGCAGCTCGAGGCCTTCGGCAAGGACGCCTGGATGGTGCGGGCGGTCCCGACCTGGCTCGCGGGCGGGGACCCCGCCGCGCTCGTGCGCGACGTCCTAGACCAGCTGATCGCCAGCGGCGGCGCGGCTCTCGAGGGCGAGGAGGTCTTGCCCCTGCTCGCCCGGATGGCCTGCCACGGCTCGGTGCGCGCCGGTCGCCCCCTCGAGCCCGACGAGGTGCGGGCGCTGCTCGCGGCCCTGGATCGGCTCGGCGACCACCCGTCGTCCACGAGCTGCCCCCACGGCCGCCCGGTGCTCGTCCGGCTCTCGAGGGCCGAGCTGGAGCGGCGCTTCGGCCGATGAGCGAGCCGCCTCTCATCGTGGTGGTCGGACCCACCGCGGCCGGCAAGACCGAGCTCGCCGTGCGCGTCGCGCTGGAGATCGGCGCGGAGGTGGTCAGCGCCGACTCGATGCAGGTCTACCGCCACTTTGACGTGGGCACGGCGAAGCCCGACTCCGCCGAGCGGCGAGGCGTGCCGCACCACCTGATCGACGTGGCCGAGCCCGGCGAGCCGTTCTCCGCCGCCCGCTTCGTGACGCTGGCCGACGCCGCCATCGCCGAGATCCGAGGCCGGGGTCGGCGGATCGTCGTCGCCGGGGGCACCGGCCTCTACGTCAGGGCGCTGCTCCACGGCCTGTTCGAGGCCCCACCACCCGACCCGGCGATCCGCGCGAGGCACCAGGCGATCCGTGACCGGGACGGAGTCGCGACGCTGCACGCCGCGCTGGAGCGGGTGGACCCCGAGGCGGCGCAGAGGATCAACCCGGCCGACTTTGTCCGCGTCTCCAGGGCGCTGGAGGTCTACGAGCAGAGCGGTCGCTCGATCTCGTCACTCCAGGCCGGCCACCGCTTCGCCGAGCGTCGCTACCCGGCGGTGCGGATCGGGCTCTCGCCGGCGCGCGACGCGCTGCGGCAGAGGATCGAGCAGCGGGTGGACCGGATGATGGTGGCGGGCTGGCTCGACGAGGTGCGGGATCTGGTGCGGCGGGGCCTGGGGGAGAGCGCGCCCATGGGCGCCCTGGGCTACCGCCAGCTCCACGCCCACCTGAAGGGAGCGCTTGACTTGGTCGAGGCGGTGCGCCAAACAAAGCGGGACACGTGGCGCTTCGCCCGGCGCCAGCTCAACTGGTTTGGATCCGAGCCCGACACGATCTGGTTCCAGGGGACCGGGGCAGAGGTCTCGGCGCAGTGGCTAGGAGATGCTCTTGGACGTGATTCTTGACTTCGAACGCCCGGTCCTCGACCTGGAGCGCAAGATCGAGGAGCTGAAGCAGCTCCGCACCGGGAGCATCGACTTCTCCGACGAGATAGAGCGTTTGGAGTCCAAGGCCCAGCGGCTGCGCCAGGAGATCTTCTCCGACCTCTCGCCGTGGCAGGTGGTGCAGCTGAGCCGCCACCCGCTTAGGCCCTACACCCTGGACTACATCGAAGGGCTGACCACCGACTTCGTCGAGCTCCACGGCGACCGGCTCTTCCGCGACGATCCCGCCATCGTCGGCGGCCTGGCCTACTTCGACCACCGGCCCGTGGTGGTGGTCGGCCAGCAGAAGGGGCGCGGGACAAAGGAGAACCTGGTCCGCAACTTCGGCATGCCCAACCCGGAGGGCTACCGCAAGGCCAAGCGGCTGATGGAGCTCGCCGGCCGCTTCGGGCTGCCGTTGATCACCTTCATCGACACCCAGGGGGCCTACCCCGGCATCGGCGCCGAGGAGCGGGGGCAGGCCGAGGCCATCGCCCACAACCTGGAGGTGATGGCGGGGCTGCCGATCCCGGTGATCAGTGTCGTGATCGGCGAGGGCGGGTCGGGCGGCGCCCTGGCCATCGGCGTCTGCAACCGCCTGCTGATGATGGAGCACTCGATCTACTCGGTGATCTCCCCCGAGGGCTGCGCCTCGATCCTCTGGCGTGACGCGGCCAAGGCGAGCCAGGCCGCCGAGGCGATGCGCCTGCGCGCCAAGGACATCCTGGCGATCAAGGTCGCCGACGAGGTGGTGCCGGAACCCGGGGGCGGGGCGCACCGGGACCCCAAGGCCGCCATCGCCCGCCTGGGCGAGGCGCTGCGGCGGAACCTGGCCGAGCTCGACGCGCTCGACCCCGACCAGCTCGTCGAGCAGCGCTACCAGAAGTTCCGCGCGGCCGGCGCGTACTTCGAGAAGCAGCCGAGCTGACTCACTCGAGGGTGACGAGGTCCATGCTCGGGCAGTGCTCCGCCCGGAACGGGCCGTCGGCGTGGCCCACCGCCGCGCCCTTTTCCGGGTGGGGCGGATCCGTCGAAAAGGTGAGCGTGGCCTCGCCCTCGACGATCCCAGCCGGGGGCGAGCAGCGCGGCGGCAAACAGCATTGCAAGTCGGCGGGAGCCCACCGATCCACCCAGGCCTGTCTAGCGCAGGGTGAGCGGCCCGGGGACGTAGACGTCCATCGGGCCCCACGAGCGGACGCCGGTGGGGGAGACGGCGTAGATCCGGTAGTGCCCGTCGGGCAGGCCCTGGACCGCGAGCTGTCGCCGCGGACCGACCCAGCCGACGAGAAAACCGTCGACGTAGATCCATGCCGCGCGGCGGGCGCGGTTCTCGATGGACAGCTTGCCGGTGCTCGGCCGTTGCCGCAGCCCGGCGAGCGATGGCGGCGGGACGATCTGCAGGCCCTCGCCCGCGCCGGTCAGCGCGCGCACGGTGTGGTAGCCCGCGCGGTTTGCCACGAGCTGGTCGGGCGCCCCGCGAACCCAGCCGTGGTCATCCACGGTGGCGTGGAAGGTGGGGGGCACCCCGCCAGGCTTGCCCTCGTTGCGCACGGTGGTGGTCCAGGCGAGCGGCGTACCGGTGCGCCAGGCCAGGGACTCGAGCAGCAAGACTCCCCTCGGCGTCTGCAGCAGCGGCAACGCGACGTGGAGCAGGGGCTGGTCGAAGATCGCGTAGAACGGGCGCGGCTGGTCGAGGTAGGTCACGGTGAACGGCTGGCGGATGGGCCAGCTGGTCGCCCGCCCGGGCTGCGGGGTGTAGCGGTAGAGGATCGTGTCGTCGTGGGTCCGGGTGCGCCAGGGCCAGCGATGCTCGATCCTGGGCGCGGTCGGCGCCTCGGCCGCTTCCTGGCCGGTCTGCTTGTCGTCGATGTCAAAGTCGGCACGGGTGGAGGACTCGTGCAGGTCGAGCACGTCGGGCAGGCGGCCGAGAGGGAGCGTGTGGGTCTGGCGGCGGTCGGGGCGCAAGACCACCAGCTGGTCGAGGTCCTCGCACAGCAGCAGCTCCGCCGGGCCGGCCGGGTGGCGCCGGTCGAGCGAGAGCAGCACCCGGCCGCCGCTCGCCCGGACCTCCGTCGAGATGCTGGACGAGCGGATCAGTTTCTGGATCACGCGCCTGGCCCGGTCATCCAGGCGGGCGAAGCCGAGGATCGGCGTGGACTCGAGCCGCTGGGTCACGGTCCAGTGGTGCACATAGCGCGGACCGGCCGCGATCGGGGCGGCCCTCTTCGCCCCGGCCTGCGGCCCGAGCAGGAGCACCAGGGCGAGCGTGGTCAGGGACCGGCTCATGCCGCGTCGGTCTCCAGGCGGTCGCTGCGCCGGGCTCCGCGCCGGAGCACGCGCTGGCTCAGCCCGTCGAGCAGGCTGTAGACCACCGGCACGACCAGCAGGGTGAGCAGGGTCGAGGTGAGCAGACCGCCGATGACGCAGATCGCCATCGGCGCGCGGACCTCCGATCCCTCGCCCATCCCCAGGGCGACGGGGAGCATGCCGAAGACCATCGCCGCCGTGGTCATCAGGATCGGCCGCAGCCGGATGGGCCCGGCCTTGAGCAGCGCCTCGTCGCGCTCCATCCCGCGCTCGCGCAGGGTGTTGGTGTAGTCCACGAGCAGGATCGCGTTCTTGGTCACCAGCCCCATGAGCATGATGATCCCGATCATGCTGAAGATGGAGAGCGGGCGCCCGGCGGCGAGCAGTGCGCCGATGGCGCCGATCAGGCTCATCGGCAGCGAGAGCATGATCGTGAGCGGGTGGATGAACGAGTTGAACTGCGAGGCGAGGATCATGTAGACCATGACGATCGCGAGGAACAGGGCGAAAAACATGTCCCGGAACGACTCCTCCATCACCTCGGCCATGCCGGTGAAGTCGGTGGAGTAGCCCGGCGGAACGAGCCGGGCGGCGATGGCGCGCACCTCCTCGAGCGCCTCGCCCATGGGCTTGCCCGCCAGGTTGGCGAGGATCGTGACCTGGCGCTGCCGCTTCTGCCTGTTGATCTGGGTCGGCCCGCTGCCGCGCTGGATCGTGACCAGGTTGCTCAGATCGACGAGCTGGCCCAGAGAAGAGCGGACCTGCAGGCGCTTGAGGTCCTCGGGGCGCGCGCGGTCCTTGGCCTGCAGACGCACGCGCACGTCGTAGAGATCGCCGCCCTCGCGCAGCTGGGTTGCCTTGTCGCCCCCCATCAACGCGCGGACCGTGGTGGCGATGGAGGCCACCGGCACGCCCAGGGCCGCGGCGCGGTTGCGGTCAACCCGGATGTTCAGCTCGGGCTTTCCCTCGCGGTGCGTGCTGTCGATGTCGACGATGCCCGGGATCTTGCGCATCGCCGCCATCACCTTGCGGGAGACCCCGGCGAGCTTGTCCAGGCTCTGCCCGCGGATGTTGTACTGGATCGGCAGGTTCTTCATCCCGCTGCCGGAGACGATGGGCGTCTCCTCGACCGAGATGGTCGCGCCGCGCTGGCGCGCGAGGCGCTCGCGCACGAACTCCATCAGCTCGGCCTGGCTGAACGCGCGCCGGTCCTTGCCAACGATCTTGACGTAGATCGCGGCCTCGTTGACCTTCTGCTGCACGTCTCCGCCGACGCGGACAAAGGTCTGCTCCACGCCAGGCAGGGACCGGACGACGCGGGCGACCTGCTCGGCGTAGCGCTTCGTGGCGAGCAAGGACTTGCCCGAGGGCAGCTCGATGTTGATGTTGAACTCCGAGCGGTCGAATGGGGGGACGAACTCCTGTTTGAGGAAGCTGCCGAGGTAGATCGCCGCGCCCAGGGTGGCCAACGCGAGCATGACCACGGCGGCGCGGTGACGCAGGGCCACGGCCAGGGTGCGGCGGTAGGCCTCGTCCAGGCGCTGGAGCATGCGCTCGATCAGCTGAAACAGCGCGTTGGGCCGCTTCGAGACCTTGATGAAGCGCGAGGAGAGCATCGGCGTCAGGGTGAAGGAGACGAAGAGGGAGATCAGCACGGCGACCGAGACGGTGACGCCGAACTGGTAGAAGAAGCGGCCGATCATCCCCTTCATGAAGGCCACGGGCACGAACACGGCGACGATGGAGAAGGTCGTGGCCATCACGGCGAGGCCGATCTCCTCGGTGGCGAAGTGGGCCGCCTCCCGCCGCTCCTTGCCCTCCTCGACGTGGCGGTAGATGTTCTCGATCACCACGATGGCGTCGTCGATGAGGATACCGATGCTCAACGACAGGGCGAGCAGCGTTAGCCAGTTCAGCGTGAAGCCGAGCCAGTAGACGAAGGCCAGTGTCGCAATGACCGAGGTGGGGATGGCTATCGCGCTGATCAGGGTCGTACGCCAGTTGCGCAGGAAGAAGAGGATGATTACCACGGCCAGGAACGCGCCGAAGACCAGGTCGAACTCCACGTCCTCCACCGAGCTCTCGATGAACGTGGAGAGGTCGGCGACCACCTCCGTCTTCACGCCGCGCCGGCCGAGGTCCGCCTGCATCGCCGCGATCTCGTGCCGGGCCTGTCGGGCGACCTCGGTGGCGTTGGTCCCGGATTTCTTGCGCACGACCAGGCTGACAGCGGAGACGCCGTTGAGCGACGAGTAGGAGCTCGCCTCCTCGGTGGAGTCGACGACCCGGGCGACGTCCTTGATCCGAATCGGCGCGCCGGGGGTAGGCACGGGGACGATGAGCTCGGCGATGCCACGGGCCGAGTGCACCTCGCCCTTGGTCTTGACCACCAGCTCGTCCTGGCCGTCCCGGAAGCGCCCGCCGGGGACCTCCAGGTTCTGGGCGGCGAGGGCGGCGAAGACGTCCTGGACGGCCAGGTGGTACTGGGCGAGCTTGTCGGCCCGGACCCAGACCTGGATCTCGCGCTCCTGCCCGCCGACGACGTCGATGCCGCCGACGCCGAGGATCTTCTGCAGCCGCGGCTTGGCCTCGTCTTCGGCGATCTTCGTCATCTCCCGGATGGGGATGCGCCCGGAGAGCACCAGGGAGAGGATCGGCGCCGCGCCCAGGTCCATCTTGGCCACCACGGGGGGCTCGACCTCCTTGGGCAGCTCGCGCAGGGTGGCCGAGATCTTGTCGCGGACCTCCTGGGCCGCCTCCTCCACGTCCTTCTCCAGCTCGAACTGGATGATCAGCTGCCCCACGTTCTCCAGGCTGATGGAGCGCAGCGCCTTTATGCCGGAGATGCCGGCGACGGCGTCCTCCAGCTTGGTGATCACCTTGGTCTCCACCGCCTCGGGGTCCGCGCCCGGGTAGATCGCGGTGGCCGTGACCAGCGGGAACTCGACGTTGGGGAACAGGTCCACGCCGGTGCGGCTGTAGCCGATCAGGCCGAAGACCACCAGGGCGGCGATCATCATCGTTGCGAAGACCGGCCGCCGGATCGAGACGTCGGCCAGCTTCATCGAGCGGCCTCCGCCGTGGCCTGGGGCTTGGCGTTCCCCTGCGCCCCACCTCCGGTGGCCCGCGCCTTGACCTCGTCGCCGTCGATGAGCCCCGTGGCGTCGAGGATCACGGTCTCGGCGCCGGAGAGCCCGCTGACGACCTCGCTCTTCCCACTGTCCGCCGCGGCGACCCGCACCTCGCGCCGTCGTGCGTGGCTGCCGTCGAGCACGTAGACCGAGTAGACGTCGCTGCCCTCGTCGACCACGGCCTCGTCGGGGACGAGCAGCTTGCGGCGCGGCTTGCTTGTGGCGATCCGGACCCGGGCGTAGAGGCCCGGCCGCAGATCCATCTTCTCGTTGCTGATCTCGACCACGGCCTCGAAGGAGCGGGTCATCGGATCCACGCTGCGGATCACCCGGGCGATCTTGGCGTCGACCTTGCGGTCGATGCTGGTGAAGTTGACCTTGGCGGTCGCGCCCTCCTCGACCCGGTTCAGCTCGGGCTCGGGCAGGCTGATCTTGACCTCCAGGGTGCTGACCTCCTGGAACACGAGGATCACGGTGGGCGGCATCGCGGTGGCGTAGTCGCCGAGCGAGGCCAGCCTCTTGAGCACCACCCCGTCGTAGGGCGCGGTGATCACGGTGTCGGAGAGCGCCTTCTTGGCCATGTCCAGGGCGACCTGGGCCTGCTTCATCTGGGCCTGGGCGCCGCGGTACTTGTCGCTGATCTGGTCGTACTGGGCCCGGGCCGTCGCGTCCTGCTGCAAGAGCTTCTCGAAGCGCTGCTTCTCCCGGGTCGTCGCGTCGAGGGCGACCCGCGCGCCCTCCACCGCGACCTGGGCCTGGCGCAGCGTCAGCCTGTACTGGCGCTGGTCGAGCACCGCGAGCACCTGGCCGCGCTTGACCACGTCCCCCTCCTGGACCGGGAGCCGCTTGATCAGGCCGGTGACCCCGGGCATCACCTTGGTGGTGGACGGCGCGGCGGCGGTGCCGGTGGCCCGGATCTCGTCACGGTCCATCACCACCTGGACGGCCGCGGTGCGCACCGTCCGTGGCCCGGTGGCCATGGTGGTGGGCAGCTTGGCGATGGATTCTCTCTCCTTGCACCCCGGCGTGAGCAGAGCGAGGAGCATCAGCGGATAAAGCTTTTTCACCATGTATGCCTTCAACGGTTCGAGTGCCCGCCCCCGACAGTAACAACGCTATGCCCAGTGGGTAAACATACCCGGAAGAAGGGGAACGCGCCAGGGGGGGTGATCACGGCGCGAGGCGCAAGAGGAACACGTTGTTTCCCACGCTCCCGGGCCCGGCTCAATCGGCCCCGCACCGGGATCGTAGGATCCCGCCGAGGCTCGGAATCGACGCGCATCACAGCGCATCAAGAACGCGTCAGCGCTTGAAGGGGACGTGCTCGCGACCGAAGTAGTCGCGGCTCAGGCGGGCCACGGTGCCCGAGAGGATGAGGATCGCCAAGAGGTTGGGCACCGACATCAGGCCCAGGGCCACGTCGGCGAAGGCCCAGACCACCTCGAGTCGGACCACCGCGCCGACGAAGTGCATCAGGACGAAGACGCCCTTGTAGGGCAGCACAACCCAGTCCCCGAGCAGGTACTGGGCGCAGCGGTCGCCGTAGTAGGACCAGCCGATGGCCGTGGAGATGGCGAAGAGGAAGACGCAGAAGGTGACGATGAGGTGCCCGTAGGGGAAGAGCTTCTGTAGCCCGAGCTGCAGGGCCCAGGCGGTGAGCGGTGAGCTGTTGAGCAGGGTGTAGCCGGTGAGCTTGGCGCCCTTGACCTTCTTCCCCTGCTGGTCGAGCACCCGGGGCTTCCCGTCCCCGTCCACGAGGAGGAACCCGTCCAGCAGCTTGTCCTTGACCGCGATGCGCGGGCCGTCGACGAACCCGTGGTTGATGATCAGGCGCACGCCCTGGGGCACGCCGGCCTTGACGGCGATCCGCCCCGGCGGGATGGGGCACTGCTTGCCGCGCTCGGTGTTCTTGAGCAGCCGGCAGGCCTGGGAGACGACGGTGATGTCGCTCTGCGTCGTGACCGGGTAGGTCCCCTCCTTTTTCTCCTTCCACACGCCGGTGGTGACGATCATCAGCCCGGTCAGGGTGCAGACGATGAGGGTGTCCACGAAGGGCTCGAGCAGGGCGACCGCGCCCTCGCGCACCGGCTCGTCGGTGCGGGCCGCGGCGTGGGCGATGGGCGCGCTGCCCTGGCCGGCCTCGTTGGAGAACAGTCCGCGCTTGACGCCCCAGCGCATGCCGTAGACGAAGGTCGCCCCGGCGAACCCGGCGATGGCCGCGGTGGGGCGGAAAGCGTCCGCCAGGATGGTGGCCATGGCCGCGGGCACGTCGCGGTAGCCGATGACCAGCACGGCGAGCGCGCCGATGAAGTAGAGGATCGCCATGGCCGGCATCAGCTTGGAGGCGACCGAGCCGATGCGCTTGATCCCGCCGAGGATCACCAGCGCGACCAGCGCGGCCGAGACGCCGCCGCTGATCCATGTCGGGATGCCGAAGTCGGCGCGGAACTGATCGGCCATGGTGAAGGCCTGGACCGAGTTGCCCGAGCCGCAGGAGGAGACCACGGCGCAGACGGCGAAGAAGACCGCCAGGGGCTTGAAGTGCCGGCCGAGACCCTTTTCGATGTAGTACATCGGGCCGCCGGAGACCGAGCCGTCGGCGTTGTCCTTGCGGAAGTGCAGGGCCAGGGTGCACTCGGTGAACTTGGTGGTCATGCCAAAGAGGGCGGTGAGCCACATCCAGAACAGGGCGCCGGGGCCGCCGTAGTGGATCGCCGTGGCCACGCCGGCGATGTTGCCGATGCCCACCGTGGCCGAGAGCGCGGTGGTCAGGGCCTGGAAGTGGGTGATGTCACCGGGGTCATTGGGGTCGTCGTAGACCCCGGCGACCACGCGGATCGCGTGGCGGAAGCCACGCAGGTTGATGAAGCCCAGGCGCAGGGTGAGGAAGATGCCGGTGCCGAGGAGCAGGGCCACGAGCCAGGGCAGCTGGGTCGGAGAGTTCCAGATCGCCTCGTTGGCGAGGTCGAGGGCGTGCTTGGCCGTTTCCACGGACTCCTGAGTAACCTTCACCGGGCGAGAGTGTCAAGGCTGGTGCAGCCTTGGGCGTCAGTTGAGCAGCCGCCACTGGAGGCGCGTGCCGGCCGAGTCCATCTCGAGGGTCGTGCCGTCGCCAAGGGGCGCGAGCGTGACGCGCTGGCCGTCGAGCCAGAGGCCCTGGGTGCTGGCCACGTCCACGGCGTAGACCTCGCCGGCGATGCGGACCACCAGGGCATGCACGCGAGAGATCCGGTCATCGGCGAGCACGCCGAGGCCGCTCGCGTCGCAGCGAGGCGCGCGGCCCAGGAGCACGCCCTCGTCGAGGGCACTCGGCCCGACGAGCAGCGCTCCGTGGCCGCGCCGGGAATCGAGACGGAGCTCGCCCACGGGGTGCTCGCCGTCGGCGACCATCCGCTCGCGCGCCGTCGCCGGACCGGTCAACGGACGGACCGCGTTCCGGCGCAGGCGACGTCGTTGCCAGCGGTCCGGCTCCGCGTCCACGTCCCGCAGGTAGATCCGCTCGGGGATGCAGTGCCAGGCGTCCAGGGCGCTCTCCGGCCAGTCGAGCTCACCCCCCACGGGAAGGAGGAAGAACGAGTAGCGCGCGCAGCCGACGATCACCGGTCCCTCGGCCTCCAGCGCCTCGAGGCGTCGCCCCTGCTCGTCGCGAAACGCGCCCGATGTGCGCAGGTCCAGCAGACGAAAGCGGACGTCGCCGCCCAGTGGGTGGAGCAGGACGAGGGCGTGGCGCAGGGAGAGGGTCGGATCGCCGGGCAGATAGAGCTCGGCCATGTTGTGGCGACCGACCACGGCGGCTGTGATCCGTCCGGGCCGCGCCGCGAGCAGCGAGGCCGCCGCGACCCCGCGCTCGTCAACGGCGACCAGGGCAAGTCCGGGGTCGCTGGCCCGGACGCAGAGAGCCCGGATCTCCCCGTAGCAGCGGACAAACCGATCGGCGAAGCTCTCCGGCTCCGGCGGGGGCAGTCCCGCGCCCCGGGCGCCGCGGAAGTAGGCACTCAGCGCATCGGCGAGGCCGATGGTGTTCGAGTTGTGGGACACCTGCCGGTTGATCCCGTCTCTTAGCCACACGGCCCGGCTTCGTTGCACGCTCTCCCTCCTTGCTGGACATGGAGGTGACAAGCAACCGGGGTGCCAGAAACATGGGCCCATTATCGGTAATTTGGCGTACTGGTTTTTTGTGTGTTGTATCGAACCGGATCAGCCCTGCCCCGAAATGGGGCAGATCCGGTGGTGGCGACCGGGAAGTGAGTTCGTGTATGTTACGGCGCCATGGGCTCGGCGAACCGTGGAAACTGGGCATCGAGACTGGGCTTCATCCTCGCCGCGGCTGGCAGCGCCATCGGGCTGGGCAACATCTGGCGTTTCCCGTACGTGACCGGCAAGAGCGGTGGTGGCCTGTTCTACCTGACCTACACGGTCTGCGTCATCGTCGTCGGCTTGCCGATCATGGTCGCCGAGGTGCTGCTCGGGCGGGCGACCCAGAGCTCGCCCATCGTCGCCTTCCGCGAGCTCAGCTCCCGGCGTAGCCCGTGGATCGGCGTGGGCTGGATGGGCGTGATCACGGGCTTTCTGATCCTCTCCTACTACAGCGTGGTCGCGGGCTGGACCGTCCACTATGTCGTGCTGGCCGTTCGAAACAGCTTCGTCGGCCAGTCCGCCGACGCCATCGGTGCGCTGTTCGGCGAGCTGGTCGCCAGCCCCGGGGCGAACGTGGGCTACCACGCCCTCTTCATGGGGATGACCGTGCTCGTGGTCCTGGGCGGGGTCAGCGCGGGCATCGAGCGCTGGTCGCGGATCCTGATGCCCGCGCTGTTCCTGATGCTGATCGGGCTGATGGCCTACTGCTTCTTCCTCCCCGGCTTCGGTGACGCCGCCGCCTTCGTCTTCGCGCCCCACACCACGAGCTTCGACGCCTCCAGCGTGCTCAAGGCGCTGGGTCAGGCATTCTACTCGCTCAGCCTCGGCATGGGCGCCATGCTGACCTACGGCTCGTACCTCTCCAGAGACACCGGGATCCCCAAGTCATCGGTGTGGGTCGCGGTCCTCGACTCCGCCATCGCCACCCTGGCCAGCCTCGTGGTCTTCCCCATCACCTTCTCCTTCGGCATGCAGGCCGAGGCCGGCCCCGGGCTGATCTTCAAGTCGATCCCCATCGCCTTCTCCCAGATGACGGGCGGCTACCTGCTGAGCATCGTCTTCTTCGTGCTCATCGTCTTCGCCGCGCTGACCTCGTCCATCTCCCTGCAAGAGGTGGTGACCTCGAGCTTCATCGACCTCTTTGGCTGGGGCCGGCGCAAGGTCTGCCTGAGGACAGGGGCGATCATCTTCGTCTTCGGCGTACCCTCGGCGTTGCTCGGCAGCGAGGGCTTCTTCGGCGCCGGGCTGCAGAAGCTGACGGGGAAGAACTTCTTCGACTGGGTCGACTACATCACGGCGAACTGGATGCTCCCGCTGGGCGGGCTGCTGATCGCGATCTTCACCGGCTTCGTGCTCGAGCGGTCCCTCCGCGAGGAGGAGTTCAGGCGCGGAACGACCTGGGGCGCGGTCTATTCGGTGTGGTTGCCGCTGCTGCGCTACGTCGTCCCCCTCGCCGTGGCCGTGGTCTTCGCCCAGTCCAGCGGGCTGCTCAAGCTGTTCGGGATCGACTGGGGCAGCTAGCGGCTCGCGTGGTAGACGCGGATCTCCTTGCCGCCGCGGCCGAAACCCTTGAGCTTGACCAGGTAGGAGAAGAAGCGCCGGCCGCCCTCCCAGCCGAAGCGGCGCTTCTGTGTCAGCACCTGGCCCAGCGGCGTGGCCTTGGGACCCGGGTCGAGGCGATAGAGGTCCATCCGTTCCTGGTCCGCCTTCTTGCGCCGCACGGCGTCGGGGTTGACCGGGTCCACGGTCATCGAGAAGTAGAGCGTCTTGCCGTCCCAGCTCTCCGCCTGCTCGAGCGACTTGGGCTCGTATATCTTCCACTCCACCGGCGTGGTCACCGAGCCCAGGTTGTTGTCCAAATCGACGTAGTGCAGGCCCTTGAGATCGTCGGTCACCTCGAGGAAGCGGTACTGGCCGGGGTGGTTGGGCCGCATCGTCGTCGCCTTGGTCCAGGCCACAACGTCCTTGGGCTCCTCGGACCAGACGACCTTGCGCTGGAGCAGGTCGTAGCGCACCCCGCGCTCGGGCAGGCGGATGTCCCGCTTGCGGTCGTACTTGCCCTTCTGCATGCCGACGAGGGTGGCGTGTCCGGGCTCCCAGTAAATCAGCCGTACGCCCGGTGGCTTGACCATCAGGTCGGCCTGGACGGTGGTCCTCCCGGCGGACACGCGACGGAAGCGGTCGGTGCTGTACGCGGTCACGGCGTAGGTGTTTGCGCCGGCGGCGGAGGTCTGGGTCTGGGCCAGCGCGACGACCTGCTTGCCGCGGTGCAGGATCACGCTGGCCTCGGTGGCCGGGCCGACCTTCTTGAGCAGCTTGCCCGAGGGGAGATCGAAGAGCATCGCCCCCCGCGTGCCCTTGTACCCGTCCATCCAGAGCATCACCAGGCGCCGGCCATCCGGAGAGAAGACCAGCGACTTGGGGACCAGGGTGACCTCCTTGACGTTGATCTCGAGCTCCGGCTTGAAGTCCGACGTCCTGAGCACGACGATCTTGAGGAACGTCGCGGAGTCGGTGTGGATGTAGGCGAACCGACCCTCGTTGGCGTCGAAGGCCATGGGGTCGTCGATGAACCCCTTGTCCGGTTTGACGCTCCAGAGCTTGGCCGAGTCCCCTCTCGCGTCGCCGGCCGCGCCTGCCGCCAGCAGGGACAGGCAGAGCAACATGACTCTCTTCATGATGGACTCCGTGAGGTTCTCTCCCAGGGGCAGACGTGGTCGCCCCCCACACCATTCACCTGCGCCGACTATGACCCACCGCCTATTTGACCGTCAACGGTCGATGGGTTCTAATTTCTCTATAGATAGCCGATGCGCCCTACGCCATTGCCCACCCGTTTTCGTCCTCTGCCTTGCGTGCTCGGCGCGATCCTTTTCTGCGTCCTCGCGTTGGGCTGCGAGCCCGCGGTGACGACCCCGACCCATCGTCCGCTCTCGACCCCGGACGTCGGCCCGGGTTGTGGGACCGTACCCTACGAAGGCTGCTGCGTCGGACAGTCTCTGGCCTACTGCGTCGGCACCCAGGTCAAGACCAAGTCCTGCGACGTGACCCACCCCTGCGGCTGGAGCGTCGCCTTCGGTATTTACACCTGCGGAGGCAACGTGGCCGCGGACCCGAGCGGCACCTTCCCCCGCGACTGCAACGTGGACCTCGGGATCCCCGCGTTCGACGCACCTGTCCCGACCGACGCTCAGGCCAGCGACAGCGCGGGCTGTGGCCCCCTTGGCCTCGCAGGCTGCTGTGAGGGAGAGGTTGTCTACTTCTGCAGCGGATCACAGGTCATGTCCCTCGATTGCTCGGGCCAGCCGTCATGCGGCTGGAACGCGTCGAGCGGCTACTACGACTGCAACACCAGCGGCACGCCGGACCCCGCCGGGGTGCACCCGATGAGCTGCGTCGCGGTCCTCGGCGACTCGGGAGTGCCGCTCGACTCCGGGGGTGGGGACGCGCCGGCCGACCTGGGCGTCGGTGACCTCGCCCCGGACATTGGCGACGCCTCGCCCTGGGACATCGAGGTGCCCGGGGACGTCCGCCCGCGCGACGCGGTCGACGACAGCGTGACGGACGGCGGGGCCGGGGAGGGGGGGATCGGCCTGGACGCCTCGGGGCTCGACGTCTCGGGGCTTGACGGCGGCGAGATCAAGCCCTCGGGGGGCGGGGGGTGCTCGGGGTGCGCGGTGCGCCCGGGCGCCGACGCTCCGTCGTGGGGCGCGTGGCTGACGCTGGGGCTGCTCGCCCTGGCGCTGGCCCGTCGGAGGGCGTCATGGTGAGAATCGCGCTCGTGCTCCTCATCCTCGGTGGCTGCACCTCTGGGCCGTCGGTCCAGCGGCTGACGCGGGCCGCTGGCGCCGGTGACGGGGCCGCGGACGCGCTGGAGGCGAGCGCCGCCGACCTCGCCGGCGACGACGCGTCAGGCTGCGGCTCGGTCACGTACGAGGGCTGCTGCAGCGGTCAGGTCCTGTGGTGGTGCGAGAGCGGCACACTCCGCCACCTGGACTGCGCGGCGCGGCCCAAGTGCGGCTGGGGAGACTCGGAGCTCTACGACTGCAACACGAGCGGGGCGCCCGACCCGAGCGGCCAGCACGCCCTGTACTGCTTCGACCTGCCCGACGCGGGGCCGCTCGAGGCGGGCGTCGAGGCCGGAGGCCCCTGCGGCTCCATCGGCGTCGAGGGCTGCTGCGACGGCACGACCCTCAAGTACTGCGACCGGGGCGTGATCCGCGAGGTGAGCTGCGCGCTGAACCCGACCTGCGGCTGGTTCGCCATGGGCAAGTACTACGACTGCGGCACCGACGGGCTCGAGAACCCCAAGTTCCCGCGGCTCTGTCCGGGGGCGGTCCCCACCGACGCGGTGCCCGACCTCTTCCCGACCCCCGACGTCGGGCCGACCGACGCGACGTCGGACGGGGGCGACGGGGGCAGCGGCGGCGACTGCTCCTGCGCCCTCGGCCGCCGGCCCGGAGGCGGGCTGGCCACGCTGCTGCTGCTCGGGTTGCTGATCGGGATCGCGGCCCGCCGGCGCTAGAGGTTCGAGCGCGCGGCGAGGGTCCGGGCGACGCGGCGTACCGAGTGCCAACCGGCGATCGAGCGACGGATCCGGTTGGCACGAGGTCCGAGCGAGGCGTGCGGCCGGCCCGCGCCACCTTACAGAGGCCGGCCGCTGCAAGCCGAGCGTCCGCGAGACCGGAGCCCTCGCTGCACTCTCGGGAGTGCTGACGCTAGCCCTGCTTGCGCTTGATGTAGTCGGTGATCTTGTCCACCGAGTCGAAGTTCTCGGGGACGAGCTCGGTGTCGTCCACCTGGACCTCGAAGGTCTCCTCGATGAAACCCACGAGCTCGAGGACGCCGGTGGAGTCCATGATGCCGCTGTCGATGAGCGAGCGGTCATCCGTGAGCGCCGATGCGTCGTCGGAGTACATGAAGTTCTCGAGGATGTACTGCCGTATCTGCTCTTGGATCTCCATCCGCCCCTCTCGCTGGCCGCTATTTCGGCATGTAGCGTGGCCTCACGTCAAGCATCAACGCCCCCTGCACCTTGGTCGTGCCGAGCTGCTTCATCGCGGCGGTGAGCGAGGACTTCGTCGTCGCGCCCGCGCGGCAGACCATGACCATGGCGTCGAGCTGCTCCTGAACGATCTTCACGTCGGCGGCGCTGCTCACCGCAGGGAGATCGACGACCACGTAGTCGTAGTGCTCCGCCAGATCGTAGATCAGCCGCGGCAGCTCCTCCGAGTTGAGCAGGGGCGCGGGGTTGTCGGTGGGGCCGCCGCCGGCCATCAGGTGCAGCCGGGAGCCGAGCTCGAGCACGTCCCAGTAGGCGTCCGGGTCACGGCGCTTGCGCCGCAGCTGCTCCCCGACGCCGCCGCCGCCCTCGATGCCAAACATCTCGATCAGCGCCGGTCGCCGCAGGTTCAGGTCGAGCAGCATGATCTGCACGCGGCGGCCCTCGGCGAGGGCCAGCCCCAGGTTTGCCGTCGCCGTGGTCTTGCCCTCGCGCTCCAGTGGGCTGGAGATGCCGATCACCCGGGGGTCCACCCCCTCCTTGAGCTTGTACTTGAGCAGCCGGTACTGCTGGGCGGCGAGGGAGTCGGGGCGCCGGGCGATGCACAGGGCGTGGGCCGGTCGCACCTCGCCCGCGGGTCGGATGTGGAACGGGGCGGGCGCCGCGATCTGCCTCACCTGGCCGCCGGTCTGCAGGTAGGCCGGGGCGCGCGGGAGCCGCTGACGCCGCTGCCCCGAGTACTCGATCTCGTCCTCGGAGAGATCTATTATCTCCACCCCGTCGGGGTAGTCGCCATGGCGTCGAGACACCGCTGCTCCCGCAAGCTCAGCCCCACTATAGCGTGTTATTTCGGGGGGTCAATCTGACGGCCAGGCGACAAGACCCCGTCGCGTGTGCTACCCAGGAGGGATGGTGCTCGAGCAGACCGAGCTGGGCGGGCTGCATGTGCGGCGGGGCGGGTCCGGCCCGCCGCTGCTCTATGTCCACGGGCTCGGCGAGTCCGGCCTCTGCTTCGAGCGGCTCATCGCCGACCCGCGCCTCGACGGGCTGACACATCTCTGCCCGGACCTGCCCGGCTACGGCAAGAGCCCCTGGTGCGCCGAGCCGCTGACCCTCGCGGCGCAGGCCGAGCGCATCGCCGCGTGGCTCGAGGCCGTGGGTGTCGGGCCAGTG
>Ga0316576_10000144_pt1 | contig 28039 bp, 22 predicted proteins | sample S0NA_FD_203075 | JGI IMG/M metagenome (GOLD analysis project Ga0316576, IMG submission 203075) | Rhizosphere microbial communities from salt marsh grasses in Alabama, United States - S0-2_050615r3r5 | ecosystem: Host-associated > Plants > Roots > Rhizosphere | place: USA: Alabama | collected...
CAGATCCTCGGGCACTACTACCCCCACAGCGAGCTGCAGTCGCTGTACTGACCATCGCGCCAGCTAGACGCCGAGCGCCCGGCGCAGGCCGCGCATCAGCTTGCGGTCCGCCGTGGACATCGGCAGCTCCTCCAGGCGATCGACGGCGACCCAGCACGTCGGTGGCCCCTCCCGCGCCCGGGCCCCGCCCCGCGCCCGCTCGCAGAGCCAGGGCTCGAGGGTCACCCGGAAGTGCGAGTAGGCGTGGGTCACGTCGGGCAGGCGCTCGGTGGCGCGCACCGCGACGCCCAGGGCCTGGCGCAGGCCGGCGGCGAGGGAGGCGGACGCGTCCTCGTCGCCGTGGAGCTCGACCCGCGGAAACTCCCACAGGCCGCCGAGCAACCCGCCCGGCGGACGGCGATCGACCAGCACCTCACCCCGGCGCAGGACCAGGCCCACGGCGAAGCGCCGGTGGGGCACCTCCGGTCGTTCGCGGCGCGGCGGGAACGCCCCGGGCTCCCCGGCGGCCCGGGCGCGGCAGACCCTGGCGAGGGGGCAGCCCTCGCAGACCGGAGACCGTGGCGTGCAGAGGCGCGCGCCGAGCTCCATCATCGCCTGGTTGTGCAGCGCCGCCGTGCCCGGGGGAAGCAGGGCGGCGGCGAGCCCGTCGTAGTCGCGCGCGGAGGGCGCCGAGAGGGCGAACAGCCGGGCCAGCACGCGCTTCACGTTGCCGTCCACCACCGCCATGTCCCGGTCGAAGGCGATGCTCATCACCGCGGCGCAGGTGTAGGGACCGACGCCGGGCAGGGCCCGGAACGCCTCCGGGTCCGCCGGGACGCGCCCCCCGTTTGTCTCGACGACGATCTTCGCCGCGCGGTGCAGGTTGCGGGCGCGCGAGTAGTAGCCGAGCCCCTCCCAGCGGCGCAGCACATCCTGCTCGTCGGCCCGGGCCAGGGCGGCGACGTCCGGGAAGGCCTCGAGCCAGGCCGCGAAGTAGGGCAGCACCGTGGTCACCTGGGTCTGCTGCAGCATCGCCTCCGAGATCCAGATCGCGTAGGGGTCGCGGGTCCGGCGCCAGGGCAGATCCCGCGCGGCCCCGCGGTACCAGTCGTGGAGCCGGGCCACGGCGCGTCGGAGCCGGCGCCGCTCGGACGGGTCAAGCATCGCCCCAAGCATAGCGCGGTGCGCTGCGGCGGCGCGCAAAACAATATATAGTCGAGCCATGAGAGTGATGGTCACCGGCGGGGCCGGGTACATCGGGAGCCACGTCACCTGGATGCTGGGCGAGCGAGGCCACGAGCCGGTGGTCCTCGACAACCTGAGCACGGGCCACGCCGACGCGGTGCGCGGGGCGCCGCTGATCGAGGCCGACCTGTGCGAGCTGGACGCGGTGCGCGCGGCCCTCGCCGAGCAGCGCCCGGAGGCGGTGATGCACTTCGCCGCGCTCTCCATCGTCGCCGAGTCGGTGGAGGATCCGCGGCGCTACTTCCACGACAACCTGGTCGGCGCGCTGAACCTGCTGGACGCGATGCGCGAGCACGGCGTGCGGCTCTTCGTCTTTTCGTCGACGGCGGCGACCTACGGCGTGCCGACCGAGGTGCCGATCCCCGAGGAGCACCCGCAGCTGCCGGTCAACCCCTACGGGCACTCGAAGCTCGCCATCGAGCGCATGCTCGCGGCCTACGACGAGGCCTACGGCCTGCGCCACGCCACGCTGCGCTACTTCAACGCCGCCGGGGCCGCGCCGCAGCAGGGACTCGGCGAGCGCCACCGGCGCGAGACGCACCTGATCCCGCTGTTGCTCCAGGTCGCCGCGGGCCAGCGCGCCGAGGCCCAGGTCTTCGGCCGGGACTACGACACGCCCGATGGGACCTGCGTCCGCGACTACATCCACGTCCTCGACCTGGCCGAGGCGCACCTGCTCGCCCTCGAGCACCTGGCAGCGCAGGACCGCAGCGTGACCCTGAACCTGGGCACCGGAGAGGGGCACAGCGTGCTCGAGGTGCTCGAGAGCGTCCGCCGCGTCACCGGCCACCCGCTGCCCGCCCGGGACTGCTCCCGGCGCCCGGGTGATCCACCGGTCCTCGTCGCCGCGGCCCGGCGGGCCGAGGTGACCCTGGGCTGGCGCGCGACGCGCTCGGACCTCGACGCCCTGGTCGCCTCGGCGTGGGACTTCGCGCGCGCCGGGGGCGAGCGGTGAGGCGCAGGGAGTTCCTCGCCCTGCTCGGCGCGGGCTCGGCGGCAGCGGGCCTGGGCTGCCGCCGGCGCACGCTGCCGGTGGAGCCCCCTGCCCCACGCGAGCCCACCTCCCGTCCAGCCGCTCCCCCCGCGTCCCGCCCGGCGAGCCTGCTCCAGCCGGACCACCCGGAGGAGGTCCTGCCCCCGGCCGAGGCCCCCCTGGACAACATGCTGTCCGGGATCCGCCGGATCGAGCCGAAGGGGGTCGAGCTGGTCGAGGTCCGCGGTCAGGACGCGGCGAAGATGGTCCGCACCGGCATCGAGGCCATCGGCGGCATGCGCCGGTTCGTGGACCGGGGCAGCCGGGTGGTGCTCTCGCCCAACTTCGCCTGGGCCAGGCCGGCGGGCAGCGGGGTGACCACCGACCCCGCCGTGGTCCACGAGGTGATCCTGCTCTGCCAGGAGGCCGGCGCCCGCGAGGTGATCTGTATCGACAACACCACGGACGAGGTGCCGCGGGCCTACCGCATCAACGGCGCCTACCACGCCCTGGCGGGCACGCGGGCCCGCCTGCTCTCGCCGGCGAGCGCCGAGCAGTACGTACGCATCGGCGACTTCAACCGCTTCGAGCTCCACCGGCGCCTGAGCTGGCAGGCCGTGCCCCAGGCCCTGCTGCGCTGCGAGACCTTCATCAGCCTGCCGGTGTTCAAGCACCACCGCGAGGTCGGCGTGACCGGCGCGATCAAGAAGCAGATGGGCTGCATCTGGCGCCGCGAGGCCTACCACAAGGTGGACCTGCCGGGCTGCCTCGCCGAGCTCGCCGCGACCCTGCGCCCGACGCTGGTGGTCACCGACGCCCGGCGCATCCTGACCCAGAACGGCCCCGACGGGCCGGGCAAGGCGAAGCAGGTCGACCGCCTGCTGGTCAGCACCGACCCGGTGCTCGCCGACGCCCACGCCTGCCGCTACCTCGACCTGGAGCCCGGCGCGGTGCCCTACCTGGACCGGGCGGCGCGCCTCGGCGCGGGCAGCGCCGAGCTGCGCAAGGACCGCATCGAGCAGGTCGTGATCTAGCGTTTGCATCGGCCGGGCCCTGCACGGAGCCGGCAAGCCGTCAGCCCGCCACGACCACGCTCAGGTGGTGCCCGGTGGCCTCACCGTCGCGGCGGTAGGAGAAGAAGAGCTCCGACTGGCAGCGCGTGCAGAGCCCGGCCGGCACCGAGATGCGCTCGGGCGAGAGCCCGGCCGCGAGGAGCGCGTGGTGCGCGGCGGCGACGAGGTCGAGGTGCGGCCGAGGGCGGCGCGCGATGACGGCGCCGGGGATCGCCGCGAACCGGGCGGCGACGTCCTCGCCCACCTCGTAGCAGCAGGGGCCGATGCAGGGGCCGACGGCGGCGAGGAGCTCGTCCGGTGCGGCCCCGTGCCGATGGCGCAGCGCGCCGGCGACCGCCTCGAGCGTACCCCCGCACAGGCCGCGCCAGCCGGCGTGGGCCGCGCCCACCGCGCCGCTGTGCGGGCCGGCGAGCAGCACCGGCACGCAGTCCGCCGTGCCCACGCCGAGGGCGGCGCCCGGGGCCGCCGAGGCCAGCGCGTCGGCCTCCTCGGCGCGCACCTCGTCGGGATCCGAGGCCCCGTCGACCTCGACCACCCGCCGGCCGTGGACCTGGCGGACCCGGTACAGCCGGCCGGGGTCGAAGCCCACCGTGACGCCGAGCCGCCCCTGGTTCGCGCGCACGTTGGCCGGGTCATCCCCCCCCTTGAGGCCGAAGTTCAGGCTGCTGAAGCTCCCCGTGCTCACGCCGCCGAGCCGCGTGCCGAAGCCGTGGCGCACGCCGGCAGCGGCGAGCAGCGGGCTCTGGAGCACCACGGCCGCGCCCCGCGCCTCGCAGCGCCGGTAGGTCTCGCCGGTCATCTCTCCTCCAGCGCGGCGACGAGCCGCTGCATGTCGGGCGGCATCGGAGAAGCGTAGCGCAGCCGCTGGCCGGTGCCCGGGTGGTCGAATCCCAGCACCTGGGCGTGCAACGCCTGGCGGCCGATGCGCTGCGCCGCCGCCCGGGCCGCGGGATCCGCCGGCGGCCGGCCATACATCGGATCGCCGAGGACCCCGTGCCCGGCGTCGGCGAAGTGCACGCGGACCTGGTGCGTCCGTCCGGTCTCGAGCCGCGCCTCGACCAGGGTCGCCCCACGCAGCTCCCGCACCACCCGCCAGTGGGTCACGGCCCGCCGCCCGCTCCTGGCGCGGCTGGTGAACCGCTTGCGGTCGGTGGGGTGGCGGCCGTGGAGGGTCTCGAAGGTCCCCTCCGCCCCTGTGAGCCGGCCGGAGACCAGCGCCAGGTAGCGCCGCTCCACGGTGTGCCGCGCGAACTGCTCGGAGAGGTGCAGGTGCGCGGCGTCGGTCTTGCTCGCCACCATCACGCCGCTCGTCAGCTTGTCGAGCCGATGCACGATCCCCGGCCGCAGCGTCCCGCCCACCCCGGAGAGCGAGCGGCAGTGCCCGAGCAGCGCGTTGACCAGGGTCCCGCTGCTGTGGCCGGCGGCGGGGTGGACCACCATCCCGGCGGGCTTGTCCACCACAATGAGCGCGTCGTCCTCGTAGAGCACCGTGAGCGGGATCGACTCTGGGAGCGCCTCGCCGGGCGCCGGCGGCGGCACCTCGAGGGCGACCCGGTCGCCAGCCCGGAGCTTCTTCGCCGGGCGGGCCGCGGCCTCGTTCACCCGGCACAGCCCCCGCTCGATCAAACGTTTGATCTGGGAGCGGCTGGCCAGGGGCAGGTCACGGGCGACAAGGAAGCGATCGAGGCGCTCGCCCGCCTCGACCTCGGCCACCACGAGCTCGTAGATCAGCCTGCTACCGGGGTCCGTCACGCGCCTCTCGGGATTCGCTCGCCCGCGCGCTCGAGGCGGTCACCAGATCTTGGACTTGATGTGTCCCTTGGACTTGATCAGGACGTCGATCAGGGCGCGGTCGTAGATGTTGAGCTTGAAGATGTCGTCTGTCACGCGACTCTTGAAGAGCTCGCGCCCCTCCTCGATTTCATCCGACATGACGTCGAAGAGCGAGTCGTTCTCGATGCCCTCCACGATCTTGTCCTCGTGATAAAGGCTGAGGTCCGATGCGATGGCGCGGGCCAGCTGCCTCGCTCTTTCGGGCTTGTCGATGGGTTGCCGGACCGGTGGCATTCAGCGCCTCCCAGAGTGTGGGATGGTGGACAGCGTGAGATTTCACTTGCTTGAGTACATTTATCAGAGTTCGGCTGGACTGTCAAAACCGCAGGCGCTCCCTTTTACCGTCCCTGGGACTGTGATAAAGCACCCCAAAATGGCGTCTTCAGACGACAGGGACGATCTGCTCCCCCTGGAGGCCGGAACGGCCGGCCCCGAGGAGGACGGCGCACCACATTGGGGCGACGAGCTCGACATCGAGCCCGCCGACCCGCCGGAGCCCGAACAGACCGAGGAGACGGCCACCCCGGAGCCCGAGGCCCGGCGGACGGCCGCGCCGGAGCCCTCGCGCAGGGCCGAGGGCAGCCACCGCAGCGGTCCGCGTCTCGTGGTCGCCATCGCCAGCGGCAAGGGCGGCGCCGGCAAGAGCCTCCTCGCGGCGAGCATCGGCATCTACCTCGCCCAGCTCGGCAAGCACGTGGCGATCGTCGACGCGAACCTGGGCTCGGGAAACCTGCACACCCTGCTCGGCATGCCCGAGCCGGGTACGTCGGTGCACGCCTTCCTGAACCGCGAGCTCAGCTCCATTGACGAGGCCGTGGAGGGGACGCCGTTCCGCGGCCTCGGCCTGGTGCCTGGCCGCAACAACGCCTTCGGCGCCGCCAACCCCCAGCAGGCGCAGAAGACGCGCCTGGCGAACCAGATCCGCTCGCTGAAGGTCGACTACGTCGTCGTCGATCTGCCCCCGGGGACCGACTACAACACCCTCGATCTGTTCCTCGCCGCGGACCTCAGCGTCGCGCTCACCGTGCCCGAGCCGACGGCGATCGAGAGCTGCTTCCGGCTGATCAAGAGCGCCTTCATGCGCAAGCTCAAGGGGCGCAAGAAGCGTGTGGACAAGCTGCTGGCGCAGATGCCCACGGGCCACTTCGGCATCCCGACCCCGCTGCAGCTGCACCGGATGGCCGCCGAGGTCGGGGACGGCGAGCTGGCGGACGCCATCCTCCAGGCGATGGGCGAGTTCCGGCCCCGCCTCGTCGTGAACAAGACCCGGACCCGGGACGATCTGGAGCTCGGGCCAGCCCTGGCCGTGATGGGGCGGCGTCACCTCGGCCTGCCCTTTGACTACCTCGGCTACCTCGACAACGACGACGTGGTCTGGGTCACGGTGCGCAAGCGCCGCCCGTTGCTGGTGGAGTACCCGGAGGCCAAGATCGCCAAGGACATCGAGCGGGTCGCCCGGCGCATCCTCTCGCTGGAGACCAAGGAGCGCCCCGAGTGCACCAAGGTGCCCAAGCCGATGACCCGTCAGAACCACTACGAGATCCTCGGCCTGCACCCCGGCGCCACCGAGGAGGAGGTGCGCAGGGCCCAGCGTCGGGTGCGGCGTGTCTACGGCCCCGGCTCGCCGGCGATCTACGGCATCGTGCCCCCCGACGACGTCGAGGAGATGATCCAGCGCATCGAGCTGGCCCAGGCCACGCTGGTCGACCCGGAGAAGCGGCAGGCCTACGATCGGCGCCTGTTCGGCGAGGGAGGGGAGGAAGGCGCCGTCGACATCGAGCGCGCCCGTCAGATAACGCCGCCCGTGCAGGAGGGCCTGATCCAGGCCCCCGAGCCGACCCAGGTCGAGCCGCGCCCTGACATGCCCGAGATGACCGACGACACGGTCTACACCGGCGACCTGCTGCGCACCGTGCGCCTGGCGCGGGGCTACGACCTGCAAGACATAGCCGAGCGCACGAAGATCTCCAAGGCCTACCTCCGGGCCATCGAGGAGGAGGACTTCGTCTCGACCCCTGCCCCGGTCTACCTCAGGGGCTTCGTCAAGACGCTGGCGCGGGACCTGAAGCTCGAGCCGGAGCAGGTGGCGCGGACCTACATGGAGCGCTACCACGCGGCCCAGGAGCCGGTGAAGTAACGACGCGCGCGCCGTTGCGCGGGGCGCGCCGTCGCTTCATCCCGGAGCGCCCCGCAGGGGCGCGAGGACCGGCGCGCAACGCTGCATACGGCTACCCGCCCCCGAATGGCTCAACCACGCCTGCGCCGGACCAGCTCGGCGGCCAGCTCGAGCGCGGCGCGCATGCTGCCCGGGTCGGCGCGGTTCTGGCCGGCGATGTCCGCCGCGGTGCCGTGAGCCGGCGAGGTGCGGACGATGGGCAGGCCGAGGGTCAGGTTCACCGCGCGGTCGCGGTGCAGCATCTTGACCGGGATCAGCGCCTGGTCGTGGTAGCAGCAGACCACGGCGTCGTGGGGGATCGGCGGGACGAACAGGGTGTCCGAGGGGAGCGGTCCTGACAGCTCGGCCGGCACGCCGAGCCGGTCGAGCTCGGCGCGAGCGCGCGTGAGGCCCGGGGTGAGGACCCGCTGCTCCTCCTCGCCCAGCAGCCCGGCCTCGCCGGCGTGGGGATTGAGCGCGGCCAGCGCGACCCGCGGCCGGTCCAGGGCGAAGTCGCGCGCCAGCGCCTCGGCGGTGAGCACCAGTCCGTCGGCGACAACCTCGACGGTCAACTGATCGGGCACCAGCCGCAGGGGCAGGTGCCCGGTGAGCGGCACGACCCGCAGCTGCGGGCCGGCGAGCATCATCGCGTGGCGCGGGGCCCCGGTGCGCCGGGCGAGGAGCTCGGTGTGGCCGGGATAGGGGAGCCCTGCCGCCATCGCCGAGGCCTTGTTGATCGGCGCGGTGCACAGCGCGTCGGCGCGCCCGGCGAGCACCGCCTCCAGGCCGCGCTCGAGGGCCTCCACCTGACGGCGGCCCGGATCATCGCCCCCGGTCTCGACCCACTCCACGTCGCTGGGCAGCGGGAGCCCCAGCGCCTCGAAGATCCGACGTTGCCCGAAGATCAGGGGCCGGGCGCCCGGCAGGGGGTCGGAGAGCGCCTTGAGGATCACCTCGGGCCCGATACCGGTCGGATCGCCCATCGTTATGGCAATGCGAACGACCATTTGTCACAATCTAACATGGAGGGGCTGGATTGGGGTCCCCGGCCGGGCTCAGGTCGCCCGGGGCAAAACGAATAGGTCGGGGCCGGGCGGCGTCACACATGGAAACTTGTGCCGCCGGGCGGCGTCCAAGGATATGGGCTGTGGGCAGGCGGTGATGAACCGAAGGCAATAACGTTGAAACAGGTCCTCTACGCCCTCTCCGTCGCGCTCGTCATGGCCCCGGGCCCGGGAGCCGCCGACCCGCCGAGCCTCGAGTACACCCCGGAGCACGAGGAAGCGCCGCGGAAGCGGCCAGCGCCGGTGCGCGTGACCCTCAAGACCAGGCCCCGGGTCGCCCCCGGGCCCCGCTCCTGGGTCCGCCGGCCAGCCCCCGCTCCGCGGCGGACACAGGTCCTCTCCCCCCACCGGAACGTCGGCTGGGGCGGGGGGGAGATGCTGACCTACGCCGTGTCCCTGTCCGGGGTCCAGGCCGGTCGGGCCGCCATCTCCGTCGGGCATCCCAAGCAGCGCAAGGGGCGCTCCGTGCTCGCGCTGCGCGGGCTGGGCGAGACCGTGCCCTTCATCCAGACCTTCGCCGACATGCGGGAGGAGGTGAACACCCGGATCGACCTTTCCGGCGTGTTGCCGCTCAGCTCGACCACGAACCGCCGGACCGGCAAGCCGGACGAGGACCGCTGGATGAGGACCAACTTCGACAGGCTGGTCTCCCAGCGCATCAAGAAGCAGGGCAAAAGGATCGACCGCAAGCGCAGGATCCCCGGCCCGCTCCACGACCCGATCAGCGCCCTGTTCGCCCTGCGCAGCCTGCGCCTGAGAACCGGCGACCGTCTGCGGATGCTGGTCCTCAACGGCAACAGCCTCTACGAGGTCAAGCTCAAGGTGGTGGGTCGCGAGCGGATCTACACCAAGCTCGGCCCACGGGACGCGATCCGCATCGACGGACTGGGCCGTCGGGTCTTCGACGACGGCGTGCGGCCGGTCCCGGGCAAGAAGGTCCGCTCGGTCTCGCTCTGGCTCGGCGTGGGCGCTGCGCGCCTCCCGCTCAAGCTACGCGGAGACACCAAGCTCGGCCCCATCGTGGCCACGGTGACCTCCCACAGCCCCCCCCGAAGCGGTCTGCGCGTCCGGGTGGCCACCGCCCGCTGACTGGTGCCCACCCACCCCACCGTCCACATTGGTCCACCCACCCACCCACCCCACCGTCCACATTGGTCCACCCACCCACCCACCCCACCGTCCACATTGGGGCTAGACGGAAACTCTGGGTGTGTAAGAATTAGAGAAGAAAGGGACGTTGTTGGACGACATCGCCTGCTCATTCTGCGGGAAGCGCCGCTCGGAGGTCCGCAAGCTGATCAGCGGCCCGAACGTCTACGTCTGCGACGAGTGCGTCTCGCTCTGTAACGAGATCATCGAGCAGGACGAGATCCCCGCGCCGCGGCAGTACCCGCGGCCCAGGGAGATCAAGGACTACCTGGACACCTACGTCATCGGGCAGGAGGGCGCGAAGCGCGTGCTCTCGGTCGCCGTCTACAACCACTACAAGCGCATCTCCTACCGCGGCAAGCCGGGGGAGGTGGAGCTGGCCAAGGGGAACATCCTGCTGCTCGGCCCCACCGGCTGCGGCAAGACGCTGCTGGCCGAGACGCTGGCCCGCAAGCTCGACGTGCCCTTCGCCATCGCCGACGCCACCGCGCTGACGGAGGCGGGCTATGTCGGCGAGGACGTGGAGAGCATCATCAAGTCGCTGTACCGCAACGCGGACGGCGACGTGGAGCGGGCGGCGACCGGTATCGTCTGCCTCGACGAGGTGGACAAGATCGCCCGCAAGAGCGGCGGCCCGTCGGTCAGCCGGGACGTCTCCGGCGAGGGGGTCCAGCAGGCCCTGCTCAAGCTGCTCGAGGGGCGGAAGGCGACGATCACCCCCGACGGCTCGCGGGGTAACCGCCCCCAGCAGGAGCTGATCCAGGTCGACACGACGAACGTGCTGTTCATCTGCACTGGCAGCTTCAACGGGATCGAGGAGACCGTGCGCCAGCGCACCGGCGAACGCGGCCTCGGATTCGGCGCGACCGTGGACCCGAAGCTCGAGGACAGAAACGCGCTGCGGGCCAAGGTGCAGCACGAGGATCTTATCAAGTACGGCATGATCCCCGAGTTCATGGGCCGCATCCCGGTCGTCGTGGCGTGCGACGATTTGGGGGTCGACGCCCTGACCGAGATCCTGTGGAAGCCGAAGAACGCCCTGATCCGGCAGTACGAGCGCCTGTTCTCCATGGAGGGCGTACGGCTGAGGGTCACGGATGGCGCGATCAGGGCCATCGCGGACGAGGCCTTCCGGCGCAAGTCTGGCGCCCGGGGCCTGCGCTCCATCATCGAGGAAGTGATGCTCGACGTCATGTACGAGCTCCCGTCGCTTGATGGCATCGTCGAGTGTGTGATGGACGAGTCGACCATCGTCAAGCGTGACCGCCCCAAGCTGGTTCGAGAGAAGAAGGCCTCATAGACTACCGTCGTTGACAGCCAGACAGCCAACCCTAGAGACGAAAAAGCGATGCTCAATCCAGAACAGACCGAGCAGATCCGCAAGCGCCTGTTGGAGGAGGAGCGCAGGGTCGCCGAAAACGCCCAGCTCAGCCTCCAGATGAGCCGCGACCGGGCCACGGACACCGGCCGAGACTCCATCGATCAATCCACGAGCGAGGGAATGCTCTCAACCGACCTGCGTCTACGCGACCGCGAGAAGAAGCTCCTGGCCAAGATCAGGGGCGCCATCGCCCGGCTGGAGTCGGGGACGCTGGACGAGTGCGAGGACTGCGGGGAGCCCATCGGGTTCAAGCGGCTCCTGGCGCGGCCCGTCACGACCCTGTGCATCGAGTGCAAGGAGAGCAGGGAGGAGCAGGAGCGCCTGCAGGCGGAGGACACCGCCTTCGAAGAGTCCCTCGGCCGCGAAGAGTGAGCCCCCTCTGGTCCGGTTCCCGCCCCCTTGCCCCCCCGCGCCGGCAACAGCACAACCTTTGGCTTTCGTTGTTGGTATGGTGTACTATCCCCTAGAGCCAAGCCCTTTGAAATCAGTCCGATTCTCCCGCGATGGCTGACGCCGAGCAAAAATACAAGATCCTCGAGAAACTCGACAGTGGGGGGATGGCGGAGATCTACCGGGGCGAGGCCGAGTCGATCCAGGGCTTCAAGAAGCAGGTGGCGATCAAGCGCATTCTGCCCCACCTGACCAAGAATCAGAAGTTCGTGGCGATGTTCCTGGACGAGGCGAAGCTCAACCTCTACCTGAACCACGCCAACATCGTTCACGTATTCGACATCGGCCGCTCGGGGCAGACCTACTTCATCGTGATGGAGTACATCGACGGGCTGAACCTGCGCACGCTCAGCGAGTCGCTGGCCCGGCAAAAGCGCAGGCTCGACATGCAGCTCAGCCTGTTCATCATGATGGAGGTCTGCAAGGGGCTGGGTTACGCCCACGACATGGGGAACCCGGAGTCCGGCGAGCCCCTGGGTATCGTGCACCGGGACGTAAGCCCCCCCAACATCCTCATCTCCAAGATGGGCGAGATCAAGCTCGTGGACTTCGGCCTGGCCAAGGCGGCGAGCCAGCTCGAGCGCACGGACCCGGGGGTGGTGAAGGGGAAGTTCTCCTACCTCTCCCCCGAGGCGGCGAGCGGGCTCGATGTGGACTACCGCGCCGACGTCTTCGCCTGCGGGATCCTGCTGTTCGAGATGTTGACAGGCCGGAGGCTGTTCTACGGCGAAACCGACTACCAGACGGTGGAGCTGGTCCGGCAGGCCCGCGTGCCGTCGCTCACCGCGCTGAACGCCGAGATCCCCCTCGAGCTGGATCGGATCGTCCACCGGTCCCTCGCGCGCGACCCGGCTCAGCGTTTCCAGCACGCCTACGAGCTCCAGGACTCCCTGGCGCAGTTCCTGTTCAGCCGGAGCCTCAAGGTAACCAACCGCGACATCGCCCAGCTGGTGCGCGAGTGTATGGCCGAGCGCCGCCACACCATCCCGCCCGCGTACCAGACGGGCAGCGTCATCGACAACCTGATCCAGGACGAGATCGTCAAGTTCACCTCCCTGGAGCCCCAGGGCGAGGAGCCCACCCCGGGATCGGAGCCGCTCACCCCTGACGAGATCGGCGGAGGGCGGGGGCCGCTCACCCCGCAGGACTTCATCGACCCCAGATCCTGGAGCAGCGAGTTCCTCAGCGTGGAGACCAGCCTGAGCGACGAGCAGATCGAGCCGGACAGCGCCCCGGAGATTCCGGAGGTCGCCTCGCTGGAGCAGATGCTCGAGGGGGCCGACCGCCAGGGCGCCGCCGCCGTGCCCGTCGCCCAGAAGAAGCCTGGCATGTGGAAGGGGCTGGTCATCGCGCTCTTCGTGTTCGTGGTCCTCGGCGCCGCGACGGTCTTCGTGCTGCATACCCTCGGCATCATCAGGACCTCCGAGGAGGGAAACCAGGACATCGTCCAACCTGGCAAGTGACGGGCCGGCCGACGACATGCAAAAGGTTCCGCCCCAATACCAGTTCGCCCCCGTACCCAAGGTGCTGGGGGTCGTCCTCGCCGGGGGCGAGGGACGCCGACTGTGGCCGCTCACAGCCGAGCGCGCAAAGCCGGCCGTCCCCTTCGGCGGCACGTTCCGCATCGTGGACTTCGTGCTCTCCAACCTCGTCAACTCGGGGATCCACCGGATCAAGGTGCTGATCCAGTACAAGAGCGACTCGCTGCTCGGCCACCTGAGCAAGGGCTGGCGTCTGAGCTCCATGGTCGACCACTACGTGGAGGTCGTCCCGGCGCAGCAGCGGATGGGCAAGCACTGGTTCCACGGCAGCGCCGACGCGATGTACCAGAGCCTCAACGTCGTCCGCGACGAGAACCCGGACCTTGTCTGCGTCTTCGGCGGTGACCACATCTACAAGATGGACGTGCGCCAGATGCTGGCCTTCCACAACGAGCGGGAGGCGGAGCTCACGGTCGCCGCCGTGCCGGTGCCCGCCGAGGGGTCGCGGGGGTTCGGGATCATCGAGATCGACGAGGAGGGGCGGATGATCGGCTTCCAGGAGAAGCCCGCCGTCCCCAAGGAGATCCCGGGGCAGCCCGGCTGGGTGCTTGCGTCCATGGGCAACTACATCTTCGACCCGGACGTGCTGGAGAACGCCCTGCAGCGAGACGCCGAGCAGGACTCCGCCCACGACTTCGGCAAGAACATCCTGCCCATGCTCTACCCCGGCGCCAGGGTCTACGTGTACAACTTCCAGCACAATCGGATCCCCAACACCGACGAGGACGAGCAGGGCTACTGGAGAGACGTCGGTACGATCGAGTCCTACTGGGAAGCGCACATGGACCTCGTCCGGGTCAAGCCGGTGCTGAACATGTACAACGAGGCCTGGCCCATCCGCACAGCGATGCGGACGCGACCGCCGGCCAAGTTCGTCTTCTCCGACCACGCGGGAGATCGAATGGGCATCGCCACCGACTCGCTGGTCTCGCCGGGCTGCATCATCAGCGGCGGTCGCATCGACCGCTCCGTCCTGTTCCCCGGCGTCCGGATCAACAGCTTCTCCTACGTCGAGGAGTCGGTGCTGTTCGACGGGGTTAGCGTCGGCCGCTACAGCCGGATCCGCCGCGCGATCATCGACAAGGGCGTGGAGATCCCGCCGCGGACCGAGATCGGTCACGACCTCGAGCACGATCGCAAGCACTACCACGTCAGCGACGGCGGCATCGTCGTGGTCCGGAAGGGACATCGGTTCGAGCACGACGGGGCGACACGGTGAGCCAACCGCCGATCCACCTCGCCTTTCTCTGGCACATGCATCAGCCCTGGTATGTCGACCCGGCGACGGACGAGGCGCTGCTGCCGTGGGTCCGGCTGCACGCGACGGCGGCTTACTCCGACATGGCCTGCCTGCTCGCGCGCCACCCAACCATCCGCGCCACGGTCAGCATCTCCCCCTCCCTGCTCGATCAGATCCAGCGCTACGTCGACGGCGGTGGCGACCTGTACGAGCGGATGACGCTGATCCCGGCGGAGGAGCTCTCGCCCGACGACGCGCAGTTCCTGCTGCGGCACTTCTTCTCCGTGAACTGGGGGCGGGTCCTGTCGGCGATGCCGCGGTACCGGGAGCTGCTCGAGAAGCGTGGGCGCGACGTGTCCGGCACGCGCTGGGCAGAGCTCGCGACCGCCTTCAGCGCCGGCGAGCTCCGCGACATCCAGGTGTTGTTCAACCTGTCCTGGTTCGGCGAGTGCGCGGTGGAGAAGGAGACGGTGAACCGCCTGCTCGCCAAGGGCGGCGGCTTCACCGAGCAGGACAAGCAGGCGGTGCTCCGGCAGCAACGCGAGGTCATCGCCGGGCTCCTGCCCCGCTGGACCGAGCTGGTAGCGGGCGGCGCGGTGGAGATCGCGGCGACGCCGTACTACCACGCGATCCTTCCCCTGCTCGTCGACACGAACACCGCGAAGAGGGCCAACCCGGAGGTCAAACTCCCCGAGCGCTACTCGTTCCCCAGGGACGCCTCGGCGCAGATCGCCCGCTCGATGGACCGGCTGGAGCAGGTCTTCGCTCGCCGGCCGCGGGGGATCTGGCCCTCGGAGGCGGCGGTCAGCCCCGAGGCGGTGGAGCTCGCCCGGGGCTGCGGCCTGCGCTACGTGGTCACCGACTCCGAGCTGCTGTTCCACTCTCTCGACGACCGTGGCGGGACGCCCGGGCGAAATCGGCTGTACCAGCCCTACTCCATCGGCGACGTCGCGGTGCTCTTCCGTGACGACCAGCTCTCGGTCCGCATCGCCCGGGACTACGCGAGCTGGAGCGACTCCGAGGCCGCGGCCCGGGACTTCGTCGAGAATGTGGTCCGCGCCGGCGAGCGAGCGCGCGTCGACGGCGACGCCCCCCCGCTGGTGCTCGTGGCCCTCGACGGCGAGAACCCCTGGGAGGCCTACCCCCGGCGGGGACACGACTTCCTCGACGCGCTGTACCGGATGCTCGGCGCCCACGAGCGGATCCGGACGGTGACGCTGACCGAGCACCTGGAACAACACCCGCCACCGGTGGGCCTGGACTACCTCAGCTCCGGCTCCTGGATCGAAGCGAACTTCGACATCTGGATCGGTGACGCGGAGAAGAACCGCGCCTGGAACCTGCTCGGCCGCGCCCGCTCCAAGCTGGAGCGGGAGCAGCTGGCGGCGACCCACGGGCCGGACCAGCTCCGGTCGGCGGAGGAGCACCTGCTCCGCGCCGAGTGCTCGGACTGGTTCTGGTGGCTCGGTGAGCCGTTCCACTCCGCCGAGGACCCGATCTACGAGTCCCTGTTCCGGGGCCAGCTCCTCGCCTTCTACCAGGCGCTCGGCGACAGCCCCCCGGCGGACCTGTCGCGGCCGATCCCCCGGGGCGGTGTGGTGATGCCGCTGAGGCAACCGACCGCCCTGATCAGCCCACGGATCGACGGCACCCGGACCTCCTACTTCGAGTGGCGCGGAGCCGGCTTCTACCGCGTCCCGTCGGCGGGCGCCGCGCGCAACGGGGTGATCTCGCTCATCGCCGGGCTCTACTGGGGCTTCGACCCCGGCCGGATCTACCTCCGGCTGGATCCCACCGACACGCACCTCGAGGGTCCCCTCGCCCTGAGCGAGCTCGACGTCAGCCTCGAGCTCACGGCGCCGGGGCGCACGATCGTCGGGCGGCTGGAGCTCGACGGCTCGCCGGCGCTCCAGCTCACCGCCCGCTCCTCCGAGGGGGACGACGACCTGGGGCGGGTCAAGGAGGTCGCGTTCGTGGACGTGCTGGAGCTGGCGATCCCGCTCTCGCGGCTCGGTTTCCCCGAGGGCGCACGGCTCGGGCTGACCTTCAGCATCCGGCGCGGCGCGGAGCCGTTGCAGGAGGTCCCGCACCGGGGAGTGATCGAGATCGAGATCCCCGGCGACGAGCTGGGCGAGTAGATCTGGCGGCGGCAGGGCCCGGTGCTGCAGAGGCCGGCGCCCGCGGCGTGCTCAGTAACCGCCGCCCTTCAGCCCGCGGATCGCCTCCTCGGCGGCGCGGGCCAGGTCCCGCGGCGGGTTGAAGGTCAGGTACTTCTGGTAGCTCTCGATGGCCGCCGCCGTCTGGCCGCTGCGCTCGTAGACCTGTCCCAGATCGTAGTAGACCTCGGAGTAGAGCGGGTCGAGGGACACCGCCTTCTTCAGGCTGGCGATCGCCTCCTCCACCTGCCCCCGCTCGTCCTGGACCAACCCGCGCCGGTAGTGCGGCTCCGGGCAGAGCGGGCAGACCTTGAGCGCCTCCTCGTACTTCGCCGCGGCCTCGCTCAGCTTGCCGTTGTCCTGGAACGCGCGGCCGAGCAGGACCAGCAGATCGGCCCGGTCCCGCGGCGGGCGGGCGCTGCGTGACAGCTGCCCAAGGAGTGGCCCCAGGCGCCGCACCGCGTGGCTCGACTGCCCCTCGTTGAGATCGACGCGGGCCGCGGCCGCCACGGCCTCCGGGGTGTTGGGGAACCGCGACGCCATCTCGTTGGCGGCCTGCTGGGCAGACGCCGTGTCGTTGTTCATCAGGTAGGCCGAGACCAGGAGCGTCCAGCCCTCCATGTCGGCCGGCCGGCCCTTGGTCGCGGTGATCAGCGAGCTCACGGCGAGCCCGGCGTTGTTCTCGTACAGCGCCAGCCTGCCCCGGGCGAGGGCCAGCACGTCGCGGGAGGCGCCGTGGGCCTCGGCCGCGCTGACTTCCTTCTCGGCCTGCCTGAGCTTGCGCTGCAGGGTTAGCACCCGCGCGAGCTCGAGCCGGATGTTGGCGTCGTTCGGCGCCCGGCGGTGCGCCTCGTAGTAGTTCGTCGCCGCCTCTGCGAGGTCGCCCATGTCGAGCTCCAGCTCCGCCTGCTTCATCAGGACCATGATGTTGCCCGGGTTGGACCTCACCGCGTCGGCGAGGCTGGTTCGCGCCTCGCTGAACCGCCCCTCCGACATGAACACCTCGGCCAGCCTGAGCCGCGCCCCGAAGGCCTGCTTGTCGTAGGCGATGGCCTCCTGGAACTTGGCCCGCGCGTCGGGGAGCCGCCCCAGCTTGAGCAAGATCTCGCCGCTCGCCGTGAGCAGGGTCGCGTTGCGCGGGTGTTTGCGCAGGAGATCCTCGAGCTTTGCCTCGGCATCTCGACCCTGGCCCTTCGCTGCGAGCACCCTGGCCTTGACGATGTGCGCGTCGAGCAGGTCCTCGGCCATGCCCAGCGCGTGGTCAACTTCCTTGTCGGCCCGGTCGAGCTGCCCCAGCTCCAGCAGGATCTTCGCCCGCAGCAGGTTCGAGGCGGCGTACTGGAGCCCCTTGGCCCGGTTGAGCTCCGCCAGGGCCGCGCGCGGTCGGCCGTGGAGCAGGTGAATGCGGGCCATGTGCAGGTAGGGGTGCGGCCGCTCCTTCATGATCTTGATCGACTGCTTGATCGCGTTCTCCGCCTCGCCGAGCTGGAAGGCGTCGATCAGCACTCCGGCCAGCTCGTCGAGGAACGGGGCGTCGCGCGACGGCATGTTCGACTTGGCGCGGCTGATGTGGTGCTTCGCCTGGTCGAGCTGTCCCTTGTTGAAGTAGAGCCGCGCGAGCAGGAGGTAGGCCCAGCCTCGCTGGCCGCGCGAGGCGAGGATCTTCCGCTTCCCCACCACGATCGTGTTCAGGTCCACCTGGGCCTCGTCGAGGAGCTGGCGCGTGGCGATCAGGGTCTGGGCCTTGCCCAGCAGGGAGGCGATGTGATCGGGGTTGATGGCCAGCGCCTTGCGGAAGGCGAGGAGCGCGGCGTCGCTCTTGCCCTGGGCCGCGAGAGCGAGGCCCAGCGCGCGCAAGATAAGGGCGTCCTTTCCGTCGCGCTCCTGGGCCCGCTCCAGGTGTCGTACCGCCGTGCCCGCGCTCCCCTCGAGCAGCGCGATGCGTCCGGCGAGGTACGGCAGGACCGCGCTCTCCGGGAACTGCTTGTCCGCCTCGAGGACGCGCGTCGCCGCTCTGGTGAGGGACCCACCGTAGAGCAGGGTGTAGGCCTCCGCGGCCACCCTGTCCGCGCTCGCTCCCTCCGGCTCGCCCTCCTTCATCGATGTCTGGGGAATCGGATCGCCAAACTCGAAGGGGATCGCGGCGAGGATACGCGCGTGGGCCGCCCGGGCGGTCTCGTCGTCGCCTCTGCGCCCGAGGATGTCGGCGTAGCTTTGCGCCGCGGACATGAAGTCGGGCATGTTGCCCGCGTGGAGCCTGAGCTGGGCCTGCGAGCGCTTGGCGTCGATCTGCTCGCCGAGCCGGTAGTAGCGCACGGCGAGGCCGACGGCCACGGCGAGGGCCAGGACACCGAAGGCGCTCAGCAGCAGGTAGATCCAGCGGTGGCTCCCCGGCTCGCCGACGAGGATGGTCAGCCAGGACGTCGCGGTCCGGTCGGGGTGCCGTTCCTGGGGACGCCGGATCCTGGCGGCGGCGCGCCCCTCGGTGTTTGCCTGGCGCAGGAACAGCCCCGAGTCGCCCGTCAGTTGCTCCAACATCCCGTCGCCGCCCGGCTGTGGCGGGGGTGGCGAGGCCTCGCGCCCGAACGCCGGACGGCTCTCGGCCCGACCGCCGGACTGACGGACGCCCCCCCCGCGCAACCCCTGGGGCCCGGCGGGCCGGGTCTCGTGGGTCGGCTCCCGGGCGATGGGCGGGGGGCCCATGTTGTCGTCGACATCGTCGGGGTAGGGGTAGGCCCTGCCATCCTCCTCCGCCTCCAGAGGAACCGTCATCCCCGGCCCCTGGTTCCAGCGCAGCGGCCCCGACTCGTCCGCGGGCTCCAGGCTGAGCTCGTCCTCGTCCTGACTGGGGAGCCTGTAGGTCATCCCGGGGCCCGCGGCCGCCGGGTAGGGGTCCACCGGCTGGTCATCGTACGCCCCGTCGTAAGCGCCCGGCGGGTCGACGTAGCGCCGGGCCTCTCCCACCGGCTCGAACGCCAGGGGGTCGACCGGGCCCTGATCAGCGTACGGCGCGGCGTAGGGGTCAAGCTGCACCTCGGCGTGCGGCTCGTCCTGTGGGACATCGAAGTTGACCCGGGTGGCGTGGCTGTCCTCCTCGTCGCCCAGAGACACCTCCGACGGCAGCGCGGGGGCCGACGGGACAATCGCCTCGCCGACGGAGAGGTCATAGAGCGAGCTGTTGGCGTCCAGCGGGAGCGGCGGCATCTCGGCCTCGTCCGGCAGCATCTCCACCGAGATCTCGGACAGATCCCCCTCGTCGAGCTCCGCCGCGGAATCGCTGACCAGGATCGCCGCCGCGAAGGGATCGGGCGGCGGGGTCAGCGGCAGCTCGTCGATCTCCCCCGAGTAGATGTCCGCCGACGAGACCTCGTGGGCGGGCGTCGATTCGTCGAGAGCGTCGGGTGAGAGCTCCCGGGTCCCCTCGTCGTCCCCGAGGACCTCGACCTCCACTCCCGACTCCCCTGGTGCCTCGAGGAACGGGCTGTCCACGTCGAGGGCCTTGGTCGGGTCATGCGGCGACCGTGCCCCTGCCATGCCAGCCCAGCCCCGCTCCGCGGGATCGGGAGCAACCTCCTCATCCTCGTCACCGAACAGCGCCTGGGAGGAGATGGCGTCGGCGTTCACCACCGTGTCGTCGTCCTCCTCCTCCTCGACGAGGGACGCGGTGCTCGCCGGGCGGAGCGGGCCGGCGCGGTGCCGGCCCGGGATCACCGTCGGCTCCTCGAGGTCCGTCGACCGCTCGTCACCGAGCGCGGCGAGCGGTGGGGGCACCTCCTGGTTCGACTGCCCCGGTACGAGGGTCGGGTCCTCCTCGAATACCGGCCCGCCGCCCGCCGGAGTCTTGAACGCGGCGATGGGGTCCTGCGCGGGCGGCTCCAGGCTCGACCAACGTTCGTCGGCGAGATCCTCGCGCTCGGTCCACTCGTCGCCCACCTCCTCCCACGTCCCCCGCGGGCTCTCCCAGCCCGGGGCCTTCTCGGCCCATGCTTCATCCCGGGCCTCCGGCTCGTCGATCACCAGCTTGTCGAGGCCGCTCTGCTCCTCCACGGTCAGGTCCTCGGGGCGGACGATCACCGAGCTCTCGCTGCCCTCCTGCTTCTCCGAGACCGTGGGCTCCATCCAGTCGGCGTTATCGAGCTGCTTCAGCCGCTGCCCGAGGTGCGTTGGCGGGAGAAACGGCGCGGTGGTGTACTCCTCGTCGTCTTCCTCCTCTTCCGGCGCCCGAAACCGCTCCTCGCCGGTCTCTTGATCCAGCGCGGGCGGTACAGGCTGCTGGCTCGTGCGCAGCGGGGCGATCAACGGCGGCTCGTCGTTCGCCGTCGGCTCCTCGTCGTCCTCCTGGTCGTGGGCCTCCCAGTCGCCGAAGGCCTGGGCGTGCGAGAGCACGTCGGAGGGGTCGGCGGCGAACGGAATGTGGCGCTGGGCGGGGTAGACCTTGGTCTCGGTCTTTGCCCTCGGCCCCGGCTCCTGCCCGTAGTTGACCACGTCATCGATCTCGTCGAGGAGCTTGAGCACCTTCTCGTTGCTCGGATCGAGGCTGCGGGCGTACTCCAGCACCTCGTGGGCCTGCTCGAAGTCGCGCTTGTGGTAGAGCGCCTCGCCCTTGAGCAGGTGGGCCATCGGGTTGTCCGGAGACAGCTCCAGCGCGACCCGCATCTCGGCCAGCACCTCGTCGTGGCGGGCGAGGGCCATCAGCGCCATGGAGAGCACGAGCCGCCCTTCGACGAAGGTCGGGTGAGCGAGGAGCCCGAGCCGACAGACCTTCACCGCCTCCTGGAACTGCCGGCGCACGATGAGGATCTTCCCGCGCTGGATGAAGTCAGGCAGCTTCGTCTCCAGGCGGGGATCGCTCTTGGGTGACAGGGGCTGCGCCAATGCCTCTTTCCTGTGAGCGCGGTCGAGGCCTCCGCGCACACTGCTCCATTTGTAGGGATTGGCTCGTTTGTCAGCGAGCTTACACCCCACTCCTTGATGCTGCGCGAAATCAAACTAATTTTACGGGATAGACCGAAGGAAATCAATGAACCGGCCAAACTGGAACCGTTGGGTTCCGTTGATGGACGCCCGATCTGTGCCATTCCTACGGCGGGAGGTAACACCATGAAGACCGTGCTGCTCAGCGCCAGGGAAGACTGCGACAGGGCCCTGCGGAACGGGGGGACCGTGGTCCAGGGCTACGCCGACGGCTGGCTCGTCCGGGTCCACGCCGAGGAGATCGGCGAGATCAGCTACCGTTTGGCCGACGGCTCGGTGATCCGGAGGTATCCGGCGCCGGGCTTCAACACGTACTAGGGGCGCAACCTTTCACCCACGGATGGCTCCAATTCCGTGAGACAATAACGGACCAGGAGCATACGAGTTGGAAGACGCGATCCGATCGGAACAGAGCCAGTCCACCATCGAGGTCACCGGCAAGGCGAAGCAAGAGCTCGACAAGATCCTCAAGGACAAGCCCGGTTCTGCGCTGCGCCTGTTCATCGAGGGCTACGGCTGAGGCGGGCCCCGTTTGGGGCTGGCTCTGGATGAGCCACACGACGACGACCACCGCTACACCACCGATGGCATCACCTGGCTGGTCTCGCCCAAGGACCACGAGTACGTGATGGGCGGCCGGGGGATCCACGTTGACCACGTCAGCGGCTGGTTTGGCACCGGCTTCAGCGTCTCGCGCCGGGGGGGGTACGTCGGCGGCTGCTGCTGACTTACTTTGATTGCTCGCTCGCTGCGCGAGGCGAGCTGGCCCCGCGGGTTTCTTGACTCCATCCGGGGCTGCGAGTACAAGCCACAACCATGCCCGACGCAACGGTGACCGCCGGCCGCGGCGTGATCTACATCGCCTTCGCCAAGGCCTACTTCATGGTCGCGGGCTACGTGATCCAGTTCGTCCTGCCCCGCCTGCTCAAGTCAGACGTGCTCTGGGGCCACTACCAGCTCGTCGTCCGGCTGGTCTCGGTCATCGACAACGTGATCATCACCGGGACGATCCAGGGGGTGAGCAAGTACACGGCCCAGGACGACTCGAAGGAGCACGCCGAGGGCGTCAAGCTCGCCGGGCTCAAGGTCCAGCTCGTCCTCGGCGGCGGGATCGCCCTGGCCTACGTGCTGCTCGCGCCGTGGATCGCCGGCTGGCAGGGCCAGCCCGGCCTGACCAACCTCTACCGCCTCTCGGCGGGGATCATGCTCTGTTACGCCTTCTACGCCATCTTCGTCGGCTCGCTCAACGGGCTCAAGCGCTTCGGCCGGCAGGCCTCGCTGGACATGACCTTCGCCACGTTGCGGGCGATCCTGATCCTCGGTTGCGCGGCCGCGGGCCTCGGCGTGGTGGGCGCCATCTCGGGCTTCGTCGGCGCGGCGCTGCTGATCCTCGTCACCTCGGTGGCGGTGGTCGGACCCCCGCGCAAGCCCAGGCCCTTCGCCACCCGTCCCCTGTGGGGCTACCTGCCGCCGATCCTGCTCTACACGCTCAGCCTGAACCTGATCATGACCGTGGACCTGGTCTTCATGCCGCGCTTCGCCGGCGAGCTGAGCGGGGTGGTCGACGCCGCCGCCCGGGCCAAGGTCGCCTCGGCCTTCGCCGGCTACTACGGCACGGCCCAGCTGCTCGCCTTCATTCCGTACCAGGCGATCATCGCCGTGGCCTTCGTGATCTTTCCGCTGGTCTCGCGCTCGACCTTCGAGGACGACCTGGCCACGACCCAGGGCTACATCCGGTCAACGCTCAGGCTCTCGCTGGTCTTCGTCGCCGGCGTGGCGGTGGTCTTCATGGCCAACCCGGCGGCGGTAATCAACGTGGTCTTCCCCAGTCAGTTCCGCATTGGCGGACCGGCGCTGCGGGTCCTGGCCGGCGGGATGATCTGCTTCTCCGTGTTCGCGATCATCAACACCATCCTGAACAGCGCCGGCCACACGTGGCTCGCCCTTGTCGCCGGAGTGGTCACGCTGGGCCTGACCGCGGGCTCCAACGCCCTGTTCGTGCCCCGGGCGGGCACTCCCGAGCAGGCGCTGCGGGTCGCCGCCCTGGCCTCCTCGGGATCGATGGCCGCCGGCGCCCTGCTCTCGACGCTGCTGCTGTTCCACAAGTTCCGCGCCGGCTTCAGCCTGCCATCGGTTGTCCGTGTGGGGATCGCCATGGCGGTGGTCCTCGTCGCCGGCCACTTCATCCCCGAGGTGTCCAAGCTGGTCACTTTCGGCGAGTGTGTCCTGCTGCTCGTGGCGTACTACGCGGTCCTCGCGCTGCTGCGCGAGTTCAAGCCCGACGACCTGGCCAGGTTCAAGCGGGTCCTCTCCCGCAAGAAGTAGTTTTTTTGCTCGCCCCGCCGGGCCCCGCTACCCTGGCTCCATGCGACACCTGACCATCTGTGCTCTCCTTGTCACCGGGTGCATGATCCCCAACAATCAGAAGAAGCTGTCCGACAGCCTGCGGCAGTACAACATCGCCATGCGCTGGGGGGCGGTGGAGCAGGCCGCCGAGCACGTCGATCCGGCCAAGCGCAACGAGCTGCTGGTGCGCCCCGAGGAGTTCGGCGCCCTGCAGATCTCGGGCTACGAGGTGGGCTCGATCAAGGTCAGGGGCAAGAGCGAGGCGGTGGCCATCGTGCGCATCGACTGGTACCTGAACAACTCGCTCAGCCTCCACACCTCTTTCGTGGAGCAGAGCTGGAAGCTGAAGGGGGGCAAGTGGTTGATCACCGCCCAGCGCCTCGTGCGCGGGGCGCCGTACCCGCTGCTCATCGACTCGCCCGAGCGCCGCAGCTTCCGGGCGAAGGAGACCTGGCCCGAGGCCTGAGCAGCCACGAGCACTGTCAGCGCCCCCGGGATCCTACTCTCGACGTTGTTGCGCTGGACCTGCGTCGCGAACCTCGGGTACTGTTCCGGGAGGAGGCGTTCATGCCTGTCGGTCGCTGCGTGCTGTCCGCGGGGTTGATCTGGACGCTGTCTGTTTCCGCCGCCCTCGCGCAGTCCCATCGGCCGGTCGTGGCCGTGTTCGACATCGAGGACAAGACGAGCCGATTTGACCAGCAGGCGATCCGCCAGCTGAGCGACTATCTCAGGGCGAGGGTGGCCGCCGGCGGTGCGTTCCAGGTCGTGCCGAGCGGCCAGCTCAAAGAGCGGCTCGTCGAGCAGAAGAAGGAGTCCTACAAGGACTGCTATGACCAGCAGTGCCAGATCGAGATCGGGCGCGAGGTGGCGGCCCAGAAGTCGCTGGCCACCCAGATCGTCGAGGTCGGAGGCGAGTGTGCTCTGATGACCACCCTCTACGATCTGAAGCGTGCCACCTCTGACGGCTCGGCCACGGAGAAGTCTGGGTGCGGCCAGGAGGCGCTCGTCGGCGCCGTGGAGAAGACGGTCGCCGCGCTCAGCCGCACGTTGCGCGAGCCCGGCGAAGGATCGAGAAGCGTCAAGAAAGAGCCCGGCACCCTGCGGCTCGACGGGCTGCCCCCGGGGGCCGAGGTACTCGTCGACGGTGTGTCGCGCGGGCGGGCGCCTCTCCACGCGGCCCTGGAGCTCCCAGCGGGCGATCACCGGGTGCTGGTCAGGGCCTCCGGCCACAGGCCGTGGAAGAAGCAGGTCATCGCCTTTCCGGGGCTGACCCACAGAGAGAAGGTCTCGCTGCAGGCGGTGGCCACGATCACGGTCGGGACCGACCCGCCGGGAGCCGCGGTCTTCCTGGACGGCGAGAGGCGGGGCACGACGCCGGTCCCCCTCGAGCTGGATGTGGGCCGACGCCATGCGCTTCGCCTCGAGCAAGAAGGGTGCACCCCGATCGTGGAGGAGGTCACCGTACGGGGCGATACTCGGCTGAGCTACCGGCTGGACCCGAAGCCCCGTCGCAGCAGGAACGAGTGGTTCGGCGCTGAGCTGTTCATTGGAGGCACGACCGGGGGCGCACCAACGGACGACACCACCGGATCCACCGAAGCCGGCGGGCTCGCGCTGGGGCTGAACGTGCGGCTGTTCACCCTGAAGTGGCCCTTCTTCTACTGGAGCATCCTCAACCTGGCCCCCGGCCTGGTCTCCCGCAGCACGGGTCAGAGCTTCCACACCCTCGTCGAGACGGAGGCCGGCTCTCAGCTCCACTTCGGGCACCGGGATCAGCATCAGCTGCGTTTCGGCGTGGGCTTCGGCATGAGCGGGGAGCTGCCACACTGCCCTGACAATGGCTGTTCCTACGGCGTGCTGCACGTCTCCCTGGCGGCGAGCTACCTGTACCAGACGGCGGGACGCTTCTTCTTTGGCGCGGGCATTCGGATGGTGGTTCCTGTCACGCACAACCTCTTCGCTGATTCGGGGGCGACTGCAACCTACCCGGGTGTCCTCTTTCTGGCGACGCTTCCCATCGGCTGGGCCTCTCTGCACTGAAGTAAAGGAGAGCATGATGCTGAGCAGATGTTCGGCGATGCTTGTCGGCGGTGTGATCCTCGTTGTCGGCTGCAGCTCGAATTCGCTTGATCCTTACGACCCCGCGCGTTGCACACCGAGGTGCGCGCCGGCTCAGGTCTGCTTCGAGGGCGTCTGCGTGTCGGCCAGCGACGCCGCAATCGAGGGACACTTGACCCCGGACACGCTTCTGCCCGATGCGGCGGAACCGGACGCGCTTCTGCCCGATGCGACGGAACCGGACGCCGCGCCGATCTGCGGCAACGGAACGGTCGAACCGGGCGAGGACTGCGACGGAGCCTTGCTCGGGGGCAAGGACTGCCTCGCGCTCGGTTGCCTCGGAGGGCAGCTCGCGTGCACGCCGGGCTGCAGCTTCGACAAGAGCAGCTGCACACTCTGCAGCTGCGGCGACGGTGTCATCGACGCCGGTGAAAGCTGCGACAAGACGAACCTGAACGGCAAGACCTGCGCCTCGTTCGGCTACACCGGCTCCGGGCTCGCCTGCAAGACGGACTGCACCTTCGACAAGTCCGGCTGCTGCGGCGACGGCAACCTGGGCCCCGGCGAGGAATGCGACAAGACCAACCTCGGCGGCAAGACCTGCTCGTCGCTCGGGTACGCCGGCTACGGACTGGTCTGCGGGCCGGACTGCACCCTGGATGCATCGGCGTGCTGTGGGGACGGGACCATCGGCGGCGCCGAGGAGTGCGACACGACCGACCTCGGCGGCAAGACCTGCTCGTCGCTCGGGTACGCCGGCTACGGGCTCGTTTGCCGCTCCGACTGCACCCTCGACAAGTCAGCCTGCTGCGGGGACGGGACCGTCGGCGGCGCCGAGGAGTGCGACGGCGCCGCCCTGGGTGGCAAGGACTGCATCGCGGTCGGCTGCCAGGGTGGCCAGCTCGGCTGCGACCAAACCTGCAAGCTCGACAAGAGCAACTGCGTGCTCTGCAGCTGCGGCGACGGTGTCATCGATGCCGGCGAGGAGTGCGACAAGACGAACCTGAACGGCAAGACCTGCCCCTCGTTCGGCTACACGGGGAGCGGGCTCGCCTGCAAGGCGGACTGCACGTTCGACAAGTCTGCATGCTGCGGGGATGGGACGGTCGGCGGCACCGAGGATTGTGACGGCACGAACCTGGACGGCAAGGCCTGCGCCTCGTTCGGCTACACGGGAAGCGGGCTCTCCTGCAAGGCGGACTGCACCTTCGACACGTCGGCGTGCTGCGGAGACGGCACGGTCGCCGGCGCGGAGGAGTGCGACGGCACCAACTTCGTGGGCAAGACCTGCACCGGCCTCGGCTTCGCCAGCGGCAACCTGAGCTGCACGAAGACCTGCGCAATCTCCCGGTCAACCTGCAACACCGCGGGGTTCTCGACCATTTCTGCTGGCACCTTCACGATGGGCTCGCCGACGAGCGAGCCCTGTCGCTACTGGGGCACCGGGGGCGAGGACCAGCATCAGGTGACGCTCACGCACGGCTTCGAGATCCAGAGCACGGAAGTGACACAGGGGCAGTTCCTGGCGCGCATGGGGTACAACCCAACCTACTTCCCCTCCTGCGGGCAGAGCTGCCCCGAGGAGGACGTGAGCTGGCACGAGGCCGCGGCCTACTGCAACGCCCTGTCCGCGCAGGTCGGTCTGACAGCATGCTACTCGTGCACCGGGGCTGGCCCCACCATCGCCTGCACGGAGGCGCCGGGGTTCAGCGGAAAAGACATCTACGGCTGTCCTGGCTACCGGCTTCCGACCGACGCGGAGTGGGAGTATGCGTACCGGGCCGGAACAACCTCCGCCCTCTACAGTGGAGCCAAGGACCCGGCGACGTGCCTCAGCGGGGCCGACCCGAAGGCTGACCCAATCGCGTGGTACGACGCCAACTCAGGCAACACGACGCATCCTGTCGGTCAGAAGGCTGCCAACGCCTGGGGGCTCTACGACATGGCAGGCAACGTCGAGGAGTGGTGTCACGACTGGTTCCAGACAAACCTTGGCTTCTCGGCGGTCACTGACCCCTGGGGAGCGCCGTCGGGTTCTTCCCGCGTGATCCGCGGCGGCGCGTACCGCTTCAGCGCCGGCGGGCTCCGCGCGGCAATGCGCAGCCAGGGACCCCCGTCGGGGCGAGGCGACCCCTGGGGGTTCCGCTGTTGCAGGACGAAGTGAGGCTTGGGGCCGCCCGGCAAGCGGTGGTAGCCTGCTCGCCTGGAAGGTTCATCATGCATCCACGCACCTTGCGCTGGCCGGCTCTGCTGGCCCTCACCGCCCTGCCCTCTCTCGCCCACGCCGACGACATTGGGCGCGCCCTCAAGGCCCTCGCCGTGCTCTTCTACGCCGCCATCATCGTGCTCTGCATGATGGTCGTCTTCATCGTCCTGGCGCTGATCCTGCGGCGCCAGGTGAAGCGGCGCCGCGGAGGACGGG
>Ga0316576_10000145_pt1 | contig 27973 bp, 23 predicted proteins | sample S0NA_FD_203075 | JGI IMG/M metagenome (GOLD analysis project Ga0316576, IMG submission 203075) | Rhizosphere microbial communities from salt marsh grasses in Alabama, United States - S0-2_050615r3r5 | ecosystem: Host-associated > Plants > Roots > Rhizosphere | place: USA: Alabama | collected...
AGCCCGGTCCCATGCGCACCTGCCGCGGCTCGTAGCGGGCGACCACGTCGTCGTAGAGCCTCAGCGCGCCGCGCAGCGCCTCCAGCCCGGCGGCGAGGGCCTTCTTCTCGTTTGCCGGGACGAGGTGTTTCACCTGCTCCGTCGACCAGAGCGCGAGGCGGAACGACGAGGGGCCCTCCTGCCCGACGATCTTCGCCGCGGGCCCGCCGGCGTGCAGCTCCAGCCCGTCCCCGGCCGCGCCCGCCGCGGCCACGGCGCGGCGCAGGGGCTCGTACAGCTCGCGGACCACGGCCTTGCCGCCGCCGCGCTCCTGGGACGTGCGGTGGCTCTCGGCGACGAGCTCCTTGAGCGCCGCCTGCCCGAGCCCCGGCTTGACGTACATCCAGTTGTGCTTCGCGCCGCGCATCGCCCGGGAGCGCTCGAAGCGCCCGTCATCGAGGCGCGACGGATCGGCGAAGCGCACGTGCGCCCCGGGCTGGTCCCCGCCCTCGACCCAGAAGGCGAACTCGCGGTGCTCGCCGTGCTTGATGCGAAACGAGCGCCGGCCCTTGATCCGCTTGCCCGCGTGCCACTCGGCCTCGTAGGCGTCGGGCTGCTCGAGGCAGATCGCCGCGAAGGCCTCGAACGGGCCGGCCTGCTCCTTCTTCGACGAGGCCGTCTTCTTCTTGGGCGCCGCCTTCGACGAGGCCGTCTTCTTCGGCACGGGCTTCTCCGCCGCCGTCTTCGTCGCCGGTACGGCGGCGCCCGACACCGCGCGGTAGCCCTTCTTCAGCTTCTGCGCCACGAGCTTCTGCGCGTCGGCCTCGGCCGCCGCCGGGGTGGCGAAGCTCTTGGTCACCTCCCGCCCCTCGGTGCCGCTGCGGCCGTAGCGCACGGTGTGCGTCCTCCCCCCGGTGCGGATCTCCCAGAACTTGTCGGACTTCCCCTCGCGAAACTCCAGGCGTGTCTGCATCTCGACCTCCTTGGGAGGTGAGGATATTACACCGAGGGGACGAAGACAGCCGTCGAGGCTCAGGGCCAGGGCCAGCCCCCGTCCGGCCAGACGTACCCCTGGTCCACGACGGGGGTCGAGCAGGACCCGGGGTGCGCGAGGGCCGCGCTGTAGTAGAGCCGATAGCAGTCGTTGGTGTAGGTCACCCCGTCGCAGCCGCAGGCCGGGCTCCAGATTGCGGGACAGGAGGGCGGCTTGGACACGCAGGTCCCCGAGGCGCCCGGGTAGCAGGACGTGATGTTGCAGACCGTCCCGGCCGGGCACTGCCCGCCCGGGAAGGGACCGCACCCCGGCGGCGGGAGCGGCGCGTCGGGATAGCCCGCGTCGAGCGGCGGCGGGGGCGGCGGGGGCGGTGGGGGCTTGATGCAGCAGCCGTTGACACAGAAGTAGCCGGCCGGGCAGGTGCCGTTGCCGAAGCAGGTGAAGATCACGCCGGGCGGGCACTTCGGGGGCAAGCCCACGTCGGGGGGCCAGACCACGCCCTGGTCCGGTGCCGGGGGCGTGGAGCAGGTCCCCGGGTGGGCCAGGGGCGCGCTGTAGGAGAGGCGGAAGCAGTCGTTGGTGTAGGTCACCCCGTCGCAGCCGCAGACCGGGCTCCAGACGGAGGGACACGACGGCGGCTTGGACACGCAGGTCCCGGAGGCTCCCGGGTAGCAGGACTGGATGTTGCAAACCATCCCGGCCGGGCACTTCCCGTACGGTCCACACATCGGCACGGCGGCGTCGGGCGGGGGTGGCGGCGGGGGGTAGCCCCCGTCCACCACGGCGGCGCAGGGACCCTGGTACTTGAGCGGCTCGCCCGCCGCCAGGCGGTGACAGTCGCTGGAGTAGGTCTTGTGGTTGCAGCCGCAGACCGGCGCCCAGATCGAGGGGCACGAGGCCGGACGGGGCTGACAGGTTCCGCTGCCGCCGTAGCAGGAGTGAACATCGCAGACCATCGACGCCGGGCAGTCGCCGTGCGTGATGCAGAAGCTCGCGCCGTCGCGCACCGGGCGAGCGTCTCGATTCCACCTCACGTCGCCCTGGACCACGCCGCCGTCCGTAAGCGGCGGGGGCACCGCGCCGTCGTTCGGGGAGACGAGGTGCGACTCGCCGCACCCGGCGAGCAGAAGAAGAAACACAAAGGGCAGTCGACCAATGGACATCACTCCCTCCCTCTGCCAGGTGTCCCCCGGCCCTGGCTCCGGCTCAGGGTTCTATTATCCCAGCGATCAGATGGCGGGTGCAAACGGCCACAATAACTGGACAGAAGATCAGTCGATGATACAATGCCTGAAAATCACAGGAAGATCGTACAGTTATGAAAACTACGACGCTCATCCTCGTGCTCCTGGTGACCGGATTGCCCGCCGCGGCGGCCCAGGACCTGCAGGGCACCCGCTCCACCGGCATGGGCGGCACCCTGCGCGCGGCGCCCTCGGGCGAGACCGCGGTGCTGCTTAACCCGGCGGGCATGACCCTCTCGCGCTCCTACGTCATCAACGCGCTCTACCAGTACCGGGCCTCGGACAACGGCAGCCTGATGAACGTCGCCGTGGTGGACTCGGCGACCAAGACCATCGCCGCTGGCCTGTACTACAGCTACATCCATGCCTCGCCGAGCCGGACGTTCTACAGACTCACGGGCCCCGAGTACAGCCTCGAGGAGACGATCCAGACCCACGAGGTCGGGCTCTCCCTGGCCTACCCGCTGTTCAACCTGGTGCACATCGGCCTGACCGGCAAGTACATCAACGTCGACGTGGAGCAGCCCGACGACACGCCGGACGAGCTCACGGACGACACCGACGACGGGTTCACCATGGACATCGGCGCGATCCTCAAGCCGCTGCCCTCGCTCAACCTCGGCGTGGTCTACTCCAACGCGATCCCCATCGACAACCCCTCCTACACCCGTCAGCTCGGCATGGGCATCGCCTACGCCCTGGGCGCGAGCTTCCTCGCCGAGTTCGACGCCGTGCTCGACTTCGACAAGGGGGACGAGGTCAAGACCTCGTACCACGGCGGCGGCGAGCTGTTCCTCGGCGGCAGCTACGCCCTGCGCGGCGGTGGCATGTACGACAGCTACCGCAAGGCAACCTACGTCACCGCCGGCCTCGGCCTGGTGGCGTCGAAGATCGCCCTCGACTTCGGCCTGCGCCAGATGGTGGAAGGCGGCGCCGAGACGATGGTCGCCTTCTCCACCCGCGTGTTCCTGCAGTAGCGCCATCCGTCTTCAGCTCTGCCTGCGAAGGCACGCTTGGAAACGGAGCCGTTGCCCACTAGCAAGCCGTTGCTGCGGGCCGGCAACAGCTTGCCCGGCCTGCCCTGGCGGGTCGGTCAACCCCCCGTCATTGCTACCTCCGCCCCGTGGCACATGCGTTGCACTGACTTCCAGCGTGACCCTGAGCCAGCTCCTCCTCCAGGCCGACCGACACTGCCAGCAGGGGCAGCCCGAGCAGGCCATCAACCTGTACTGCCAGGTTCTCGAGCACGAGAAGGCCCCACCCGAGGTGAACCTGCGGCTCGGGCAGCTGTACGAGGAGCAGGGCCGCGTGGAGGAGGCGGCGCGTTGCTTCCGCATCGTCGCCGACAGCTTCCGCGATGGCCCGGTCAAGCTCGCTGCGCTGCGCCAGCTCGCCGAGCTCGAGCCCCGGCAGGTCGAGCACCACCTGCGTCTGGCGGAGGTATTCCAGCGCAGCGGTCAGCCACGGCAAGCGTTCGAGGCCTACTCCAGGGCGGCCGAGCTCATGATGCTCGCCGAGCGGCGCGACGCCCACGGCCAGATCGTGCTCATGCTCGAGAAGCTCGCCTGTTTGATGCCCACCAACCAGGCGCTGCAGCAGGAGCTGCGGCGCCTTCGCAGCGATGCCAGCCAGCAGCCGACGCTGCTCGATGTCGCCACGGTGGTCGAGTTCCGCCCCGCACCGCCCACCCGCCCCGGCCGCCCTGTGCTGCTGCCGTCCGTCGAGGGCGACCCGGCGCCCCCCCTCGCGGCGACCCGCGCGAAAAATTGGGCGGACTCAGGACGCTCGGGACCGGACAAATAGGCTATGATGGCGGAACCTGAGGCCTGGCAGCTGGTCTAACCCTGCAGCCACCCAGGCCCGGTGGGCGGACCAGCGCATGGAACTTCGGGAAAGCCGCCTTGTACGACGCCTCAAGCAGCGGGACGAGGCTGCTTTCCGCGAAATGATCCGCACCTACCAGGGCGACGTGTACAACCTGGTCTTCCGCATGCTGGGCAACCGCGAGGAGGCCGAGGACCTGGCGCAGGAGGTGTTCGTCACCGTCTTCAAGGCCATCGACGGGTTCCGCGGCGACAGCAAGTTCTCGACCTGGCTCTACCGGATCGCCGTGAACCACTGCAAGAACCGCTTCAAGTACCTGGCACGACGCCACTACCACGCGAGCCAGCCGCTCGACGAGGTCAGCGAGCGCTCGATGAGCGGGCGCGACGGCGGACCCACGGTGAGCCTGCAAGCGCAGATCAACCGGCCAGACCGGCTGATGGAGGGGCTGCAGCTGGAGCAGGCGATCCAGCAGGAGATAGCGGCGCTGGACGAGGACCAGCGCATGCTGATCATCCTGCGTGACGTCCAGGGGTTGAGCTACCAGGAGATCGCGTCGATAACCCAGCTCGCCGAGGGCACGGTGAAGTCCAGGCTGCACCGGGCGCGGATGACGCTGAAGGATCGACTCAAGAGGTATCTGTGAGCGCCATGGAACATCAGAGCGCCAAAGAGCTGTTCAGCGACTACCTCGACGGCGAGCTGTCGCCGGAGCAGACCCGCGAGGTCAAGGCTCACCTCGACGAGTGCGCGACCTGTCGCGCAGAGCTCGAGGCGCTCGAGCGCACGCTGCAGTCGCTCTCTGGCCTGCGCCCCCTGCCGCCCCCCCCGGACTTCGGGCGCAAGGTCCAGCAGCGTATCCGCCGCCGCAGCAGCGGACGTTTCTTCAACCCCGAGACCGTCCTGACCCGCATCCCCTGGGAGTGGATCTCCTTCGTGATCATCATGCTGATGCTGGTGATGTACTACCTGGTGGTGCAGCAGGAGCAGAAGGTGACGGTGAAGCGCGACCCTGGCGTCACGGCTCCGGCGAGCCAGCCGGCGAGCCGGCCCGCGTCGACCGACGCGACTACTTCACGACCTTGAAGCCGTAGATCTGGTCGTCGGGGATGCTCGCCAGGTCCTTGGCCGAGACCAGGCTTCCGTCGGTGCGGATCGAAACTACATCGAGGAAGTCCCGACCCACGTCGTAGTAGCCGTCGTTGTCGTAGTCGAAGACCACGTCGAAGGTCAGCACGTTGACGGTGTCCATCGGCAGCGTGCCGGGGTTGATGATCTTGATCGGGGGGCTGTTGGTGCAGCTCATCTGGATCGTGCCGCTGAGGGTGGTCAGCGCCTTGTCCTTGATGTAGAGCCGCCCGTAGCCCTTGCCGGCCTTCTCGATCAGCTCCCAGTTGTTCCAGTAGTTGTTCCAGCTCTGGTGCTTGACGATCCACTTGGAGACCCAGGCGTGCTTGGCGCCGGCCTGGACGGGAGGATTGACGTAGGTGTAGATGGTGCTCGAGCTACGGCTGTAGTCGTTCTGCCAGGTACCGCCGGTCCGGCTGGAAGAGCTGTAGGCCAGGTTGACCAGCAAGTGTTTGGCAGCCATCTGCGCCGCGAGGGCCTTCATCTGCGCCTCGTAGGCCTTCGTCGCCTGCTGCGTGTCCTTGACCAGGTCCGCCGCCTTGGTCGCGTGGCTCGCCGCGCTCTTCGCCGCGGTGTCGGCCAGGTCGGACTGGGCGGTGGCGGTCTTGTCGTCGGCCAGGGTCTGGTTGAACGCGGTGGAGGCCTGGGTCGCGGCGGAGGAGGCCTTCTGCGACTCGGACTTGGCCGCGTTGGCCTCGGCGCGGGCCTGCTGGGCCAGGGCCAGGGCATCCGCACCCTTGGCCGCGTTCTCGGCGTCGGTGGCCGCCTGGTCCGCGGCGGTGGCCGCGGAGGCCGCGGCGTCGGCCGAGGTCTGGGCCGCCTCGGCGGCGCTCTTCGCCCGCACCCAGGCCGCGCCGTACTGGATCGTCAGGCCGACCTTGTCCTCGCCGTCGGAGGCGTCCTTCTCGGAGAAGCCATAGTCGTAGGTCCCGTTGCGGTCCACGTCGACCAGGATGTCGTAGGGGCCCAGGTCCTTGCCCGTGGGCTGCCAGGAGGGGATCGCCGTCGGCGCCAGGACGCCGGCGACCAGGTCGCCGACCACCGGACCGGCGATGTAGTCCGCGTCACCCGGCAGCGGGATGCTGCTGCCCTGCCACTTGTCCCGGTCCTTGACCACGTAGATGTCCACGGTGGACACGGTGCGGGGGAAGCCGCTGCCCCTGACGTAGATCGGCGCCGCCACCTCGCCCGGGTCGGGGAGCGCGCCGACCACGAAGCCGTTGACCGCCGTGCCGGCGGAGTCGCAGCTGAAGACGTGGGCCGGCTGGCGCTCGTCCACCTGGAAGCCATGCCCCTGGAAGTCGGGGATGTGTGGAGTCACCGGGAGGCGGGTGTCGACGATGGTGTTGTGCTTGGGGTCGGTCACCAGCACCTGGAGCTCGTCGTTGTCCTGGACGTCGTTGAACTCGCCCAGGTCGTGGGCCACCGAGGTGCGCTCGAGGGTGCCGCTCGTGTCGGTGAGCAGCTGGACCTGGGCCACGAGCTTCATCGTGCGCAGGTTGGTCAACGAGACCTCGTAGATCGTGTCGGGCTGGAGGGCGACGTCGGCGGGGGTGCTCAGGTTGACCGCCGTCCCGGTGCGGAGCACGCTGCCCTCCCCCTCCGCGTTGGTGATCGCGAGGGTTGAGCTGCCGTAGGGCAGCTTGCCGTAGTTGCCCTCCTCCAGGCCACAGCCCTGGACGGCAACAAGCATCAGAATGACAGCAATGGTGGTTCCCCGCATCGCACTCTCCTCTTGGTGACGATCAACCCCAGTGCACGATCCGGACCAGGGGAGAGCGGCCAACGGCCACCACAGGTCTTCACAGGCCAGCTGCAAGTCCTGCAAGATCGAGAAGAACTGATTATTACAGCGATAATGTGCGGTTCTGTGGGTGGGTGTGAGATGGAACCTGGACTCCCATTCTAGGGACAATTGACCCTACTTGATGCTTGGAGCCACTAGTAACAGAAGAGACAGGTGCTACCGGAAATATCGTAGCAAGTTCCACCGGTTGGACAGCTGGCGCCCTTGCTGGTGCAGGTTGCATAGCACTTGCCCGAGGTGGCGGACAGATCGGTGGAGAGGCAGAGCATCCCACCAGCGCAGGGAGCGTTCGCGTCACAGGTCTTGCCGAGAGACTGACCCGGGACACAAACCGGGATGCTCTGGTTCGTCATCACACACGCCTCGGTCGCCGCGCACCCTCCTGCCCCGTTGCAGGCTTGCTGAGTGCACTGTTTTCGGCATTTTCCGCCAACACAGAAGAGGGGGGAGGCGCAGGGGCAGGGGTCACCGGGCTGGGAGGAAAGCCCGAGATCTGGCTTGGTGGCAGCACCATCTGTACCCGCAAGCCCACCATCCACGGCTCCCGCCTCGCTTCCCGCCTCGATGGGGAGCCAGCCCCCACCACTGTCCAGGTATGCGCCGAAGTCGGGCAGTGGGTAAAAACCCACCTCGGCCCCACCATCACCGCCACCCCCTGGAATGTTTGCCTCTCCTGGACACGCCGCGATCAGCGGGAGCGCCAGGAGCAGTGCCAGCCGATTGCCCTGCATGTGTGTCCCTGTCGTGATCTCCACGTTGCAAAACATATTCCGGCCCAGTTCGCGTTTCGGAATGATCTCGGTTAACCTTAATTCAGGGTGCCACAAGCGCTGCAGACCCTTGGTCGCTACCACCTCCTCGACCGTATCAGCATCGGTGGGATGGCGGAGGTTTTCCGGGCCAAGGCCGTTGGTGACGCGGGCTTCGAGAAGGTGGTGGCCCTCAAGTGCATCCTCCCCCACATGGCGGATGATCGGGAGTTCGTCGACATGTTCATCGACGAGGCCCGCACCGTGGCGCAGCTCAGCCACGCCAACATCTGCCAGATCTTCGAGTTCGGGCAGCAAGACGGCGTGTACTACATCGCCCTGGAGCTGGTGGAGGGCAAAGACCTCAAGCGGATCATGGAGTACCACCGGCTGCGGGGTAGACCGCTCCCGCTGCCCTGCTCCCTGAACATCATCCGCCGGGCGTGCGAGGCCCTGGACTACGCTCACAACTGCGTCAACGCCCAGGGCCAGCCGATGAACATCGTTCACCGCGACATCAGCCCGCAGAACATCCTCGTCTCCTACGCCGGCGAGGTGAAGCTCATCGACTTCGGCATCGCCAAGGCGATGGGGCGCTTGACCAAGACCGCCTCGGGCAGCATCAAGGGCAAGTTCGGCTACATGTCGCCCGAGCAGGTCATCGGCAGGCCGATCGACCCCCGTTCGGACATCTTCGCCTGCGGCACCCTTCTCTGGGAGCTGCTCACCAACGAGCGGCTGTTCAAGGCGGAGAGCGACCTAGCCACGATGCAGCTCGTGCGCAAGGCGAGGGTGCCCCCTCCCTCGTCCATCAACATCGAGGTTCCCGCCCAGCTCGACCGGATCACGCTCCACGCGCTGGCCCGCGAGCCCGAGAATCGTTACCGGAGCGCCGGCGCCCTGCTGGACGACCTGGAGCAGTTCGTGCTCGAGTCTGGCAACAGCTGCTCGGCCCAGCAGCTCGCCCGCTGGATGGACGACGTGTTTGCCCAGGATCGGGCCCTGGCTGACAACCGCGCCCGCGTCAGCGAGGAGCAGCTCCTCCTCGCGAGCCAGCCGACCCAGATCCACGCGGAGCCCGCGCCCGGCGAGGACGAGCTGGAGACCCGCCCCAGCGCCCTGCCCCGGGTCGTCGCCACTGGCCGTGGGACGTCGGTCTCCGGCACATTCACCGAGACCGAGCTCGCCCATGTCCACTCCCGCCTGGCCTGGATCGCCGCCGGCGTGCTGCTGGCGCTGCTGGTCGGCGGGGGGGTTACCGTGGCCCTGCTCTGGCCCAAACAGCGGGTGGTCAAGGTCGCGGTCCCCGCCCCGACGGCGACGCCCCGGACAAGCGGCATCGCCGAGGCAGACTCCCGGGCCCCAGCGCCGCTGGCCCGGGTCACACTCCACGACGCCGCCCCGGTGGAGCGCCACCGGGTCAGGCACCACCCGGCCCGACGCCGGGCGCCAAGGAGGCAGCCCCGGCCGGTCTCCGCGCCGCCCGCCGCGACACGACCGCCTCCCGCCGCGACAGAGCAGCCTCCCCGGCCCGGCGGGCCCGGGATCCTCCTCGTCGCCTCGCGGCCCTGGGCCCGGGTGTGGATCGACGGGCGGGACACCGGCCGCAACACCCCCATCGCGGCGAGCGCCCCCCTGCGCCTCTCGCCCGGGCGCCACACGGTGACCCTCTTCGTCAAGGACCAGCGCTTCGACTTCCCGGTGCTGGTCGAGGCCGGGGAGACGACCAAGCTGATCCGCAAGCTCCCGGTCACCCGTTGAGACCAAAAGCCTTTACTGGCGCCGCGCCATGCAATAGGCTGTGGTCGTCAAGGATCAGGATGCAACGATGACCACCGACGAGATTCAGAGCAAGAATCGGTTCAACGGCGTGAAGATCTTCTCGGCGACCATGGCACAGGAGCGTGACCGGCTCGGGGAGCGGATCACCGAGTGGCTTCGCGAGCACCCGGACTACGAGGTGGTGGACACAGTGGTGACCCAGTCGTCCGACGAAGCGTTCCACTGCCTGGTCATCTCGATCTTCTACAACGAAAAGGTCTAGCTCAGCCGACCGAGACGCCCAGCGCGCGCCGCAGCGCCAGGTAGGGCTCTCCCAGAGCAAACCCGATCAGATCCCGACAGGTGTACGGCTCCCCGGCGACCGCCGCCAGCGCGGGTCGGATGTCGGTGCAGAACAGCGCCCCGACCCGCGCCGCGGTGCAGCGGACGGCCCTCATCCACTGAGACAGGTTGATCTTGCTGTCCTGGGCCAGCAGCCCGCCGACCAGCTGGCCGAGCTCCTCGCGGTCGAGCCCCGCGTGCTCGAGCCGCTCGCGAAATGCGGCGATCGCTCCGTCTGGATCGGGCGGCGCCATCCCCGACCGGCAGTGGGTCAGGGTCCCCAGAACAACCACCTTGAGCTGCGTTCCCCGACGCCCGAAGATGTTCCGCCGCCCCTGGGGCATGGAGTAGAGCGCGCCGCCCGCGGCGAAGGCGATCCGTGTTTCGTCGGCGCTCGCCAGCAGCTCGTCGCCAACCAGCATGCGGGGCTCGCCGGGCAACGGCGCCATCTCCGCGCCGAGCTTGTCCGTGCCGAAGAGCGGCGGCAGAGATCGATCGAGCTGCTCGGCGACGAAACGCAGCACGGAGCCGAACGGCTCGGGCATCCCCTTCTCTTCGATCCGACGCTCCGGCGCGCTGCCGTGCTCCTCCAGGGTCACCGGGAAGGCCGCGCTGGTCACCGGCGCGAGCGCCGCCATCAGCTTCTCGACGGTCTCGAAGTCGTCGGGGTGGCGGATCCGCTCCAGCTCCTCCACGGTGGGGGCCCGCGACGGATGGATCCACTCATCGGTTCCGTGCTCCGCGCACAGCCGCTGCTCCTGCTCGTTGGCCAGGCCGGCGTGGGCGAGGATCGCGGCGGCGACGAAGGCCCGGTCCGGGCGCGAGCCTTGCGCGTGCAGCTGGAAGAGATCATGGAGCGGCTCGAGGTTGTCCGGCTCGGCCACCAGCTGGCGCCGGTAGCCCTCGGCCACCTGCTGCCACTGCTGCTGGGTCTGGGCCGCGCCGCTGGCGTTGAGCGCCGCCCGGACCCGCGGGTCGTTGGGCGCGAGCTTCCCGGCCACCTCGAGCGCCAGGCGGGCGTTGTCCGGCTGCTTGAGCTTGTTGAGGTACAGATACGCCAGATCGACCCAGAGCGGGACGGTCTTCATCGGCTCCTTGGCGCGTAGCCGGAAGATCATCCGGCGGAACTGATGCTCGAGCTCGCGGTGATCCTCCAGCCGGCTGAGCAGGCTCTTGACCGCCTCGAACAGGTCGAGCCGCGGAGGGCCCAGCTTCAGCGCCCGGGAGAGCAGATCGAGCGCGCGGGCGCTGGCGCCGGCGTCGCGCTCGACCCACCCGGCGAGCTCGAGCGCCCGCGCCGACTCGGGGGAGATGCGCAGGGCGTGCTCCAGGTGCGGTCGCGCTGCCTCCGCCCCGCTCGCGCCGCGACCTTTGCTCAGGAACAGCGCCCAGCCCAGGTAGGCGTGGTAGTCGGGCTGATCCGGGTTCTCCTGCGCCGCCCGCCGGAACGCCGCCACCGCGCCCGCGAGATCGTGCTGCTTCAGCAGGGCGTGGCCCTCCTGGTAGAACAGCTCGGCGCCGTACGCGTCGGTGGTGGGCTCCACCTCCGCGCGCGCGCGGGCCAGAGTCTCGTCATAGCTCGCGCGCTCGGCCGGATCCGAGAGCACGGCGTGGGCCTGCTCGATGATCAGGTTGAGCTCGATGAGCTTGTCCTCCTCCTCCTCTTGCAGCACGCCCCGGTACCGCTCGGTGGAGAACTCTTCCAGCTTCTGCTTGTAGGCCGACTCAACGGCGCCCGGCGCGGCGTCCGGGTCGACCCCCAGCGCCTCGTAGTGGCTCCTGCTGTGAATGCGGAGGTAGGTGCTCAGCAGCAGCTCCCGCAACCGCTCGACGTCGGTGGTGGTCCGCGATCGCTGCGGGGTGGAGTCGGGCTCCTCGAGCTCCACGATCAGATTGTCCGGGACCTGCATCACCCCGGAGTCCTCGGGCTCGACGTAGATCGGCGGGACCTGCTCGCCGGGCTCGAAGAGCTCGATGTCGTCGGTGGACTCGCGGGCCAGGGGCGCCGTCGACGCCAGATCCTCCAGCCTGAGCCCCTTCGCCTCCGGATCGGGCTTCGCCGCGGGTGTGAGTCTCGGCTCCGGCTCCGTGGCGGGTCTCTCCTCCGCCGCCGTCGCCTGCTCCTCGGAGGGGGTCTTGGACGGGCGCGCCACCACCCGCCGCACCGCGATCTTGGCCATCGGCACCGAGGTGGGCTCCGGCGGGACCACGTCGGTGGTGGGCGGGCGCAGACGCCCGAGCCCGCTGACCAGCAACGCGTCCACCAAAACGAGCAGCGAGGGCAGGTCCATCCCCGCGTCGGCGAGCCGCTGCAGGCTCGCGCCGGCGATCGCCCGGTACAGCGTGGCGGCGCCGAAGGCCTGCTCGATCTTGCCCCTGAAGGCCTCGCCGGCCTCGGTGAGCTCCATCGCCTGGTCCAGCTGTGGGCCGAGCAGCTCGCTCAGATCGGCGGCGCGGGTCATCTTCTTCAGCGCGCCCAGCACCACCTCCACCGCGTCCACCGGGCAGTGGGGTACCCGGCTGACCCAGTCGTCGCCGGGCAGGAAAGAGAACATCCCGTCGGGCCAGATCATCGACCGCGCGAGCTTGATGCGGGTCTGAGCCGCGAGGGCTGTGAGCACCTGCCGCTCGTCGAGCAGCTGCATCTGCACCAGGGTCTCGCCAAGCTTCTTCGATGTGGACCGGGCCTGCTTCAGCGCCCGGGAGAGCTGGGTTTCGTCGACCAGGCCGTGGGCGACGAGGTAGGAGCCGAGGGCCTCGCTGCGCAGGTTGGAGTCGACGAAGATCGGGACCCCCCTGTTGATGTGGATCAGCTTGCGCACCTTCCCCCGGACCAGCTTCAGCGTGCCGGTGGAGCCCGCCGCGGCGGCGTGGACCAGCAGGAAGCCGAGCGGATGCTCGGAGAGCGTGCCCCGCAGCGGCCGGACGAGCTCGATGGGGGGCGGCGTGCGGGCCCCGGGCGCGGCGGCCGGCGATGACGGAGGCGCCGGGACCAGCGGCGCCGGCGCCTCGGCCGGCTCCGGAGCGTCCCGGCGCGCCGCTGGCCGTCTCCACTCCTCGGCCAGCTCGGGGCGCGCCCGCCTGAGCCCGTCGAGGAGCTCCTGCACACGACCGAGAAGCTCGCGGGCGTCCACCGGCTTGGCGATGACGTCGACGTTGTGGTCGCGCTTGAGCTCCTCGGCGCCGCCCTTGTCGCGGAAGAAGCCGCTGACCACGAGCAGCGGCGTCTCCCGCCCCTCGGGCATCGAGCGGATCGCCTTGCAGAGCTCGACCCCGTCCATGCGCGGCATCAGCAGATCGGAGACCACCAGGTGCGGCCGTCCCTTCTTGAAGTGCTCCAGCCCCTCCTCCCCGTCGCGGGCCTCGATGAACTCCACCGCGTAGCCCGCCAGCTTCACCTCGCGGTTGAGGAGCACGCGGACAATTCGCCGCTCGTCGTTGCTGTCGTCTACCAGCAGGATCCTGAGTGCCATGGAAGGGTACGCTGTTGCTGCGCCTTGTCTCGTCTTCGCTGGAACACGAGGACATTACCCCCTGCGGGCGCCGGTCGCCATCGGAAATGTGACCACATTTAGCCCGTCTCCACCTCGTGGCAGGCGACCTCGTGTCCGGGCGCGGGAGCCGTGAGCGGCGGGCGCTGCTCGATGCAGGCCGGGTTGCCCCGCTCGGCGTAGAGCGAGCAACGGGGGTGGAATGGGCAGCCGGGCGGAGGATCCAGCGCGCTGGGCACCTCGCCGGACAGCCGCAGGCGTGGGGCGCGGTTTGCGCCTTCCAGTCGGGGCACCGCCGCGGCGAGGGCCCGGGAGTACGGGTGCAACCCCGTGGCCAGGGCCTGAGGCGGCCCCCGCTCGACGATTCGACCGAGGTACATCACCGCGACGCGGTCGCTCACCGTGCGGACCACCCGCAGGTCGTGGGAGATCAGCAGCAGGCTCAGCCCGCGGCTCTTCTGCAGCGCCAGCAGCAGGTTGAGGATCTGGGCCTGGACGGACACATCGAGAGCGCTCACTGGCTCGTCGGCCACCACCAGCTGCGGATCGAGCACGAGCGCTCGGGCGATCCCCACCCGCTGCCGCTGCCCGCCGGACAGCTCGTGGGGGTAGCGCGCGAGCAGGCCCGGACCGAGCCCCACCTGTTCGAGGACGTCGCGCACATGAGCCCGCCGCCCGTCGGCGCTGTCCCGGCCGTGGACCCGCAGCGGCTCCTCGACGATGTCCGCGACGCTCAGGCGGGGGTCGAGGGAGAGGAAGGGATCCTGGAACACCGGCTGCATGCGGGGGCGGATCCGGCGAAGGGCGCGCCGAGACATGCCGGTCAGCTCGACCCCGTCGAGGAAGACCTGGCCGGCGCTTGGCTCGTCGAGCCGCAGGATGCAACGACCGAGGGTCGACTTGCCGCAGCCCGACTCCCCGACGAGGCCGAGCACCTGTCCCTGCTCGAGATCGAGGTCCACGCCGCGCAGGGCGCGCAGCGCTCGGCCCCGCCCCCGGGGGTACTCCTTGACCAGCCCGCGCACCTCTAGCAGCGACACCTCACTCCTCCAGCGGATGGATGCAGCGCACGGCCCCATCGCCACGCGCGGTCAGGTCAGGCATCGCGGCCCGGCAGTCGTCCCGCGCCATCTCGCAGCGGGGGGCAAAGCGGCAACCGTGCAACAACGCGCAGGGGTCAGGGAGCGCGCCCGGGATCTCGGCCAGGGGAACGGAGCGGCCCAGCGACCGCGCGGAGCGGAGCAGCGCCGCGGTGTACGGATGGGCCGGCGCAGAGACGCAGCGCTCCGCTGGCCCCTGCTCCACCACCTGGCCGGCGTAGAGCACCACCACCCGCCGGCAGGTCTCGGCCACCAGGCCGAGATCGTGGGTCACCAGCAACAGCCCCGTGCCGCTCCGCCGCTGGGCCGCGGTGAGCAGGTCGAGCACCTGAGCCTGGAGCGTTACGTCCAGAGCGGTGGTCGGCTCGTCCGCGATCACCAGCCGGGGCTCGCAGATCAGCGCAGCGGCGATGAGCACGCGCTGCCGCATGCCGCCCGAGAGCTGGTGGGGGTAGACCATCGCGCACGCCTCGGGATCGGGGATGCCAACACTCCGCAGCAGCAGGATCGCCGCCGCCCGGGCCTCTCCCCGCCCCACGTCGCGGTGGATCCGCAGCGCCTCGGCGACCTGATCTCCGACGCGCATCGTCGGGTTGAGCGCGCTCATCGGCTCCTGAAACACCATGCCGATCCGGTCGCCGCGGATCTCGCGCAACCGCCGGACAGGCAGCGTGAGCAGGTCCTCCTCCTCGAACAGCACCTGTCCCGCGGTGATGCGACCCGGGGGCGGGACGAGCGCGAGGATCGACAGGGCGGTGACGCTCTTGCCGCAGCCGGACTCACCGACCAGGCCCACCGTCTCGCCCCGGCTCACCTCCAGCGACACGCCGTCCACGGCCTGCAGCGGCCCCCGGGGCGTGTCGAAACACACGCTGAGCTGCCTGACCTCGAGAAGCCGCGCCATCTGCCCGGACTTTACCAGAGTTCGGCTGGCCCCGCGCTTTTGGCATGTGCTACGTTGAGGCAGCATCCGATGCATGCCCCTCCCACACCGAACCGCCAGGCGCTGCTCGCCCTCGCCCTGCTCGGCCTCGGGGCCTGCCCCTCCGGCGGGCCGCAGACAACCGTCCGGCTCGTGGACGGGCGGCCCCAGGAGACCCGCTACGTCAGCGCCGCGGCTTATGAGCACTACGTACAGGCCCAGGTCGCCCTGGGGCGCGGTCGGCTGCAGGCCGCCATGGACGAGCTCCGCGAAGCGCTGATCCTCGATCCCGACTCCCCCCACCTGCACACCGAGCTCGCCACCGTGCTGACCCAGCTCGGCAAGCTGCGCGATGCCCACGCCGAGCTCGGGGAAGCGCTCCGGAGCCGCGCTGACTACCCCGACGCCCTGGTGCTGCAGGGGCAGCTGTTCCGCCTGGAGCACCGGCCCGACGACGCCGAGCGCAGCTTCCGGCGCTGCGTCCGGGCCAACCCGGGCCACGCCCCGGCCTACCTCCAGCTGGCGACGCTCCTCGAGAAAGCCGCCGAGGGCCCGGACCGCGCGCGCGCCGAGGCCTCTGCCCGTCAGGCGGCGGAGGTGCTGCGGCAGATGATCCAACGGGTCAAGGGCGAGGTGCGGCTCGAGGGCCACCGACGCCTCGCCCTGCTCTGTCTGCGGCAGGTGGACTACAGCTGCGCGGCGAAGCACTTCGAAGAAGCGCTGCATGGCGAGCCGGACCTCGACACGCTGCTCAAGCTGGCCCACGTCTACCGCGCCGTCGGCCGGTTTCCCGTGGCGATCCGGCTGCTGCGCGAGGCGTTCGACCGCTCGGGCGGCAACCACCAGGTCGCCGCGGCGTTGCTCGACCTGCTTCACCACCAAGGCACAAGGCAGCAGGCCGTTGACCTGCTCGGCGTGCTGGAGACCGCCGCCGAGGAGGTCCCCGAGCGGACACGGCAGGTGGCCGAGCTTGCTCTGGGGGTCGGCGAGCACGCCTGGGCCCTGAATCTCGTCGAGCGCCAGCTCCGCGTCGGCGACACGACCGGGCTGCAGATCACCCGCGGCGTGGCTCTGTGGCGCGCTGGTCGGGTCCAGGAGGGGCAGGCAGCGCTCGAGGGGCTGCTCGACGGCCCCGCCGGCGCGGCGGCCGCGCGGCGCCTAAGTCTCCTGCTCGGCGAGCGGGGCCAGCACGCCAGGGCCGTGGCGATCCTGCGCCAGGCCCTGACACGGCACGGTCACGACGTCCAGCTCGTCCTCGACCTGTCCCGCGCGCTGTACCACCAGGGCAAGGGCCCGGCGTCGGTCCAGGTCGTGCGGACCGCCCTCCTCGGCCACCCGGACGACCGGATGCTCCGCTTCGGCCTCGCCGCAGCCCTCGAGCGCACGGGGGCCTGGCGCGAGGCGCTCGGGCAGATCGAAAAGATGCTCGAGCGCCACCCCAATGACGGCCCCGCGCTCAACTTCCTGGGCTACACCCTCGCCGACCGCGGGCAGCAGCTGGAGCGGGCCGAGCACGCGATCCGCCGCGCCCTGTTTCTCCATCCGGGCGAGGGGTACATCATGGACAGCCTGGGCTGGCTCTGTTTCCGCCGCGGCGAGCGCGGACGCGCCGCGACCCTGCTGGAGATGGCGGTGCGGCTCGCGCCTGACGAGGCAGAGATCATCGCCCACCTGGCCGAGGTCCAGGTCACGCTGCGCCGCGTCCCCCGGGCGGTGCAGCTGATGCGCCAGGCCGTCGCCGCCAGCGACGATCCACGCCTCACCGCCAGGCTGACCCGGCGCCTGCGCGAGCTGGAACGGGGCGTGGCGCCGGGGCGCCCCAAGACCCCTCACGGCGCGCGCACCGGCGCACGCGACACGGACAACCGATGAACCGGCACACGACGGTCCTCCTCGGTCTGATCGCCCTGCTCTGTCTCAGGGGCTCGAGCTGTCTACGGACCGAGCGCCCGTACAAAGCGCCGAAGGCCGCCGAGCTGGTCGCCCACCTGCGCAGCCGCGTTGCCCGGGTGCGAAGCGTGCGCGCCGAGACGCGCATGAGCCACCACACCAACCAGGGCAAGGTCAAGGCCACGGTCCGCCTGATGGCGGCCCTCGGAGGCAAGCTGCGCTTCGACGCCGTCAGCCCCTTCGACACCCCCCTGGCCACGCTGGTCAGCGACGGGACGCGCTTCGCGCTGGTGGACGCGCAGAAGAACCGTCACTACCACGGGCCGGCCTCGCCCTGCAACATCGCGCGGCTGCTCCAGGTCGCGCTGCAGCCCGCGGACGTGCTCACGGTGCTCGCCGGCGGGACGCCGATCATCGCCCACGGCTCGGCGAAGGTGGAGTGGGACGGACGGGCCGCTGCCGAGGTGCTGACGCTCCAGGGCGAGGATCTCGTGCAGACGGTGCGCCTCGACGGCACGGACCGTCGCTGGGACCTGCTGCTCTCCGAGCTTCGCACGCGCAAGGGAGAGCTCCTGCTGCGGATCGAGCCGGGAGACTACCGGCGGATCGGCAGCCTGCGGCTGCCGGGGAGGCTCCACGTGAGCCAGCCGGGCAACAAGGCAGAGCTCGACGTCGTGTTCCGCAGTGAGGAGGTGAACCTGAAGCTGCCGGCCGCCGCCTTCGAGCTGCCCGGGGCGGAGGGGATGCCCAGCCAGCTCGTCGAGTGCACCACGGTGATCACGGCGCCCACGAAGGACAAGCAATGAGCGGGACGTACAGGGAGGTAGCTTCCCGCGTCGGCTCGTGGATCGTGATCCTCGCCCACGGCAGCCGCGATGCGCGCTGGCGCGAGCCTTTCGAGGAGATCCGCCGACGCGTCGCCGCGCAAACCACCACCCGCCGGGTCGCGCTGGCCTACCTGCAGTTCTGCGAGCCCACCCTGGAGCAGGTGCTCACCGACTGCCGCGAGGCCGGGGGCGAGGAGGCCCTCGTGATCCCCGCCTTCATGTCCGGCGGCGGTCACTTGCTGCGTGACGTGCCGGAGGCGGTGCTCGAGGCCGGCCGGCGCGCCGGGATACGCGTGCGACGGAGCGGGGCGCTGGCCGAGGAGCCCGAGGTGCTCGACGCCCTGGTGGCCGCCGTGCTTCGGCTCGCCGAATGAGCGCCAGGGTCGCGATACGTACCGCCGTCGGCGCCCTGCTGATCACCCTCTGCGGCTCGGCGCTGGGGCTCGCGGTCAACGCCCTGCGTCCCGCAGGCATCCCCCTGGTCGCCCCGTTCCCCTACCAGCAGGACTGCCCGGACAAGGTCGCGGTCCCCGCCGGCCCGACCGTCAGCGGGGCCCAGGCCAGGGCGCTGGTCCGCGCGGGCCGCGCCCTCCTCGTCGACGCCCGGCCGGCCGACGCCTTCGCGGCAGAGCACGCCCCTGGCGCGGTGTCGCTGCCGTTCAGCTTCATCGCTCCGCCCGCCGCCGATCGGCTGGCGACGCTCCGGGGCCACGGGGCGCTGCTGGTCTACGACGACAGCCCCGGCGACAAGCTGGCCGGGCTGCTCGCCGCCCAGCTGCGCGAGAGCGGGCTGGGCGACGTCAAGGTCCTGAGCGGCGGCCTCGCCGCCTACCGCGCGGCTCCGCGAGGCGCCAAGCCATGAAGCTCGAGCTCCGCGCGCTGCTCGGACCGTGGCTGGCCTGGCTCTTCCGGGTCGCCCTCGGCCTGGTGTTCATCGTGGCCAGCCTGGACAAGGTCGCGCATCCAGGCCGCTTCGCCGTTTCCATCGCCAACTACCACCTGGTGCCCCAGGCCGCGATCAACCTGATGGCCATCACCCTGCCCTGGGTCGAGCTGCTCTGCGGGGCGCTGCTCGTGCTCGGGCTCTGGCACCGCGCCGGATTGCTGCTCGTGCTCGCGATGCTCGGTGTGTTCATCACGGCGATCACGATCGCCCTGCAGCGGGACCTGGACATCAGCTGTGGCTGCTTCACCACCGACCCGGCCGCTCACGGGATGACGCGCTGGACGCTGTACTGGGACATCATCTGGTTTGCCATGGGGCTACACGCCCTGTCGCTTGATCGGGGGCTGCTCTCGATCAAGCGGCTGCTGAGGAGGACGAAGAGATGAGACGCACCATCGTCCTCGCCGCGCTGTTGCTGGCGAGCTCCGCTCACGCCGACCCGGCGAGCCGGGTGCCCGGCTTCGACCGGTTGAGCGAGAGCCAGAAGAAGATCGCCCGGGAGGCGATGGGCCGCATCGACTGCTACCACGGCTGCACCGGACGAATCGCGGCATGCCTCGCGGCCAAGCCCCGGTCGAAGACTGCCTGGCGGCTGGCGCGTTACGTCGTCTTCCTGGCCAGCAAGCGCCTCGACGCCGAGCTCATCGGCAAGGTGATCGAGCGGCGTCGCCAGTCGGTGAAGCCGAAGACCGTACACGACATCAAGCCGGGCGGCGCGCCGCGGCTCGGCGACGCCCGGGCCCCGCTCACCATCGTGGAGTACGCCGACTTCCAGTGCCGACACTGCGCGGAGGTGGCGCCGGTGCTCGAACGGCTGGTCCGCGGCAGCAAGGGCAAGGTGGCGCTCTACTTCAAGGTCTATCCCCTGCGCTTCAAGGGACCCTCGCTGGTCGCGGCGCGAGCCGCCCTCGCCGCCCAGCGCCAGGGCAAGTTCTGGCCCATGGCCCACCTGCTCTTCGCCGACCTCGAGGCCCACACCGAAAAGGGCGTGGAGCAGCTGGCGCGCAAGGCCGGCCTGGACCTCGACCGCTTCCGCGCGTCGATGAAGGACACCAACCTGCTCAAGCAGATCGAGGCGAACAAGATCGAGGGCGTGCGGCTCGGCCTCGAGGGCACGCCGACCCTGTTCTTCAACGGCAAGCCACACCTGCTGCGCAAGGACGAGTACCACCTCCGCGACCGGATCGAGGAGGAGCTGGAGCTTTCGGGCAAGTAGGGACGGCTACGGCGCCCAGACCCGGAGGTAGTCGAAGCTCGCGCTGGCGTGAAACGTGACCAGCGCCGCACCGCCGGTGGGGTAGGTGCTGTCGTTGATCGAGAGCGTCTTGTTCTGGGAGGGCAGCTGGCAGGTGATGCTGCTGCCGCTGACGGTGGCCCGGACGACGTAGTAGGTGTTGTAGGAGAAGCTCACCGGCGTCGAGCTGCGGATCGGGCAGTAGGTCTGGCCGCCGCTGCACTCGACGATGCCGAACAGCTTCGAGTCGGCGCTCAGGAAGCAGGTGTACTGCCCGGGCGGGTTGCTCGGGTTGCCCTGGGACTGGACACGCACGCCGAGCCCGGCGCCCTCGGCCACCGACCCGACGCCCTGGATCGAGTGGATCGCCATCCGGGTCTCGGCGATGTAGCTCGCCGCCGCGACCGGCACCACGGCGTAGACGCCGTTCTGAGAGCTCGAGCTCTGGTCCAGCGTCCCGCTGCCCACCGACCAGCTGCCCGACTTGGGCGTCACGCTGCCCATCCCCGACGAGAACTCCTCCTTGACGTAGTACAGCGGGCCGTCGGGCGTCGGGATGATGTCCGGCGGCGTGGTGTCGGGCGGCGTCGTGTCCGCCGGCGGGCCGTCCGGCGCGGCGTCGCTGGGCGGACCGTCCGGCGCGGCGTCGGCGGACGGGCCGTCCGGCCGGGCGTCGGCGGGGGGGCCGTCGGAAGCGGCGTCGGTTCCACCGTCGACGGCACCGAGCACGGTGAACGCGTCGGGCAGCGACGCACCGGCCCCCGCGGGGTCCACCACGGTCAGGTCGTACAGGCCGGGAGAAAGGGAGGCCGGGGCGACGGCGGACAGCTCCCCCTCGTCGACGAAGGTGACCTGCTCCAGGGTCCGGTCGCCCAGCAGGGCCACGAACGCCGCGGAGACGTAGGAGCGCTCGTCGTCGTCGAAGTTGGCGTGGACCAACGGGCGGAAGCCGGCGCCACGGATCCGCAGCGCGGTGGCCTGCCCCGCCGGCCCGCCGGAGGGCGACACCGCGGACAGCGTGAGGACCGGGCGCCCGCTCTCCGAGCAGGCGGCGACCGGAACGATCAGCGCCATCAACAGCCGGGCAGCTCTCATCTCGTCCCCTCGCCTCACAGCCGAAAGCGGTAGCCCGCCTCGAGGACCACCCCTCCGGCGAGCATCTCCACCGCCGCGCTGTCGACCCGGCCCCAGAGGAAACCGGCCTGGAAGAACAGCAGGCCCGGTCCCAGCTCCCGCTCGGCCCCGGCCAGCGCGAGCAGAGCCGGCCCCCACTCCACCGAGCGCTGCTCGCCCTCGCTGAGCGGCGTCGTGGACACGGTCCGCACCATCTGAGCCTGGGCGCCGACGAGGACGTAGGGCGTGAGCGGGGGCAACGGCAGGCGGTAGCACAGGCCGCCACCGAGCGGCAGCAGCAGCACGGTGGACTCGCCGCCCTCGAGCCCGCCGGAGGCGGCGATGCTCTGGCTCGCCCAGCTCGCGCCGACGATGCCGCGCAGGCCGATCCAGCCCAGCGGGAGGCGGAGGTCCAGCCCGACCTCCACGGCGATCCGCGGCGAAACCAGGGCCCCGGTGTTGTGCAGCAGGCCCACCGAGAGCCCGGCCACGCCCTGGACGCGACGCGGGGCAGGGGCAGGGCCGCCGGCGGGCCGCTTCACCACCACGGCGGGCGTCGCGTCCCCGGCCATGAGGAGCTCGGCCGTGCTCGCCACGGCCTCCCCGCCGGGGAGCCAGGCCCGCGCCCGGGCCAGCTCGCCGGGGTTGACCGAGCGCCGCGCCTCCCAGAGCAGGGGCCCGCGGCGATGCAGCGACAGCGGCGCGCCGTCGAGCTCGAGCCGCGGCTCGAGGCCCGGCTCGGCGGCGCCGACCACCACGCGCAGCCGGTCAGGCCCCTCGGCCAGCAACGCCAGGCTGACCCGCGGGTACTCGGCCTGCTCGATGGCGATGGTCTTCAGGCTCCGCATCCCGACCGTGTCGACCACCTCCACCTCCGCCTCCCGGATGCCGGGAGCCACGGTCACCTCGACCTCCGCCCGGCCTTGTCGGCTGGTATGCAGCGGCCCGTAGCGCCTCTTGCCGACGACGACGCGGACCTGCGAGTGGCGGCGCGTACGGATCGGGATCACCGCCTGCCCGGAGAGCGCGATGCGCTGCAGGTGAACCTCGCTCCCCGCCGACTCGCGCCAGAACAGCAGCGCCAGGACCTGGGGCGCCCGATTCGCCGGCGGGGCGTAGCGCAGCAGCGCGCCGTCCACCGTCGGCTCGATGGCGTCGATGCTCCCCACGTTTACCGCGGCCCGCACCGGGCCCGTCCCGGGCATGCCGCCGACCCGGATCTCCACGGCCGCGGTCTCGCCCAGCACGACGGGCGAGGGCCGGGTCGTGACCCGTGGGCGCCGGGCCGAGGCCGGCAGCGCCAGCGCCAGCAACACGACCGGTACGACTGTGTGTGTCATGGCGGTCATCGCGGCGACCTCCGATTGTCCCAGACCCCGACCGGGGTGTAAACGGCTCCCGACCAACCCCGACCCCGTGTGATCGGAGGATCGGTCGATCGGCCGGGACCGACTCGTCACCGGTCAGCAGTTGTGGATCAGCATCCCGAGCACGATAGCCAGGGCGATCACCGCGCCGGCGATGACCATCAGGCGCTGGCTGCCTCCCTGCCGCCACATCTCGCCCAGGTTGAGCTCCACGCCCTTCTGCCGCTCGTCGAACATGCTCCGCTCGGCGCGGGGCACCTGGAGCTGGCGGCCGGTGTTGCGGATGTAGGCCGGCGTGCCGTGGGTCGTGCCGTCCTCAACGGCGTCCGCCGGGTTGTCGCAGAAGCAGCACCGGTTGGCCGAGTCAGGGTTCCACTGCTCGCAGAAGCGACAGATCAATGGCGCACCCCCCGGAAGGCGGCGCGATCGTAGCGCACGCCGGTGACCAGGTTGACCAGCTCGCGACCGCCGGCGTCCTGGTCAAAGGGGATGTACCACAGCTGCGGGGCGCCGGCCTGGATGCGAAGCGAGCGCAGCCGGTGGGGCACCGTGCCGGGGACGACGAGGATCCAGGTGACGTAGCCCAGCCGCAGCGCGTCGTCCTCGCCGTAGAAGCAGTTGTAGAGCTCGCCCGCTCCGGGCTCGCCGGCCTCGAGCGCGGGCTGGGACCGAGTCAGATCCCGGGCGGCGTGGTCCACCCGCGGCGCGTGCATCGCGCCGAAGGCCGGCGTGTAGTAGCACAGCGGCGCGTCGGGCGGCGGCGCCTCGCCCGGCGGACGGAGCACGCCCAGCACGGTGATCAGGTCGCCCGCCCTGCTGGCCTGCTTGCCGGAGTAGCCCACCTGGACCGGGACCTGCCAGAAGGGCAGCCAGACCGGCTGCCCGCTCCCGCGCTGGCGAGGCCGGGCGAAGCGCGCCTCGAAGGGCTGGAGCCCCTGGCGGCTGACCCGCCAGAAGCGGCCGCAGCCCCGGCAGGGGAGCACCGACGAGTGGTTGCCCGCGGGGAGCTCGGCGCCGCAGGCAGAGCAGGAGAGCTCGACGAGCTGCAGGTCGTCGAAGATCGCCGTGGCCGAGCTCGCCGGTGGATCGGCGGGAGATGACAGCGCCTCCGGCTCGCCCGAGACGGCGTCCCAGACGGCGAAGCCCCCGTCCTCGCGGCGCAGGACCCAGAAGGGGTAGTAGTAGAGCGAGAGGCTCTCGGCGACGAAATCGATCCGCCGACAGTCGACCCGGGTCAGGCCCTGGTCGGTGCTGTAGAACACCGCCCGGCCCAGCAGCTGCTCCCGGGCCTCGCGCTGGTCGAGGGTCGCCGGCACCACCGCGCCGAGGGACTCGTGCTGCTGCGCAAACGGCTCGAGGGGGAAGACCGCGGCGCGCAGGCGCAGGCTGGTCACGCCGAGGGCGAGGGTCGCCGGGTCGGGCAGCGACATGTCCACCACACGACCGGCCCAGACCTTCTGCGGCCCCGAGTCCCTGCGGGTCGTCGTGGGCACCGGCTCCGCGTCGGCGCCGCCGCCCTGCGCCTGCATCGCCGCCGGGTCCTCCTCGATCTTGATCTGGGCGCCCACGAGCCAGGCGTAGAGCAGCCCGCCGAGGTGCCAGAAAGGCAGCAGCCTGAGCTCGGCGCCGGCCGCCTCCGCCGGCGCCTCGGCCGCGGGGGGCACCACGTAGCGCAGCACCCGGTCCTCCGTCAACGCGAACAGCGAGGCCTCGCAGTAGGGGCAGCGGCCACAGAGCGATCCGTCGATGTAGTAAAAGTTGCCGCCGCAGCGCGGGCAGCCGAGGCGGATCAGGCGCGCGCCCTGCCCCACGACCAGGCCGGCGTCGCAGTGGGCGCAGGTCACCTGGGGCGTCCCCATCTCGAAGGTCACCGGCGCCCCGCACTCCGCGCAGACGCTGGAGACCCTGTCACGCCCCTCAGGCATCGGGAGCCATTGTAGACCACGACAGGAGAAGACCCAACCCGGCGTTCAACGGCTGGGCGCCACAGCTTGAGCCGCTTGGCGGTCCGGTCCGATCAGCACCGGCGCGGCGCTGCCCGCGGTGTTGAGCAGGCAAGTGTGGGTACCTGGCGGAACCGTAGTGTGTCACAAGAGCCCGCGAGTGTGGTATAGGGATACAGGCGCCCGGTAATTCGTTGATTTTGAGTGGCCATCTGGCTATGCTAATGCCGTAATTTTGCAAAGTTTCGACCCTCTATGCGATCTCCACGGAACCAGGTAACCAGCCTTCTGGACGAGCCTCCGGCATTTACCCGTCAGCGAGGCGGCAGCTTCCTGGTGATCAAGGGGCCCGACCGCGGCGAGTCGGTGCTCGTGGGCAAGGAGCCCCTGGTCTTCGGCTCGAGCCCGAGCTGCGGCATGGTGCTCACCGACAAGACCGTCTCGCGCCAGCACATGGAGGCGCGCTGGTCCGAGGACGGCTCCGGCGTCGTGCTCCGGGACCTGGGCTCCACCAACGGGACGTTTTTCCAGGGATCACGGTTCAAGGAGATCACCATCGCCTTCGGCGCCGAGTTCAAGCTCGGGCGCACGACGATCAAGTTCCTCCCCGAGGAGGAGGTGGTCGAGCCGGAGATCAGCGACGCGGACACCTTCGGCTCGCTCAAGGGGCAAGACCCGAAGATCCGTCGTCTCTTCGCCCTGCTCGCGGACATCGCGGTGACCGACGCGACGGTGATCATCGAGGGCGAGACCGGCACCGGCAAGGAGCTGGTGGCCGAGGAGATCCACAAGCACAGCACGCGGACCAACGGGCCGTTCGTGGTCTTCGACTGCGGCGCCGTGCCCCACGAGCTGATCGAGAGCGCGCTCTTCGGCCACATGAAGGGCTCGTTCACCGGCGCCGTGGCGGATCGCAAGGGAGCCTTCGCCGAGGCCCACGGCGGGACGATCTTCCTCGACGAGATCGGCGAGCTGAGCCCCGAGCTGCAGCCCGCCCTGCTGCGTGTGCTCGACAAGCGCGCCGTGCGCCGGGTCGGCGGCAACCAGTACGAAAAGGTCGACGTGAGGGTGCTGGCGGCGACCAACCGGGACCTGCGGGAGGAGGTGGTGCGCCGCAACTTCCGCGAGGACCTGTACTACCGCCTGGCGGTGATCCGGATCGCCCTGCCGCCGCTGAGAGAGCGCGGCATGGACATCCCCTACCTGGCCGATCACTTCGTGAACCAGTTCTCCCCCAAGGGCCAGAAGCTGATCATCCCGCCCGAGGAGATGGCCCGGCTCCAGCGTCACAGCTGGCCCGGCAACGTCCGTGAGCTGCGCAACGTGATCGAGCGCGCCTGCGTCCTCTCCAAGGGCGACGCCATCAACCTGGACGACGCCTTCGGCACCACCGACGCCGCGCCGTCGCTGGGCATCCGCACCGACCTGCCCTTCAAAGAGGCCAAGGGGCAGCTGGTGGAGTTCTTCGAGCGCGAGTACATCGTCGATTTGATGCGTCGTCACAAGATGAACCTCTCCTCCGCGGCGCGCGAGGCCCAGATCGACCGCAAGCACCTGCGCGAGCTGATCCGCAAGTACGACATCGACTCCCGAGGCGGTTGATGCTCCGCGATTCCGCCGCCGTGGGTTGCAGGTGACCGCGCGATGCTCGAGGGCAAGCGTATCCTGATCACCGGGGGTGCGGGGTTCATCGGTACGCACCTCTGCCGGGCGCTGGCCGCGGGCAACGAGGTCGTCGTGCTCGACAACCTGCACCGCAACGCGCTCCAGCCCGCCGGGATCGACCGCCTGCCCCGCGTGGAGCTGCAGGTGGGCGACGTGGTGGAGCCCGCGGTGGTGAAGCGGGCGATCCGCGGCTGTACCCACGTGATCCACCTGGCGGCCATCGCCGGGGTCGACACGGTGATGAAGCACCCGGTGACCACGATGCAGACCAACCTGGTCGGCACGATCAACGTGCTCGATGCAGCGCGCGAGCTCTCCGGAATCGAGCGAGTCATCGACTTCTCTACCTCGGAGGTTTTCGGCCGCCACGCCTTCAACGTCACCGAGGGGGACGTGACGACGCTCGGCGCGGTGGGCGAGGCGCGCTGGACCTACGCGGTGAGCAAGCTCGCCACCGAGCACCTGACGTTCAACTACTACAAGCAGTACGGGCTCCCGACCTGCGCCGTGCGGCCGTTCAACATCTACGGACCGATGCAGATCGGCGAGGGCGCCGTGCACCACTTCATCGTGCGCGCGTTGCGCGAGGAGCCCCTGCGCGTTCACAACGACGGCGGCCAGATCCGCGCATGGTGCTACGTCGACGACATCATCGCCGGGACGTTGACCGCGCTGGAGCACCCCGCCGCCGTGGGGCACTCCTTCAACATCGGCAACCCGCGGTCCACGGTGACGATCTACAACCTGGCCCGGGACGTCGTGCGGCTCAGCGGCTCGCCCTCGCCCATCGAGCTCGTCCCCTGGCCCTACGCCGACGTCGAGCTGCGCATCCCCAACATCGACAAGGCCCGGGAGCTGCTGGGGTACGAGCCGCGGGTCGACCTCGAGGAGGGGCTGCGGCGGACGATCGAGTGGTACCGGCAGAAGCTCGACGCCACGGGAGGGGGTGCGCGATGACGGCGCTGCTCACCGATCACCTGGCCAAGACCTACGTGCTCGGCTTCTTCCGCAAGAAGGTCCGCGCCATCGTCGACGTCGGCCTGCAGGTCGAGCCGGGGGAGATCTTCGGGCTCCTCGGCCCCAACGGCGCGGGAAAGACCACGACGCTCAAGGTTCTGCTCGGGCTGGTCCGCCCCACCTCGGGGCGCGCCGAGCTCCTCGGCATGCCCGTGGGCGACATCCGCGCCAAGCGACGGCTGGGCTACCTGCCGGAGACGCCCTACTTCTACGACTACCTCACCGGGCGCGAGCTCGTGGTCTTCATGGGCAAGCTCTTCGGCCTCTCGCGCGCCGAGGCGCGCCGCCGCGCGGATCGCCTGCTCGAGCGGGTCGGGCTCTCACACGCCTCGGACCTGGCGCTGAGGCGCTACAGCAAGGGGATGCTCCAGCGCGTCGGCATCGCCCAGGCCCTGGTCAACGACCCCGAGCTGGTGATCCTCGACGAGCCGCTCACTGGCCTCGACCCCCTCGGGCGCAAGGACCTGCGCGAGCTCATCGCCGGGCTGCGCGAGCAGGGCAAGACCGTCGTGCTCTCCTCCCACATCCTCGCCGACGTCGAGCTGCTCGCCGACCGCGTGGCCATCGTGGTCAAGGGCCGCACGGTGAACACCGGACCGCTGCAGGAGCTACTCGACGCCCGCACGGTGA
>Ga0316576_10000146_pt1 | contig 27923 bp, 23 predicted proteins | sample S0NA_FD_203075 | JGI IMG/M metagenome (GOLD analysis project Ga0316576, IMG submission 203075) | Rhizosphere microbial communities from salt marsh grasses in Alabama, United States - S0-2_050615r3r5 | ecosystem: Host-associated > Plants > Roots > Rhizosphere | place: USA: Alabama | collected...
GGCGATGAGGGCGAGGAGGCGGTAGGTGGCGGCGTCGATGTGCGCGGAGAGCTCGGTGATGCTGGCGGCGAGCTGCTCGAGGCTGGGGCGGCCGTCGGGGCCGGGCTGCTCCCAGGCGGAGGGGCAAATGGCCTGCTGCTCGGGGGATGGCGGGTGCTGGTTCATGTGCTCTCCGTCGGTGAGGTGGCGTTGGTCTCGAGACAAGAGTGTAGCAGGCGGTTTTTTCGGTTTCGTGAGCCGGCGCCTGGGCGCCGTTATTCGACGAGAAGGGCAAGCTCGGCCCCGGGCGCTGTTTCGTGCGCTCGCGGCGGGCTGAGAGAGCGAGAGCGGCATTTTCGTGGCGCTCGGCGAGCGGTCGGCGACGAGGGGCCTCGATCTGTCAAGGGGGCAGAGGTAGAGCCGTGCAGCATGGTTGCACTCGTCGGTTGTTTTCGCGCGGGCTGCGGAGCCGTGGGCCGAGATGGACGCGGCGCCGCGAGCGGTGCGCTCCTTCGTGAAGCGGAGAAGTTGCTGCGGTGGCGCACGGCGGAAGAGGCCGAGGCCAAGACGGTGGACGTGGTGGGCAGGACGCCGGTGACCCGGCGGCTGTACACGGCGACGGAGCTGGCAGGCTTTCTGAGCTGGGAGCACATTCAGACGCTGGTCCGGGTGCAGTCCGAGAAGCGAGACATCGAGACGCACAGAGTGCTGGAGCAGGACCGCTACTTCGTCTGCAGTCTCAATCGCGATGCGCTTTCCGACGCGCAGTGGCTGCTTGTGGTGCGCAACCACTGGTGAGTCGAGAACGACCCCCACCAGGTCTGGGACAAGATCTTCGACGAGGATGACAAGCCCTGGATCCGGTCGGGCGAAGGAGCAGGACAGGGCACGGGTGTGATGCTGCTTCGGCGTCTCGCCCACAACCTGCTTGCGCTCTTCCGGTCCGTGCCCCCGCGCTCCGACGAGACACGCCAGATGCCGTGGAAGGACCTGATCCGCAAGGTCTGTCACACACTGATCGCGGCCACGGACGCGGACATCGAGGCTCTGCGTCCAAGGATGGTGCTGACCGCCAGCGTCGCCTGATCTTGCCGGGCTCCGCGCCATGCGCTGGCGTCAGACATGGCCGCTCAGGCCCCCACCTGAGAGCCACGGGTGCAAGCCCGTGGCGCGCCCGGCGAGCGCCCTGCCGCGGTCCCGAGGCCTCTCACACCCCACCATGAGGCCCCCTGCGCCGTGGCCCCGCGACTTTGCATCGTTGCCGCGAGCCACCGCTCGCCGGTTGCAACCCGCCCTGCCGCCTGCTAGGTTTCGCCGCCCCACAACCGGTGGGCAGGAGCAGATCCGTGAGCTTGACCCGACGCACCGCGCTACGCTTCGCCGAGGCCCTGGACGACGAGTGCCAGCGGACCATGCGCAACCTCAGGGCCCCGGGCTACCCGAGGATCTACTACCTCTCGTACCTGCTGCGTGACATCCACACCACGGAGATCTGGGGCAGGCTGGGCAACATCAACCACGTCACCGACGAGGACAGCCGCAACCTGTACTGCGACTGCCGGGTCGGCTCGTACCGCTACGACCACGTCGCCGAGGGAGGCCTCGAGGACAACAGCCCGGAGACCGAGACCTTCGAGTACGTCGACATGCCCATCGGCAACGACACCGACGCGCTGAAGTACCACGTCTGGAAGCTCACCGACGGCCGCTACCGCGAGGCGGTGCGACATTACCTGCGGCGCAAGTCGCAGAGCATCACCTACGTCGAGCCCAACGGGCACCTGCCCTCGTTCCAGCGCTGCGAGCCGGTCCGGGACCTCAGGCTTCGCCGCAGCCGGCCGGTGGACGTCGAGCGCTGGAAGGACTTCGTCGTCAAGAGCTCCCGGGTGGTCAAGGAGTTCCCCCAGGTCAAGAACTCCTGGATCGAGCTCCGGGTGCGCGACGTGAACCGGGTGTTCGTCAGCTCCGAGGGCTCGCGCGTCTTCGACCAGCAGCGTGTCTGCGAGCTGTCCTGCGAGCTGTGGCTGCTCACCCCGGGCGGCGAGGGGATCAGCTCACGCATCGTGCACCTCACGCCGGACATCACCGACCTGCCCGACCTGCGCGCCTTCCGCCGCGAGATCCGCGAGCGGATCTCGCTGCTCCGCGCGCTGGGCCAGGCGCCGACGATCAAGTCCTACGCCGGGCCGGTGCTCCTCGCGCCGCAGCCCGCCGGGATCCTGTTCCACGAGGTGCTCGGGCACCGCCTCGAGGGCAGCCGCCTGCTCTCGACCCGCGAGGGGCAGACGTTCAAGCGCGACATGGGCAAGCGGATCCTGCCCGGGTTCCTCAGCCTGGTCGACGACCCGACCGAGCGCGTGAGCTGCGGGGTGAAGACCGTGGGCAGCTACCGCTACGACGACGAGGGGAGCCCCGCCCGGCCGGCGCCGCTGGTGGACCGCGGCCGGCTGGTCGGCTTCCTCACCGGCCGCTCGCCGGTGACCCGGGGCAAGCTCGCGCCCAACGGCCACGCGCGCAACGAGCTCCACGAGCGGCCGGTGAGCCGCATGGGCCACCTCAAGGTGATCGCCGAGCAGGGGGTGCCGCACCAGCGGCTGAAGCAGATGCTGATCGAGGAGATCCGCCGGCAGGACGTGCCCTACGGCGTGGTGATCCTCGACGCCGAGGGGGGCGAGACGGCGACCGAGGCCTACGACTTTCAGGCCTTCATGGGCACGGTGGCCCTGGCGGCGCAGGTCTTCCCCGACGGCCGCCAGCGGCTGATCCGCAACGTCAGCTTCGTCGGCACCCCGCTCTCCGCCCTGCGCACCGTGCTCGCCGCCGGCGACACCCCGCTGTGCCAGAACGGGTTCTGCGGCGCCGAGTCGGGCATGGTCCCGGTCTCCACCACCTGCCCCGCGGTGTTGCTCTCGAACCTCGAGCTCCAGGCCAGCGACCAGCGCAAGTTCACCCAGTACATGCTGCCGATGCCGTTCGAGAAGGCCGCCCTGCGCCGTTAGCCAGCGCCGCGCCGTCTGCTATAGTTAGCCTCTCGGACCATGGGCCGTATCACGCCCTTAAGACGCGCGGTCCAGGCGATCGCGTTCGCGTTCATCGTGTTCGGCGGGTTCCTGTTCGGGCCGGCGCTCCAGCGCTCGCGCGGCGAGATCCTCTCGGACGCGGGCTACGGCGGCAGCTTCGAGCGCGGCCACGGCGTGCGCTGGGTCCAGCGGGAGAAGATGGCCCTCGACGCCTTCCTGCCCGCCACCTCGTGCTACTACCAGCACCGCGGGATGTTCTCGGGCTGCAGCCTGCTCTTCCTCTCCGAGAACCTGACCTGGCTCACCCCGATCGTGCACATCGCGCCGCACCTGCTGCTGCTCCTCGCCCTGATGTTCCTCTTCGGCCGGCTGTGGTGCGGCTGGGCCTGCCCCTTCGGCGTGCTCAGCGACCTGCTCACCTGGGTGCGCAAGCTGGTCGGCGCCGACCACCTGCGCCTCTCCCGCGCCTGGCGCAACGCGCTGGTCTGGACCAAGTACGTCCTGCTCTTCGCCACGCTGACCCTGTCGCTCGTCGCCGCGATCCCCGCCCTGGCCCACAAGCGGGGCAGCCTGCTTCTGCCCTACTGCCAGGTCTGCCTCGGCAAGTTCGCCTCGCCCTTCCTCTCCTGGGCCCAGATCTGCTGGACCAACTGGAGCGACTGGATCACCTCGACGCTCAGCGTGCTCGGCCTGCTGGTCTTCGTCTCCTTCTTCCTCGGCCTGTCGGTGCGGCGCTTCTACTGCCGCATCTGCCCCATCGGTGGCATCACCGCGCCCTTCAACCGCTACGGCCTGGCCTCGCTGCACAAGGAGGCGAGCAAGTGCACCCGCTGCGGGACCTGCGCGCGGGTCTGCCCCGTGGACAACCTGACGGTCTTCGAGGGCGAGGCGGGCCAGTCGGTCAACGCCTGCGAGTGCACCCTCTGCCTGCGCTGCGTGGAGGCCTGCCCCGAGCCCGACTGCCTGCAGTTCACCCTCCTCGGCCGCCCGCTGGCCCGCTCGGGAGGCGAGCGATGATCTCCGGCCGCGAGGGCGAGCTGAGCTGCCGGCACGCGACGCCCTTCGAGGCGCGCCCCGCCGACGCCGAGCTGGCCGGGGGCCTGGCCGCGGCGGCGCGGCAGACCGTCGCCCGGCTGCAGGCGGCGCCGGGCCGGCCGCGGGCGATGGCGCCCTTCGACGACCTGATGGCCGGCGGGTGGCGCCAGGAGCAGATCGCCGCCGACCCGCGGCCCGTGGTGGGCTACCTCTGCAACTTCGTCCCCGACGAGCTGGTGCTGGCCGCGGGGGCGATCCCGGTGCGCCTCGACCTGGGCCACGGGGCGAGCGCCGAGGCCGGCGCCCGGGTGCTGACCGCGGACGTCTGCCCCGAGGTCAGGGCGCTGGTCGGGGCTCAGCTGGGCCGGCTGCCGCTGTTCGAGGCCGTGGACCTGCTCGTGGTCCCGACCGCCTGCGACGGCAAGAAGAAGCTCGGTCGGCTGCTGGGGGAGCAGCGGGAGCTGTTCCTGCTCGAGCTGCCGCAGTCCCGCGCGGGACGCGGGGCGGGCGAGCGCTGGCTGGAGGAGATCCGGGCGCTCGCGGCCCGACTCCAGGCGCTCACCGGCGTGAAGCTGCGCCGCCGCGCGCTGCGCGAGGCGGTCGAGCTCGTCAACCGGCGCACGCGCCTGGCCCGCAGGCTCAACGAGCTGCGCTGGTCCGCGCCGGGCCGCCTGGGCGGCGGCGACGCGCTGCTGGTGATGCAGGCGAGCTTCATCGCCGATCCCGCCTGGTGGGTCGATCGGGCCGCGGAGCTGATCGCCGAGCTGGAGCGGGACGCCGGCGAGGGCGCGGAGGGTCGCGTCCGCCTGCTGCTCACCGGCTCCCCCGTGCTGTTCCCCGACCTCCAGCTGCTGCACCTCATCGAGGAGGCGGGCGCGGTGGTCGTCGCCGACGAGCTCTGCTCGGGGACCCAGCGGCTGCACAACCTGACCGTGATCGACGAGCCGACGGTGGGCGGGATGCTGCGCGCCGCGGCGGAGAAGACGCTGCTGCCCTGCACCTGCCCCTGCTTCGTCGGCGGCGACCTGCGCGTGGACCGCGTGCTCGAGCTCGCCGGCCCGAGCCGCGCCCAGGGCGTGGTGCACCACACGCTGCGGCTGTGCCAGCTCTTCGACCTGGAGACGCCGCGGCTCGCGGCGGCGCTCAAGCAGCGCGGCCTGCCGATGCTGGCCCTGCACGCGGAGTACGGCAGCGAGGGTGCGGCGACGCTGAAAAACCGTGTGGAGGCGTTCGTCGAGATGCTACAAATGGAGTAACCTGAACAAGGATCAGGCATGGCAATCGATCGACGGGACTTTCTGGTGGGCTCTGCCTCGCTGGCGCTGGTCGCCGGCCTGGGCTGCTCCGACGACGACGGCAAGGCGGACGCGGCCCCCGACGGGGCGCTGCCCGATGCCCCGGGCGACGGGCCGAGCGACGTCCCGAAGGAGGCGGCGGCGAGCTGCAGCGACACCCCCCAGCCGCTCGCCGCGCCCAACGGTCCGGCGCGGGTCGTCGAGGTGCACGACGAGAGCGCGGTGACCTCGAGCGGCTTCGACGCGGTCAAGGTCAAGGCGATGGTGCTCGCCGGCATCATGGAGCTCGCCGGCGAGACGGACGTGAAGCAGGCCTGGAAGGCGCTGATCCCCGACTTCCTCCCCTCGATGCGCATCGGCCTCAAGGTCAACTGCCTCAACGCGAACCTGTACAACTCCAACGAGGTGATGCTCGCGCTGATCGAGACGCTGACCGCCGACCTCGGCGCGGACAGCAAGAACATCTGGGTCTGGGACCGCCGGACCGACGAGCTGATCCGCTCCAAGCTCACCGAGAGCACCCTGGGGGTCAAGTGCGCCGGGACCCTGGCCTCGACCGCGGACCCGAGCGGCCCGGGCTACGAGGCCCAGGCCGAGTGCGTCATCGACCGCGAGACGCACCTGAGCAAGATCCTGACCAGCGAGACCGACATCACGATCAACCTGGCGCTGCTCAAAACGCACAACGTCTCGGGGATCACCGGGGCGCTGAAGAACGTCTACGGCTGCATCGACAACCCGGGGAGCTACCACAGCGGGTTCAACAGCTACATGCCCGCGCTCTACCGCCTGGACAACCTGCGCAAGCCCTTCCGGCTGCACATCACCGAGGGGCTCAAGGCGGTGACCAAGGGCGACACCACGGACTACCCCGACGCCGCGCCCGGGCGCCTGCTCTTCTCCCAGGACCCGCTGGCCCTGGACTACCACTCGCTGCAGCTGGTCAACACGCTGCGGACCCAGAACCCGAACATCAAGCCCCTGCCCGCGGACAAGGTCGCATGGATCGACGAGGCCGCCCGGCTCAACCTGGGCACCAAGAACATCGACGCGAAGATCGTCTAGCCGGCCATCGCCGCCTGCAGTAGATTGCCGCGATGGACCGGGAGGCGCAGTGAGCGGGCAGACCCGCAGGCAGCAGATCGCGGCGCGGCTGGAGCAGGGACCGGCAACGGTCCGGGGCCTGGCCGTCGAGCTCCAGCTGCAGATCAAGACCGTGGTCGAGGAGCTGGAGCACGTCCGCCGCTCCCTGCGCGGGCGGAGGCTGGTCATCGAGCCCGCCCGCTGCCTCGGCTGCGGGCGCGTGTTCCGCAAGCGCGAGCGCCTCACCGCGCCCTCGCGTTGCCCGGGCTGCCGCTCGGAGAACACCAGGTCGCCAGAGTTTTGGATCGAGTGATCGGGAGATTGACCATGACACGCCACGCGAAGGCAGCGCGTCTGTTCCCGCTGTTGCTGCTCGTCGGCTGCGGCTCGTCCTCGAGCAGCGCGCCTCCCGACGCCGGCGCCTCCGCCGACGCCAGGGCTCCCGACGCCAGGGCCCCCGACGCCCTGGCCGCCGACGTCGGGGGAGAGACCAAGATCGTGGAGGGGCAGGGCCCCTGTGCGCAGGGCATCAACCTCTCCATCGAGGGCAAGCAGTTTTTCGTCCCGCTGGCGCTGCTGCCGCGCGCCACCGTCGTGGTCAACGGCAAGCAGGAGGAGGCCATCCCCCTGGCCGAGCTGTTGCCCGCCGCCGTGCTCGATCCCCTGAGCTTCGACGGCAAGTTCACCACGGCCGAGCTCAGGCTGCTCTACGACTGCCGCCTGGCCGGGGAGCAGGCGGGCTCGGCGGAGGTCGTCCTCGCGCCGGAGGCGATGGCGACCGGTTACCTGCTCGTCAGCGGGCGCTCGGTCCAGCTGAAGGACCCCGGCGCCGCGACGGTCCAGGACGTCTGCCGGGTGGAGGCGCTGCGCCGGATGCTGGTCACCCGTGGGGGCGAGACCCGCACGGTCCACGTCGGCGACCTGCCGACCGAGCCCTACGTGGAGCAGGGGACCCAGACCACCGCGGTGACCTTCGACAGCATCGTCGGCGCCTCGGGTCTGCTCGCGGGGGGCGAGACCCTGTCACAGTTCGACTACCGCCTCGTCGCCGTGGACTTCCTCGGCGCCAAGGCGACGGCGGTGCGCTTCCCCTGGGGGCACAACCACCTGAGCAAGCTGCGCTGGGTCCCGTCGCTGGCCAAGACCCGGTCCATCGACACCGTCGGCAACCTGCTGAAGCCGTCGTCGACCCAGACCTACGACGGCCTCGCCTCCCAGGGCTGGTCGTCGATCAAGCTGCTGGTCGAGGTGATCATGGAGCCGGCGCCGGATCCGGCCCACACGGTGACCGGGCCGGACGGGCCCTACACCGACCCGGCGTCCTGCCAGAGCTGCCACGCGACCATCCCGGTGAGCTGCACCCAGTGCCACCCGCGCTGACCCGCGCGTCCAGGGTCAGGCGTCGTCGCCGTAGACCTGGCGCGGGGCGAGCTCGTCGGGGAAGCGGTCGAGGAGCGCCCGTCGCACGAGGAAGCAGTAGTGGCACTCGTCGACGGGCTGGCCCTCGAGGGCCACGCCGTGGACGCGCGCCAGCTCGGCCGGGCCGCCGCGGCTGAGCGGGCCGGAGATCGGGTGGGCCCCGTCGTGGGCGGCGAGCAGCGCGGCGAGCGGCGTCTGCCACAGGTTGCCGATGCTCACGCCCTGGCAGACCTGCACGTTGCCGAAGGCGTCGACGTGGACGCGCCGGGGCGCGATCAGCTCCTCGTGGGGGCAGGTGACCAGGCGCTCCGGAGGCACGCGCGGCAACCCCGCGGTGAGCCGGTCTGCGGCCCGCCCCTTGAACAGCGGCCCGCCGCCGACCACCGGCTCGCCCCGTGGGCCCGAGGTTGCCGATGGCGTGGGGCCCTCGATACAGATCGCCCCGGTGCTCAGGCCCACGTCCCCGGCGGCGGCAACCGCCGTCCGCGCGGGGCTCTCCCCCTCCTCCCCGTGGTGGAACGCGTCGTCGCTGACGCTCAGATCGTCGACGCCGGCCTGGGCCAGGGGTCCGAGCCAGAGGGCGGCGTCCTCGCGGGCCGTGGCCCAGTAACAGTTGGTGACCACCCCGGTCTCGAACCCCGCGGCGCGCGCGAGCCGCAGCCCCTCGACGAGCAGCGGGTAGTAGAGGAAGGGCTCGCCCCCCTCGAAGTAGACGCGCTCCACGGTGCCCAGGGCGCGGGCCTGGCCCAGCAGATCGCGGATCTGCGCCACGGTGAACGTGCCCACGGAGCGCGGGCTGCAGTAGAGGAAGCAGTGGTCGCACTCGAAGGTGCAGGTGTAGGTGAGCAAGAAGTGGATCTGGGTCAGCATGGCGTTCACCGCAGCTCGAGAAGCCAGCTCTCGCTGGAGTAGGTGGTCAGCGGTACATCAGCCGGATCAGCCGCATCGCCCCGGCGACCCCGGTTCGGGGTCATGGCTCGGCCTCTCCCTCCTTGCGCCGGCCCGGGCGGCTCCAGCGCCAGAGCAGCCAGCCGAGCAGCAGCAGCAGCGGCGTGGCGGCGAGGAGGTAGTAGGCGGTCCGGGACTGCTCCTTGTGGATCAGCGTGACCTGGCCCACGTCGATCCAGCCCTTGTCCAGGGGCAGCGCGGTGTCCACCAGCAGGTCGAGGCCGGCGGGCACCGGCAGGCCGCGGGCGCGCAGGGTCAGGGCAAACGGGTAGCGCTGGCGCGGCAGGTCCTTGACGCGGGTCAGCTCGACCGCGAAGGCCTTGCGCTCGCCCGGGATCAGCTCGTCGATCTCGGCCGGCGAGACCTTCGCCCGGCAGGCCTCGCTCTTGACCGAAAGCTGCAGCCTCGTAAGCTTAATATCCGAGACGTTGCGTACCTTGACCGACAGCGCCGTGCGCTCCCCGGGCAGCTCGACGACGGGCGAGCCGGGGTAGATCAGCACGTAGTCGGTCATGTCGATGCGCTCCTCGAGCTTCTTGCGGCACGAGCCGAGGAGAGAGGCGAACATGATGGATGCGAGCAGGACTGCGGGCAAGCGCGAGGCCACGCCTAATGGTGGACGCCGCGGTGTGGGGGTGTCAACCGCACTGGCCGCCGCGTTGATCGCCATCGCGACGGGGCCGGGCTGCACGGAGGCGGTGGACCGCCGCCTGCCCCCGGGGACCTCGGCCTTCCACCGGGCCGCGGCCGAGGACGACGTGCGGGCCCTGGAGCGCGAGCTTTCGCAGAAGCAGAAGATCGACCGGCGAGGCGCCTACGGCTGGTCGGCGCTGCACTTCGCCGCGATCCACGACGCCGTGGACGCCGCGCGCTGGCTCATCGACCGTGGCGCCGACGTCGACGCGCTGGACCACACCGGCATGACCCCGCTGCACTGGGCCGCCCGCCGCGGCAACCACCGCGTGGTGGCGCTCCTGATCCAGCGCAAGGCCGAGGTGATGTCTCGCAACCGGCTCGACATGACGCCCCTGCACGAGGCGAAGACCGTCGCCGTGGTCGATCTGCTCCTCGCCGCCGGCGCTGACATGGAGGCCCGGGACATCGACGGCATGACCCCGCTGCACACCGCGGCGACCAAGAGGGTGGCCCAGTTCCTGATCAAGAAGGGGGCGAACCTCAACGCCCGGGCGCGGGACGGTCGCACGCCGATGGACATGCCGCCGGTGCCCGTGCCGCGGGTCGAGCCCTGAGCATGGAGCCCGCGGCGGCCATCGCTACCGGGCTGGTGCTCGGGCTCTCCTCGGGGGGGCACTGCTTCTGGGTCTGCGCCTCGGTGATGGGACCCTACCTGGTCTCCACCGACGAGGAGCCGCCGACGCGGCGCTGGGCCACGGTGGGTCCGGCGCTGCGCGTGCTCGGCTGGTACAACCTGGGGCGGTTGCTGGCCTACCTCGGCGCCGGCGTGGCGACCTCCCTGGTCGCGGGGTCGGGGGTGGTCCCTGCGCCGGTCCAGATCGCGGCGCTCGCCGCCACCGCCGTCCTGCTCGCCGTCGCGGTGGTCCGTCCCGGGGGGCGCGGGCGTCACGCCTGCTGGCTCGCCCGGGGTCGGCGGCGCAAGGCCGGCGCGCTGCTCATCGGCCTGCTCCAGGGCTTCAGCCCCTGTCCGCCGTTCCTCATCGCCGTGGGGCTGGCGCTGTCCGCGCCCGGGCTGGCCGGCGGCACGCTGCTCTTCCTCGCCCTGTTCGTCGGCACGGCGCTCTACACCCTGCCGCTGGCCTTCTTCGAGCCGCTGCGGCGCCGGCGCTGGCTGTTCGTCGTCGCGCGGGTCGCCGGGGGGCTGGTCGCGCTCTACCTCGTCGTCCGGGCGCTGCTGCTCTTCGGTTGACCGGGCTTGCCGGGCGCCGGCGCTCCCTTGGCGCAGGCGTGAGGCCGGAAGCCCGCCTTGATCGCCTCGTCCCGCGTGCTGAAGACGCGGCTGCAGCTCGGGCAGAGGAAGCGCCGGCAGGCGGGGACGTGGAACACGCGCGTCTTCACGTCGCCGCGGAACGCCCCGGCGTGCACCGCGGCGCAGACGCCGGAGAAGCAGCGCGCCGCCGGTGGCGCGGCCCGCCGGCGGCAGGAGCACTTGACCTTGCAGCGCGGGGGCGGGGTCTCGCCCTTGAGCATCACGTGCCAGGCGCAGCAGCAGGGGACGACGACGCACTCCGCGTCTTTGCGGCAGCCGGCGGGCTGCTTCGGCCGGGCCGCGGCCGGGAGGGCGACGGCCAGGCAGACGAGACAGGTCAAAACGAGGATCCTCATCGTGTCAGTGTCGACCCGCGGGCCCCGACTGGCAAGGCGTGACTTGGCGCCCCCCCTGCCGCTAAAATGCTCGCTGAACGGACGGGCCCATGAGCACACGACAGACGATCCTGGTCATCGGCGACGACGAGGTCTTCGCCGAGCTGCTGGGCAGGATGCCCAAGACGCGCTGCGCGGTCGCCTTCGCCGCCGACGTCGACGAGGGGTGGGCGCAGATCGGCGCGCACCACCCCCAGGTCGTCGTGGCGGTCCTCGACGACGGTCCGCCCCCGGACGAGCTGCTGACCCGGGCCCGCGAGCACGGCGCCCGGTGCATCGGCCTCACCCGCACCGGCTTCGATCCGCCCGGCGCCGCGCTGTGCGAGGAGGTCTTCGCCGCCAACGAGACCGAGCGGATCGTCGAGGCCGCGGCGTCGCGCCTCCCCGTGGCCGCGGCCCCCGCCGCGCAGCCCGACCCGGCCCTCGGCGAGCGGCTCAAGGACCTCGAGAAGCGCGTGAGCGAGATCGCCCTGGGCACCACGGGCGGGCTGTCGGAGCTGCTGCAGGCCACGGACGGGCTGGCCCAGGGCCTCAAGCTCCACGCGCGCATGCTGCGCGAGCTGGAGCAGCGCGTGGAGAGCGGGGAGTCGGCGGGGGACGACGACGACGCGGACGAGGAGGAGCTGGACAAGCGGCTGGCCTGGGTCACCGAGCGGCTGGAGAGCCTCGAGGGGCGCGTGGGCGAGGTGGCCGTCGGCGCCACGGGCGGGCTGTCGGAGCTGCTGCAGGCCACCGACGGGCTGGGCCAGGGGCTCAAGGCCCAGGCCCGGGCGCTCTCCGAGCTGGAGCGCCGTCTGCAGGAGGTCAGCACGCAGCACACCGACTGGCAGGCCAACCTGGACGCCGCCCGGGAGGCGCGCTCCAGGGCTCCGGATGACCAGGCGAGCCTGGAGCAGCGCCTCGACGCGCTCGCCGAGCGCCTGGAGGGGCTCGAGGCCCGGCTCGGCGAGGTGGCCGTGGGCATCACCGGCGGGCTGTCGGAGCTCTTGCAGGCCACCGACGGGCTGGGCCAGGGGCTGAAGGAGCAGTCCCGCGTGATCGCCGAGCTGGAGCGCAAGCTGCGCGAGGCGCGCTCCGAGAGCGAGCTGGCGCGCCAGGCTCTCGAGGAGCGCATCGAAGCCCTCGAGCAACCCGGATCGGGGGACTGAGCGCCGATGCGCGGCGCCGCCCTGCTCGCCTGCCTCGCCCTCGGGTGCTCGGGGGCGGGCAAGAACACCGCGCGGGAGCCGGCGCCGTTGACGGCCCCTCGCGCGCCCGACGCGGGCCGGCCGGACAGCGCGATCCACGCGAACGAGGGGTCCGCACCCGACACGGTACCGGACGTGCGGGTCCCCGACGCGCGCGCCCCGCTGACCGTCGAGGAGCCGCTGTTCGTGCGCTTCCCCGCGGGCAGCGACCGGTTCACGCCCGCCTCCCGCGTGCTGCTCGATCGCATGGCCGAGATGATCAAGAAGTCTCCGCCCGGGGCCGTGGTGCGCGTCGAGGGCCACGCGGACCGCGCCGAGAAGAACGCGGCCGTCCTCTCGCTCCGGCGCGCCCGCGCGGTGCGGCGCTACCTGGTGGGCAAGGGGGTCCCTCCCGATCGCGTTCGCGCGGCGGGCTACGGCGCGACCCGCCCGGTGGGCAACGCCGAGGAGAACCGGCGCGTGGACTTCTCCGGCCTTGACGCCCCGGGGTACTGACGCGGGTCAGCCGGTGATCCTCAGGTTGGCGGACCAGTCGTTGCGGCCGTCGGCGGAGAGGAAGGGGAGACGCCAGCGACGATGGGCGGGTTGATCGGCGGCGAGCAGCACCAGCGCCGCGCCGATCCAGGTGTCGTGGCGGCAGGCGTCGCCCAGGTGGACGCCGTCGCGCAGCAGGTGAACGCGGCTGGCCTCGGGGGGCGGCGTGGGCGGTGCGTCCGCCAGCTCGTCGAGCCCGTGAGGCTCCGGGAGCTCGGTGCCCAGGGTCCAGGCGTCGAGGGCGTCGGTCTGCCCCAGCGCCGAGTAGAGCGCCTCCACGTCGTCGCCGCGGTCTTCCTCGACGGCGAGGCCGAGCAGCGCCACCCGGGGGTAGCCGCCGGGCAGCTCCACCCGGAACAGCACGGGCTCCTCGGGCTGGACCGTCGCCGGGAAGGGGGTGGTGACCACGAGCCGCCGCAGGGCCCGGCTCAGCAGGCAGGTCCGGCCCGGGCTCAGCCCGAGGGCGGCCAGCAGCAGGGTCGGCTCGGGGTTGCCGCGCAGGAACCCGTCGTGGCCCCGCGTGATCTCCACCGACTCCAGCTTGAGGGTGAAGGCGCCGCGCCGCCCGATGAGAAACGGCTTCTTCTTCCGGCTGCGGCCCCGTCTCGCCATGGCCCGCCCATCCTAGCGGCTTTCGCCGGCCGGGCCCAGCCTCGGCGGAGCGGGCTCACTCGCAGGCGCCGCTCGTGCCCCCGGCCAAGGGGGCGCAGTTGCCCGGCGTCGAGACCCAGCAGGGCATGCCGCACTGGTAGGCCACGCAGCCCTGGCTGTCGAACTGCTGCTTGATCTGCTTGAGCTTGGCGATGGCCGCGGTGTTCCCCTGCTCGACGTGGGTCGGACAGGCGCAGTGCAGGGCGTTGTCCACCTCGACCTGGCACTGCAGCACGGGGAGCCCCGGCGCGCACTGCTGGGCCGCCTTGACCGCGGCGATGTAGTCCTGGTTGAGCTCGTTGCAGGTCTTCTGCGGCGGCGCGCACTCGCCCGGGCTGGCGACCGAGACGCCGGCGGAGGCCGCGTCGCAGGGGTTGCCGTAGGTCACCCCGTCGCAGCCGCAGGTTGGCGAGTAGTACTCGGGGCACTGCGTGGGGCGCGCCGCGCAGGTCCCGGGGCCGGTCTGGCCGCAGCCGCTCTCGAAGCGGCAGTACATCCCGGCGCCGCACTGCGGGTTGGACGTGCAGTCCCCCGGCGCGCCGTCCAGCGGCGGGGGCGGCGTGAAGGAGTCGTCGGCTGGCCCGGAGTCCGGGAGCAGGCCGTGGTCCGGGGCGATGTAGCCGTCCGGGTCGGGCCCCGCGTCATCGACAAAGAGCGGGTTACGCTCGGAGCAGCCACCAACGAGGATCAAGAGCAAGCTAGCGAAGGTCAGGCGTTTCATGGGTCATCCTCCTGGCCCCCGGGGCTGCAGGGGGCGGGCCAGGAAGAGCTGCCCTGAAATCGGCGGGTTGGTGGTGTATGTCGGGAGTGTGCCGTCAACCGGGCACGACAGGTGTCACACCGGCTTGTCACCCCGAGCACGACGCCGACACAGCAGGACCAGGGCGAGCAGCAGCAGCGCCAGCGAGCTTGACCCGCCCCGCGCCCCGACGCGCGCCAGGGTACAGCCCGAGGTCAGGGTGTCCTGCTCCGCGCAGTTGACGCACCCATCGCCGCCGCCTGGCGACGTCCCGCTGTCGGCGGTCGGGGCGATCCCGCTGTCGGCGCTCGGGCCGACCCCGCTGTCGGCCACCGGGGCGATTCCGCTGTCGGCCATCGGGGCGATTCCACTGTCGGCGGAGACCCCGCTGTCAGGGCTCATCGGGGGCGCCCCGCTGTCCGGTGTTGGGGCAGTCCCGCTGTCCGCCTTGGGCGGCGTCACCGCGCCGCTGTGCCACTCGAAGGCCCCGACGTCGACGCCACTCCCCTGGGGCCGGGCCACGCCGTCGTAGTCGGCGGACGGGGCGTCTTGCGCCGCGCCGCTGTTCAGGGCCGAGCTGCCCGGGATCAGGTGCAGGTCGTAGCCCGCGGCGTCGACGAAGTGGTCGGCGTAGCTCGTGACCTTGATGTTGTGGTCCTCGGTCACGCCGGTGGAGGCGCTGGTGAACGCGGTGGCCAGGTTGTTGCGCACGAGGCAGCCCGAGGGCGGGGTGCCGTCCTTGTGGTTGGTGATCTTGATCCAGGGCGGGCCCGGCGAGGTGGTGTTGGGGTCGATCACCGTGTTGTTGACCACGCGGCAGTTCTTGGCGCCGTAGAGGCTGATCCCGTGCCAGTGGTCGGTGATGATCACGTTGTTCTCGATCACCCAGTCGACGAAGGTGCCGTCGAACATGCCGATGCCCTGCAGCGTGCCGCGCAGCGGCTGGTTCGGGTCCTCGTAGTTGATGAACAGGTTGCCGCGCAGCACGACGCCGGTGACCGTCCCCGTGCCCACCTTCCCGTCGCTGCCCTTGGTCCAGGACTGGAACCCGTCGTCGTGGTTCGCGTTGACGTCGTAGCAGTTCTTGATCGTGTTGCCCTCGAAGACGGTGTAGTCGCCCAGGCCACGCATCCCGTCGCCGGAGAAGTTTTTGACCGTGTTGCCCTTGATCAGCGAGTAGGAGGCGCCGACGTTGATGCCGAAGTTCACGTTCTCCAGCGTGTTGTTGCGGATCGTCATCTTCGTCCCGCTGACCGAGAAGCCGTTCACGGCCTTGTTGTTCCAGTCGGCGGCGCTCCAGCCCGAGACGTCGGGCACCGAGCGCAGCTGGCAGTCCTCGACGATGATCTCCTTCAGCGGCCCCTTCTGGTTGTAGGCCTGAAGCTCGATCATCGTGGCCGTGGAGTAGGTCGGCGCGTGGGACGGGCTGACGTCCAGCCCTCGCAGGGTCCAGAAGCTGCTGTCGCGCACCACCACGCGGGCAAAGCGCGCCTTGGCCCCCTGGGCGGCGGCGATGACCACGTGCTGGGTGTTGTGCTTGCCGTTGATGGTCAGCGTGCCGTAGTAGCCGGAGAGCAAGACGATGGTGTCGCCGGCTTTGATCGGCGCGCCGCTGTTCGCCGGCGTGAGTGAGCCGCTCACGTAGACCCGGGTCTGGACCAGGGTGTCGACCACGGTCTGCAGCGTCTTGAACGGGCTCGCGCTGCTCCCGCTGTTGCTATCCGACCCGCCGGTCGGGTCGACGTAGAACGAGGCGGCCCGCGCGGGGGTGGCCATGGCCAGGGTGGCGAGGATCGCGAGACAGGTCCGGGTGAGCGACATGGTCGTCCTTTCCGTTGGGGTACAGCCGTAGGATTAGCGAGGAACGTGCCAGCCCTGGGCGCCGTCGAAGCTCTTGAAATCAAATGGTCAGGGTCGATCCGCAGCGGGAAGGGTGGGGACGTGGGGGTGTGGAGGGCCCGCCACCCTGGTCGGCCGAGCTACCAGGCGGTCAACGGCTGGTTACCGGCTGCAGGGGTGGCCCTCGGGCGGCGGGCGGCGCACGGCGCGACCCCCCTCCCAGACCACCGGCACCTCGCGCCACACCCGCCGGAGCAGCGCGCAGCGCTCGGCGTACAGCGGACCGAGGTCCCAGATCCGGTGATCGCCCTGGTCCGTGGCGACGTGGAGCCTCTGCTTCTCGAAGAACAGCTGCCGGGGAACGCCGTTCAGCCGGACGTGGTCGATGCGCGCGCCGCTCTGCAGCTCCCAGATGCCCACCTCGCCGCTGAAGAAGCTGGCCACCAGGGTGCCCCGGGGCCCCTGCGCCATGTGGGCCACGGGCGCCCTGGGCAGGCCGCGCAGCGGGAGGGGCTCGCGGCGGCCGCCTGGCCCGCGCGGGAGCCGGACGATCCCGTTGAACGCGTCGGCGACCAGCAGCTCGCCGCCGTGGTGCATGGCGGCTGTCACGTTGAGCCCGCTGACGTCGTGGGCCGCCCGGCGTTGCCCATGGGCATCGAGGACCAGCAGCTGCTTGTCGCTGCTGGCGAGGATCGCGTCGTGCTCCACGACGACGCACATCATGTCCCTGTCGATCACCGTCGTCTTGCGGCCGGCCCGGTCAAAGAGCCACAGCCGCCGCGGACCCGCGGTGATCGCGGCGCAGCCCTCCCCGGTGGCCCGCACCTCCTGGAGTACCGGGACCCGCGCGCTGAAGCGCAGGCTGTCCGTGCTCGTGTCCCAGCGCTCGAGCCGGTCGTCGGCGGTGTAGAGGCACAGCCCGCTTCCCCGCGGCCCGCGGTCCGCGATGACCGCGCGGTGCTCGAGGGCCTGGACCCAGCGGGGGGGCTGGGCGCCGGACAGGGGCGGATGGCGGCCGAGGTGGGTGAACAGCCGGGGCGGCCGCCCCGCGAACAGGCCGCGCCAGCGCGGCAGGCCCGAGCTTAGCTCCCAGAGCTGGGGCTGCGGGTTGACCGAGGCCGCGGTGCGTCCATCCGGCGCGAGGGCCAGGCCGTAGTGCTCCCCCTTGAGCAGCTGCCAGCCGCCCCGCTGCAGGTCGATCTGCGCCAGCCGGCCGTAGAGGGCCTTGTGATCGAGGAACACGACCAGCAGGCGGTCGCCGGCGGGGTGGAACCGGATCGCGAGCGGGCGGGCGCGGGGCTCGCGCCAGACCACCCGGCCAGTGCCTGCAGCCAGGTCCCAGAGCCGGACCGTGCCGTCGATGCCGCCGGAGGCCACGCGGCGCCCCCGGGGCCCGAAGGCCAGCGCGAAGATGCCCGCGCGGTGGCCTTGCAGCACCGCCCGCAGCCGGCCGGTGCGCGCCTCCCAGAGTCGGATGGTCTTGTCCGAGCCGGCCGAGGCCAGGGTCTCGCCGTCCGGGCTGACGGTCAGCGCGGCCACCTGGTTCTCGTGCCCGCGGAGCACCCGGACCTGCTCCCCGGTCTCCACGCTCCACAGTCGCACCGTGGCGTCGAGGCTCGACGTGGCCAGCAGCTTGCCGTCCGCGCAGAACTGGACTCCGGATACCCCGGCCTGGTGCCCGCGGAGCACGCGAAGCTGCCCGCCGGTCTCCACGCTCCACAGCCGGACCGTGGCGTCGTAGCCCGAGGAGGCGAGCAGCCTGCCGTCCCTGGAGAAGGCCACGTCGACGGTGGGGCCCGTGTGCCCCTTCAGCATGCGCTCAAGCGCGCCGCTCTGCGTATCGTAGAGCAGCACGGTTCGGACGTTCCAGGTCGTCACGGCGAGCCGGGCGCCGTCGGGGCTGAAGGCGAGCCGGGCGTTGTTCGTGCCGGTGCGCGGCCCCTCGGGCGGCGGCGTCCCCCCGGCGTCGGTGCGCCAGAGGCGAAGCACGCTCCCGGGCAGCGAGGACGAGGCCAGCAGCCTGCCGTTTGGGCTCAGCGCCAGGTTCCAGATCGGGGTGCTGTGGCCACGCAGCACGGCCGTGGTGCGGCCGGTGGCCAGGTCCCAGATGCGGACGGTCCGGTCGCCGCTGCAGGAGTAGACCCGCCGGCCGGCCGGTCCGACGCGGACGTCGCCCACCAGGCCGTCGTGGCCCCGCAGCACCCGCAGCGTCGCCCCGCTCTGCAGGTCCCAGAGCCGCAACGTTCGGTCCACGCTCGACGACACCAGACGCTCGCCCGACGGGGTGAAGCTCACGCCGCGCACCGGACCGGTGTGCCCGGTCAGCTCGCGGACGAGCTTGCCGGAGCCCACGTCCCACACGCGAACCACGGCGTCGATGCCACCCGCAGCCAGGCGCTCTCCGTCGGGCGAGAAGGCGGCGTCGCTCATCGCCCCGCCGTGGGGGTCGAGGGTCCGCAGCAGCTTTGCGGCGTGCGGGTCCCAGATGCGGACCGTCCCGTCGTGGCCCGTGGAGAGCAGGCGGCTGCCGTCGTTGTTGAAGGCCACTGCCACCAGGCGGTGGGTGTGCCCCTTCAGGGTCCCCAGCAGGCGGCCTGTCCCGGGGTTCCACAGCTTGACCAGGTTGTCGCCCGCGCCAGTCGCCAGGGTGCGGCCGTCGGGCGCGAAGGCCACCGCCGGGATGCGCTCGTCGTGGGCCTTCCAGCTCTTGCGCACCTCGCCGGTGCGGACATCGAAGAGGTAGAGCGTCCCGAGTATCGATCCGCCGGCCAGGGTCTCGCCGTCGGGCGAAAAAGCCACGTGCTGCACCCCGACGACCTGCTCCCGCCGCCAGAGCAGCGGGTCGCGCCGGGCCTGGGCCAACAGCGCCCGGGTCACGGTGTCGTCCTGGGCCTCCAGGGCCAGCCGCAGCCGCGCGCGGGCCTCCAGGGGGGCGCCGCGGGCCAGGGCCGCGCGGGCCGCCTCGCGCTGGGCCTCGGCGTGCCGCGCCTCGGCCCGTTGCCGGTGCCGCTCCACCTCGCGCTTCTGCTCCGAGAGGGTCAGGGCGACGATCAGCGAGGCCAAGGCCAACGCGGCCAGGGCAAGCACCCCGGCCACCTGCAACACGCGCCGCCGCCTGCGTTGCCGCACGGTCCGCGCCGCGCCCGCGTCGATGAAGCGCGCCACCCGCGGGGTGACCTCGGTGGAGCAGCGCTCCACCGCGCGGCGGGCGTCGCGCAGGGCCTCGCCGCTCCAGACCTCCTCGTCCCGCCGGCCGCGGCGCTCCCACAGCTCGGCCGCCTGCTCCACCTCCTGGAGGAAGACCAGCTCCTCGCGGCTCTCCTCGATCCAGCGGCGCAGGCGGCGCCAGGAGCCGATCAACGCCTCGTGGGCCAGCTCCACCTGTCCGCCCTCGCGCTCCGCGCCGCCGCGCGCGGCCTGGCTCACGGTCAGCAGCCGCGCGCCGACGAGCCGCGCGAGCACCTCGCCGGCGTGGGCCTCCAGGCCCTCGAGCAGCCGGTCCCGGGGGAGCACCCGCCGCGTCCCCTCGGCGGTGACCAGCCGCAGGAGCAGCGAGCGCGCCAGCCGCAGCTCTCCCTCGGGCAGCGCGGCGAGCACGCCGTCGGCGTGCTGTGCGAGGGCGCCGGCCACGCCGCCCACCTGCTCGAAGGTGGAGCGGCGCAAGATCTGCGCCTGCTCGTCCCGCCCCTCCCACAGCTGCTGCCCGGCGAACTGCAGCAGCGGCAGGCAGGCTGCCTCCTCGGCGACCTCGGCCACCATCGCCCGGACCAGCGCCTGGTCCTCGAAGCGGTAGCCCGCGGCGGCGGCCTGCTTGGTCAGGATCTGCGCCAGGGCGTCGGGGCCGGGTCGGCGCAGCACGGTCACGCTGCGCAGCGCCGTGCCCACCTCCAGCGCCCCGGCCAGCCGGCTGAGGAACTCCTCGCGCAGGGTCAATACCACCCGCACCGGCGATGCCGGGTCGTCCGCCGCGGTGCACACCGCGCGGACGAAGGCTTGCTGGGGCGCGGGGTCGTCGGAGAGGGTGAAGACCTCCTCCAGCTGATCCACGAGGAGCACCACCCGCTCCCCGGGGTCGGCGCTCAGGTGCTCCAGCAGCAGGCCCAGCACCCCCGGCGCCGCGCCCAGCTGACCGGCCAGCTCGCCGACCTCCCGGTCCCGGGCGCGGATGTCGGTCTGGCCCGCCGGGCCCGGGTCGGCGCGGCGCCGCCGGCGCGCGTCGAGCAGCGCCCGGGCCAGGGACTGCAGCGGCTGGCTCCCCGGGCGGAGCTCGACCACGTGCCAGGTGCCTCCCTCGCGCAGCCGGGGCACGACCCCCGCGCGCACGAAGGAGCTCTTGCCCGCGCCCGACGGGCCCAGCACCGGGAGCAGCGGCTCGCCCCGCAGCTGCTCGCAGAAGGCGGCGACCTCGTCCTCGCGGCCGAAGAACAGCCCGGCGTGCTCCTCGGCGAAGGGCAGCAGCCCCCGGAACGGTCCGGCGGCGGCGGCCCGCGCCTCCCCGGGCGACGCGTCCAGCCGGCACAGCACCTTGACGACCTCCGAAGCGCCGGGACGCGCGTCCGGGGCCTTCTCCAGGCAGCGCTCCACGAGGGTCGCAAGGGCCACCGGCACCCCGTCCCGGCGGTCGAGCCTCGGGGTCGGCGTTTCGCAGACGGCGATGGCCAGCTTGAACGGCGTCGGCGCCTGGAACGGGCGCTCCCCGGTCAGGGCCTCGTGGAGCATCACGCCGAGGGCCCAGAGGTCCACGGCCGTGGTGATCTGCGCCTCGCGCCACTGCTCGGGGGCCATGTAGGCCGGCGTGCCGCGGATCCCGTCGCCGCTGCTCTCGAACTGGCGCAGGGCCGCGCTGGTCTCGCCGCGCAGCTGCGGGTCCGTGGTCTCGGCCAGGGCGGCGACCTCGTCGGTCGGCAGAGCCAGACGCGCCAGGCCGAAGTCCATCACCCGCAGCCGGCCGTCGAGGCCGAGCATTACGTTCTCCGGCTTCAGGTCGCGGTGGATCACCCCGGCCTGGTGCGCCACCTCCAGCGCCTCGGCCACCGCGCGGCCCCAGCGAACGACCTCGGCCGGAGCCGGGCGCTCCCGGGCCAGCCGCTCGCGCAGGGTCTGGCCCTCCACGTACTCCAGGGCCACGTAGGGGCCCGCGTCCCGCTCGCCCACGTGGTGGATGGAGACGATGTGCGGGTGGTTGAAGCGGGCGGTGGCCCGGGCCTCGAACAGGAAGCGCTGGGCCGCCTCCCTGGAGGCGAGGGCCCTGGGCCGCACGACCTTGAGCGCGACCTTGCGCCCCAGCTTCGTGTCGCGGGCCAGGAAGACCTGGGCCATCCCGCCCTGGCCCAGCGGGCGGAGCACGCGGAAGTGGTCCACGGTCTGGCCGGGCTCGAACAGCCACTCGCCCCTTGAGTTGCCCTCCATCGCTCCCCGTTCGTGTCACCGGGCGCTCGCCGACCGGATCGGCGGGCGCGAGCCGCCTGTCAGGGGATTGAACCAGAAACGGGGCCTGCCGGCTACCCGGCGCGGAAGCGGTCGACGTCGATCGCGTGGCGCTTGAGCAGGTCGCGCAGGTGGTTGCGCGCCAGGCCGCTCTGCCGCGAAGCCGCCGACAGGTTCCCCTGGCAGTCGGTGAGCAGCGCGACCAGGTAGTCGCGCTCGAACTGGCGCACGACCTCCGCCTTGTGCGCGTGGAAGTCCCCCTCGCCCCAGCGCGGCGCGGGCTGCGTCGTGCTCGGGCCGAAGAAGTCGCCGGTCACGTAGAAACGCTCCACCGCGTTGCGCAGCTGCCGTGCGTTGCCGGGCCAGTCGTAGCTCTCGAGCAGCACCCGCTGCCCGGCGGTCAGCTCGAGCGGCGCGCCCAGACGCTCGAGGAAGCGGGTCGCCAGGGGGACGATGTCCTCGCGGCACTCGCGCAGCGCCGGGACGCGCACGGTGATCACCCCGAGCCGGTAGTAGAGGTCCTGGCGGAAGCGGCCCTCGGCGATGGCCGCCTGCAGGTCGTGGTGCGTCGCGGCGATGACCCGCACGTCGCTGCGGCGCGGGCGGGGGTCGCCCACGCGCTGGTACTCGCGGGCCTCGAGCAGGCGCAGCAGGGTCGGCTGCAGCTCCAGGGGCAGGTCGCCGATCTCCTCGAGCAGCAGGGTCGAGCCGTCGGCGCTCTGGACCAGCCCGTCGCGGTCCTTCACCGCGCCGGTGAACGCGCCGCGGGCGTGGCCGAAGAGCTCGCTCCCCAGCAGCGTGGGGGAGACCGCGCCGCAGTCCAGCGTGGCCAGGGCGCGGTCCGCGCGGGGCGAGTGCCGGTGGATCTCCTGGGCCACGAGGCTCTTGCCCACGCCGGTCTCGCCCTGGAGCAGCACCGTGGCCTGGCTGCTCTCCAGCCGCTCCAGGGTGCCGAAGACAAGGCGCCAGGCCAGGCTGGCGCCGATCAGCTCGCCGTAGCCGGTGCGGGTCGGCGGGTCGAGCTCGGCGGCCTCCGGCGGCAGGATGGTCAGGCGGCAGGTGCCCAGCTCGAAGGTCGCGCCGGCCTGGATGACGATGGAGCTGACGCGCGAGCCGAGGTAGCGCGTGCCGTTCTTCGAGTCCAGGTCCTCGAGGCGGACGCCGTCGGCGAGGACCGTCAGCCGGGCGTGGCGGGAGGAGATCGTGGGGTCGGTGAGCGTGACGTCGCAGCGGCGCGAGGCGCCGAGCACCACCTGGCCCGGCCCCAGGGGGAAGCGCAGCCCGCGGTCGGGGCCGTCGATCACCTCGAGGATGCAGTCGTCGAGCCGGGCGCCGGGCAGCAGGGTCGACTCGCTGATCGTCATCGTCTGGTCGTGGCTCATCCGCTCACTCCACGGTCAGCACCCGGCGCGCGGTCTTGCCCGGCGCGATTCGTACGGTGACAGTGTACCGCTTTCCCTTGCCCAGGGGCTGGGCGACGATCCGGTGGCGGCCGGCTGGCAGCGAGAGGTGCAGCGGCGTGTTGCCCCGGCGCTTGCCGTCGATCCAGACGGTGGACCAGCGGGGCTCGGTGCTGAACATCAGCCGGCCCCGGGGGCGAGGGTGTCGTCGATGTTTGCGCCGGCGCAGGTCGGGTCTCACGGAGAGGTCGCCGGCTGTCCCGAGGTCGCCGCTCCGGGCGCGGGGCGCCGGGGCCGCGTCGACCACTGCCGCCACTGCCGCGTCGGCGACCGCGGGACTGCCCGCGGGGGGGGGCGAGCCGCCCAGCGTGAGGGTCAGGGCGACGGCGGCGGCCGCCGCGACGGCGAGCCCGAGAGCGCCGAAGACGAGGCGGCGCCTGCCAGGGCCCGCGTGGCCCGGGGGCTCCTCCCGCGGCGGCGCGGTGGCGGTCGGGCGCGTGGCCGTCAGCTCGTCGAGCGCCTCGAGGGAGCGCAGGTGCGGCGCCACCAGGGCGGCGACCTGCTGGGTCGTGGGGTGCCCGGCCTCGCGCAGGTAGGCCTCGAGCTCCTCCAGCAGCGCCGCGGCGCTGGGCAGGCGGTCGGCCGGATCCGCGGCCAGCGTGCGCCCGAGCAGCGCGCGCAGCGGAGCCGGCGTCGAGGCCGCGTTCAGCGCGCCGTCGTCGACCAGTACGCCGCGCTGCGCCTGGGCCAGGCGCTCGAGCTGGCCCTCGCCCTCGATGGCCCGCAGGCCGACGAGCAGCTCGTAGAGGATCACGCCGCAGCTGTAGATGTCGGTGCGCGCGTCGACGGGCCGGCCGCTGGCCTGCTCGGGCGACATGTAGCTGATCGTGCCGCGCAGGCCGCTGGCCGTGGTCAGCTGCTGGTCGAAGATCTTGGCGATGCCGAAGTCGGTGAGCTTGACCGCGCCGCTGTCCGAGATGAGCACGTTCTTCGGGTTTACGTCGCGGTGGATCACCGGCCAGGGGCGCCCCTCGGGGTCGAGGAACGTGTGCGCGGCATCCAGCGCCCGGGCCAGCTCGCGGACGATGAACGCGGCGAGGGTTGGCGCCAGCGGCGTGGGGCTCGGCCCCATCACCGCGCGCAGGCTGCAGCCGTGGACGTACTCCATGACGAAGAACAGCCCGCCGGCGGGATCGGTGTCGAGGTCGAGCACGCTGACGATGTTCGGGTGCGCCAGCGAGGCGCCGATGCGCGCCTCGACGGCGAAGCGCCGCTTGGCCTCCTCGCCCACCTCGAGGTGGGGGTGGAGCTGCTTGATGGCGACCAGCTTGCGGAAGCCGTGGTCGCGCTCGTGGGCCGCGAGGTAGACCGTGCCCATGCCGCCGGCGGCGATCTTCTCCAGGACCCTGTACGGGCCGATCTGCTCCGCCGGCGACGTCACCAGCGGAGCACGAGCCCGGCGCCGCGCAGCTCGAGGCCGGCCGTGGGGCGGGCCTCTTGGCGCCGCGCGCGCCAGATCCAGTAGACCACCGCGGCCGTCGCCAGGGCGCCGCCCACCGCCAGCGTGGCGTAGCTCGCCGCGCGGTAGCGGCGGTTGTCCGTCTCGTCGGCGGGGTCGAAGACCTCCTCGGCGCGGGCCTTGTTCTCGATCTCGTCGGCGGCGGCGTCGGCGAGCACCGCGGTGACCACGCCGCTGACCAGCGCGGCGGCGGCGGTGGCGCTGAGCGCCCAGCCGAGCGCCGGGGATGACCCCTCGGACCTGGCCGTCGCGCCCGGTTTCCGGTCGCTGGCCGGCGGCGCGGGCGCGGCGGAGATTCGGCGGAAGGGGCGCTGCCAGCCGCCCTTCAAGGCGAAGCGGTCGATGACCCAGCCCTGCGGGCCGGCCCGCTTGACCCAGAGCAGCGCGGGCGCCCCGCTCGCCCGGAGCAGCGCCGCGGCGTCCTCGTCGGACAACAGGTCGGTCCCCGGAGCGGGAAGGGCGAGCTCGTAGAGCTCGCTCCGGTCGGGCGCGATGACCCGGCCGGCGGTGCGGGAGCCCCGGGCGATGGCGATCAGCGCGGCGCCCACCACCGGAGCGGCGGCCGGGGCCCGGCCCACGGCCTTGCAGTTGACCCAGGCCTCGGCCGCGGCGGCCCCGTCGTCCGTCGGTCCCTTGAGCGCGATGGTGACCGGGATCGGCGCGGGGTTGAGATTGCTCGCGCTCCAGAAGGCGAGGAACTCGGGCGGGTAGCGCGTGGGGTCGGCGGCCGTGGCGGTGAGGGCGGCGGCGGCCGCGCGCCAGCGCCGGGCGGCCGCGAGCTTCTTGCGCTGCCAGAAGAGGAAGGACAGATCCCGGGCCGCGTCGTGGGCCCCGGAGCAGGCCTTTGGCAGCCGCTGGGCCGCGGCGAAGTGCCCCAGCGCCTCGTGCAGCGCGGCCTCCGCCTGCTCCAGGCGGAGCTGGGCCACGGCCCGTCGGCCGACCTCCACCGCCTTCCGCGCCCGGTCCAGCGCCTCCCGGGCGCGCGCCTCGCGCACCATCTTCCAGGCGTCGGTGAGCGAGATCGCGCTGGAGCCCGGCGCCTGGCCCAGCGGCGGGGGCGGAGCGTCGGCGCCGGGCAGGACGACCAGGGGCGGCGCGGCCGAGGCCCACGGAGAGGCGAGGAGGACGGCGACGATGACGAGCATCGCCCTCTTGCTCACGGTTCCTCGCATCGGCCGAAGATAGCACGTCGTCGTCGTCGTGATAAACTGTGCGCCCATGCGCCGTGCCCTCCTGCTCAGCACCGCGGTCTCCGCCCTCGCCGGCTGTCTCGACTTTTCGGTGACCCCCGGGGCGCTGGCCTGCGACAGCGCCATCGACCAGCCCTGTCCCGGGGACTGGCTCTGCCTGCTTGAGGCCTCGGCCGACAAGTACGGGCGCTGCTACCCGCCGGGCGCCCCGCCCGAGGGCGACCAGCGCCTGGTCGGGCCGCGCGCCGCGCCCGCGGTGAGCGCGCCCGGACAGCGCTACTTCGTCGATCCGGCGGCCGGGAGCCCGGGCAACCCGGGCACCGAGGAGGCGCCCTGGCGCACCCTGGCCGAGGTGGTCAGCTCGGGCAAGATCGAGCGCCGGGCCGCCGACGGCACGCTGGCCGCTGCGGGGGTGGTCCGCCCGGGCGACGCGCTGGTGCTGCGCGACGGCGACCACGGCGAGGTCGACCTGTCGGGCTACTTCAACCCGCAGAAGATCTACCTCCTCGCCGCGGACGGCGCCCACCCGCGGCTGGACGGCCTGACGATCCACACCGGGGCGGGCTGGTGGATCCAGGGGCTGACGATCGAGGCCAGCGGCTGCTCCGGCGGGGGCATCGTCTCCATCGGCGAGAGCGGGACCACGGCCGCCTCGGCCGTCGAGCTCGTCGGCAACACGCTGCGATCGACCGATGACGCCTCCACGTGGACGGACAGCGACTGGAGGAGCACGGCCTGCACGGGCGTCTTCCTCGCCGGCGCGACCGACGTCCGCCTGGCCTTCAACGAGCTGCGCCACGTCCGCAGCGGCGTCCGGATCAACGGAAAGCGGATCACCCTCGAGCGGAACCTCATCGACGGCTTCAGCGCCAAGGCCGTGGCCATCACCGGCGCGAGCGTGCGGGGCGTGAAGATCCGGGGCAACCTGGCCAGCAACGCCTACAACGTCGGCGACTCCCAGACCCTGATCCACGGTGCGGCGTGCGCGGGCTGCGGCGACTTCGAGATCCACCGCAATCGGCTGCTGGCCTACCGCGGCGGGTGGGTCCCCGCGGACCACCGCACGACGGTCCAGGGCATCGGCCTCTTCGACGGGCCCTTCGACAAGATCGACATCGTCAACAACCTGGTGATCGGCAACAACTGGCACGGCATCAGCGTGCTCGACGCCTCCGACGTTCGGGTGATCAACAACACGACCGTGATCGCCGTGCCCACCGTCGGCGGGCCCGACAGGAGCTGGATCCAGGTCACCGGTACGCTCGCCTCGGTCATCGTGCGCAACAACCTGGCCAACGAAATCGACGTGGGCGTCGGCGCGACCGTGGACCACAACGGGGTGGTCGGCGATCCCGCGGCCTACTTCGTCGACCCGGGCGTCGGCGACTACCGGCCGCTCGCGGACGGCCCGGCCGCGGACAGCGGCAGCGCGGACCGCGCGCCGGCGGACGACCTCTTCGGCCGGCCGCGGGACGGCCAGCCCGACCTCGGCGCCCTCGAGCGCTGATCCTACCGCTAGCGGGTCGCCCTCCTGCGGTGGCGCCGGGTGACCAGCAGGGTCATCGCCGTGACCACGAGCAGCACGACGGGCATGGTGAGCCAGAAGTCGATGTTGGACGAGGGGCGGGCCAGGGCCTTCCTCGCCGCCTCGTCCAGGGGCACGGCGTAGAACGGACCGGCGTAGGAGCCGACGTAGGCCACCTGTTTCCCGTCGATCTCGGCGACCACCGGGCTGGACCAGATGCTGTCGCCGAGCGAGACCGAGTCCCAGATCGGCCGGCCGAGGAAAGCGCTCCAGAGCAGCGATCCGTCGGTGCCGTCGACGCAGTGCAGGTGGTGGTCCCAGGAGGTGATCAGCACGCGCATCCGTCCGCCCGCCGGGGCCAGGGCGGGGGAGGCGTAGACCCCGCCCGCCGTCTGGTAGCGCCAGAGCGGCGCGCCGCTCGCGGCGTCCACGGCGTGGAGGTAGGTGTCGTAGGAGCCGACCAGCACGACCAGGCGGCCGCCGACGCGGGCCACCGCCGCGCTGCCGTCGATCCAGTGCCCCGTCTTGTAGGTCCAGACCGGGGTGCCCTTCTCGGTGTCCAGGCAGCGCAGCCGTCCGTACTTCGAGCCGATGACCACGAAGGCCCGGTCGCCGAGCTGGAACAGCGCCGGCGAGCCCATCACCGCGTCGCGCTCGGTGTGCGCCCAGAGGACCTTGCCGTCGTCGGCGTTCAGGGCGTAGAGGTTGCCGTTCTCCGATGCGACGAACACGCGGCCACCGAGGCGGGGCAGGTCGGCGTAGATCGGGGAGGAGACCCGGTTGTCCCCCAGGT
>Ga0316576_10000147_pt1 | contig 27873 bp, 22 predicted proteins | sample S0NA_FD_203075 | JGI IMG/M metagenome (GOLD analysis project Ga0316576, IMG submission 203075) | Rhizosphere microbial communities from salt marsh grasses in Alabama, United States - S0-2_050615r3r5 | ecosystem: Host-associated > Plants > Roots > Rhizosphere | place: USA: Alabama | collected...
CCACGCTGTTCAGATGCAGTTCTGCCAGGCTATCCCATAATGCTTGTGGATTGCCCTTAGGACGGAGTGGTGGGGAGCAAATGTATTTTGCGCCTTCGCGACCCGGGCGTTCATATTCGGCGTCTGTTAACAATAAGTATTGTGGGCAGGTTTCACCATAAGCGATTTGTCCGCGTTCCTGAGCTGCCTGAACCGCTTTTGCGCCAGCTTGCGTGGATACATGCACGACATAGATGGGACAGCCGGCGATCTCTGCTAAAGCGAGGACGCGATTAATGGCCGTCCCTTCCACAATGGATGGGCGGGAACGAGGATGATAACGAGGACCGGTCTTGTCCGCCGCTAGAAATTGCTTTTGCAGGCGGTCCACAATGTGGCGGTTCTCCGCGTGCACAATCAGCAAGCCATTCACCGCCCGTACAGCCGACAATGCCTCAAGCATTTCGTTATCATCGAGGTAAAATCCATCATAGATAGTATAGGTTTTGAAGGAGAAACATCCGGCATTAAACGCCTCGGGAATTTGGGCCAGGGTATCCGCATTAACTTTGGCTATCGTCATGTGTAACCCAAAATCGATAACCGCGCGGCCGTTTGCCTGTCCTTGACGCAGTCGCAGTGCTTCCACTAATTTTTGTTCCCCTTCCGGTTCAACAAAATCGATGATGGTAGTTGTACCACCATATGCGGCAGCGATGGTTCCCGTTTCAAAATTATCACTGGAAACGGCCGTGCCTTGCGGCATTTCGAGATGAACATGCGGATCCACCGCCCCGGGTAAGACCAGTTTTCCGCCGGCGTCGATCATTTGCTTTCCACGGAGCCCGCGGCCGAGGACTGCAATCTTGCCATCCACAATGCCTATGTCCGAGATAAAAATCTCCGATGCTGTTACCAGAGTCCCTCCGTGGATGACAAGATCAAAATTCATGAGGGGGTCACATCACTCAACCGATCGCGGAGCCATGCAGGGGAAATTGGAAAACTACGGCAGCGCACGCCGCAGGCATGAAATACAGCATTGGCAATTGCCGGTGTTGTGGCAATCATAACCGGCTCGGCCAGGTTCTTTGCTCCAAAGGGTCCAATGGGAAAAGTCGTTTCCACAAACGTACTCTCAATCTCCGGAACATCCAGTGAAGTTGGGATGTGATACTGGTTTAGATTCTTTTTCTGCGGATAACTGTCCTTGTAACTAAACCCTTCGGTCAACGCATAACCGAGACCCTGGGCAATACCACCAAGCAGCTGCCCTTTTGCGCCATTGGGGTAGATGATTTGTCCGCCATCATGCGCCGCCCATATTTTATTCACCGTCACGTCGCCCGTTTGTCTATTTACCGTGACATCGGCGATCTGCGCACCATAGGAATACGTAGAATAAGGCACACCGCTTCCAGTGGCTAAATCCCAATGAATCTCCGGCAGCTGCCAGTATCCTCGTGCCGAGAGCTGTAAACCCATGGCAAAGGCGTGGTCGATAACCGCTTCCAGGCTCACTGGAATTTCACTCGGACCAATAACAGTCTCGTCTTCCCAAAAAAGCTGTTCCGTAGAGCAGCTAAGTAAATCGGCCGCAGCCAGCTGCAGCATATTTTTAATTTTCTCAGCGGCTACTCGAGTCGCATTGCCACCTACTATGGAAGCACGCGAGGCGACTGTGGGTCCGGTTTCTAAGGCAGTGTGCGTGTCCGGACGGAGCATTTGAATACGTCCAGGAGATACACCCAGTGTCTCTGCGGCTACGAGCGTAAAGACAGTGCGACTGCCCTGTCCATAATCCGTTAATCCCGACTGCAAGGTGATTGTATGGTCCTGGTTGACTTGTAAGGTAGCACGGGCATAATCCAATCCCTCACCCCCAAGACCTGAGCCGTGGAAATAACAAGCCACACCGATACCTTGCACCAGATCGGAATGAAGATTGCTTTTAGGGTAATCCTCACGTTTTGTAGACCAATCAGATTGCTTACGAACCCATTCCAGGCATTTCTGGAGGCCGGATTCATATTCGATGGTGTTGCCTGTAAATGCTTTATCATCCTGTTGCAAAATGTTTTGCAGCCGGAATTCGATAGGGTCTTCATCGGCAAGATAAGCCAATTCATCGATTGCGATTTCTGAAGCAGCGGCGGACTGGGTGTTCCCAAACCCCCGAAAAGCCCCGGAATAGCCGTTGTTCGTATAGACTACCTGAGTGTCAACATGCGCTGCCTCATATCGATAAGTTCCCAGGGCGTGCATACTGGCTCGCCAGGCTGCAAGAGTCGTCATCGAGGCAAAGGCGCCGCTGTCGGCCAGGATCGCAGCTTTACCTGCGCGCACCTTGCCTTCGTTATCCATGCCAATCGTTAAGCCGATTTGCATCGCTTCACGTTTGTAAGAGCTCTTAAGGGACTCTTCACGCGTGAGCAAGAGTCGAACCGGCCGTTTAGTCATCAAGGCCAGGCGAGCTGTTATGCCAGTCAATTGATAAACGATATCATCCTTGCCGCCGAAGGAGCCGCCCACCGGTGGTTGAATTATCCGTACCTCATCCTCGGCCAGCCCAAGGATTGCGGAGGCGTTGCCACGGTTGATATGAGGGGATTGGTCATTGGCGAAAATTGTAACCCCACCGTCCGGTTCCGGAATAGCCAATGCTCCTTCCATTTCCAGGTAAGCATGATCCTGGTGTTGGAAATAGTAAATTTCATCCAAAACTGTGGCGCATTCGGCAAGGATAGGCTCGGGGTTGCCATTTCGCACGATGAGGGTTTCGCAAAGATTACCCGAATCTTGAGGAGGATCCAGGGGTATGAGCGGAGCGTCGGCATCAAGCGCGTGCGCTGGATCGGATACGATGGGCAGTTTCTCCAGCTCAAGTCGGATAGCCCTAACCCCTTTTGCTGCCGCTTTTTCTGTCTCCGCGGCAACGGCCGCAACGGGTTCTCCTACGTAGCGGACCTTCTGGTGAGCCAGAACGAAGTCGTCCTTAATCGGCCAGCCGAAGGCGCCGTTATCGGGAAAATCGGCGCTGGTAATAACGGCCTTAACTCCTGGTACGTTCAAGGCGGGTTCAGTATTAATTTGGCTAATGAGCGCATGAGGCAGCGGGCTCAGGAGCAGCTTGACGTGCAGCATGCCATCCAGGACCATATCCCCCACATACTTTGTCCTTCCCAACACTTTATCCAGTCCATCAACTGCTTGCACGTTAGGATTACCCACATGTTGTAAAGTATTGTTCATGATCCCTCCTTTGCCTGAGCGCGGTTCCTGGCGGTTGCTTCAATTGCATCAACAATCTGCACATAGCCCGTACAGCGGCAGAGGTTGCCGGAAATCGCCTGTCGAATTTCAAGTCTGCTAGGAAATGGATTGTTTGCCAGCAGCTCTTCACCGGCCATGACCATGCCCGGGATGCAGTATCCACACTGCACCGCACCATGTTCGAGAAAGGATTGCTGCAAATCGTTTGGTTTGCCGTCCGGAGCGGATAAGCCTTCGATGGTAAGAATCGTTGTTCCTTCTAGGCGATCCGCGGCGATGGTGCAGGAGTTTTGGGCTTCGCCATCGATGATGACCTTACAGGATCCACAGGAACCAATCTCACAGCCTGGTTTTGATCCAGTTAGGCCGAGCTCATCCCTTAAGACATCGAGCAGAACGGTTTTGGGCGGTACGTCAATAGTAATTGGCTTGTAATTTAACGTGAATGATATCTTCATAACTCTTGAATTATGATACCCCGGAAACAACTTGTTTCCGGGGTAAACTAGTTGGTTTGATTACATTAAGAGACTCATGACAGCTTTTTGGGCGTGAAGGCGGTTTTCCGCTTCATCAAACACAGCCGAACGCCATCCCGGACCTTCCGTTTTATCGATTACGTCGTTGTTAACTTCATAGCCACGATCGGCCGGGAGACAATGCATGTAGATAGCATTCTTATTAGTCAGGTCCATTAACTCCGAAGTCGTTTTCCAATCTTTATGCTGATCGAAGATTGCCTGGGCTGCGGCTTCGTCGTCATTCCCAACAGGTGGCTTAAAGAATACCGTGGGGCACCACGCCTTGGGATATACGACATCAGCCCCTTCGAATCCATCCTTGAAATCATGCGTGATCCGGAAGGAACCGCCTTCATTATCGGCATATTGTTGGCATTGATTGATGATGTTCGGGTCAAGCTCCATTCCTTCGGGGTGGGCTAGGGTTACATTCATGCCCATCATCGTCGCATATAAGATAGCGGACTGTGGCACAGCACGTGGTTTATGGACGCTGGGCGAATAGGCCCAGGACATGGTGAAATTCACGCCTTCAAACCCGCCGAAATACTCTTTGACAGTCAGCATGTCGGCCAGCCCCTGGAATGGGTGGTAAACATCATCTTCCATATTTAAAATCGGAATGTCGGCCCAGCGGGCAAATTCTTGCAGAAGAGCATGGGCCCCGCCATATTCCCAGTCCACGGGATCACCATAACAGCGAATGGATATGGCCTGTCCCATGCGATCCAGGACGCGAGCCACATCAGAAACACGCTCTGTGCTGTAAGCGACCTCTTTCCCCTCTAAGGCGGGTGTATAAATTTTGCTGGGGTCAAGATAATGGGCATGCCCACCCAACTGTGTCATTCCCGCTTCAAAGGAGTTCCGCGTGCGTAGTGATTGATTGTAAAAAATCATGAAGAGCGTTTTTGCCCGCAGCAGGTGATCGTGATAGATCCCCATGGCGGTTTGCCTCTTCAACTCCTCGGCGACCGCCAGGATTGACTTGATCTCCTGAGGGGTATAATCGGTTTCGGCGAGGAAGTCACGTCCCTTAAACCCAGTTGTTTTCATAATCTGTTACCTCCGTAAAAATCTTAATAATATTTGATTAAACCGGCTTATGCCGGCTTGATCTCTAACTGATCGCAATCGGCCGTCGCTGTGGATTTCAAACCTTCTCCCACATGCGTTTGGCATTCTCATGGACGCGGGTGCGCATTTGCCCAAGGTCTGCATCAAGGACGATGCCCTCGCGTACACGCCATTTTCCGGCAACCATGACATCGCTGACATGGCTGTGATTGCGCCATAGTAATAACTGTTCATATAAATTATGTCCGGCGATGGGCGATGGTAGGTGGGCATCAATGAGCTGTAAATCAGCCGCCCAGCCTGGTTCCAAACGGCCGACATATGGCCTATCCATTGCCTTCGCGCCTCCTTCGGTGGCCATATACCACACCTCGTGGGCAGGCATCACTTGGGGATTTTGATGATTGGCCTTATGGATGAGGAAAGCGCCGCGCATCACTTCGAAGAAATCATTGATATAACCGTCAGAGCCTAATCCAAGGGTGACGCCGGCAGCGATTTGTTCCGGTATCGGAGCGATACCCCCACCCACTTCACAATTGCTGAGCGGCATATGGGTTACTTTGATCCCTTTTTCAGCGATAATGACCCTTTCCCTCGCTGAAAGCTGGACACATTGCGAAGCCATCATTCTTGGTCCGGTTACGCCCAGTTCATCATAATATTCGAGGGTTCGTTTCCCAAAATGTTCAAGCGCATATTCAGGTTCATGGATGCCCTCATTACAATGCATATGCGTGAGAACATTACGTTCGGCACCTAGTTCAAATGCCTGGCGAATGATATCGGCCGAACAGGTAAATGTAGTATGGAAGCACATCAACCCTTGCACCAAGCCCCCTTCTTTTTGGCAGAGGTCGATGAAATTTGCATTTTCCTTTAGGCCGAGTTGGCCATTTTGCGGGCTGACTCGTTCCGTGGCCTCAAAGGAAAGCGTTCCTCTCATACCCCGCCGCTCCACCACTTCTTTTTGAGCCAAAAGCGCGTCCGGGATAGCGAAAGGCGCTTCCAGGCAGTCATAAAACGTGGTAATGCCGCTGCGAAGCATTTCTGCACAGACCCAATCAGTCGCTGCGCAAATCATCTCTGTGTCTAGAGCATCTTCAACCAACGGCCACCAGAAATCATTTAGAAATGACCAAAAACCAGAAGGAGCATTGGCGAGTGGAATGCCATGCGCAAGGACGCCGTAAAGATGAACATGAGTGTTCACAAAGCCGGGGGCTAGAATTTGGTTGGGCCTGTCCAGAACGTGGTCATCGTGGAATTTTTCCCGCAGCTCGGCATTGGGTCCAATGGCATCAATCTGTTCATTGATGATTCGTACCCCCCAGTCTTGTAGAGGAGGTTCGCCGGGCCTGGCTATTAAGAATTGTGGCAGGATGAGTGTATTTGTCATGATCCTTGGCCTTCATAGATGATTTGAATACGGCCGTCTCGTTTCGCTCCGCCCTTCTCGTTGACGCCGCCGTTTTCACTGATATAAGCAACCAGTTCATGGCGTAGGAAGAGATGCGTGTCCCGATATGCCAGCTGGTGAATATCCATAAGTGGAATATCTAATGTGCGCATCGCGTATTTTTCCCAAGTAGCGGCAGGCTCGCGGACAAAGCTGGTGCATACCATTCGAAAAGATATATCCAACTGCTCTTCCAGGGGAATGCCGTTGACCATAATCTCGCGTACACACATTCCCGTTTGGCAGCCATCTATCTCAACCTTATATCGTATTTGATGGCTGAAATGAAGGAAGCCGCGTTCCGTGTGGGGTTCTCCAGGCAAATCAAGCCGGTGCGCATTGTCCCGGATGAGCATTTTTAGCTGCTCGCCTGTAATCCAGATGATGCGCAGGACGTCCGCAAAGGGCATTATTCTGAACCACGCTCCAAATGTCAGTTCATTTTCGGGTAATCCGCTGCGGACGACGGAGCTGTCCACAATGGCAAAGTCAGCGGCAACGCCCTGAGCGTGGCAGCGTGCGACCAGGGCGTCGGCAATAAAATTGGCTAATGCGGATTCGCCTGTAGCGAATTCATTGCGCACAGCATAGGTGCTGAGGTCGGGATGGCTGATAACCTGCCCCAAGCTGCGGGTAAAGAGCGGCCGAGCCATTTCCAGAAGAGGCCGGACAGATTCTCTTTCGAATGTTTCATCTACGGGCAAATTAGCGGTTTGACTGAGACGGGCGTGTGAAACGGCCGGTTTTCCTCGGTGAAATGTGATATCTACTTCCCCCAGGTACCGGCCAAGAGTTCCTGCTTGCACGATAGGAATACCGTTGACGATATTGTCAACTGCTAATCCTTGCTCGTTAAGAATCGTGTGGGTATGACCTCCAACAATCAAGTGAACCGAGCCGGGAGAAAAACCGCGGGCGAGTTCCCGGTCACCGACAACGCGGACTGAGGCCGAACCCGAAGATAGATTGTTGCCAAGATGGCTGAGAATGATGAGAACATCACATAAGGGTCTCAAGGCCGGTAGTATGTTGTTAATTACCAGCAGGGGGTTGGTGATTTGCGGATTGGTATTAAGAGAATGGCGAATCGGGGCTGGGGTAGATAACCCGATGATGCCGACGCGAATGCCTTTTGTGACAAGTATCACAGCCGGATAGTAGAGCCCGGCCAATCTTCGACAGTTAATAAGGTTGGCCGACAGTATGGGAAATTGCGCGTCTTTCAGGATGGCCTGTGAAAGGACTTCCGTTCCCAGATCAAAGTCGTGATTGCCCAGGACAGCGACGTCTATTCCCGCGGCTGAATAGAGACGGTACCCGGCATGCAAAGCAAATGAGTCGGGATTGTCGCCCATTAATTCGTCGAAAATAGCGCCGACCAGATCATCGCCGGCGGACATGGCGAGAACGGCCGTATTAGGGTCATCCCTGTAGCGGAGGCGAACTTCGCGTAAACGGCTGACAAAGCGTGACAGTATAGGCTGATCGCCATTTGCCGTGATCTGGGCGATGTGACCGTGCAGGTCGTTGATATGAAATATTTTTAAGTGGCAGTTACAAAGATCGAGATCAGCCCGCGGTGGGGGCAGCAAAACGCCTTCGGCGGGTATTATTTCCTCTGCCGAAGCTATAGTGGGATCTCCTTTTACTAAAAATAACCGGCTGTCATCCGCACCATGTGGATTCGCGCGCGCCTCATACAGACGCAGAGGTCCCGAGAACACCGATCTTAATTCTCTCCCCAATCGGCAAAGGCATCGACAACCGGCTTAATGTCTTCCATCATCGGGTAGAGGATGGGACAGGTGACTCCGGCATCGATATACTCGGCCACTTTTGCCTGGCACTCGCCCGTTGTGCCTACAGCCATTACATTACGTACAACTTCATCAGGGATGACGGCGCTGGCTCGAATGTAGTCTTCTTCCGTGGCCGGCCAGCCCATGATCGACTGCACTTTTTCCAAAAGCTCCTCACTTACCCCGCTGGCCTTCATAATATGTGGCTCAGTAGCCAGATAATAAGCAACCAATTTCTTGCCCTCAGCCATGGCCGCGGCAGGGTCCTCGTCTGAAAGACAGCAGACCAGTAATTCCGGTCGATCAACATCAGCCAGCGTTTTCCCCGCTTTCTTAGCGCCTTTCTCCACCAACTCAACCGCTTTGCGGATGTAATCCACGGAGACAACATAATTCAGCACCACGCCATCACAAATTTCACCGGTCATTTCCAGCATCTTAGGCCCGGTGGCGCCGATGTAAATCGGGATGTCCCGGGGAGAAGTGTCCCCAAACGCAACATCCAGCCTGACCCTATCCAGGTGTACGAATTCACCCTGATAGGTGACCTCTTCCATTGTAAATAACTGGCGAATTGCCTCAACATGCTCGCGCATCGCTGCTAAAGGTTTTCTCCGGTCAACGCCGACCCGGCCGGCAATAGGTTCCCACCAGGCGCCTAAACCAAGCATAACCCGACCTTGCCCATCTACCTTACCACCCAATTCCCACATCGTACTCCAGGTGGCGGCAATCACGGCCGGATTCCTTGTCCAGATTGGCAAAACACCGGAACCGATGCGTAAACGCTTTGAATAAGTCAGAAATGCACTCATCATCACGACGCAGTCACGAGCTAGCCTGGTATCTGCTTGCCAGATTTCGCTGAATCCCCGTTCTTCCGCATAGCGAGCTATTTCTAGCTCATATTCAATGCTGTGTTTATCTTGCATATAGAGAGCAAAGCGTGCGGACATATAATTCTCCTTTCCCGGTGCTAAATTTTTTCTTTCCGAAATTATTTAACGATTGAGCCTGACCTACCTTTACGCTAGTTATTAAATATACGCATTCAAATCCACATCTGGGTAATGAATACGGTCTCCATAATTTCGATGCTCTGGTTTATATGTTGCGTCAATACCAATTTTTGTGTGGATACCCCGTGCGTCGGCTGTCGGATCCATTTCGTGCCCCTGGCTGCCGGGAACGACGAAAAAATCCTTCCCCCAATCAACACGGTTTGTTAAGGACCACAACATGTCGGAAGGATCGTAAATATTCACATCGGGATCCACAATAATTACTGTCTTGATATTGACATGCGCTGTGAAGGCCGCCAGGGCGACATTTTTTGCTTCTCCTGGGTTGCTCTTCTTTATTTGTACGATCGCTAAAAAACCGTTGCCGTAAGGGGGAATATGCAAACCGGTGACATTTTGACTCACATGACGAACAAAGCGCAGCAGCAGCGGCTCTCGAGGAAGCACATTACCGATGTAAATATGTTCGTTGTGTCCGGGGATGATGGTTTGAAAAATAGGGCTGTCCCGATAGGAAACTGTCGACACTTTAAACACGGGGCTTGACCACAGCTCTCCATAATAGCCGTGAAATTCAGCCAGAGGACCTTCCTTCCGCCGTTCACCCGCTGCCAGATACCCTTCAATAACAATCTCGGCCAGGGCGGGGATATTTAGATCGACTGACACGCCGCGGCAAATTGGAACACCCTCTCCTCGGATTGCGCCGGCGATGTTCAGCTCGTCATCATCATAGCGAGCTCCGGCGGCGATGCTGATCGCCGGATCGACACCAATGGCGACGGCAATTTCGAGTGGCTCAGCTTTTGCTTCCTGCCGTCGAAAGAACTGCATGACATGACGCCACTCGTTGACATTAAAACCTAAAGTGCGCGGGCCTAAGACCTGCATGCGATTGTAGGAAAGGTTCCCACGGCCGTTTATCGGATCCTTAGAAATCGTGATACCGCCGGTAATAAAAGGACCACCATCATGCAAACCATGGGTGGGGATCGGCAGACGCTGCAAATCAACGGCATCCTCTTCAACGATATTCTGCTGCCATTGTGCGGACGTCACGATTTGGGGAGCAATTCCCTGCATTGGGTCAAGTGCCTGTTCCATTTTCTCGATTATCTCGGAAACTTCGCATTCGAGAGCTAATGCTGCCAGGGTTGCGCTGCCCACCGCTCCGGCAAATACCGGCCATGTAGAACCCTCCGGCTGCTCAAATAAGACGGCACCACGTCCCTGACGCTGGACAGTCGCCGCCACATTGGCTAATTCATGCACCAGGCTAACGGGCTGACTGACACGAAAAAGCTGTCCGGCATCTTCCAGGACTTCAAGATAACTTCGTAGATCTTGTATTTTCAGCACAGACACGGTTCTCAATGTATGGGTAAACAGACGTGCAACATAAGTAAATATTACAGGCTCATTCAAGGTTAATTTTAGGATTTATCCCTTGATTGTCAACTATAAATAAATAATGTAAAGTATAGTTTAACAGGATTGAAAACTTATGATTGGCATCGAACTAGGTGAACGGGTCAAACAAAGGCGACTTGAATTGGGCATGACTGCCCGTGAGCTGGCACGGCAAACCGGATTGTCTGCCTCTTTTATCAGCCAGGTAGAAAGGGGAAAAACAAATGTCTCCTTGGAATCGCTGCGTTTAATTGCCGAAAAATTGGATGCCTCAATCTTGTATTTCTTATCAGAATCACCTCAAAATTTAAAACCACAAAATTACCGCGAAAACGATCCCCCTGAATTGAATAATTCTGTCATTCAGGTTGCGGAACGGCCCACGTTAACCTTTCCTGACTTGGGCGTTTGTTATGAATTGCTGACTCGAGATTTGAGCCGCAAGATGGAAGCAATGCTCGGCCGTCTCTCTCCCGGCACAGGCAATGTTGCCCGCCGCTTGAGTATGCCAACCGAAGAGTTTATCTATGTTCTATCGGGATCGCTGCGCATTGGTCGAGGCACTGAGAAACACACCCTAAACCCTGGCGATGCCATCTACTTTGAAGGGTATGACCTGTCCGAGATTGTTTGTGCATCGGAAGATGAAGACGCCGTCTGGATTTCCGTCATCACGCCGCCTGCATTTTGATCGCGGAAAATTAGACAAGATCAACTTTGTTAACGCTGAGTAATTACCAGCACGATAACATATTTTGGGAGTTCCATGGATAGTGATAATTTAACCGGCTATTCGCTTGAATTAATGGCCCATCTCTTTCGACAGATGACGTTGGTGCGCGAGTTCGAACTGCGCGCTATTGAAGAGCGCAGAGGGGGACTGATCCCTGGTTTCATCCATTCATGCGTGGGACAGGAAGCCACGGCCGTTGCCGCTTGTGCAGCGCTCGCCCAGGAGGATGTTATTACCAGCACCCACCGCGGGCATGGACATTTGTTGGGTAAGGGGGGCGATCCTAAATTTATGATGGCCGAGCTTGCCGCTCGTTCCAGCGGATATTGTCTGGGACGCGGTGGTTCTCTCCACATCGCCGATTTCGATCTCGGCATATTAGGTGCTAACGGAATAGTCGGTGGTGGATTCCCAATTGCTGTCGGAGCGGCATTAGCTTTCCGAATGCGCGGTGAGCAGCGTGTCGCCCTTACTTTTTTCGGCGATGGGGCGATTAATGAAGGCACGTTCCATGAATCGGCCAATCTGGCCGGGCTATGGAAACTCCCCGTCATTTTCTTTTGTGAAAATAATCTTTATGGTGAAGGAACTCCTCAGCACAAACAGGCGCCTATTGCCGATCTGGCCAATCGTGCCGGTGGATATGGTTTCCCCGGAATTATTGTAGATGGCAGTGATCCCATCGCCATTTACCAGGCGGTGCAGGATGCGCGAGAACGTGCACTTGCTGGTGATGGCCCTTCATTGATTGAAGCAAAGACTTACCGCTTCCGCGGCCATTTTGAAGGGGATCCCCAGGTTTACCGGATTCCGGGAGAGTTGGAGCAATGGCGGGAACGAGATCCGGTACCGGTGTTTAGATCGCGCCTTTTGAAATCAGGTTTGTTTGACGAGAAAACCTTAGCTGAAATTGAGGCCTCTGTCCAAGATCAATTAGATGAAGCAGTTGCCTTTGCTGTTGCCGCTCCTCTTCCTGAAGAGGGGGAAGCGTTGCAGGGGATATATGCTGACACACATGAAGGGCTGGTGTTCTAGTGCACGAAATTAGTTATTCCGAGGCAATCCGCGAAGCAATGAGTGAGGAGATGCGTCGCGATTCCGATACCTTTTTGATGGGAGAAGACGTCGCCGTTTTCGGAGGTGTGTGGGGTGTTTCCGAGGGCATGCTTGCTGAGTTCGGTGAGGATCGTGTGCGTGACACTCCAATCAGTGAAGCGGCTATCATTGGGGCAGGGCTTGGTGCGGCCATGATGGGAATGCGGCCGATCGTCGAGATCATGTTTGGTGATTTCCTGATGTGCGGCGGAGACCAGATTGTAAACCAGGTAGCAAAAGCACGATTCATGAGCGGCGGTAGGGCGCGCGTCCCCTTAACCATCCGCGTGACAACCGGTGCCCCAGGTTCGGCGGCGGCACAACATTCGCAAAGTCCTGAATCATGGTTTATGAACGTACCAGGGATCAAAATCGCTGTCCCATCGACGCCGGCGGATGCGAAAGGTCTACTGAGAACGGCCGTGCGTGGCAGTGATCCCGTCCTCTTTTTTGAACATAAGATGCTCTACAGTGAGGTTGGGCCTGTGTCTGATGATGAGGATTTCTCAGTGCCCTTTGGTAAAGCCGCTGTTGTGCGCGAGGGGAGTGATGTAACAGTCATAGCCGTCAGTATCATGGTTAAAAAGGCGCTGCAAGCGGCCGAACAGTTAGCCCTTGACGGTATCAGTGTCGAAGTTATTGACCCGCGAACACTCGTACCCTTGGATAAAGAGACGCTCATCCAATCGGTGGCTAAAACAAATCATGTTGTAATTGCCCACGAAGCCCATCGCCGGTCCGGTCCGGGAGCGGAAATTGCGGCGATGTTGGCTGAAGAGGCGGTCGAATATCTGGATGGACCGGTCATGCGTGTGGCTGCCAGAAATGTGCCCCTACCTTATAGTCCTGTATTGGAGAACTCTGTCTTGCCCAATGAAGAAGATATTGTATCGGCCGTAAAATTCTTGTTACAACCATGAAAAGTGAGAAGCCATACAAGGTAGTCATGCCCAAGTTGGGCTTGATCATGACAGAAGCCCTTCTGGTTGAATGGTATCAGCAGGACGGTGAATGGATGGAAGCGGGCGAACCATTATTTGCCCTGGAAAGTGATAAATCTACGATCGAGATCGAAGCGCCGGCAAGCGGCTATGTTCAAATTCTTGTCCCCGCGGGACAGACGGTCCCGGTGATGACGCCGGTGGCCATTCTGGCAAAAGAGGCGGGTGATAAGGCTGTGATGAATGAGGTCAATGCCCCATCTGCAATCATTCATGACTCCCCCCAACCACAAACGGCCGCCGGTCTCAAAAATTCACGAGACATTCGGGCAACTCCAATGGCGCGCAAATTAGCGCGTAGCCAGGGAATTGATTTGTCCGAACTGCAAGGAAGCGGCCCGCGTGGGATGATTATTGCAGCAAACCTCCAGCAGAGAATCCAACCACCCTCTGTTAAGGCCACGCCGCTGGCCAGAAAGTTAGCCAGGGAATTTGGCCTGGACTTGTTTGAGGTTGTTGGCACGGGAAGAAATGGTTCAATCACGCGCAGCGATGTTGAGAAATCCATTGCCGCGAAAATGACCGGTCATGTTGCTGCTGGCCCGGATAAAACACTTCCTCTATCTGGGCTGCGAGGGGTGATTGCCGAGCGACTTGCAGCCGGCTGGCATGAACGCCCCCAGGTGACTTTAACTACCGAAATTGACGCGACAAATCTGGTCAGTGCCCGCCGCCAGTGGCATGCCGAAACCGGCCGTAAGCTTTCTTACAATACGCTGTTCATGGCCGCTGCTGCGCAGGTTTTGCTGGAGCAGCCGCACGTGAATATCCAGCTTACCCAAACCGGTATCACCCAAATGCCGGAGATTAATATCGGGCTTGCTGTAGATACGGAACGGGGTTTGCTCGTGCCTGTTGTGCGCCGCGCGGATACCAAGCCGCTAGCGGTCCTGGATACAGAAATTGCTACACTGGCGCAGCGGGCGTTAGAAGGTGAGGCCCTGCCCGATGATTTAAGCGGTGGGACGTTTACCATAACAAATCTGGGGGCTTTTGGAATTGACGCTTTTACACCGATTGTGAATCCTCCGGAGGTGGCCATTCTGGGTATTGGACGCATCAGCCCCAGACCCTTTGCCGTTGGACGACAGTTGGAGGTGCGTGATACCGTAACCCTCAGCCTTTCTTTCGATCACCGCCTGCTTGATGGCGGTCCGGCTGCTAAATTCTTACAGCGTATAGGGGAACTAATAGAACGGCCGGTATTACTTTTTAAAAACCAATAGGCTGTTTGTTGTTTGAAATTTCTACGGTAGAAGGATGGATGTAAACGGAGCTGTTATATTGATTACCGGTGCGGCCGAACGGGTGGGCCGAGAAGTCGCTTTGCACCTGGCCGAGCGAGGCGCAAATATCGCTTTTACTTATTACCAGGACAAAGAACCCTGGAGAGATACAAAGGCGAGCATTGAATCTATGGGTGTCCGGGCTTTAGCAAAACAGGTCGAAATACGGGAGAAAGTTCAAGTTCAAGATCTGGTTCATTCAGCGGTAGACCATTTCGGCCGTGTGGATGTTTTAATCAATAACGCTTCCGTCTGGTTAAAAAACGCCTTCCTAGAAATCAGCGAACAGGAGTGGGATCTGGCCCTCAGCGTCAATTTAAAAGGTCCATTTTTAGCCTCCCAGGCAGTTGCTCCGATTATGTTGGCTCAAGGCCATGGCCTCATTCTCAATATTACTGATTTATCTGCTTTCCAGGTATGGCCTGGATATGCCCATCACGCTGCCAGTAAGGCTGGATTGGTGGCTCTGACCAAATCAATGGCCATGGAGCTGGCTCCTACAGTTCGGGTGAATGCTATCGCTCCTGGCACCGTATTACTGCCGCAAAATTATACCCCGCAAAAGAAGCACTGGGCGGAGGATAAATCGCTGCTGAAACGGATAGGATCGCCACAGGATGTAGCCCGCCTGGCTGCTTTTCTAATTGAAAATGAGTTTACTACCGGGGCAGTCTACTTCGTAGATGGAGGGCGATCCTTGGTTTAGGAATATGGCCTCTATCCTGGTACGCAATGGCGCCGTTCTCACCGCCGATGGTTGGCTTGAACCGGCTTATGTAGTAGTCGCGGGCGAGCGTATCCTCGAGGTTTCTCCTGGTTCGCCGCCTCCTGAAACAGTTGACATGGCGGCCGAAGTGATAGATGCCACGAACTGTGCTGTCACGCCTGGTCTAATAAATGCCCATACGCATCTTAGCCAGACATTTATGCGCGGATTAGCCGAAGGCCGCCGTTTACTCACCTGGCTAAAAGAACTCGTTTGGCCGCTGCAGGAAGCATTGACACCGGACGATATGCGCCTGGCCACCCTGTTGGGGCTGGTCGAAAATCTCCATGGCGGCGTTACCCAGGTTGTCGATCATCATAAAGTAACAACGACGTATGCGCATACCGATGTGGTTTGCGAAACGGCTTTGACAACAGGCTTGAAAGTGGTCATCGCCCGCGCTTGGACGGATGTAGGCGCTAACGCCGAGCCGGTGGAGGACATACTCGAAGATCTGGACCGGCTCCTACACCGCTGGCAGGGAAACCAGCGGCTGCAGATTGCTAACGGGCCATTAGCCTTGTGGCGTTGTTCGGCCGATACATTACGCCGTACCCATGAGATAGCCCAAAGCTATAACACGTTTACTCATTTTCATGTAGCTGAAAACAAGGATGAATTGCAGATGTCTCTGCAAGAAACCGGCAGACGGCCGGTTTCGTGGCTAAATGAGATTGGTGTTCTGGGCAGCGATACTCAGCTTGTGCATGCTGTGTGGGTCGACAACCAGGAGATCGACTTGTTGGCCGAAAAAGAAGCCCCGGTAATCCACTGCCCGGTTAGTAACGCGGTTTTGGGTTCCGGGATTGCCCCGCTTGCCGCCATGTTAGACAAAGGCGTACCTGTGCGTCTGGGAACCGATGGCCCGGCCAGCAATGATACGCAGGATTTGTGGGAGACGATGAAAACGGCCGTTCAATTTGGCAGGGCCACTACCTTTGACGCAACTGTTCTTCCACCGGATTCTGCATTGAATTTGATCATGACTGCTCCTTTCCTGACTGCTGGGGCTCCGGCAGACCTTATCTTGGTGAATCTGAACCATCCACGTGCAGTGCCGGTTCACAATGTACCTTCCGCTTTAATGCTTTGCACCCACGGCAGCGATGTCAGGACAGTGATTGTTGACGGAAAAATACTACTCCGTGATGGGCGAATCTCCAGCTTAGATGAAGATGGATTGTTTGAAGAATCTCGCTGGGCGATAAAACGTTTGCGAGAGCGCGCAGGAATTTATTAATTGAGATGTCGATCCTGACCGGATTTTCTATTGCGGGAAACTTTTGTTTGAATATAATTGCGCCATACTGGAATTTATTCAGTATTACTTGACAAGTGTTAAGAAATAATACACTTTTAACAACCTAATTGAACCCCGCTCATGGGGACGGGAGGTCAAGCAATTGGACAGAGATTAGCCAATATTCCCAATATTAATTATCGAGTGATTCGCTGTTACCGTATCCTCAGGTTCTAATAAAGTCTAAATCATTAGACACTAGAGCCTTCGCGATTTTGATATGAGCCTTTGTAATCGTTTGTAATTGAGTGTTTAGCCAACGAATCATTTTAAGTTGACAAAGGAGGAAGAATTTGTCATGAAGAATAAATGGTTACCTATTGTCCTTATTGTGCTGCTCGCTCTGTTTTTAGCAGCTTGTGGTGGCACAGCAGCCCCGGAGCCGGTTGCTGAGGAATCCGCTCCAGCCGAAGAAGCAGCCCCCACTGAAGAAGCGGCGGCCCCCGCCGAAGAAGCAGCCCCTGCCGAAGAGGCAGCCCCTGCTGAAGCCCAAGAAATCCTGACCTGGTTCCAGTATGATCAGAACAACGAGGATCCAGCGAGTGACGAACGCGTGGGTAATGAATATTTGCGCAATAAAATTCCCGTGTTCGATGAAGATCATGCTGGGGAGTGGGTCTGGATTAACCAACCCAAAGCCTTTGACAAAATGACGACAGAACTGGTTGCTGCTGTTCAGGCTGGTGGTGAAGTACCGGATATTTTTGAATTGAGCAATACTCAGGACTTGATTGATTTTTATCGCAATGGGACAGCGCAGGATTTAAAAAGCTGGGCGATGGAACAATCCTGGTGGGATGATTTAACTCCAAATGGCATAGAAGGTTGCTCCGGTCCGGATGGTGGACTCTATTGTATTCCCTTTGCCCAGCGTCCACAGCTTGTCTATGTCTGGAATGATCGTTTCCCTGACGGGTTTCCGGCCACTCCTGAAGAGTTCATGGCTCGCGCTGAGGAATTGAAAGCTGAAGACCTCTACGCTATTACATTCTTTGGTTCGACCGATAGAGGTGGCGAAGGCCTTACACGGGCTATCTGGACGACCCTTTCTTCGTTTGGTGGTTCGTTAGATGATGGCCAGGGTAACATGACCCTAAACACACCCGAAAACGTAGCCGCGATCGAATTTTTACGTGAACTCGTGGCTCAAGGTTATGTTCCTGAAATTGCCTTTGCCGGTGGATTCCAGGAAGAAGAAGCCTTCAAGGATGCCTCGGCTGGCTCGTTCCCAACCGGTTTGTTTGGTTATCGCTACGTCAATCCACTAACAGCTCCCAATGGCACGAAGTATGACACGGGTACTGCGGACGATATGCTCAACGCTATTGATGCCGGCGATGTTGTTTTGACACAGTTCCTATCAGACGAAGGACATGAGCCGGGATGTGGTGTTGATATCGCGGGTTTTGTGGTCCCTGTTGGTGCTCAGAATTTGGAAGGGGCATATGCATTCATCAATTGGATGATGTCTCCTGAACAAAATGCGGATCTTGTACAGGGTCCTGGCGGTGGTTTCCCAGTTCTCAAGTCAACTGAATCGCATGAGATTTTCCAGACCACTTTCTACCAGGAAGCGGCCAAGGCTTTGGATAACAGTCATTGTAAGCCCTGGTTTGGCTCTTTGCAGAGACCGAATGTCGCGCAGGAATTGGTCATGACAACCATTTACAGGCTAATCAAAGAAGATCCCACCGCGGATATCGGCGAAATGTTGGATCAGACATCAGAGGAATATAACGCTGATAATTAAACAGCCATTCCTCTTTACCTGAGAAAACCTAACAAATTCGATTAACCGCAAGGTGGCAAGGTTAGAAGAGTCTTGCCACCTTGTTGGTTTATTAGCATAGAGGGATTATCGACTATATGCGCCAGTCAATTACCCGACGCTTTGGAGGGGGCAGAACCCAAACCTCCCTTCCATTCTGGCTGATATTGCCAACAATCCTGGTCTTACTGGCAATACAGGTATATCCGGCCCTTTATACAGGCTGGTTAAGCTTGCATAAACGTGAACCTCAGGGGTGGACCTATATAGGTCTTGAAAATTACCAACGCCTGTTTAATACCAGTTTGTTTAGCGAAAGTGTGGGGCATACGATCGTTTTTCTTGTTGGTTATACAGCGATAACATTGATTCTCGGCTTTTTAATTGCCCTTTTACTGGATAGAGTCAGTAAGAATACACGTTTATCAGGTATATATATCACCCTGTTATTCATTCCTTGGATTATTGCTGACATTCTTGTTGGATTGATATTCCGCTTAATGGTTGTTCCGGACTACGGTCTCCTATCTGGTATTCTGCAAAACCCATCTCTATTCCCCCCGGACGGATTATCAGTTTTAACGGCCGTGCCGCCCAAAACCTGGTTTGGCGATTTTCCTTTCCCGCCGGCGCCAGCCATGATTTATCTGATCATGGCTTCTGCCTGGCGAGCGTTGCCTTTCGTGACCTTATTGTTATTGGCTGCCATGCAGACCGTTCCCAATGAAATTCTTGAGAGCAGCCGCATTGATGGCGCCAACAGCCTGCAAATCATCCGTCATATTATTATCCCGCTTATACTACCTTCAATGGTTGTCGCCCTCTTCAGCCTGACGCTGAGTGGTATGAACGGCGTGGGCATGATCTTCAGTCTAACCGGTGGAGGCCCGGGCACTTCGACCCATGTATTAAGTTATATGCTTTATTCAGTAGGTTGGGATCGCCTTCAATTTGGCAGGGCTGCTGCCCTGGCTTTGATGATGGCTGTTGTCAACTGGTTGTTGATTTCTGGAACGCTGCGCGTTACTCGGGTAGAGGACGGGGGTGTTTAGAGATGAATAAAATACCCCTTGTTTCTCGCTTAACTTCTGGCAATGTAATGGTTAATATGGCTTTGATTGTCGTGTTGATCATCGCCATGGTGCCGATTGCCACGACGATTTTGGTTTCGTTTAAGATGGAGCAAGATGTTACGCGTAAACCACCCGTAATCTTCCCTTGTGATACCGAGACCGATAACTTTGATTGGAGCGCCTGCCGCTGGTCTGTTGAAGGTTATCAACGCGTGTTAGGGCTCAAGCCTGCGGATAATTTCTTTGGTTTTACGCTCACGGGCAATCTCGTACGCACGTACATTCCCAATACGCTTTTATACGCTACTGTAACTTCCCTATTCGTAGTTCTTTTTGCCGGTCTATCCGGTTTCGCATTTTCGCGTTACCGGTTTCGCGGGCATCGCCTGCTTATGGTCAGCATTCTCGCTATTACAGGCGTACCGCTGCTCACAAACTTGCTGGCACTTTATCAGATGAGCGTCAAGCTAAGAAAAGCGGGGATACCATTTTACGATGACCGCTTCTTCATCATCTTTGTCTATATGGGCTTCTTTCTACCGCTGAGTGTCTGGATCGCCAAAGGCTTTTTTGATGCGATACCGCGAGAGTTAGAAGAATCGGCCATGATTGATGGCTGCAGCCCGGTGGGGGCGCTCTGGCGAATTACGATGCCCCTCGCCGCGCCGGGTTTGACGGCGATATTTTTATTAACATTTGTTGGGGTGTGGAATGAGTTCATCGCCGGATATTTGCTCATTTCTAAGAATGAACACAAGACGGTGATGTTCGGTCTGTATGATTTTTTGGGCCAGAATATTATCAATCTACAGGTTTTGGCCGCTGCCTGTATTTTAATCGCCTTGCCGATGGTCATCCTCTTTTTATTTACACGACGTACTTTCTTTAAGGCGATGGTTGAAGGAGCGATTAAGGGGTAATCAATGAACAGCTTTTTAGATCAATCGAATTACAAATTATTTATCGGTGGCGAATGGCAGGCATCTGTTTCCGGGGAAAGTTTTCCTGCATATAGCCCTTCCGACGGTCAATTCCTGGGAAATCTGGCCAAAGCTGGTCCGGAGGATATTGATCGCGCTGTTACCGCTGCGCGTATGGCTCTGGACGGGCCTTGGGGAACTTTAACGCCTGCTGAACGGGAAGCCCTGCTTCGGCGTTTGGCTGATCTGATAAATAGCAGCATCGCGGAACTGGCGGAGCTGGAGTCGCTGGATAACGGCAAACCGATCTGGCATACCAGGGTGATCGATGCGCCGGTTGCCGCAGGTTTAACTTATTCATTTGCCGGCTGGCCTTCGAAAATAGCCGGTTATACTCCGCAGGTTTCCATCCCCAATAAATTTGTTTATACGCGGCGCGAACCGGTCGGCGTTGTAGCCATTATCATCCCCTGGAATTACCCCCTGATCCACATGATGCAAAAATTATCGCCTGCCCTGGCTTGTGGTAATACGGTTATCTTCAAACCGGCTGAGCAAGCCTCGTTGGCGGTGCTGCGAATTGGGGAATTGATCCAGGAAGCCGGTTTCCCGCCTGGTGTCGTCAACATCCTAACCGGGGATGGCAGTACCGGCGCTGCAATTACTGACCACCCGGGCGTCAATAAGGTCGCCTTTACCGGTTCCGTAACTGCCGGACAAAATGTGATGCGCACGGCCGCAAGCAGCATCAAGCGCGTCTCCCTGGAGTTGGGTAATAAAGCCGCCAATATTATTTTCGCTGATGCAGACCTGGAAAAGGCCGTTCCCGGTGCCTTTAATGCTGCCTTTGGTGATACTGGCCAGAGTTGTGTGGCCGGGGCACGTTTGTATGTTCAGCAGGAAATCTATGAAGAAGTAGTATCTCAATTAATTGACATGGCCGGGACGGTGAAGACCGGACATGCCATGAATCCCGATACGGAATTAGGCCCTATTATCGATCAATACCAGATGGACAGCGTACTCGATTACATTCAAAGCGGTATCGATCAAGGAGCCGAACTTCGCTGCGGTGGCGAAAGGCTTACTGAAGGTGATTTGAGCCAAGGTTTTTATATTGAACCAACTATTTTTACCGCTGTCGACGACGAAATGAGAATTGCCTGCGAAGAGATTTTCGGGCCGGTATTAACTATTTTCCTATTCGCGACAGAAGAGGAAGTTATTGCCCGGGCTAATAATACGCCGTATGGACTGGCAGCGGGGGTGTGGACGCGCGATTTAGCGCGAGCACATCGCCTGGCGGCTCAACTAAAGAGCGGAGTTGTCTGGGTGAATACATACAATATGTTTGACGCCTCTGCCCCATTTGGCGGTTTTAAAGGCAGCGGCTTCGGCAGAGATAACGGCCGTGAAGTGATTGACGCCTACACCGAGGTCAAAGCCGTTTGGATTGATATAGGGTGATTGGCGGTCTGTAGTATGAGCCAGTTTAATTTTCATCTACCCACTAAAATCCTCTTTGGTTTGCCTGTGCAGACAGCGCTGGTCGATGCCTTAAACGCCTTAGATGTTAAAAAAGTGCTATTGGTCAGTGATCCTGGCCTGGAACAAATTGGGCTGGTAGATGAAGTAACGGTCGTTATCCAAAAGAATGGTGGTGCCGCTACCCGATTTACAGCTGTTTCCTCCAATCCTACCACTGATGAAGTGTCGGCCGGCTTGGAGCTGGCCCGTGCTCAACAGGTCGATGCCCTTGTTGCCTTAGGTGGTGGAAGCCCCATTGACGTAGCCAAAGGCATTGCCCTTTTACTGGCCAATGGCGGCAGCTATGCCGATTATCAATGGGGCAATAAAACAATAAACCGGCGCAGTTGGCCCCTGATCGCCATACCAACCACGGCGGGAACCGGCAGTGAAGTAAGCAGGGTGGCTGTCATTTCCGATCCCGCGAATCCATTTAAAAAAGGTGTTCTAAGCCCCCTGATGTTTCCCCATGTCGCAATTGCTGACCCCCAATTGACCCGCGATCTGCCGCCCTGGCTAACGGCCGCAACGGGTATTGACGCCTTCACCCACGCTCTGGAGACTTTCATCGGCCGTCGGGCCAATCCATTTACGGATCAATTTGCCCAGGCAGCTATGCAAACGGCATGGAACTATCTACCCAAAGCGACCACGAACGGCAGCGATAGGGTCTTTCGCGAAAAAATGATGCTGGCTGCCCTCTGGGGTGGCATGGCTATGGACCATTCCGGATTAGGATTAGTCCATGCACTTTCCGGACCACTTACCAGCCATTTACATTTGCATCACGGTTTGGCGAATGGTGTTATATTGCCTTATGTCTTTGCTTTTAATCTACCCGCTATCTCTTCGGAAAAGCGTAATTTCTTTGTTCAATTATTTGGTTTAGAAGAACCGGCGAATGACGCTGCGCTTGTAAAGGCACTATTCGATTTCATAAGTGATTTGGGTCTGCCGGTCACCTTGCAGGAGATAACCATTCCCCTTGATGATCTGGATTGGGAATTAATCGCTGAAGAGACAACTCGTATGGTTCTAATCCAAAACAATCCGCGAGAGGCATCCGTAAGTGATTGTCGTGGGGTTCTGGAGCAGATGGTATGAAAATGGAACGGTACAAAGTTGTTTTCACGACTGAACGTGGTCATCGACATCAGCAAGCTGCGTTGGATGCTGCCCCGGCAGCACTAGATATAACCATGCTTCGCCAACCTGATCGAGATACGCTGGTTTCTTACTTGCGAGATGCTGACTATCTTATCTCTGAGCGTGCAGGCAAGATAGACGCCGGATTAATTCAGAGTGCGCCAAAATTAAAACTTATACTGCGCCTTGGTTCGCTTACCTATGACATCGATCTTGACGCTGCCAGGCAAGCCGGCGTTGCTGTTTGTTATTGGCCGGTACTCACCGTTATCCGTGTTGCCGAACATATGGTGATGCAGATGTTAGCGCTGAGCAAAAAGCTCGTTGAATCAGAGGCTGTCGCTCTTAACGCCGGCGGCGAATGGGGTCCGAGTAGGCGGACTGATGAAGATACTTTTGCCTACAATTGGTCCAGTCGCCAAGAGGTGGAAGGGCTGTGGAGTAAAACAGTAGGCATTCTTGGGTTTGGTGAAATAGGTGTGGAATTAGCGAGGCGGCTGCAAGGTTTCGGCTGTACAGTGTTCTACAACAAACGACGCCGTCTACCGCAGCCTGTGGAGCTGGAATTTGGTCTAAAATATGTGGATCGCGATACACTAATTTCTCAAAGTGATTATGTCGCCAACTTGCTTCCATATTTTGCCGAGACGGATGGTCTGATTGGCGCTCACTTGATCGGGAAAATGAAAGATGGCGCATTCCTGGCTAGCTGCGGCAGCGGCAGTGTTATTGACGAGGCGGCGCTGGCCGCTGCGATTAGGAGCGGTAAGTTGGGAGGCGCCGCCTTGGATACTTTTGAGTGGGAGCCTATCAAACCTGATAATCCACTTATTCAACTGGCTAATGAAAAGTTTAATGTATTGTTGACGCCTCACATTGCTGCCGGTGCAGAAGCCGCAGCACGAGTAGGACGGGTGGGTGATTATTTCAATATCGTAAATCATATAGAGGGCAAACCTTTAAGATTTCAATTGGTTTGAGTTGGGAGGTAGCTATGAGTTCACTATTGATTGAGAATGGTTCAGTTGTCACTCTCGATGATGAACAGACTGTTTATCAGAAGGGTTTTGTTTTTGTTGAAGATGATTTAATCACGGCCGTATCTCCTGGTGATGCCCCTGCACAGATGCAAAAAGCAGATACGGTAATTGACGCCAACCTGATGGCCATAATGCCCGGTATGGTTAATGCTCATACCCATCTTTTTCAGACCTTTATTCGCGGGTTGGCCGATGATAAACCTTTGCTGGACTGGTTAAAGACCGCTATCTGGCCGGTGGCGAGCTGCCTGACGGAAGAAGAAGCCTACCTAGCGGCGATGGTAGGCATGGTCGAAAACATCCGCGGCGGGGCGACCTCGGTTATTGATCATCAATATATACACACGGAACCAGGAAATGATGACGGCGTGTGCCGCGCGGCCGATGAATCCGGGCTGCGTTTTTTGCTGGCGCGTGGCTGGGCTGATATGGATTACCATCCTTCCCTAATGGAGGATCCTGAAAGAATTATCGGTGAAACAATCCGCCTGCGGGAAGTGTGGCACGGTTACGACAACGGCCGTATCCGGGTTGAATTTGGTCCGCTGATTCCCTGGGGCTGCAGCGACGACACCATGCGCCGCACCCATGATATCTCCCAACAATGGGGCGCGGGCACCCATATTCACGTTGCGGAGACGCATACTGAAGTGGAGATGAATCTTGAAAAAAGAGGAAATCGCCATATCCAGTGGCTGCACGATATCGGCGTGCTTGGACCACAGATGCAGCTCGTTCACAGCATTTGGCTGGACGAAAGTGAAATTGAACTGATTGCCGAAGCCAATGCTGTTGTTGTTCACTGCCCGATCAGTAATATGTACTTAGCGTCCGGCGTAGCGCCGGTCCCCGAGATGTTGAAGCAGGGCATCACGATTGCTTTGGGCACAGATGGTCCGGGCAGCAATAACAGCCAGGATATGATGGAACTGCTGAAGACAACGGCTCTTTTGCATAAAGTGAACACGCTGGATGCCACAGTTCTGCTGCCGGAAGATGTATTGTGGATGGCTTGCCGCGGCGGTGCGGTTGCTTTTGGAATGCCGGATCAGATTGGATCCCTAGAACCAGGCAAAAAGGCTGATCTAACTCTCGTCGACCTGGATACCCCCTTGGCCATGCCCGTCCATCGTATCCCCTCTGCCTTGGTCTACAATGCCGGCACGCGGGATGTGGATACAGTGATTGTCAACGGCCGTCCGCTCATGCGCCATAAGGAAATCTTATTTCTCGATGAAAAGGCATTGCTGGCGCGTGCTCGACAGGCGTGCGTGGACTTATTTGCGCGGGCAGGTGTAAAGGTGAGTGCATGAACCCCGAAGGAAAAACCGCATTGGTAACCGGTGGTGCCCACCGGGTAGGTAAAGTGATTTCCCTGGCCCTTGCACAGGCCGGTGCAAATGTGGTTGTCAACTACCATCATTCAGCAGAAGATGCAGAAGAAACGGCTGCATTAGCTCGTGAATTAGGCGTGGGCGTTTTAGCAGTCAAAGCCGATATAGGCGATGTACGGCAAGTTGAGGCAATGGTTGCAGAGGCCGCCGGTAAATTTGGAGGCGTGGATATCCTGGTTAACAATGCTTCCTTGTGGCGGCAAACACCTTTTCCAACCAAAAATTATGACGATTGGCATCGCGTTACAAATATTTTGATTAACGGCTCTTTTTACTGCGCGAACACAGTAGCCCCACATATGTTGGAAAAAGGATCGGGAGTCATTGTAAATATCATTGACCTGGCTGCCTATGAAGCGTGGCCTAATTTTATCGCGCACTGTGTGGGGAAGGCAGGACTGTTGGCGCTCAGCCGCCAGCTGGCATTGGAATTAGCCCCGGCGGTACGTGTTAATGCCATAGCGCCTGGGCCGGTGCTGCCGCCGCCAGATTATGACGAAGAACAAATCGCCCGCGCGGCCGACAAAACGTTACTCGACCGCTGGGGAACGGCGAATGATATAGCCGACGCAGTGCTGTATTTTGTGAAGGCAAATTATGTGACTGGCGAGGCGTTAGCTGTAGATGGCGGGCAGCGGATCGGCTATCGGAAATATGAGCACGGATGATTAACGCGATCCTTGGCCTTGATGTTGGAACTACGACTACGAAAGCTGTATTATTTGACCTGGCTGGTCGCGAACTGGCGCGTTCAAATTCAGAACCCTATTCTAACCTCACCCCACATACGGGCTGGGTTGAGCAGGACCCCGAGAGGTTGTGGCGGGCTGTAGTCTCAACGATACGTCACGTAGTCGAGCAGGCCGGCGTTGGGGTGCATGTTCAGGCAGTAGGCATGGCGGCCCAAAGCGGATCACTTCTCCCCGCGGATGGCGATGGCAAACCCGTCTATCCACTGATCACCTGGATGGACGGCCGAACAAAAAACCTGGTAAAGCAGTGGCTTATTGAAGGTGCTGAAGAGCAGGTAAGAGCACTCAGCGGGTGGTCACTCTATCCAGGTCTTTGCCTGCCAACTATTGCCTGGCTGCGGGAAAATGATCATGAGACATTCACAGCCGCTCACCATTATTTCTCGGTCAATGACTTTATTGCTTATCGCCTGAGCGGTCATTTTGTCATGAACCCTTCAAACGGAGGGGGAATGCAGCTCGTGGATATTCACACGGGCACCTGGAGCGATGCCTTATTACAGTTGGCCGGGATTTCGTCTGCACAGCTGTCTCCTATTCGGCCTTCTGGTACTGTGATTGGCGAAATTTCACGAGAGGTTTGCCATGAGACGAAGCTGCCCGAAGGGACGGTCCTTGTAAATGGTGGGCATGATCAGGTTTGTACAGCTCTGGCGTTGGGGGTGAATGATCCAGGAAAATTATTGCTGGCCTGCGGCACAGCCTGGGTAATAACCGGCGTTGCTGATACTAAGGATCTTGAACGAGTCCCTCCCTCGTTGGATTTAAACTTCCACGCCCAAGACGGCCGTTACACAATTTCACAATCCTTAGGTGGCCTGGGAGCATCGTTGGAGTGGTGGGTTCATCAAGCTTGGCGCGGCAGCGGTGATTCGCCATCTAGAGAAGCATTGTTCGTGGCGATGGATACTGAAGTGACCGCTGCCCAGGCAGACAGCTCGATTTATTTTCTTCCCCTTACAGGGGGCCATGACAATCCGGCAACGACGCAGTACGGGAGTTTTCAAGGACTGCAGTTAAATCAAAATCGGGCGGATTTGGCGCGCGCGATCATGGAAAGCGCGGCTTTTGAACTGCGTTGGGCGCTTGAACCGATTAAGGAGGCCGGGCTGCCGCTCGTAGAGCTGTGGATGGTGGGCGGCGCCGCGAAAAGTGCCACCTGGCCTTCGATTTTGGCCAATATCACAGCGATTCCAATCCGCCTGCCACAGTATGATAACTGGCCCGCGCTTGGTGGGGCGATTCTTGCTGGCGTAGGCATGGGTGAACTTTCTAGTATTGAAGATGGATTATCTCGCTTCCGCAAGCCGGCAGCTGAAGTGGTACCGGATCGAGCCTTAAATGAGCGCTATGACGATCGCTATCATACTTACAAAACACTACGATCGGAACGAACTTAGTCCTCGGGTAGACCTAAATTAGAGACTATTAACGCTGGCCGTCTTCGGCCGGACCAATTAAAAACATGAAGGATTTTTTATGAGTAAACCAAATGTAACTATCACCATCGGAAAACAACATTACGAGCGCAT
>Ga0316576_10000148_pt1 | contig 27808 bp, 29 predicted proteins | sample S0NA_FD_203075 | JGI IMG/M metagenome (GOLD analysis project Ga0316576, IMG submission 203075) | Rhizosphere microbial communities from salt marsh grasses in Alabama, United States - S0-2_050615r3r5 | ecosystem: Host-associated > Plants > Roots > Rhizosphere | place: USA: Alabama | collected...
CAACAGCCGCCCGCAACCGCGAACCAAGATCAGGTTGCCCAGATTCGGGGCGGCCTGGCCGCAATACCGAGCAGGCGCGGGCGAAGAACCGTCCACAATGTCCGAAAACAGTGCATGACCGGCTCGACGCGGCCCGCCAGCGCCCTGGCAATGAGCACATCACCGAGCAGCGTGACCCCGGCGACCAGCGCCGGTCGGTCGTCCAAGACTTCGCGCGCCGCAGCCAGGTCGCCAGCGCCGGCACCGGCTGCGACCAGGGTCCCGGACACCGGCAGCCCGCGCAGGCCGCTCGGGCCGTCGAGGCCGCGGCCGTCCACGATGGCGAGACGCTCGATCAGCACGGGCCGGCCGTCCCGCTCGACGCTGAGACAAAGGTCGGCGCGGCCAACCTGGAACCGCTCGCCGATGACCGGCCGCCCAAGGCACAGTACCTCCCAGCCGATGAAGCGTGCACCGCCGTTCAGTACGACCCTTGTGGTAGAGCGCACCCGCGCGCCGGGAAACAGGATCTGCTCCTGTGGGAGCCATTCCAGCGCGCCCCCGTCGGCGACCGCGAGACCGCTTCGCTGGACCGCCGTCGCCCCGGCGCTTCGGTAGAATTTTGCCGCACCGGGCTGGGTCAACAGCACCCGGGCGTCGGCCGCCACGTCCGCCGCGATCTCCAGCCGGTCGCCGCCGACGATCCCGCCGGGCGGATGCAGCACATAGACATGACAGGTTGCCCCTTCGGGATAGAAGGCCCGCTGCACCGTCAGCGGGCCCTCCTGCCGCCTGCGCCCCAATACCGTGCGCTGGCCGCGGGCCTCAAAGCCAAGATCGAGCCGCGCCCTCCAGTGCCCGGCGTCATCCTCAACCGCCTGCATCATGACTCCAATCCGCAAATCCTATCGGTATCGATATCGGTATCGCGATCGGCATGGGAGTCACAGCGAGCGCCATGACCGCGGCCGCACGGCAAGCTTCGTGGCCAAAAGCCGCCACGCGACAATCCGACTCCGGTGGCCGGCTGCCGCGCACCACACCCGAGCACGCCTCACGTCAGACGGTCAGATACTGCCGGACCAGGTCGTCGCCGAGCTCCCCCATGGGCCCCTCGGCCATGAGCCGCCCGCGGTCCAGCAGCACGAACCGATCGGCGACGCGCCGGGCAAAAGGCAGCTTCTGCTCCACCAGGATCACGGTCAGGCCCAGCCGCTCCATCAGCGTGCGAATGATGTCGCCGATCTCGTGCACGATGTTGGGCTGGATGCCCTCGGTAGGCTCGTCCAAAATCAGCAGCTTGGGGTCGATGACCAGGGCGCGGCCGATGGCGAGCTGCTGCTGCTGGCCGCCGGACAGATCGCCGCCGCGGCGCCCGAGCATCTGCTTCAGCACCGGGAACAGCTCGAAGATGAACTCCGGGACCTGCCGGCCGCGGTCCCCGCGTGCGCCGAGGCCGATGCGCAGGTTCTCCTCGACCGTCAGCAGCGGAAAGATTTGCCGCCCCTGGGGCACATAGCCGACGCCGAGCCCGGCGCGCCGCTCCGCCGGCAGACGCGCCAGGTCCACCGGCGCATCCTTGCCGCGGTAGGTCATGGTCCCGCCCCGCAGCGGCAACAGGCCCATGATGCACTGCATCAGCGTGGTCTTGCCGACACCGTTGCGGCCCATGACGCAGGAGCACTGCCCTGCCGGAAAGGCGATGTCCAGGTCCCAGAGGGTGTGGCTCTGCCCGTAGTATTGGTTCAGGCCGGATAGCTCGAGCATGTCTTTAGTACGGAAGTACGTAGTACGTGGCGCCGTGCTCGAAGCAAACGCCGTGCCCGCTCCGCGGGCCGGGCTCCTCGGGACCTCGACGGCCACCATCGGCCAACGCGCCTCTGGCGCTGGGCGGTTCCGATGCACGGGCCGGTCCGGGACTGCTCGGCAGGGGCACAGGCGGCAACTCGCTGATTCAGAAATTCTTTCGCTCGACCTGCATTTCCTTCGCGATCATGCGCGTCTCCGTTCGTCCCGAACCAGCACGATCAGCCGCGCGGGCCCGTGTACGCCATAGGTCAGCGTCTGCTCGATGTCGGCGGACTTGGACGGCCCGGTGATCACCAGCGCATTCGTGGGCAGCCCACCTCCCCACACCTCCGCGGCCATCAGCTCGTGCAGCGTCGAGACGATGCGCGCGGCCTCCAGCAGCACGCAGTGCATGGGAGGTATCAGCGACAACAGCCGCGGTTCCGCCGGCGTCGGCCACAGCACCAGCGAGCCGGTCTCGGCGATGCCGGCGCGGCAGCTCGTGAAGCCGGCATCGGTGGCGTCGAACAGGTCTCCCCGGCAATCTTCGACGGCTTGATCGTGCGGCACGAGCCGCGCGCCGTCCGCGGGCCAGCCGGCGGTCAGCGCCGCGGCGAGCGGGCCGCCCGGCCCGTAGCGAAGATTGGCCGCACCGGCCTGCTGCAGAAGCCCGGCGAGGACGCGCGGCCAGTCCGCACCAACCCGGTGCACCTCGCCGTGGACTGCCGCCAGGGCCTGCTGAAACCGGTCCAGGCGCTCGTCCAGGTCCCAGTCGAAGCGCCGCACCGGCAGCTCAGGCATTGGCCCGGGTGCCGCGGCGGTGCGGCGCAGGCCGCCGAGGATCGCCGTACGCGCCTCAGTCATCGCCAAAGCCCTCGCGGCGGGCCAGCACGTGCAGGCTGGCGGGGGCCACACGGGGTGGCGTACGGGTGCGCGTCCAGGGGCCGAGCGCCGAGGCCAGCGGACCGTCGAGCAGCCCGCGCAGGCGCGCCGCCGCCGCCGTCATGCCCCGGTACAGGCGCGGGCTCGCGTGGAGCTGCGACCATGCCCGCCAGACCCAGCGCTGCCGGCCAGGCCGCCCGCCGCCGGGCACGGCCTGCCCCGCCGCATGCTCGAAACGCAGCCGGTTCAGCAGGCTCGGGATCGGGATGCGCACCGGACAGACCTCGGCGCAGGCCCCGCACAGGCTGGACGCCTCCGCCAGCTCGCCCTGCCGCTCCAGGCCCTGAAGCTGGGGCTCCAGGATGGCCCCGATGGGGCCGGGATAGACGGTGCCGTAACCGTGACCGCCGATGCGGGCGTAGACCGGGCAGTGGTTCATGCAGGCGCCGCAGCGGATGCAGCGCAGGGTCTCGCGCAGCTCCGGGTCTGCATGGATGCGGGCGCGTCCGTTGTCCACCAGGACCAGGTGCACCTCGCGGGGGCCGTCGCGCTCACCCGCGCGGCGGGGGCCGCTGATCAGGTTGACATAGGTCGTCACGGGCTGGCCGGTGGCGCTGCGGGTCAAGAGCGTCAGCAGCGGGGCCAGGTGCTCGAGCCGGGCGACGACCTTCTCGATACCGGTGACGGCGATGTGCACATCCGGTGCCGTCGTGCTCATGCGCCCGTTGCCCTCGTTCTCCACCAGGCATAGGGTCCCGGTCTCGGCAACGGCGAAGTTGACGCCGGAGAGGCCGACGCGCACAGCGCCGAAGCGCTCGCGCATCACCCGCCGGGCCAGCGCCGTCAGCGCCTCGATACCGGGATCGGTCACGGTCGCGCACTGATCGGGAAAGTGCTTCCGGAACAACGCGGCGATCTCCGCGCGGTCCTTGTGCACCGCCGGCGCCACGATGTGCGAGGGATGCTCGTGGGCGAGCTGGATGATCAGCTCGCCGAGATCGGTCTCCACCGGCTCGATGCCGGCAGCGGCCAGCGCTGCATTGAGCCCGATCTCTTCCGAGACCATCGACTTGCCCTTGAGGACCGCGTCTGTCCCGTAGCTGCGGCACAGACCAACGACGATGCGGTTGGCCTCGGCCGCGTCGCGCGCCCAGTGCACCTGGATGCCGTTGGCGCTACAGCGCTCTTCCAACTGCTCCAGCAGCGCGGGCAGCCGGGACAGGGCATAGTCGCGGATGGCACGGCCCTGGTCGCGCAGACGCTCCAGCTCGGCAGCATCGGCAAAGGCCGCCGCACGCTTGGCCACGAGCCCGTCCATGGCCCGCCGGATATTGCCGCGGGCCCGGTCGCGGCCGAGGGCCGCCGCGGCACTGGCGCGGAATGGAGACGATGACAATGACATGGCAAGGCCGCCTCCGGCTCAGCGGGAACAGCCGCCCTCCGCCAAGTAGCGACCCGCGACCCAGCCGGTCACTCCCTGGTATTCGACGCGGCACCAACGCGGGTTCCGGCGCAGGCGCTCGGCCTTCGCCGCATCGCTCAGGGTCGTGAACTCCTCGAAGGTCAGCCCGCCCTGGCAGCCCAGGTTGCGGACACAGTCGGCGCCGGGCGGGATCTCGCCCAGTTTCTCCGCGGCAGGGCTCGGCTCGGCGCGGATGTTCAGCACATCGTCTGCGGCGACGTCGACCACCCGGTAGTAGTCCGGTCCGTCGGCCTCGGCCAGCACGGCAGCGGGCCACCACGCCAATATCGTGACGATCAACATCGCCGAGGCGGCGAAGCGCTGAATTCTGCACGGACGGATGTGGCTCGGAATCATCGGGGGCTCCTGCGCCGCAGCGCGTCGAGGCTGGCAATACAGGCCGGAACGGCCGCATTCCGGAGATCAGTCCCGGTTGACCTCATCATCGCCATCCTCGTCGGCATCCGGAAACCGCCGCGGGTCACGGCGCTCGTCGACATCGTCATCCATCAGGATGCGGTGGGCGTCGCCCTCGAGGTCGTCGAACTGACCGCTGCGGGCGGCCCAGAACAGCACGCCGACGGCGACGAGACCGAAGAGGAGCATGCCGGGAATCAGGCCATAGATGACTTCCATGCTGAGCGTCGTTGGATCTTGCTGTTGGTACTTCAATAGGCCCGGGCTCGCAATCGCCCGACGGGGAAGTCGCGGCGACAAGCTGAGCGACCGCTGGAAGCCCTGCCCGCCAACACCCCGGACGGCCACGCCGCAGTGCCCCTTGCTGGCACCAGCTGCTCTTCAGCGACGCCTAAACAGGTTGCGGATACGGGCTGAATTGCCGATGACGGCCAGGGAGCTGAGCGGCATCGAGACGGCCGCCACCAGCGGCGTGACCAGCGCGGCCATGGCCAGGGGCACCATCACGACATTGTAGGCGATGGACAGGCCGATGTTCTGGCGGATCGCCCGCAGCGTGCGGCGGGCCAGCGCGCCGGCGTCGCGCACGCGCATCAGGTCGCTGGACATGAGCACGATGTCGGCACTGGCGATGGAGACATCGGTGCCGCTGCCGACGGCGATGCCGACATCGGCGCGGACCAGGGCCGGGGCGTCGTTGATGCCGTCGCCGACCATCGCGACGCGGTGGCCGCCCTGCTGCAGTTCCGTGATGACGCGGTCCTTGTCCTCGGGCAGGACCTCGGCGATGACCTCGATGTCGCCGAGTTGCGCGGCGATGCGCTCGGCCGCGGCGCGGCGATCGCCGGTGAGCATCGTGACGCGGATGCCGTCGCGCCGAAGCTGTCCGACGACAGCCGCGGCATCCGCTCGGAGCCGGTCCTGGATGCGCAGGCGCATGCACTCCCGTCCGTCGACGGCGCAGTGAACCAGGGCGCCGTCGCGACCGTCGGCCTCGCCGGCTGGAGGGCTGTCATCGAGCAGCACGACGCCGCTGCCGGTGAGCCAGGCGGCGGTACCGATGTGCACAGCATGGCCATCGACCCGGCCGCCGATGCCGGCGCCGGGTGTGACCTGGATGCCGGTCACCTGGAGGCGGTCGGTGACGACGCTTGCGGCCACGGCCAGTTCGACCACGGCATGGGCCACTGGATGCTCCGAGCGCCGCTCCAACGCAGCGGCCAGTGCAAGCACCCGGCGCTGCCCCGCCGTGAGTGCCGCGGTATCCTGCTCCGGGGTCCAGGCAGGGCCGGCGCCATCGACCCGGGTCACGGCGGGGCGTCCCTCGGTCAGAGTGCCCGTCTTGTCGAAGACGAAGTGGTCGATGTCCGACAGGCCCTCCAGCACCGCCCCGTTCTTGACCAGGATGCCGTGGCGCGCACCCACTCCGGAGGCGACGGCGATGGCCATGGGCGTGGCCAGGCCGAAGGCACAGGGACAGGTGATGATGAGCACCGCGGTGGCGGCCATCAGCGCCTTTTCCAGGTCCTGTTGGAGCCAGACGCCGAACGTGATCAGGGCCAGCCCGAGGGTAACACCGACGAACCAGGGCACGATGCGGTCGGCCGTGCACTGGATCGGCGCCTTGCTGGCCTGGGCGTCCTCCACCAGCCCGATGATGCGGCCCAGGGCCGTGTCCCGCAGCAGAGCGGACACCCGTAGCGTCAGAACGCCTGCTCCGTTCAGCGTGCCGGCAGCGACGCTGTCGCCGGGGCCGCGGCGCACCGGCTCGGATTCGCCGGTCAGCATGGCTTCGTCCACGTCACTCTGGCCGTCCAGGACTTCGCCGTCCACCGGGATGGTTTCGCCGGGTCGCACCAGGACGAGGTCGTCGGCCCGCACGGCACGGATGGGCACGATGGATTCCGCACCATCGCGCAGCACGGTCGCGACCTTGGGCTGCAGATCCAGCAGGCGCTGGGTCGATGACACGGCCTGGCGCTTGGATATAGCCTCCAGATAGCGCCCGACCAGGATCACGAACACGAAGTTGACCACCGTATCCCAGTAGACATGGCCGCTGCCGCCGGCCGTCACGTAGAACGAGTACAGGTAGGTGATGGAAGCGCCGATGGCGATCGGCAGGTCCATGGTCAGGTTGAGCCGCCGCAGGCCGCGCCAAGCGCCCCTGAAGAAGGGCCAGCCCGAGTAGACCAGTGTCGGCGTCGCGATGATCAGCCCGATCCATTGAAACAGGCCGCGGAACTCGCCCTCGTCGGCGCCTGCATACAGGGCGATGGAGATCCACATCAGGTTCATCGCCGCGAAGCCGGCGAAGGCCATGCGGTACAGCAGTGCCCGGTTCTGGCGCTTCAGGGCCCCCTCGGCGGCATCGGGATCGAAGGGCATGGCGGCGTAGCCGAGCTCGGCGAGCCGCTTGAGGATTGCGGAGAGCTTGAGTCGGCCGCTGTCCCACTTCACCCGCAGCCGGCGGCCGGTCAGGTTGACCCTGGCCTCCTCGACGCCGGGCACGGCCGCGAGACCGTTCTCGATCAGCCAGACACAGGCGGCGCAGTGGATGCCCTCGACCAGCAGATTGATCTCCCGATGCTCGCCGAGGTCGCCGACGTACTCCTGCTGCACCTCGTCCAGATCGTACACGGCGAGCTGCCCGGGCGGCTCCGGCGGCGGTCCCAGCACCTCCCCTTCCGGCGTCCGGCGGTAGAAGCCTTCGAGCCCCGCCGCATGGATGGCCTCGCAGACCGACTTGCAGCCGGTGCAGCAGAAGGCCCGCTCGGCGCCGGCCACCTCGGCCGTGACCCGAGTGTCGGCCGCGGCGGGCAGACCGCAGTGGAAGCAGCGGACGGTTTGGGCTGACGGCGCCGGACCGGCGCGGCGCGCCGGTGACGCGGAGCTGTCCCGGGCCAGGGTTTCAGGCATGCTCACTGCTTGGGGATTGATTCACCTCGGGAGCCATGCAGTGACGCAGCCAGGGACCACCAAAAAACGAGGCTGGACAAGCCCCGGCGGCGGATGCGCTTTGCTCATCCGCCCTAAGCCCGATACTTGCACGGTCAGCAAGGCGCCGGCGTCAAGGCTGGGCGACGGTGATGCGCTGGTCGAGCAGATCGCGGCCGCCGGTCACCTTGGCTTCGACCAGCGTGTCCCAGACGCCGCCGATGGGAAAGGTCAGCTGAGCGGCATAGCGGCCGGGTGCCTCCTCGACCATCGGCACGGAGAAGTCGCGGGATGCGTCCGAGGGCCGGTAGGCGAAGTAGGTCACGTTCTCTGCCTCCACCGGCTGGCCAGCGCGGTCGACGACGAAAAAGCGCACCGTGCTCGGCGCGCCGGCCGCGATGTCCGCGGGCGTGTCGATGCTCATGGTCCACTTCGGCGTCTCGGCCACCCGGGATGTGATCGTTCGCTCCATCTCCCGGCCCCGCTCGTAATAGTCGTCCACCACCAGTCCGGGGTTCGTCACGATGGCCAGCGCCACCATGGTCACATTGACGCCGAGGACGATGATGATCAGCGCGATCCAGCCGATGACCCAGGGATTGCGCCAGGCGGATCCTGCAGCGGCTTGTGTCGTGATTGCGTCGTTCATGAAACGGCTCCTGCATTCGGTGAGGTCATGCGCCGCGGCGGCGCGTAGCGGTCGAGCCACGGAGCACGGTCAGGGGCGCGGGCCGAAGAAGCCGCTCTCCCGAGCGGCACTGATCTCGGTGCCATTCGGCAGCTCGGCGGACACCCGGAAGGTCACCGGGACGCTCTCGGCGTCGAGGTCCCCCCGGTGGATTTTGACGAACACGATGGCTGGCGTCGTCTCCCCGTGCTTGGCCTTGATCGGCACCTCGGCGCCGACGACCTCCATGGGCTTCGAGCTCTCGGCCGAGATGTGCACCATCAGGGTCTCGTTTGCCTTGTTCAGGATCTTGAGGGTGTACTTGTTCTGGATGGAGCCGTCGGACAGTTGCACGAATAGCGGCGCGCGCTCGTGCAGCACATTCAGCTCGATCGCCGACAGCGACGACAGACCGTAGATGATGCCGGCGATGGACAGCGCCAGGATCGCGGTGTAGACCCAGACCCGCGCACGCAGCAGCATGGGCCGCACGGGCTTGCCCTCGAGTTCGTTGAGGGACGCGTAGCGGATCAGCCCCCGCGGCCGCCCCACTCTGTCCATGACCGAATCGCAGGCGTCGATACAGAGGCCGCAGGTGATGCAGCCCTCCTGCTGGCCGTTGCGGATGTCCACGCCCGTTGGGCAGACGGCGACACACTGGTTGCAGTCCACGCAGTCGCCGGTGCTGCGGTTGGCCTCGGTCTCGCCCTTCTTCACGCGGCCCCGGGGCTCCCCGCGCGACTCGTCGTAACTGGGCACGACGGTGGTACGGTCGAGCATGACCCCCTGGATGCGGGCATAGGGGCAGAGCCAGAAACAGACCTGCTCGCGCATCCAGCCCGCGAGGACATAAGTGCCCACGGTGAACAGCGCCACCGCGGCATAGGCGGCGGCGTTGGCGTCACCGACGAAGAAGTCCCGCCACAACTTGTCCGCGCCGTAGAACCAGGCGACGAAGCTGAATCCGGTGATGAAGCCGATCAGCATCCACAACAGGTGCTTGACGCTGCGCAGGCCGAGCTTGCGCCCACTCAGCGGCGCCTTGTCGAGCCTGCGGCGCTGCTGCGGATTACCCTCCAGCTTTTCCTCGATCCAGGTGAAGACGTCCGTCCAGACGGTCTGGAAACAGAAATAACCGCAGTACACCCGGCCCGCGAGGGCCGTGGCCACCGCGAGCAGGATGGCGAAGAACAGCAACAGGAGCGACAGCATCCAGAAATCCTGCGGCAGCACCGTGACCCCGAACAGGTGATACTGGCGGTTGGGGATATCGAACAGCACGGCTTGGTGGCCGTCCCAGCGCATGTAGGGCCCGAGAAAGAAGATGAGCCAGACGGACGCCGCCAGCCACTTGATGCGTCGCCACTTTCCCGGGATGCGCTTGGCATGGATGGTCTCGCCGCCGGTGTTGACATGCCAGTGCTCGGCCTCGGCGTACAGCTCGTCCACCGCCGCCGTGCGGCCACCGGAGGAATGGTCGTTCATACTTCGTGTCCCGTGGCAGATCGTACACCCGGGCGCGCCCTGCGCTCCGGGTGAAAGCTGCCACTCTAGTGCGAGCGCGCGCGGCGCTCAACGTGATACAGCAATGACATCGGCGGGCATGCTCGGTTCCTGGCCCAGCGCAGCGGACGACGCACCTGCCGCGCTCCGGCGTCCTGCCCGGAACGCCCAAGGGGTATCGCTCTCATGCATCGAAGTCGCTGCCCGCCAAGGCCCGGACGCCGATACCGGTATCGAAACCGGCTTTCAGTTCTTTACCTGACGGCATCCTCCAGGACGACGAAAAAAGGGGGATCGATGATCCCCCTGGCCGTTTCCGGCTGACTCCTCCACGGCGAAGCGGTGTTCAGGGCTGCTGTTCGCCCTTGTGTCTTGCGGCGTCTTCATTCATCAGCTTGATCACCTTGTAGACCAGGTAGCCGATGATGAACACGGCGATCGCAACGCTGACAATCGATCCCCAGAACACAGCATCGAACATGTCATCCTCCCAAGACTCGGTATGCCCGCACGAGCGTTGACGCTGAACCGGCCCGCCGGCGTCTCGCAGTAAACGCGGGGGGCCTTTCGGTGGCGGCTACTGCCCGTGCGGAGTCAGGCTGTAGACGTAAACCGCCAGCTTCTTGATCTGGTCCGGCGAGAGCTTGACGCCCGCGTCACTCGCCTGATCTCCCCAGGCCGGCATCACGGCATCGCGGGTCTGCTCGATACCGGGCTGGTTCACGCCATACATGATCGTGTGCTTTGCGCTGTCGTAGCCGCCTGGCCGGAAGCGCCAGATGGAGTCGGTCAGGTTCGCGGCGCCCACGGTGACGATCTCGCCATTCGGCAGTTCGGCCAGCACCCCGTTGGCCTTCTGGCCATGGCAAGCCACGCATCCCTTCTCGTTGAAGAGCTTCCAGGCCTCATCGCTGCCCTTCTTGCCTTCGCTGAGGTCCACGGCGAATTGGGCCAGGGTGTCGATCTGCTCGGGCGTCAGGATATCCTTGTGCGCCGTCATCGCGCCCTTGCGGCCAATGGTGATACTCTCTTTGATTTTGCCGAGCGACCCGCCATAGAGCCAATCGTCGTCTGCCAGCACCGGATAACCCGGATTGCCTTGGCCGCCACTGCCGTGGCACGCGGCGCAGTTGTCGCCGAACAGTACCTTGGCCGAGGCGAGCGTGTACTGGGTCAGGCCCGGGTCCTGCAAGATCTCTTCGGCACTCATGCCTGCGATCTGCTCCTCGTACTTGGCCCGTACCGCCTCCACCTGCGCGACCCCCTCCTCATATTCCTTGATGGACGACCAGCCGAGGATCCCCTTCGTAAATTGCTCACCCTTCTCGGCCTGCCACGGTAGTGCCGGCCACATCGGATAGAGAATGCTGTAGGCGACCCACCATGCGATGGATGCCCAAAACGCGATCATCCACCAGCGCGGCGGCGGGTTCTTCAACTCCCGCAGGTTGTCGTCCCAGAAGTGGCCGGTATTGTTCTCGCCCGGGAAGGGATTAGTGTCCGCCATCTTTGTCTCCGATGTCCTCGTTGTCTACATCGAACGGGATGTGCTTGCGTGATTCGAGCTTGTCCCGGTTCTTGGGCCGGAATACCTGGAAGTAGGCGACGACCATCAGCACGAAGATAACGACGGTGAGGATGGTGCCTACCCAGTCGGCCGCCGTCATCGCCTGCCAGTCGGTCTCGAAATGCTCCGCTAGGCTATTCACGATAATCGACGCCCGGTTTCAGGTCAGCCATCGTGCCAAGCACCTGGAGATAGGCGACCACAGCATCCATGCCGGTCTTACCGTCGACCAACGCCGTCGCCGTTTCGATGTCCGCATCGCTGTAGGGCACGCCGATGAGGCGCAGGCCTTTCATGTGGCGGGCGATGGCCTTGCCGTTTATCCTCTGCTCATCGAGCCAGGGATAGCCCGGCATGACCGATTCCGGCACCACGGCCCGTGGGTCACGCAAGTGCTGGCGGTGCCACTCATCCGAATACTTGCCGCCGAGCCGGGCTACATCCGGCCCGGTACGCTTGGAGCCCCACTGGAACGGGTGGTCGAACATCGACTCCGAGGCCAGCGAATAGTGACCGTAGCGTTCGCGCTCGTCGCGGAACGGGCGGACCTGCTGCGAATGGCACAGGTAGCAACCCTCGCGCTGGTAGATATCGCGGCCGGCGAGCTCCAGTGCCGTATAGGGCCGGACGCCGTCGCCGGGCGTCCAGTTCCACTGCTCCTTGCCCTGCGCGTCAACGGTGACGATGGGCGTGCTGCCGGCCTGCTGCCAGACGATCTCCGGATACTTGTTCGCCTCCTCGGTGCTCTTCAGGTAGAACAGCGGGACGATCTCGACGATGCCGCCGATGGACAGCGTGATCGCGAGCACGATCAGCAGGCCCCAGATATTGCGCTCCATGCGCTCCTGGATGCCTTTCGGCGGGGTGTTGCTATCAGCCATCTGTCAATTCTCCAAACCGATACCTAATCAGGCGGCTGCCGGAGCAGCACCACCGCGCGCCTCACGCAGGCTGCCTTCGCTCGCGGACTTGCGCACGGTCATCAGCACGTTGAACAGCATGATGATCGCCCCGAGCAGGAAGATGCCGCCGCCGACGGCACGCATTGCGTAGTACGGATGCATGGCAGCAACCGATTCGACGAAGGTGTAGGCCAGCGTGCCGTACTCGTCGTAGGCGCGCCACATCAGGCCCTGCATGATGCCGGAGACCCACATCGCGACGACATAGATCACCGTGCCGATGGTCGCGGTCCAGAAGTGGACGTTGACCAGGCCTTCGGACCACATCTTCGTGTGCCAGAGACGGGTCATCAGATGGTAGATGGCGCCGATAGAGATGCCCGCGACCCAGCCCAGGGCGCCGGAATGGACATGACCGATGGTCCAGTCCGTGTAGTGCGACAGGGCGTTGACCGTCTTCAGCGACATGACCGGCCCTTCGAAGGTGGACATGGCGTAGAAGGCGAGCGCGATGATTAGGAAACGCAGCACATAGTCGGTGCGCAGTTTGTCCCAGGCGCCGGACAGGGTCATCATGCCGTTCACGGCACCACCCCAGGACGGGATGATCATGGCCAGGGACACGGCGGCGCCCAGGGAGCCGGTCCAGTCCGGCAGGGCCGTGTACTGGAGGTGGTGGGCACCCAGCCAGACATAGCCGAACATCAGGGCCCAGAAGTGGATGACTGAAAGCCGGTAGGAATAGACCGGGCGGTTGGCCTGTTTCGGCACGAAGTAGTACATAATGCCGAGGAAGCCGGCCGTGAGGTAGAAGCCCACGGCGTTATGGCCCCACCACCATTGGATCATCGCGTCCTGCACACCCGAGAACAGGCTGTAGGACTTCAGCAATCCCACCGGGATGGCCAGGCTGTTGACCACGTGCAGGTAGACGATCATGACCATCATGCCGAGGAAGAACCAGTTCGACACATAGATGTGCGAGGTCTTGCGGATGGCGATGGTCATGATGAAATTGAACGTGAACGCCAGCCAGACGACGGCGATCAGGATGTCGATGGGCCACTCCAGCTCGGCGTATTCCTTTGACTGGGTGAAGCCCAGGGGCAGCGTGATCACGGCGAGCAGAATGACCGCGTTCCAGCCCCAGAAGGTGAACCAGGCGAGCTTGTCGCTCCACAGTCGCACGCCGCAGGTGCGCTGGACGGTATAGAAGGCGGTGCCCATCAGCGTACAGCCGCCGAAGGCGAAGATGACCGCGTTGGTATGTACCGGCCGGAGACGGCCGAAGGAGATGAGCGGGTTGTCGAAGTTCAGAAACGGCCAGGCCAACTCCGACGCGATATAGACGCCGACGGCCGCGCCCACGACCAGATAGACGACAGCCATGATCGTAAACCATCGCACAACGTCGAAGTTGTACTTGTGCTCCGCAACGCGGTCAGCTGTGAGTTCCATAGACCCCTCAAACAGGCTGGGAAAGAGAGAGTGGCATGAGGGCGATCCGGCCCGGTTTTGGCGGCGCGCGGCTCCCTGGCGCAGGACCCGGCAATGACACTGGATCGGGGTTGCAAAGTCAAGCTGAGCGCGCCATCTCAAGCGGTTGGCTGTGGCATTTGCCACAGCTTTCCTTGATCTCGATCAGTATCCTGCGCCAGGGGCCACTGCCGCCACAACACTGATTTTTATGGATGTATCAGCGTGCGCAATGGCAAACGCACAAGGTCGAAGGGAAGGCGGCCGGGCGCTGGAACGTGCGCACAGGCCGCCCTGGCCGGTATCGGCAGGACTGGAGCCGGATGGATCGGAAGCAGGCGGCGGGCAGGTCGCGCGGCCGGCGGCGCCGGTCCGTCGCGGCCGGGTCACTTGAAAAAGGCGTCGACCGAAAAGCCTTCCTTCTCGAGGATGTCGCGGAGACGGCGCAGCGCGTCCATCTGGATCTGGCGCACCCGCTCGCGGGTCACGCCCAGTTCCTGGGCCACCCTCTCCAGCGTCGAATGTTCGAATCCGTGCAGGCCGAAGCGGCGCTCCACGACCTCGCGCTGCTTGTCGTTGAGCTTCTCCAGCCAGTGGTCCAAGTTGGCGTGAATGTCCTCGTCCTGGATGTCATCGCTGGGATCATGCGCGTTGTCGTCCTGCAGCATGTCCACCAGCGGCTTGTCCGCATCCTTGCCGTAGGGGGTGTCGACGGATGCGGTGCGCTCATTGAGGCCGAGCATGCGCTTGACCTCGCCAATGGGCTTGTCCAGCAGGTCCGCGACCTCCTCGGTGGTGGGCTCGTGATCGAGTTGCTGCGAAAGCATCCGGGTTGCCTTCATGTAGACGTTGATCTCCTTGACGACATGGATCGGCAGTCGCACGGTCCGCGTCTGGTTCATGATGGCGCGTTCGATGGTCTGGCGAATCCACCAGGTCGCATAGGTGGAGAAGCGAAAGCCGCGCTCCGGATCGAACTTTTCCACGGCCCGGATCAGTCCCAGGTTGCCCTCCTCGATCAGGTCCAGCAGCGGCAGCCCGCGGTTGAGATAACGGCGGGCAATCTTCACCACCAGACGCAGGTTGCTGACGATCATGCGCTTGCGCGCCTCCTCGTCGCCCTGCTGAGCGAGGCGCGCGAAACGGACCTCCTCCTCGGCGGTGAGCAGTTTCGACTCGCCGATCTCGTTCAGATAGAGGCGCGTGGCGTCGAAGTCGCCGTCGCCGGCCGAAAAGCGCTTGGACTCCTCCTGCTCCTGCTCGCCAGCATCATCATCATCGTCGTCGTCGCTCAGCGTGGACTCGTCCTGTTCGTCGTCCAGGCCGACACCCGAATCATCGGGATCGCCGCCGTCGATCAGCAGATCGTCCGTCGTGGGCAGCGACGCGGCATCGGGCTCTTCATCCCGCTTGTCCTTTGTCATAGCACCCCCTACAAAGCGTACGCCGCCCTCACCGCGAGGCCGGGAGGAAGATCAGTGGATCGACGGCCGTGCCGTCTTTGCGGATCTCGAAGTGGAGCAGCGGCTGCCCGTCGGCGGACCGGCCCGATTCGGCCAGCTGCTGCCCGCGCTTGACGCGGTCTCCTTCGCTGGCCAGCAGGCGCTGGTTGAAGCCGTAGGCGCTCAGATACCGGCTGTCGTGCTTGACGATGATAAGGTTGCCGTAACCCTTGAGTCCACTGCCGCTATAGACGACGGTACCGTCGGCGGCGGCCAGCACCGGCGTGCCCGGCGCCGCGCCGACGCGAATGCCCTGGCGGGTTCGGTCGCCGCCATGGAAGCCCTGCTTGAGAGGCCCGCGCACAGGCCATGCCCAGGCGATGCCGGAAGCCGCGGCGGCACTGCCCGGCGCCGCACTGGCCTTGGTCTTGACCGGGCGGGCGGGACCGGCGGAGGCGACGGGGGCAGCAGCGGCCCTGCGCGCCGGCGACGCCGCGGCGCGGTCCGGCGGGTCGATGCGCAGCAGATTGCCGGCATACAGCGGATACGGCGGCCGCAATCCGTTCCAGGCGGCGAGCTTGCGCATTGGGATCCGCCTGCGCTCGGCGATCTCGCTCAGCGTGTCACCGCGGCGGATGCGGTAGTAACCGGGCGGCGCCGGTCCATAGCCGTCGCGGCCGTCCACCGGCGCCAGGCCGCCGGCGCAGCCCGCCAGCAGCAGCGACAGTCCGAACGCGGCCAGCAGATCGCGGACGCGCGGCGGTATCCGTCCGACGGCCGCCGTCATCGGCGCTAGCGGCCGGATACGGCCCGCGAGCCGGGCGTATGGCAAGGGCGACACGCGCAACAGCCCCTCCTAGCGCAACAGCAACACCAGTCCGATCAGCAGGATCATGATCCAGCCGATGGTGTCCACGTATCGGCGCAGCTGCCGTTCCATCGGCTCACCGCCCCAGGCCATCAGCGCGGCGACGAGGAAGAAGCGCGTGCCCCGTCCGACCACCGAAGCGAGCACGAACGGCGGCAGAGCCATGTGCAGCGCGCCGGCGGTGATGGTGAAGACCTTGTAGGGAATCGGCGAAAAGCCGGCGACGAATACGACCCAGACGCCCCATTTGTCGAACCAGGCCACGGCGTGGGCGTAGGCGTCGGCGTAGTGACCGCCGTCGGTCACCAGCGGCTGGATGAGCTCGAACGCGAAGTAGCCGATCAGGTAGCCGAACAGTCCGCCGACGACGGAGGCGGCCGTAGTCAGGGCCGCGAAGCGCCAGGCCTTGGCCGGCTGCGCCATGCTCATCGGCGCCAGCATCACGTCCGGCGGAATCGGAAAAAAGGACGACTCGGCAAAGCTCAGGCCGCCAAGGTACCAAGGCGCATGCCGGTGCCGTGACCACACCATGACCCGGTCATACAGGGCCGAGAACAGACGCATCAGGTGGTTCCTCCAAGCAGGGGTACGAAGGTCACGGGCTCCAGCACCTCATGCTTGAAGCCGACGCGGATGCGGGTCAGGCGCACCAGCACCTGGCCCTGGCCGCGGTCGATGGGCAGCACCATGCGTCCGCCAGGCGCCAGTTGCTCCGCCAGCAGCCGCGGCACTCCATTGGCCGCGGCGGTGATCAGGATGCCGTCGAAGGGCGCATACTCCGCCCAGCCCAGCGCGCCGTCGGCATGGCGCAGCCGTACGTTGCGCAGCTTCAGCGTACGCAGCCGCTGCTCGGCCCGCTGCCATAACGCGGCGATGCGCTCGATGCTGTAGACCCGTCGCACCAGGGCGGCCAGAACCGCGGTCTGGTAGCCGGAGCCGGTGCCGATTTCCAGCACCGTCGACAGCGGGCCCGCGGCCAGCAGCGCTTCGGTCATGCGCGCGACCATGTAGGGCTGGGAGATGGTCTGGCCATGACCAATGGGCAGTGACGAGTCCTCGTAGGCGCGGCTGGCCAGGGCCTCGTCGACGAACAGGTGCCGGGGCAGATCGCGCAGGACCTGGAGCACGCGGCGGTCCGCGATGCCGGTGTCGGCAAGCCGCTGCACCAGGCGCTCGCGGGTGCGCGGCGAGGTCATGCCGCTGCCGGTGCGCACCGTGTCACAACCTGCCGGGGCACTCAATGCAGGGCATCCAGCCATCGACCCAGAGATGCGATCGCGCTGTGCCGCGTCAGATCGACCTGCAGGGGCGTAACCGACGCGTAGCCCTCGCGGAGCGCGTGAAAATCGGTGCCCTCGCCGGCGTCCTGCTCCGGGCCGGCCGGCCCGACCCAGTACATGGGGCGCCCACGGGGATCGACGATACGCGACACGGGCTCGGCCTTGTGTCGATGCCCGAGGCGCGTGGCGCGCAGACCGCGGACCTGCTCGAGCGGCAGGTCCGGCACGTTCAGGTTCAGGATCACGCCGCCGGACAGGTCCATGTCACGCAGCCTGGCGACCAGCCGCCCCGCGAGCACGGCCGCCGTCTCCAGGTGCTGGGGACGGTGGGAGTCGATGGAGACGGCGATGGCCGGCAGCCCGAGGAAGCGGCCCTCGGTGGCCGCGGCCACGGTGCCGGAGTAGAGCACGTCGTCGCCCAGGTTCGGACCATGGTTGATCCCGGCGACCACCACGTCCGGCTCCTCGTCCAGCAGCCCGGTGATGGCAAGGTGCACGCAATCGGTGGGTGTGCCGGCAACGCGCATCCAGCCGTTCTCCACCCGCTCCGCGCGGATCGGCACGTCCAGGGTCAGCGAGTTGCTCGCGCCACTTCGGTCCCGATCCGGCGCGACCACGGTGACCTCCCCGTGTCGCGCCAACTCGGCCGCCAGCGCCTGCAATCCCGGCGAGCGGTACCCATCATCGTTGCTGAGCAGAATCTTCATGGTCCGGCGGCAAGATCCGCGGGCGCGACGGCGGCGGAACGGGGGGCGTGTCGGTCTCCTCCAATCATACTGGAAAGCCCTTGGCCGGACATCCGCGCCCGGCTGCTCTGTTATAGTGTGTCGGCAGGCGGACCCGGCGGGAGAAATCAGATGAAAAACGTCCTACAGGAATCTGATTATGCACTCTTTCGCGCCGAAGTCGAAGACGCAGTGCCGCTGCGGCAGGAACATGCCGAGCCGTACCGCGAGCGCCCGGCCCCGAGACCCCGTCCACGCCCCGTCGAAGACGACGAGGACGAGGCGGAGTACCTGTCCGAAACCGAGGTAGAGACGCACGAATATCTGCTCTTCGCCCGGCCCGGGGTGCAGCGCCGCGTCGTCGACGATCTGCAGCGCGGCCGCATCGAGCCGGGCTTGGAGCTGGACCTGCACGGCCTGACCGCGGAGCACGCACATCTGGTGCTGCGGGAATTTCTGGCCGACTGCGCCGAGCGGCGGGTGCGGTGTGCGCGCATCATCCACGGCAAGGGCCGCGGCTCCGCGGCTCGCCAGCCGGTCCTCAAGTGCAAGGTCAACTACTGGTTGCGCCTGCGCCGCAACGTCCTGGCCTTCTGCTCCGCCACACGCCGCGACGGCGGCACCGGCGCCGTCTATGTCTTGCTGCGCAATCCGGAGAAGGACAAAAGGCGGCGGCGGCGCGCGTGAGGCGACATCGGTCTCGAGACCGAGACCGATGGCGATGATGCACTGCGGCGGGCGCTGGACAGGCGCTTTTGTGCGCTGCAACATGAGGGGATGCGCGCTCGTCCCCCCGCATCCCTGTTGCTGCTGACGCTGCTCGCCTTCGGCAGCCTCTATACCCCGCAGCCGCTGCTTCCCGAGCTGGCGGCGAGCTTCGGCGTGCAGCCGGCGTCGGCCTCGCTCCTGATCAGCGTGACCATGCTGCCGCTCGCCGTCGCGCCGTTGCTGTACGGCTTCCTGCTCGAAGGGGTTCCGGTGCAGCGGATGATTTTCTGGTCGGGACTCGGGCTTGCCGGCTGCCAATGGGGACTGTCCGTTGCCGTCGAATGGTGGCAGCTGGTAGCGCTGCGGGGCATCGAGGGCCTGTGCCTGCCGGCCCTGTTCACGGCACTGATGACTTCGATCTCGACCGGGGCGCCTGCGGGTCGTATACGCCAGTCCATCGCCTGGTACATCGCCACCAGCATTCTGGGCGGCTTCAGCGGCCGCGCGCTGAGCGGCATTATCGCCGATTCCCTCGGCTGGCGTGCAGCGTTCGGCGTCTGGGCGCTCGGACTCGTCGCCGGCCTGCTGCTGCAGCAACGCCGGGGCGCGGGGGCCGGCGCCGCCGGCCATTTCGTTCGGCCCCATCCGCGCATTTTCGGCGAAGTCCTCGCCGACCGGCCGATACGCTATGCCTACGCGTCGATCTTCCTGGTGTTCCTGGTCTTTGCCGGTCTCCTGAATGCGCTGCCCTTCCGGTTGAGGGACCTCGCCCCGGACACCGGCAGCGGTGCCATCGGCCTGGCCTATACCGGTTACCTGATCGGGGTCGTCATGGCCCTGGGCGGCGAGCCGCTGAGCCGCCGCATCGGCTCCGAGGCGCGGGTGCTGGCCCTGGGCATCGTTATCTGGCTGCTGGGACTCGCTCTGTTCTGGCTGCCCGAACGCTGGACCCTGTATGCCGGCATGCTCGGCTTCTGCGCCGGGATGTTCCTGCTGCACGGACGCCTGTCCGGCCATGTCAACCAGCGCGTGCAGCGCTATCGCGGCGTCGTCAACGGGTTGTACATCAGCTGCTACTACCTCGGCGGCAGCCTGGGCTCTTGGCTGGTCCCGCTGATGCATCGCGAGCTGGGCTGGCAGCCGATGCTGGTGGTACTGGCCACGTTGGTCGCAGCGGCGGCGGCCGCGCTGTCGCGCATGCTGCGGGCGGAGACCGCGACGCCCCAGGAGGCCCGGCGCCAAGGGCCCAGCTAGAGGGTGCCCGAGCACGTGCTGTCGGTCCGCCGGCAAGTGCGCAGAGACCCAAAGGCGCGCCCAACGGCAACGGCACAGGAGAATTCGCATCGTTGCGCTTTGCGCGAGATGCCCCCTGTCCCGGGTTTCGTGGTTCCGGCACATCCGCGTCGCTTCATCCGCAAGCGTGGCTGCATCAGCCTGCGTGCGGCCCCTCCTCCGTCGCGACCAGCTCGCGCAGCAGCACCGTGGCATAGCTGCCCGCCGGCAGCATGAAGCACAGCACGAGCTCGTCCGCTGCCGGCCAGTCGTAGCCGAGGTCCTCGGCGTCCAGGCGCAGCGGGCGGCGCTCCTGCTTGAGTCCGGCCTCGGCAAGACCGTCGACCCAGCGCACGAATCGAGCCAACACCAGCTGTTCCAGCTCCGCGGCGGCAGCTCGGGTCAGCGGCTCACCGGCGCCGACCAGGGGGCCGGTGGGCAGGACATCTCCGTCGGCGATACGCTCGCGGATGCGCTCGTCGATGGTCTCGGCAAGGAAGTGGGAATGGCTGCCCCGCAGCTGAAGACGCTCGCCCGGCAGCGCCCGGTCCCAGTCGCCGCGCTCGATGCGGGCGGCAAGCACCTCGTTGAAGAGGTGAGAACGGGCTGCGGACAACCACAGGCCGCGCTGATGACGGCTCACTCGCCCCGCGGTACCGCGAAACAGGGCATCCGCGCGGTGAAGATTGGACTGGTTGCGCCCGAAGCGCTGGGGACCGAAGTAGTTGGGAACGCCATTGCGGGCAAGCACGGCCATGCGCTCGCCGACGGCGTCATGGTCGCCTCGCACTCCACGCAGCCGCAGCGTGAAGCGGTTGCCGGCCAACGCGCCCCGCTTGAGCTTGTGCCGGTGCGGATGGCTCTCGAGCACCTCGATGCCGTCGTCGGCCAGCTGTCCCCAGCGCGGCTCGGGCCGGTTGCCGAGATGGACCGAGAACCACTGGGTCGTGACCGCATGGCGGTCCTTGAGCCCGGCATAGCCGACGGCCTTGGCGGGCACGCCCGCAAGCAGCGCAATGCGCCGCGCCGCCCAATCGGTGTTCGTATCTGTCTTGCGGACGCGGAGCAGCCGATGCTCGCCATCGCCATCGGGGCCGAAGGGCAAGACCTCGTCGACGACGAAATCCTCCGGCTGCGCACGCAGCCGGCCGTGGATGACCGGGCCACCATGGGCATAGGGCAGGGCATCGACCGGACGCCAGGCGGCCGCAGGACGGTCCGCCGCGGCGGGACGAAGGTTGAAAACTGCAGGCGCGTTCATGCCGGATCTCCTGGGTCGTCGGCGATCTGGCTTGTGGTCCGGACGCCGTAGCGTTCGCATCATTATTGGGTGCCAGATACGCCGGAATCGTCTTCCGTCTCCTTATGGCAGGCGTTGCGCCAAAGGCCGACGCCGGCTGTGCACGGACGCCCGCTTTTAACAGCAACGACTAATATACTGGACGTTTCTCGAGCGGGCGGCAAGCCCCGTCTGCCGTTATTGCGACTCTGTCAGCAGGACCACCGCGAAGGCCGCAATGCCCTCGCCACGACCGGTGAAGCCCATGCGCTCGGTGGTCGTGGCCTTGACGTTGATCCGCTCGGTCGGACAGCCCAAATCCGCGGCAAGGCGCTCGCGCATTGCGGCGATGTGCGGCGCGAGCTTCGGCGCCTGCGCGGCGATGGTCAGATCGGCGTTGTGGACCCGCAGCCCGCGCTCTGCCAGAGACGCCATGACTCGCGCCAGCAGGATGCGGCTGTCGATGTTCTCGAACGCGGCGTCGGTGTCCGGAAAGTGATGGCCGATGTCGCCCAGGCCGGCCGCGCCGAGGAGTGCATCGCACAGGGCATGGATGGCGACGTCGCCGTCGGAGTGGGCCGCGAGCCCCTGGTCATGAGGCACCTCGATGCCGCCGAGGACGAGCCGGCGGCCCGGTGCGAAGCGGTGGGCATCGATGCCCTGTCCGATCAGCATGGTCATGGTTCCGAACGTTGCTGGAGATAGAAGCGCGCGAGGGGCAGGTCCTCGGGGCGGGTGATCTTGATGTTGTCGCTGCGGCATTCCACCAGTCGCGGCTGAAGTCCCAGCAGCTCGATGGCGCTGGCGTCGTCGGTCACCACCAGCCCCTGCGCCTCGGCCTCGGCCAGGGCACGGCGCAACAGGCCGATACGGAAGGCCTGGGGCGTGAATGCTCGCCACAGCTGCTGGCGCGGCACCGTGCGCTCGACCCGGGCGCCCCGGCCCTCGCCGCTCAGCTTGACGGTGTCGTGCACAGGTATCGCGAGTAACGCGCCGACGGCCTCGCCGGCCAGCTCTGCGATCAGCCGGTCCAGGTCCTCGGGATGCAGACAGGGCCGGGCCGCGTCATGGACCAGCACCCAATCCGCATCGTCGGCGCCGGCCTCGGCAGCCAGCCGCGCCAGGCCGTTGGCCACCGAATGGCAGCGCTCGGCACCACCCTCGGCGCGCAGCACGGCCGGGTGTCCGGCGTGCTCGGTGGAGGCCCACCAGCCGTCCTCGGCGCCCAGCGCGACGACGCAGCCGGCGATAGCCGGATGTTCGACGAACAGGGTCAGCACATGATCGATGACCATGCGCCCGCCGAGCTCGAGATACTGCTTCGGCACCTGCCCGCCAAAGCGTCGCCCGACCCCAGCGGCCGGAATCAGGACCCAATGCCGCGGCGCCGCCCTCATGCCGCCGGACACCCTGAGCGGTGGCCGGCGCGCTTCCCACTACGCACTGTTCTCCCTCCTCGAACCCTGCACTTCTTGCTCACTGACCACCTTGGCCCCCGTGCGGCTCCTCGATCACCTGAAGAAAGACCTCGCCGCGCCGGATCATTCCCAGCTCGTTGCGTGCGCGCTCCTCGATGGCGTCGAGACCGGTCTTGAGGTCCTGGACCTCGGCGGCCAGGGCGCTGTTGCGGTCCTGCAGACGCTTGAGCTCGGCCTCGTGCTCGGCGATCTGGGTCCGAAGCGCGTGCAGCTCGGCGAGCCCGCCGTCACCGACCCAGAGCCGGTATTGCAGGAAGCCGAGCAGAACGAGCAGGAACAGCACGAGCCAGCGCATGATCGTCACCAGCGACGCCCCGGGCCGCATCGGCGGCCCGGCGGCTATCGGATCAGAGCCTGGAGAACGCACTGCGGCCGGCGTAGACCGCCGCATCGCCCAGCTGAGCCTCGATGCGCATCAGCTGGTTGTACTTGGCAACCCGGTCGGAGCGCGACAGCGAACCAGTCTTGATCTGACCGGTGGCGGCGGCCACCACCAGGTCGGCGATGGTCGTGTCCTCGGTCTCGCCGGACCGGTGGGAGACCACGGCCGTGTAGCCGGCGTCATGCGCCATCCGGATCGCCTCCAGGGTCTCGGTCAAGGTACCGATCTGGTTGACCTTGATCAGGATCGAGTTGGCAATTCCCTTCTCGATGCCCTCTTCCAGTATCTTCGTATTGGTCACGAACAGGTCGTCGCCCACCAGCTGCACCTTGGACCCAAGGCGCTCCGTGTGGTCCTTCCAGCCCTCCCAGTCGCCCTCGGCGAGGCCGTCCTCGATGCTGATGATGGGGTACTGGTCCACCCAGCTCAGCAGAAGGTCGGTGAGACCGGCGCTGTCCAGCGTGCGGCCCTCGCCCTTCAGGTCGTAGACGCCATCCTCGTAGAACTCCGAGCTGGCCACGTCCATGCCGAGGTAAATGTCCTTACCGGCCTTGTAGCCGGCCTTGTCGATGGCCTCGAGGATCACCTCGATGGCGGCCTCGTTGGACGGCAGGTCGGGGGCGAAGCCGCCCTCGTCGCCGACCGCGGTGGACAGCCCGCGGCCATGAAGGACCGCCTTCAGGGCATGGAAGACCTCGGCGCCGTAGCGGATCGCCTCGCTGATGCTGGACGCTCCCACGGGAAGGATCATGAATTCCTGGAAGTCGACGCTGTTGTCTGCATGCTCACCGCCGTTGATGATGTTCATCATCGGCACCGGCAGCAGGAAGTCGCCCTCGCCCAGATACTGGTACAGCGGCAGCGCCTGTTCCTGGGCGGCGGCGTGAGCGGCGGCCATGGAGACACCGAGGATGGCATTGGCCCCGAGCCGGCCCTTGTTGTCGGTGCCGTCGAGGTCGATCATGCGCCGGTCGATGGCCTCCTGATCGGCAACCTCCATGCCGAGCACGGAATCACGCAGCTCTTCGGTGACGTTGGCGCAAGCCTTGAGCACACCTTTGCCGCCGTAGCGGGCCTTGTCGCCATCGCGCAGTTCCAGCGCCTCGCGCGACCCGGTGGAGGCGCCGGAAGGCACCGCGGCACGGCCGATGGCGCCGTCTGCGGTAAGGACATCCACTTCGACAGTGGGATTGCCGCGCGAGTCCAGGATCTCGCGGGCCCTGACATCGACGATTTCGGACATGGGATTTCCTCGGGAAACAAGATACGGAGTCGGTGCAATTGGGCGGACCTGACGCCCCTCAGCGGTGATGTGGGCACGTCAGCCCTGGCCGCCGGCCGCCGAATGGACGGCGGCGCCGGGCTGCTCTGTATGATGCGGTGCGACGGAGTCGCGGCAAGGGGCCCGCGCGGGTGCCATACACCGCGCGCCGCGGGCGGCCGCCGGAGCCCCCGACGCAAACGCGGCAGCGACCAGACGCCCCCCGCAACCGGCACTGGAGAGGCGCACGCCCCGATGTCTACAGGACCGATTCGGCGAAGCCGCGGGCCTTGACCAGCCGGTCGAGCTCGAGCAGCGTCTCCAGCAGCTCTCGCATGCGCCCCAGCGGCCAGGCGTTCGGGCCGTCGCTCATGGCCTGATCCGGGTCCGGGTGCGTCTCCATGAACAGGCCGGCAACGCCGGCGGCCACGGCGGCGCGCGCCAGCACCGGCACGAATTCGCGCTGGCCGCCCGAGCTGTCGCCGCGGCCGCCCGGCAGCTGCACGGAGTGGGTGGCGTCGAACACCACCGGGCAGCCGGTTTCGCGCATCACCGCCAGCGCGCGCATGTCGGACACCAGATTGTTGTAGCCGAAGCTCACGCCCCGCTCGCAGACCATGATCTGCCGGTTGCCGGCGGAGCGGGCCTTCTCGACCACCCGGGCCATGTCCCAGGGCGCCAGGAACTGGCCCTTCTTGATGTTGACCGGCCGGCCCTGGGCCGCCACGGCACGGATGAAATTGGTCTGGCGGCAGAGAAAGGCCGGGGTCTGAAGCACGTCGACGACGGCCGCGACCTCCCCCAGGGGCGTGTCCTCGTGCACGTCGGTCAGCACCGGCACATGGATGCGCGAGCGCACCTGCTCCAGGATGGCCAGCCCCTCCTCCAGGCCCGGGCCGCGGAAGCCGTTGACCGAGGACCGGTTGGCCTTGTCGAACGACGACTTGTAAATGAACGGGATGCCGAGCTCGGCAGTCATCTCGCGCAGTCGGCCCGCGGTCTCCTCGGCCAGAGCGGCGCCCTCGATGACACAGGGACCTGCGATCAGAAACAGGGGCTGTTCCAGGCCGACCTCGAACCCGCAGAGCTCCATCAGGCGACCTCCTCGGCGGCCGGGGCCTTGGCGGGGCGGCGGTTGCGGTGGGCCAGCGCGGCCTCGATGAAACCGCGGAACAGCGGATGGCCGTCCCGGGGCGTGGACGTGAACTCGGGATGAAACTGGCAGCCGACGAACCAGGGATGGTCCGGGATCTCGATGATCTCCACCAGCCGGCTGTCCAGGGACCAGCCGGAGAAGCGCAGTCCGGCGTCCTTCATCGAATCGAGATAGCGATTGTTGAACTCGTAGCGATGCCGGTGGCGCTCGCGGATCTGGTGGCGGCCGTAGACGGCCCGGGCCAGGCTTCCCGGCTCAAGCCGGCAGTTCTGGCCACCGAGGCGCATGGTGCCGCCCTTGTCTGCGTTCGCATCGCGCACCTCGCGGTCGCCCTTGTCGGTCTGCCACTCGGTAATCAGCGCAATGACGGGATGCGGAGTGTCGGCCTGAAACTCGGTGCTGTGGGCCCCTTCCAACCGGGCCACGTCGCGGGCGTACTCGATCACGGCCACCTGCATGCCGAGACAGATGCCGAGATAGGGGATGCGCTTCTCGCGGGCATAGCGCACCGCGGCGATCTTACCCTCGATCCCGCGCCCGCCGAAGCCCCCGGGGACCAGGATCGCGTCCAGTCCCTCCAGGCAGGTCGTCCCCTGGCGTTCGATGTCCTCGGAATCCAGGTAGTGGATCTCGACCCGGGTGCCGGTGTGCACGCCGGCGTGGGCGAGCGCCTCCGACAGAGACTTGTAGGCCTCGGTCAGGTCCATGTACTTACCGACCATGCCGACCGCAACGGTCTCACGCGGATGCTCGAAGCCGTCCAGCACCCGCTGCCATTCCGACAGGTCGGCCGCCGGCACGTCCAGACGGAACTGGCGCACGACCAAGTCGTCCAGCCCCTGCGCGTGCAGCAGCATCGGAATGCGGTAGATATTGTCGGCGTCGGCGGCGGAAATGACCGCCTCCTCCGGCACGTTCGTGAACAGGGCGATCTTGCGCCGCTCGTCGGCCGGCAGGTCGTGCTCGGCGCGGCACAGCAGGATGTCGGGCTGGATGCCGATGGAGCGGAGCTCCTTGACCGAGTGCTGGGTCGGCTTGGTCTTGATCTCGCCGGCGGTGCGGATGTACGGCACCAGGGTCAGGTGCATGAAGAGCACGTTTTCGTAGCCCATCTCCACCCGCATCTGCCGGATCGCCTCCAGGAAGGGCAGCGATTCGATGTCACCGACGGTGCCGCCGATCTCGACCATGGCGACATCGGCCTCGTCCGCCCCCAGGCGGATGCTGTTCTTGATCTCGTCGGTGATGTGCGGGATCACCTGTACGGTGCGGCCCAGATAGTCCCCGCGCCGCTCCTTGCGGATGACGCTGTCGTAGATCTGACCGGTGGTGAAATTGTTGTTGCGGCCCATCCGGGTGCGCAGGAAGCGCTCGTAGTGCCCCAGGTCCAGGTCGGTCTCGGCACCGTCGTCGGTGACATAGACCTCGCCGTGCTGGAACGGACTCATGGTGCCCGGATCGACGTTGATGTAGGGATCGAGCTTGATCATCGTCACCCGCAGCCCGCGTGCCTCCAGCAGCGCCCCCAGGGACGCGCAAGCGATGCCTTTGCCGAGCGACGATACGACACCGCCGGTGATGAAGATGAGCTTGGTCATGAGACGGGGAAGGCCGTTCAGGAAGGGCGAACAGGATGGACGAACACGTTAGCAAAATCGCCAGGGCCGCTCAATTGAACTGCCGCACAGTCCGTCGCGGGGCCGGCCTGCCGTCCACCGGCAGCCTTCACAAGGCTGCGCTGCGTCCGTATACTGCCGCTCGGTCGCTGCCTGCCGGCCCCGTGCGGCAGCCTCGGCCGGACCGCAAGCGCACCCGCGAACGTCGCGCCGGTCCCCTGAGAGAACGAGAGACACCTTTCATCAGGAGCGTCAGATCATGCAAAAGCTTGCCAAGATTCTGGGCGTCACCGCCATCGCCGGTGCCGCCGCCTTCTCCATGACCTCGGCCCAGGCGTGGTGGGGCGGTCCGGGCTGGGGCGGTCCGGGCTGGGGCTCTGGCGACGGCCTCGGCGACTGGTTCAGCGACATGTTTGGTGACGGCTACGGCGACTTCAACATGAGCATGTCCGGCGGTGGCCGCGGCTGGGGCCGTGGCCGTGGCTATGGCTACAACCGCTACTACGGCGGCTACTATCCCTACTATGGCGGCTGGGGCGGCTATCCCGGCTACGGCGGCTGGGGCGGCTATCCCGGCTACGGCGGCTATCCCGGCTACGGCGGCTGGGGCGGCGCTCCCTACGCGGCGCCCGCTGCGCCCGCTGCGCCGAGCTCCGAGGAAGCCAAGTAACAGCTTCCACCGCCCGCGCAAAGCCGCGCCTCCGGGCGCGGCTTTTTTTTTGGCGGTCCGGAGCCGGCCGCCGGCCCGAACATCCCAGACA
>Ga0316576_10000149_pt1 | contig 27766 bp, 19 predicted proteins | sample S0NA_FD_203075 | JGI IMG/M metagenome (GOLD analysis project Ga0316576, IMG submission 203075) | Rhizosphere microbial communities from salt marsh grasses in Alabama, United States - S0-2_050615r3r5 | ecosystem: Host-associated > Plants > Roots > Rhizosphere | place: USA: Alabama | collected...
CAGCTCCTCCCACAGGCCGGGCTCCCGCGCGAGCCGGCGCAGGTTGTCGAGCGCCAGGGGATCGTCCGGGTACAGATCGTGTGCGCGGCGGTACCACTCGAACGCCGACTCCGGCTCGTTGAGGTTTTGCTCGTAGACCTCGGCGATCTCGAGCAGCAGCACCAGGCGCTCCCTGGGGTCGCCGATCGCGGCGAACAACGTCGGCGCCAGCTTCACCAGCTTGTGCTGGTCGCCGACCCGGTGGTAGAGGCGCCTGAGCGCGATGAGCGCCTCGGCGTTGTCGGGGTCGATCTCAAGCACGCGCTCGTAGGCCAGCGTCGCCCGCACATCGTCGCGGACCGACTCGCGCCACATGGACGCGATCTCCAGCGAGAGTGAGAGACGGTCGGCGGCGTCCGGGGCGGTCAGGAACAGCTCGCGCTCGGCGATCTCGCACGCGCTGACGTGATCCCCTCGCTGTCGGTACAGGTGCTTGAGCTTGCGGTGTGCGTCCAGGTCCCCCGGCGCGTACTCCTCGATGATCCGGTCGTAGACACGCGCGGCCGCGTCCAGGTCCCCCAGCTTCTCTTCCAGGACGTCGGCCTGCTTGAACGCCAGCACGACCTGCTGCTCCGGATCGTCGGCGAGCTCGATCTGCCGGGCCAGGACCTGGACGAGCTCGGCCGGGCGGTCGACCCTGGCGTAGAGCCGCGCAAGGGCGTCCGTCGCCTCCCGGTCGCCGGGCAGGATCTCGGCGAGGTCCTCGTAGGACTCGACGGCAACGGCGTCGTTGTCCAGCCGCTCGTCGGCGACCTGGGCGACCTGGCGCAGGATCGCCGCGACCTGAATCGGGCTGGCGTCGCCACCGCGGGCGAGCTCGAGCCGCTTCTCGAGCACCACGAGCAGCTCCGGCGAGCGTCCCATCCGTTCGTAGAGCCTGCTGAGGGCCTCGAGGGCGTCGGCGTCCTCCGGATCCTGGGACCGCACCTCCTCCCAGTACCTCGCCGCGCGAGCCGGGTCGTCCAGCTCGTCGTCCATCAGCCGCGCCAGGTCCTTGAGCGCCTTGAGCCGCTCGCCCAGGCTGCGCGAGGCCTGGCTTCGTAGCTCGAGGGCGCGGGCCAGGCCCTCGAGGTCCTCGGCCTTCTCGAGGATCGTCTGGATCCTGTCGTGCGTCTTGCTGTCGGGGGGAGCGTGCTCGAGAAGCGTGTTGAAGGCGCGCAGGGCGTCGTTGGGGCGATCCAGCTTCTCCGCGTAGATCTCGCCCAAACGGCGCAGCACGTTGACGCGCTCCGCCTTGGTCATGATGCCGCCGAGCTTGCGCTCGAGCGCCCAGGCGAGGCCCTCGAAGTCGCTCTCGCGCTCGTAGAGGTCCACCAGCATGCGCAGCGAGCTCTCGTCGTGGGGCGCCTGCTCCAGGACCTCGCGCAGGATGGTGATCGTGCGCTGGGGGTCGGCCTTCTTGTCGTAGTAGACCTGGGCCATCCGGTGCAGGGCCTGGAGGCGCTGGGCCGGGTTCACCGCCTGGGCCAGCTCGCGCTCCAGCACGTTGACCATGCCCTGCCACATGCGCAGCTTGGCGCCGAGCCGACCGAGCGCCTCCTTCGAGCGCTGGACGTCGGGGTGCAGGCGCGCGATCTGCTGCCAGGCCTCGATCGCGCCCTCCAGGTCCCCCAGGTGCCGCTCGGAGACGTCGGCGAGCTCCTCCAGCCGGGCGCAGACCTCCATCGCCGGCGCTCCGGCCTGGCCCGCCGACTGGGCGGCGAAGCGCAGCAGCTCGGCGAGGTTGCGGTAGTCGCCCTTCTGGCGGAAGTAGTCCTCGTAGGCCGTGAGCGCCTTGCGGTGGTCGGGCTCCAGCTGCAGCACCTCGTGGAGCAGGTGCGCCGCGGCCTCCTGGTCGCCCAGGTTCTCGCGGTGGATCGCCGCCATCTCGATCATCAGGCGGATGCGGGTCGCCCGGTCCTGGGTCCCGTCCAGCGCGCGCTGGTGGAGCTCGAGCAGCTTGTTGTAGTCCTTGTCGGCGCGGTAGAGCTGCATCAGCCGGTTGTGGGCCGGGCCACCGAGGGGTTCGTGGGCCAGCACCGACTCGTAGCACTCGCGCGCGCCCTTCCGGTCGCCGAGCTTGCGCTCGAGCAGCTCGCCCCGGCGCATCAGCAGGTCGACCTGCTCCATCTCGGTGGCCACGCTGAGCCGCTGGCGGTAGAGGCGGTCCAGGTCCTCCCAGCGGCCGGTCTCCTCGTACGCTTTCTCCAGGCGGTTGTAGGCCGCCTCGTTCTCCGGGTCGGCGCCCAGGGCGCGTCGCAGGTATGCGATCGCGCCGTCGCGGTCGCCGCGGGACTGCCGGGTCTGGGCGATCTGCATGAAGATCGAGGCCGCCTTGTCGAGCCCGCCCGGGGTGGGCCACTCGGGGGAGGCGTAGATCTCTCCCAGGGACTCCAGGATGCTCTCATCGCCCGCGCGGAGCTGCGCGGCCTCCTGGAACGAGCGGGCCGCGCCCTCGAGGTCACCCAGCTTCTCCCACTGCAGCTCGCCGAGCTCGAGCAGCAGCTCCACCTTGCGCCGCGGGTCGGTGCAGGTCGAGAGCTCGACCTGGTACAGCCCGGCGACCGTCTTCCATCGCCCGACCGCCCGGTAGATGCGCCGCCCCGACTCGATCGAGTCGATGTGGCTCGGGTCGGCCTTGAAGGCGTCCTGGAAGCACATGATCGCCCGGTCTAGCTGGTGGAACTTGTCCTCCCAGATCCGCCCCGCTTCGTGCTCGACACGTGCCAGCCGCTTTCCATCTCCGCCTGATTCGGTGATGTTTTCGGTTTCCAGGGCTAGGAGCCGAAGCACCTCCGTCCACCGGCCTTTGGCCTCGCTGAGCTCCTTGAGCCGTTCGAGCGCTTTGCGGTCGCCCTTGTGCTGCTCGAGGGCCTTGGTCAGCACCCTGGTTTCGGCTACCTCCTCTCCCTGCTGGGCGTAGATCTCCGCTGCTCGCGTTAACAGGTCAGCGGCCTTGTGCCCGTCGCGCAGGTGACCCGCCCGTCGCTCCATGAGCGCGGCGAGGTCGGCCAGACGCCCGCTTTGCTTGTACGCCCGTTGGAGGGCGGCGAAGGCGTCCACGTCCGCCGGGTCCCGGCGGAAAATCTCCTCGAACTCCTTGATGCCTTTACCGGTGTTGCTCACGGGACGCGCTCTGGGGTGCACGAAACTAGATGAAATGTGGCGACAATTTACCACGCGTGATTTGCCGGACGCAACGAAACTTCATTCATGGGGAAAGAGGGTGGCACCTCGACGAGCTGGGCCGGGGGTGGGGCACTTGTTTTGGATGATTCGTTGTCAGCGGGGAGCGTGGTGGGCGTCTGACACATGTCCACGCCCACAAGGAGGAAGGTCGAGGATGCCGTCCGACAACTCCGTATTGGTTTCGCTGAGTGAGCTCCGGAGTATCGAGAGAAGACGTGTGGATCTGGAGGCGGAGGAGAAGCAGCGCCTCGAGTTGGAACGTCGTAGGCAGGTGGAAGAGGAAACGCGCGCTGCAAAAGCAATGGCGGAGCGGCGACGGGCCGAGATCGAGGAGCAGAATCGCCGAGATCTGGTACAACGCGAGCGTGAGGCGCGCGAAGAGCGGTTGCGACTGGCGGAGGCCGAGCGAAGGGCCCGGGTGGAGGCGGAGCTGGCGCTCGAGCGCGAGCGGCTGGCGATGCACGTGGGCCACGTGCCTGCCCCCGCCAATGGGGGGGCGCTGCGGCGAGTGGCGCTCGTCTCCTTCGTGGTCGCCGCAGGGGTGGTGATTGCATATCTTGGCTCGGCGCTTGGCCATGAAATGGCGCGTCGCCAAGTCCTTGTCGCAAAGCTCGATGGGCTGTCTGAGCGGTCACGGGCCGCTGCGACCGAAGCTCGACGGCAGATTGACCTGCTCGACCGCCAGGTTGGACAGCTCAGAGCCCGACTGGCGAAGAAACAGAGCGTCCAGAGAGATCCCCCGGCTCGTCCCGACAACGGCCACCAAACCAAGCGCCGCTCGGCGGCACCCAAGACGCGTGGGCACAAACCCAAGATCGGGGAGGAATGTAAAGACAGCACCGATCCGATCTGTGGGTTAACTGGCCGTAGAGAGCGCTGACCGGGGCACGCTGAACAGGTGCCACCCGACTTCTGGCTACGACTTCAGGAATCCGGATACCGCCCCATGCCGGACCGGTCAGCCGGATGCGGGGGCGATCGAGCCCGCCAACCTGGCGGAAGTTGGAGGTGGAAGACCGGCACGGGCATTGCTTCTCTTCGCGGCATGGCACGATCACCACGCTACGTTCCGCCGCACTCCACAGTCGAAGTGACGATCAAGACCATCGATGATCGCTTCTTGCTTCGTCCGAGCAAAGAGCTCAACGACGTCATCCTCGGCATCTTGGGCAAGGCCCTGACGAAGTACCCCGTGCTGTTGCACGCCTTTGTCGTGATGTCGAACCACATGCAGTCGCTCTTGACCACTCCGAACGGCCGAGTGCTCGCAGCGTTCATGAACTACGTGAATTCCAAGATCGCGCGAGAGGCCGGCCGAATCTACAACTGGAGGGCCCGTCTCTTCGCCCGTCGGTACCGGCACATCGTCGTGCTCGACGACGATGCGGTCGTCGACCGGCTGCGCTACATCATGTCCCACGGCGCCAAAGAGGGTTTGGTCTGGGACCCGGAGCACTGGCCAGGTGCAAACAGCCTCCCCTGGCTTGTCCACGGAGAGACCCTGCGTGGCACGTGGTACGACCGGTCTGCAATGTCACGGATACGAGCGCGGGGAATGCGGATCGATCCGCGGCGGTTTGCGACGATCTATGAGGTGCCACTTGCCCCAATACCCTGCTGGCGCGAGCTTCCGGCAGAGGAGTATCATCGGCGGTGTCGTGGGCTGTTGGACGAAGTCCGCGAGCATCTGGCCCAGGTGTTCCGTCGCGAGGGGATGCAACCGATCGGGGCGAAGGCCGTGAAGCGACAGGATCCCCTCGGGCGACCACGAAGTCCAAAGAGAGGGCCGGCGCCGTCGTGCCATTCGACCAGTAGATCGGCGCGGCAGCAGTACTTGCGTCAGCTCGCCGAGTTTGTTGGAGCCTATCGTGCGGCCTCCGCGAGATTCCGCGCTGGTGAGCTAGACGTTGTGTTCCCCTCCCACTCGTTTCCGCCGCCTCGTAGCTTCGTGTTACTCGAAGCCGGACCTTGAATCATCGTACTTCGACACGCCCGTCGACGAGTACGTGCAGGTTGGTCAGTCCATCGATTGTCTCGCGGAATCTGGCCTGGCTGGTCGGCTTGGGCATCTGCCATAGCCAGAGCGTCTTGTCGGCGCTTGCGGAGGCCAGTGTCCGTCCGTCAGGAGTAAACGCGACGGAGTTGACCCAGTCCGTGTGACCTCGGAGCGGGGGTCCAAGGGCTCTCCAGCCATCTCGCGAAGCGCCCCACAAACGAACGGTGCCGTCCGAGCTGCCGGACGCTATCGTATCGCCGCGCGGTGAAAACGCCGTCGCAAGTACCCAATGTCTGTGCCCTCGAAGGGTGCCAGCCACCTGTCGTGACGCCAGGTCCCAGACCCGGATCGTTGCGTCGCCGTAACCGACCGCGAGGAGCTTGCCGTTCGGCGAAATCGCCAGCGTGTAGACGGCTTCGTGGGGGCCGCGCAATGGAGGACCAATCACCTTGCCATCGACGAGTCGCCAAATCCGTACCGATTGGTCGCGGCTTCCCGTAATGAGCAGTTTTCCATCTGGTGAGAAGACAGAGGTGAAGACGGCGTCCGTGTGGGCAACCAGTGGGCGTCTTGGATCGCCCGATGGGACATCCCAGAGCTGAACACGACCGTCACTCCCCGCTCCAGCGAGAAGACGACCGTCGGGTGAGAACGACAACCCCAGCACCTCCCTTGCCCCGCTGTTGAGAATACGAGGTGGCGATCCCCGACCGCGTTCCCAGAGGTGAACCATGCCCCCATCTCCGCCGGCAGCCAGCCAGCGTCTGTTCGCAGAGAACGCCAACGCGAGCGCTGCTTTTCCGTAGTGCAGGGGGGGCTGGAGCTCGTCGCGGCGGCGGACGTCCCAGAGCCGAACAGTGCCATCGCGGCTCGCGGAGGCAAGTGTTCTCCCATCTGGTGAGAAGGCGGCGGCTTGCACCGACTGCGTGTGGCCCTGGAGGCGGAGCCCACCCTGTCGATGGGATCGGACGTCCCACAGTCGGACCGTGTGGTCTCGGCTCGCCGACGCAAGGGAGTGACCGTCAGGAGAAAACGCCAGGTGATGAACGAGCCCGAGGTGGCCAAGCAGGTAGGGTGCCACCCTCTTTCCGGTCCTCGAGGACCAGAGGGCGATTCGCTTGTCTGCACCGGCGGTCGCGATGGTCTTGCCGTCCGGGGCGAAGACCGCAGCAAGGACGCCGCTGGGATGTGCGCGCCATGCATGGGTCAGACAATGGCTCGACCAGTCCCAGCTCCTGACCTGACCATCTCGTCCGGCGGAGATCAGTGTTCTGCCATCAGGGGAGAAACCAACTGCGAATACGCCACTTGCGTGACCGCGGAACGCGGGTGCCGCTGTGCTGAGGTCTTCGGCGTTCCAGAGCCGGACAGTCTCGTCCAGTGACGCTGTCGCGACTACCGAGCCGTCGGGAGAGTAGGCCAACGCCAAAATGTCACGCGCGTGGGCAGAGACAAGTGCCACCCTCTTTCCACTCGCCACCTTGAATCGGTGCAGTTGACCATGTGCATCACCAGCGACGAGTCGGGCGCCGTCAGGCGAGAAAGCCAACCAATGAACCCACGCGTCACCGCAACGGAGTCGTCGGACCAGCGCGCCGTCAGTCGGACGCCAGAGCGCCACGGTTCCGTCCCAGCTTGCCGAGGCGAGGAGCTTGCCGCTGGGTGAGAACGCGACGCAACTGACGAAGTCGGTGTGTCCGACCAGCGGTTGGCCGATCTGCCGGTGCCGACGGGGATCCCAGAGTCGGATGGTACGGTCACGGCTTGCAGAGGCGAGGAGCCTGCCGTTCGGCGAGAACGCGACGGCGGTGACGAGGTGACGATGGCCTGCCAGGACCCATGCCACTCCTCGCCTGCGCGCTTCCTCGACCAGCGTGGGCACCCCGAGGCCGCTGCCTGGTAGCGCGAGGTTGCGCAACCAAGCCACGGCAAGGGTCGGATCCCGATCCAGGGCGAGCTGCGCCCTCAGCAGCACTCCCTGGTCGGCCACATCAACCGCCCGATCTCGCTGCTCGACTGCCCGACGGAACTGGATCACCCCGAATACGAGGCCAAGCAGCGCGAATCCGGCCAGCAAGCCGAGCCCAGCCCGGCGAGCAAGGCGCGCACGACGAGACTTGGCGAGCAGCTCCGATGCTCCGTTGCCCCGGCGCAGCCGACCCCAGTGGGATTCCACCAACCGCAACGCCCGACCACCGAGCGGTTCGCGACGTGAAGGCTCTGCCCAGGCCTCAATAGCCCGGTCCAGCTCCTCCTGTGCTTGCGGCAGCTCAAGCTCAAGGGGACTCATCCACTGCAAGACGACGGCGACGAGCTGGTCGTGCATGAGGGAGTACTGGGTGGGTGTCCCGGCCTGGTCGCTGCGCGACACCACCAAGCGGTCATCGACAAGCTGGCTCAGCACCGAGCGCAGTCGGACCTCGTCGAGGTCGGAGTGCCACACGCCCACACGTTGCCAAAGATCTCCGAGATCGACCCATCGACGAGTGCCGCCAGAGGTCATCGCCTTGAGCAGGGCCCGCGCTAGATCCCGCCGGTCCCGGTATTCTGGCCTGGACAACGTGTCATCAAGGTGGGTCCCGAGAATGCGGCTGGCACCACCCAGACCGTCATAGAGCTCGCGGTCGACGAGCGGCGACGAGCGGTGACGAGCCTCAAAAAAGAGGCGCTCGCAGACGATCTGGAGCTTGGCCGTACTCTCAGTCAATTCGGGGAGCAGGGTGTTCTCAACCAGCGATTTCTCAAAGACTACACCGGTTTGGTCGAGAGGGCGGAGGATCGCTTCCCTCGTCTCCTCCTGGTCGAGCGGACCCACGGTGACGAGGGCATCCTCCTCATGCCAGAGGACAGCAGAATGGGCCTGCGCCGTCAGCCTGGTCTCCCGAAGCAACCGGCCGAGAAAGTCCTCGCGCAGGCCAATCACCACCCGTCGCCCCTGCTGGAGCCTTCCCACCTCAAGCAGCAGCTGCACGGACCTCTGACGGATGTCGGCTGGCACCTCCGGGAGCAGGGCTCGTTCGAGCTGGTCCATGACCACCACAAGGGGCGGGGAAGCCGGCCAGCCAGCCAGCGTGAGCCGGATCGTCTCGAGTGTTTTCTCGCCATATTCTCCGACGTAGAGCACGCCGCAACCCAGCTCGAGCAGCGCTGGCATCAACCCCGCGCGCAGGAGCGACGTCTTGCCCGCACCCGAGGCGCCGGAAACCAACGTCATCCGGCGTGTGTCGACGAGGTGCTCGAGATGCGCCGTTAGCTGTTCTCTTCCGTAGAAGCTCCTGGCGTCCTCCGGGTCGAAGGCCCTCAGACCACGGTAGGGCGAGTCCGGAGCAGGGAGACCCTGAGGAGGCAGTCGCCAGTAGAGCTCAAGTGCGAGAGCAGGAGCGACCAGTCGGTGGGCCTCGGCCTCCACCGCCGCCCCCGAGTGGGCCAAAAAGGACCGGGCCACCTCGGGGTCCAGCCCTCCCTCAATGGTCCGTTCCTCGGCCCGGTGGATGGCCAGGGCCAGATCTTCAGGGTCAAAGATGCTGGCGCCCTGCTTGACCTCCACGGCCAGCCACTCCTCGAGGTCCAGTGCGATGCTGATGAGCAACCCCAGGTCGCCCGCGTGGGCGTGGTGTCCGAGTTTCTGATGATGACTCGCATAGTTGCCCCAGGCGAGCAGGGTGTGGAGGTGAAGCGCGACACGGGCTGGCACCCGCTCCCGGTCACGGTAGAGCTTCTCGATGACCACAGCCGTTTGCCCCCGGGCGAGGGCCTCCTCGAGCTTGCTCCCAAGCCCGGCCGTCAACCGGCGGAGGGCGTCCTCGGCGATCAACCGAAACTGACTGAGCGATTCGCGGACGTAACCCATGTCCCAGAGCGCGAGCACCCGGTGTAGCGGCTCGCGGACGGATCTACGGCCCACCCGGCCCAGCAGGGCACGAGCTCCGGCCAGACGGTCTGCGTTTTCGGCTGGCACCACCCTATCTGTATACGTTGGTGGGCGGGTCAAGGTCGATGCCTTGGGTCTCGCTGCTCACTCGCCGGGCACAGATGTGCCTCAGGGGTCGGCGCAGCAACGAAACCCCGTGGAGTAGTCGTGGTAGCTCGGGGCATGGGCCGTTGTCTTGTACAGGCAGCCCTGACCGTTGATCGAGGCGTCGGCGTAGAAGCCACCGCGGAAGATGCCCGAGGTATCGGCGACCCACTCGTGCACGTTCCCGTGCATGTCGTAGACACCCTCGGCGGTCACGCACCCGGAGAAGTCGCCCCCCTTGGCGACGGTCCCCGGCTGCTGGTTGATGCCCGGGTCGTTCATGTGCTGGCTGTCCCAGACCCCCTGGCTGGTGCCAAAAAAGTCGACGACCGGGTGTCCGGGGTAGGCGTCGTTGCAAGCGCCGGCGACGTAGGTCGCGCCATAGGGCCAGGTCTGGCTGGCCGGCCCCTGGCACGCGGCGAGCCACTCGGCCGAGGTGCAAAGGCGTTTGCCGGCGGCGGCGCATGCCTGCCCGGCCTCCGCGCCCGAGATGTACCCCTGGGGCACGATGCCCTTGGCCACGACGGCGCGGACCGTCCGTGTCCCGACGGTGAGGTAGGGCGACGCGGGACCCCAGGTCCCGTTGGAGAGCTGTTCCTCGAGGGCCGCCTCGTAGCGGTCGATGCAGACCCCGGCGACGAGGGTCATCAGGGGGGGGCAGGGGCCAGCCGCTTTGTCCGGCCCTGGCCCGTCCACGGCGAGCGGCGTGTCCACGCCGGCTAGGTCAGGCGGCGGCCAGGTCGCGTCGGTCCCCGCGAAGTCGGCTGGCCCCTGATCGACCATCGGCGGGTCGGAGGCACACGCGGCGGCCACGGCGAGCAGCAGGACCACGATACGCATACCGAGGTTCTACCACGGTCCGCGGGGCAGGCCCACGGCGCACCTGGCTGCGCAACCTGCTCTGGGGTAGACTGACATGATGCGTACCTTTCTCCTCGTTTCTGTCTTGCTGGCCGGCTGCGCCGACACAGACTTCGAACAACCCGATGCCGCCCCGGTGGAGGTCGGCGTTGACAGCGGGCCGGCCAACCCCTTCGATGGGCTGTTCCGTGACTTCACCCCCCGCGACGGCCTCGAGATCGGCAAGGCGAAGGTCTTCGCCCACACGGAGGACACGCTGTTCGAGGTCGACCCGGACACGCTCGCGATCACGCAGATCTCCGCCTTCGTCTGGCCGCCCAACACCGACATCGCCAAGATGACCGACATCGCGCTGGACAAGAACGGGCGGATGATCGGCGTGTCCAAGACCACGGTCTACGAGGTCGACCCGAAGACAGCGGCGTGCACGCGGCTCTCGGCCTTCTCCTCGCCGGACTACCACTTCGTCGGCCTTTCCTACGTCATCGACACCACCGCGGTGGACAAGGGCGAGTACCTGATGGGGCTGGACAAGGACGGGCTGGTCTACGAGATCGATCCGACCACGGGGGCGGCGACCAAGCGCGGCGAGCTTGGCGGCGGGCTGATCGCCGGCGGCGACGTGGTCTCGGTCAAGGGCTTCGGCACGGTGGCCACGGTGACGAAGACGCCCGACTACAACACGGACTGGCTCGCAAGGATCGACCCGGGAAACGGGACGGCGACGATGATCGGGGACACCGGCTTCGCGAAGGTCTGGGGGGTCGGGTACTGGAAGGGCCATGTCTACGGCTTCACCGAGGGCGGCGAGTTCGTGCTCATCGACGTCAACACGGGGCAGGCGACGCTGAAGACGACGAACCAGCAGCCCTGGTGGGGCGCTGGCGTGACCACCGAGGCGCCCGTCGTCGAGTAGCTCAGCCCCCCCGCCGCGGTCGAGCGGCGATCAGCACCCCGAGCGCCAGCAGCAGGAGCAACGACGCGCCACGGGGGCCGGGCGCCCCCGGGGCCACAACGCAGCCGCCGCCCCCGTCGACGACGGAGCCCGGCTCGCCGCAGGCGTAGCTGCCCCCGCCGGCAGGGAGGCAGAGCGCGTCGTCCGGGCAGCCCGCCTGGGGCGTGCAGCTCTGGGTGCAGAACGGATCGCCTCCCGCCGCGCCGCACAGCCCGGTGGAGCACTCGTCGCTCCGGCTGCAGACCTCGCCGAAGCGCAGCGGCGGCAGCACCTCGATCTCGGTCTTGGCCTCTCCCTGGTTCCCGGCGAGGTCACGGCCGACGACGGTGAGCCCGTGCTTGCCCGGGTCGAGGGCGACCGAGAAGCGGAAGGGCGGCGCGGAGAGAGTCGAGAGGATCTTGCCCTCCACCACCAGGGCGACCTCGGCGACCGCGTTGTCGTCGGAGACCTCGGCGGTGACCTCCACCGCTCCGCGGAGCTGGGCCCCGCGAGCCGGCGAGGTGATCTTCACCGTCGGTGCTTTCTGGTCATCGAGCGGCGACGGCTTGCCGTCCTCGGCCACGTCTCCCCCGGCGGCGTTGCGGATCCAGTCGGCGAAGACGTCAACGCGCATGTCGTGTCCCTGCTGTCCGCAGGTGCCGGAGATGGTGGAGTGGACCCCGACCTGGACCTCGTTGCCGTCGATGGTCGCGAAGGACGGGCCGCCGGAGTCGCCGAAGCAGAGGTTCGCGTCGCTGCCGCTGGAGCCGCTGATCAGGATCCGCGTGGAGGTGAGGGAGGCGACGCGGTTGGTGCCGATCCGCTTCGTGCCCGATCCGGCGCCGGAGTGGGTCGTCGCGCCGAAGCCGAGGATGGTGAGCTCCTGACCCTTCACCGGCGGGACGGTGGCGATCGAGGCGGGGGTGGCCGGCGGCCGGCTCTCCAGCTTGACCACCGCCACGTCGTTTTCGGCGCGCTGGGGATCGTAGGAGGGGTGGCGGGCGACCGAGGTCACCGACCAGAACTTGTTCTCGAGGAAGAAGCGGTGCTGCCCACCGACCTCCACGCAGTGCGCCGCCGTCAGCACTGTCTTGGTCCCGACGAGAGTCGCCGTGCACAGCCCGCCGTTGGCCATCAGGGCCCCGACAGCGGGGTGGCCGTTGTGCGTGGTGCCGTTGACGAGGCGGTCGGCCCGCTGGGCGATGTCGAGGGGCTCCCCTCCACAGCCTGAGGCGAGGAGGAAGGTGAGGAGGACCAGGGGGCGCGGGTACATCATTCGATCTCCTGAGGGCTGGACGGTCAACAGGGATGAGTCGCGCAGGGCTGAGCAATATCCACACCACGCCGCCCCCGCTCACTCCAGGCTTGAAGTCACTGGTGTTTTTGCAGGCGGCCCGCCTTTACCGTAGGGGGTTTCCCACCACAAGTGTGCCCTTTTGTCGCACAGCGGCCCGGTTGCCCGAGGGGGGCTCGATCGGTAAACTGCGGCCACCCATGGGTCCCCGGGCGGACTCAGGCCGCCCCGGGGCAAAACGAAATGGGGCAAAGCGAAAAGGACAGCATTGGACTCACAACACGAGAAGCGCCTGCAACAGCTCATGCTGAGGATCCTCGACGTCAAGGAGGAGCTCGCCCGGCTCGAAGATGACGAGCTTGGCCGGACACCCCAGCAGCTCTCGGCGTGCCGCAAGACCATCGAGGACATCGGGACGGAGTATCGAACCATCCGGGCCGAGGTGCCGGAGAGGGAGCGTGATCAGGTCGAGCGACAATTCGGACGGAAGGTGATCGACCTGAGGCGTGAAGCCGCATGGCTGCCCGAGCACTCCCACGGCGACGCGGTTCCGCTCTCCACGAGGAACCAGTGGCAGACCGCGTGGGACGACCCGATGCCGCCGGAGCCGGAGCCGACGGAGCTGCCTCCACCGATTCCAACGCCGCGGTCCAACGGCCCCCGGGTCGGGGGAGAGATCGAGGCCTGGTGCGGCTCCTGCAAGGGACTGCGCATGCACACCATCGTCGCGATGGTGGGTGACGAGCCCAAGCAGGTGATCTGCCTCTCCTGCAACGCGAAGCACGGCTTCAGGCTGACGCCGGCCCGCGGCAAGCCCGCCGGGACGACGAAGAAGAAGCGGGGCAAGCTCACGCCGGACGAGGCCAAACGGATGCGCGAGGACGAGGAGCGAGCCGCGTTCCAGAAGGAGCTGATGGAGGCCACGGACGTCCGCCCGTTCGAGAGGCGTGTGCGCTACAGGGCCGGCCAGTACATCGAGCACCCGGAGCACGGCCGCGGCAAGATCGAGAGCGTCGTGAAGGGCAGCATCCTGGTGCGCTTTCGCGCCGGGCTGCGCCCGATCAGCCTGCTCTGAGGCCCTGCTTGCCGCCCGCGCTGCAGGAGATTCTCGAGCGCACCTTCGGTTTTCCGTCATTCCGCCCGCACCAGGAGGAGGTGTGCCGCAGCGTCGTCGATGGTCAGGACGTGCTGCTCGTGATGCCCACCGGCTCGGGCAAGTCGCTCTGCTACCAGCTACCGGCGCTCGCGCGGCCTGGCGTGGCTTTGGTGATCAGCCCGCTCATCGCGCTGATGGAGGATCAGGTGGCCAAGCTCGCGCGGCTCGGCCTGCGCGCCGAGCGAATCCACTCTGGCCGCGCCCGCGACAGCTCGCGTCAGGTCTGCCGCGACTACCTCGCCGGCGCGCTCGATCTGCTCTTCGTCGCCCCCGAGCGCCTCGGCGTGCGCGGGTTCCCCGAGCTGCTCGGTCGCGGACAGCTGGCGCTCGTCGCCGTGGACGAGGCGCACTGCATCTCCCACTGGGGGCACGACTTTCGCCCCGACTACCGCATGATCCGCGAGCGGCTGCCCCGTCAGGGGGCGCCGGTGATCGCGCTCACCGCCACGGCGACCCCGCTCGTGCAGGACGACATCGTGCGCCAGCTCGGTCTGGAGCAGGCCCGGCGGCACATCCACGGTTTCCGGCGTGACAACATCGCGGTGGAGGTGGTGGAGATCCCGCCCTCCCGACGGGCGGCCGCTGTCGAGAGGGTCCTCTCCGACGCGGAGCGACGACCGGCCATCGTCTACGTCCCGAGCCGCAAGGAGGCCGAGCAGCTCGCCGAGCGGCTCGCCGCCGCGGGGCTGCGCGCCGGTGCCTACCACGCCGGGCTGGGCGCTGCCCGTCGAGACCAGGTGCAGGCGGCGTTCCTGGGCGGCGACCTCGAGGTGATCGTGGCCACCATCGCCTTCGGCATGGGTGTCGACAAGCCGGACGTTCGCTCGGTCGTCCACACTGCGATGCCAGGGACCATCGAGGGCTACTACCAGGAGATCGGCCGCGCCGGCCGGGACGGTCAACCGTCGCGCGCGATCCTGCTTTGCTCCTACGCGGACCGCCGGACCCACGAGTACTTCCTCGAGCGGGACTATCCGGAGCCCGAGCGCCTCGCGGGGATCCACGACCGGCTCGGCTCCACGCCGCAGCCCAAGGCCAGGCTGCGAGAGGCGCTCGGCTTCGATCCGGACGACGAGACCTTCGACACCGCCCTGGCCAAGCTGTGGCTCCATGGAGGCGCGCTGGTCACGCCCGAGGAGACCGTGCGACGCGGCCCGGAGCGCTGGCGCCGCACCTACACCGAGCAGCGCGAGCACCGGCGAGAGCAGCTCGCGCTGATGGGGCGCTACGTCGAGCTCCCGGCCTGCCGGATGCTCCGCCTGGTTCAGCACTTTGGCGACCAGGAGGACTCCGGCGCGCCCTGCGGGCAGTGCGACGTCTGCGCCCCCGACGCGTCGCTGGTCCAGCGCCGCCGCGAGGCCGAGGCCGGGGAGGTGGAGCGCCTCGAGCGCATCCTCTTCGCGGTGGCGGCACAGGAGCGTCAGGCCACCGGTCGCCTCTACCGCGAGGAGCTGTCCGGCAACATGGACCGGCGGGAGTTCGAGCGGTTGCTCGGGGAGCTCGCCCGGGCCGGCATGGTGCGGCTGCAGGAGGACGCCTTCGAGAAGGAGGGGCGCACGATCAGCTTCCGACGGGTCTCGCTCTCGGCCCGCGGCGCCCGGGTCGTGGGCGGTCAGTCATCGCTGGCGGGGATCGTCCTCGAGGAGCGCGAGGAGGCGCCGACGCGGCGCAAGAGGAGGACCGCGCGGCAGGTGGTCATCCCTCCCCCGTCGCCCGCGGTGGCCGAGGCGCTGAGGCAGTGGCGCCTGGCCACGGCCCGGAGGCGCAACCTCCCCGCGTTCTGCGTGATGTCCGATCGCACGCTGCAGGCCATCGCCGGGCTCCGGCCTCGCACCGAGGAGGATCTGCTCCAGGTCCCCGGCGTTGGCGCGAAGTTCCTCGCGAGCTATGGCGAGGCGGTGCTCGAGATCGTCGAGGAGCTTGGCTGATCGGTACCGGCCTATGCGGGCCGGTCCACCGTCCGGGCCGAGAGCAGCGCGAGGGGCCCGGTCGGTGCGCGGCGTCGCCGCCGCCACCAGCGGGAGAGACCCCGGACGCAGGCTCGCAGGGACTGGGCGATCCAGCCGCGGCGGGCGGGAGGCCTCGCGGTCGGGGCGATCCGGGCGCGGCCGATGGCCCTGTCGTCGAGAAACCCGACGAGGGCGTCGCGGAATCGCTCCGGCTGCTCCAGGTGGGGGAAGTGCCCGCAGGGGAAGGTTGTCAGGCGGGCCCCGTGGATCTGCGCGACGGCGCGGTGAGCCTGGCTCACGGGCAGGATCACGTCACGCTCGCCCCAGAAGAGCGCCACCGGGGGCAGTCGCCGCACGTCGCGAGCACGATCGAGGAAGGTCTTGGTCTGCCCGCTCAGGTCGATGACCCCCCGCACGGATCGCGTCAGGGCGCGGGCGGTCCCCGGCGCGCTGTTCATCCAGGCCTGCCGGCGCCGCTCGTCATTCGAGAACGCTTCGCTGCACAGGCCGCGCAGGGCGATGGCGGTCCCCGGGCCGAGGAAGGGTCCGATCGCCTGCTCGGCGCCCGGCAGCGCGAGAAGACGCAGCCACGGCGTGACCTCCCGGCCCAGCCCGCCGGAGGCGACGAGCCCCAGGCGGCGGACACGGTCGGCATGGGTCAGGAGCAGATACTGGGCCACTCCTCCCCCGAAGGAGTGGCCGACGAGATCGATGTCCTCCAGCCCGAGCGAGTCGAGCCAGCGCCCCACTGTCGCGGCGTGCCAGTCGAGTGTGTATGGCGCGTCGGGTCTCCCGGAGAGACCGTGCCCTGCGAGATCGAGCAGCAGCACCCGGCGTGTGGTAGCGAGCGCCCCGGCGACTCGCAACCAGGTGCGGTGGGAGTTGGCGAGCCCGTGCAACAGGACCAGCGGTGGACCAGCGCCGAGCTCGACCCAGTGAAGTCGGGTGCCGCTGGCTACATGAGATGCGTGAGCGGTGAGGGTGCACATGGATCACAATGTATCACGCCATGCCGGCATATATAAGCTCGAAATCAATAAAAAACATGCGCACGGATCTGAGTTGTATTACAAAGTGTTACGAGCTGTCGCGGCGCGAATCACTACCTGGGAAACCGAGGTGTGGCCCGAGAGAGAGCCCACCCCCACCGGAGCCGCGTTTGACGGTGGCGTGACTGACGTGGCACCCTCGGTGCGCGTGGAGCGCCCATGGGACCTCGCGGTGCATGGCTGATTGGGGGAGCGCTGGCCGCCATGACCATGGCGGCCTGTCCGCACCCGCGATCGGGCCCCGGCAAGCTCCCCACAAGGAGGAATGCGCCTGTGGTTCACGTCCTCGATAACGGAATGCGCGTGGTCCTGCAACCAACCCGCCAGGCGGCGCCGGTGGTCGCGATCCAGATGTGGGTCAACGTCGGCAGCGCGGACGACGGCGACGAGGGGTCCGGGCTTGCCCACGTTCTGGAGCACATGATCTTCAAGGGGACGGCGCACCGGTCCGAGGGGAAGATCGCGCAGGAGATCGAGGGGGCAGGGGGGCAGATCAACGCCTGGACCTCGTTCGACCAGACGGTCTTCCACGTCGTCATCGCCAGCCGCTACTTCGATCGGGGGCTGGAGATCCTGGCCGACGCGATCCGCAACAGCCGCATCGGCGAGGACGAGCTGAGGCGCGAGCTCCAGGTCATCCTGGAGGAGATCAAGCAGGGCGAGGACACCACGAGCCGCGTGGTCTCCCGCAACCTCTTCGCCACGGCCTACCGCGCCCACCCCTACCGACGGCCGGTGATCGGCCGTGAGGGCACGGTGGCGAAGCTGACCACGGACCAGGTCAAGGTGTTCTACGACCGCTGGTACGTCCCCTCCAACAGGACGCTGGTGATCGTCGGGGACATGGACCAAAAGCGCGTGATGCAGCTGGTCCGCCGCCGGTTTCATGGTGGGCGCCGGCTGGCTCCGCCACGCCGGGATCGCCCGGTCGAGCCTGCTCAGCGCAAGGCGCGGATCACCGTCCGCCAGCGGGAGACGCCCGAGGCCTATGTCGCCCTCGCGTTCCACATCCCGGGGTTGACCCACCCGGACACGGCGGCCCTCGATCTGGCGGCCGTGATCCTCGGTCAGGGGGAGGGCTCTCGCCTGACAAGACGGATCAAGCATCAACAGCAGCTCGTGACCACGTCCTACGCCTACGCGTACACCCCCGCCGATCCCGGGCTCCTGGTGATCGGGGCGACCGCACCGCCGGCCAGGCTTGTCCCGGTTGTCGAGGCGTTGACCCGCGAGGCGCTGGAGCTCGGCGCGACGGACGTGCAGAGCTCCGAGCTGGATCGGGCCAAGACCCTGGTGGAGAGCGACGTGGTCTACCAGAAGGAGACGGTCCAGGGGCAGGCGCGAAAGCTCGGTTTCTACCAGACCGTCGCCGGCTCGGTGGAGTTCGAGGAGGACTACAACCGACACGTGAGCCAGACCTCCCCGGCGCGCCTGCGCGAGGCCGCGGCACGCTACCTCAGGCCGGAGAACCTCTCGATCTCGGTCGTCACCCCCGCGGCCGGCGATCCGGAGCGGGCGCGACAGCTCCAGGGGGCGCTGGAGAAGGCGGTCCAAACAGCCCAGGCGCAGGTCTCCGCCCTGCAGCGCGCAGCGGCGGCGCCCACCCGGGGGGCGGGGGACTCCGACCAGGTGGTCAAGGTTACCCTGCCGAGCGGGGCGCGCCTCCTCGTCCTGCACGACGACTCCGTGCCGCTGGTCGCGATGCGCGCCGTCTGGCCCGGTGGCCTGCGCTACGAGACACCGGCGAACAACGGCGTCAACAGCCTGCTCGCCGGCCTGATCACCCGGGGGACCACGACCCGGTCGGCCGAGGAGATCAACGGCGCCATCGAGGGGATGGCCGGAAGCATCAGCGGGTTCTCGGGTCAAAACAGCTTTGGGCTCCACGCCGAGATGCTCGCGCGCCACTGGGAGCACGGGCTGGAGATCATGGCGGACTGCCTGCTCAACCCGACCTTCGCCTCCAAGGAGATGGAGCGCGAGCGGCGAACGCTGGTCGAGGACATCCTGGCGCAGGAGGACAACCTGGCCTCGGTGGTGATGCGCCTGTTCAACCGCACGCTGTTCACCCGGCACCCCTACCGCATGGACGCCATGGGCACGGTGAGCGCTGTCTCTTCCATCGGCCGCGAGCAGCTCGTGCGTTACTTCCGCCGACATTACCCGCCGTCCCAGCTGGTGCTCGCCGTCGTCGGGGATGTTGACCCGCGGCGGGTGGAGGCCAAGGTGCGGCAGCTGTTCGGAGTGGTGCGCCGCAAGCAGGCGAGCGTCCCGTCGATCCCCCTCGAGCCGGCGCGAACGGCGCCGCAGGAGGCCTACGAGCTCGTCAACAAGCAACAGGCCCACCTGGTCGTCGGCTACCCCGGCACCACGCTGCGCAGCAAGGACCGTCACGCCCTGGAGGTGTTGACCTCCGCGCTCTCCGGCCAGTCGGGCCGGCTGTTCCTCGACCTCCGCGACCGGCAGGGGCTGGCGTACCAGGTCGGCGCCTACTCCCAGGAGGGAATGGAGCCCGGGTTCATCGCGGTCTACGTCGCCACGAGCCCGGAGAAGGTGGACCAGGCGCTGGCCAGCATCGAGGTGCAGCTCCAGCGCGTGAAGGACACCCCGCTGTCCAGGGCCGAGCTCGGGCGCATCAAGCGCTACCTCGTGGGGTCCTACGAGATTTCGCTGCAGCGGCGGGCGATGCTGGCCTCCTACCTCGCCTTCAACGAGGCCTACGGGCTGGGCTACCGGGCCTACGCGCGCTATTCCCCCGCGATCCTGGCCGTCACCGCCGAGGACGTCCAGCGGGTGGCGCGAAAGTACTTCGTTGCGAGCAGGCGCGTCGTGGCGGTGGTCAAGCCGAACGAGCTCTCTCCGGCGGCGGCCAAGCGGGTCGATCAGACGGGGACACCGCGCGCCGGAGTGGTGCTGACCGACACAAACGCCAGGGGGTCCAAGAAGGCCGGCAAGAAGCGCAAGTCAGGGCGGAAGAAGCGCTAGCCAGACAGGCTAGTCGAACTGCAGGTCCCACACTGTCGGATCAGTCCGGTGGAGCTGGCGCTGGATGCGACCCAGGGCGCGGACCGTGGCGACCCAGATCCCACAGCTGACGATGGTCGCGAGGACCGGTCCCCACCACAACGTCGAGGTCGGCTTCACCCCGGCGGCGACGGCGAGTGTCCACGCAGCAGCCGCGACCACGGCGACGGAGATGGACGTCCAGTGTCGTCGCTCGAGGAGCACTCTGTTCCACTCGAGGCGGGAACGGTCGGCCGGGTCTGAGATCATCGTCTGCGGCTCCATGTAGGATAAAATCTTACCTTGGAGTACCCGCGAGGTGAAGTTTTCAGGCTTGCCGCCAGCGCCCAGCGCCTACTGGAGCAACATCACGTAGATGTCGTACAGGGCGTGGGTCCAGACGGCGATGGGCAGCCCCCGGAACTGGAACAACGCGCCAAAGAACAGGCCCGCCATGACTCGGTAGGTGAACACCCCGAGCCGAAACGGCTCGCCGAGCGGGCCGATGTGGTGGGCGATGGAGAAGAGCAACGAGCTGATGGCCAGGGCAAGCACCAGAGAGACCCAGCCCCGTAGCTTCAGCGCCCGGACCCCCAACCAGTGCAAACCTCCGAGGATCACCAACCGAAACACGAGCTCTTCCCAGACGCCCGCGCCGACAGAGAGCACCAGCTTGTCGAAGATCCCCAGGGCCGGCCCGCCGGCGGCCAGGCGGGGGTCCATGCCCAGAAGGTCGGTCATGACAAAGAGGATCAAGGTGCCCATGGTCAGGGCGTAGACTCCACTCTCCAGCAACACGGGGATGAAGCGTCGCATCTCGAGCTTCTGCGTCCGGCGGAGGTAGAGCGCGAGGCCCACGGCCAGCAACAGAATACCTGCCTGTACGCCAAGGAACCCTTTGAGGCCGACATAGCGCAGGAGCGCCCCGGTGATGAAATCCGCTCCATTCATCACATCCGCGAACAGGACTCCAACCTCGTAGAACAGGAGCAGGGGCAGGACCAGCAGGAGCGAGGTGAGGTGGTTGTCGCGGCCTCGACGAGGCTTGGCTGAGCCCGACATGGCGCTATCGTTTCGGTGTGAGCTTTCGTGTGGGCTGCGACATGGACCGGTGGGACATCCTCAGATCTTGAGCAGCAACTCGGCGGCCGCTTCGTTGAGCAGCTGAACGATGGCGTCGTTCACGGTGTCCCCGTGACGCAAGATTTCGTCGTATGTCCGGAAGATCTCGAGGTACTGGTCATAGCGCTCGATGAACTCGGCAGGATCGAGCTTCTTGACCAACCGACCGCCCCACTTGGCGTAGTGACCGACCTCGACGTCACCAAGCTCTTGCTCAACCCTGGCAAGATACTCGGCGTACTCCTTGGCATAGACAGGGCGGTCAGACATGGACAGTTTCTGTCTATTTGCCCCGTTTTGCTTTCTTGGGGGCCTTTTGTCCCTTTGCCTTTGAGGTTGGCTTTTTCGCCTTGGAGGTCTTGCTCTTGGTTGGCTTGGAGGTCCTGGCCTTGGGCTTGGAGGTTTTGGCCGGCTTGGCCTTGGAGGTCTTGGCCTTGGAGGTCTTGGCCTTGGAGGTCTTGGCCTTGGAGGTCTTGGCCTTGGAGGTCTTGGCCTTGATCTTGGCCGGCTTGGCCGGCTTGGCCGGCTTGGCCGGCTTGGCCTTGGCCGGCTTGGCCTTGGCCGGCTTGGCCTTGGCCGGCTTGGCCTTGGAGGTCTTGGCCTTGGCGGGCTTGGCCTTGGCCGGCTTGGCCTTGGCCGGCGTGGCCTTGGCGGGCTTGGCCGGCTTGGCCGCTTTGGCCTTGGCCTTGGAAGCCGCGACCTTGGCCGGCTTTCTTGCCTTGGTTTTTTGCCCCTTGAGCTGCTCTAGCTGCTGCTTGGGACGTTGCCGCCGACGCCCGCCCGTGGGAGCTGTGAAAATGAGATCCTGGCGGTTGTGGACAAGCAACCTTCGGCCATCCTCAAACAATGCTTCGAGCTTGGTGTCGCTGAGGACGTCACAGACATAGCCCAGACCAAAGGTCGGATGCTCCAGAACCTGCCCCTCGGCGTAGAGGTCCCTGGGGCTGTAGGCAACCGCCGTCGACAGATCGAGCTCTTGCATCGCTGTTTCCCAGGTCAGCTTTTGGCTCGCCTGCCGACGCCGAACCGCGATGGGCTCTGGAATGTCGTCCTCGGTCTCGCCCCGTGGCGGGCGGTAGGAGTGGGTCGTGTTGCAGGTCGTGCAGGTGACGCTGCGGATCTCGTCCTCGTACTTGGTGACGACGGTGTGTGGAGTGTCGGTCTTGCAGCGGGTACAATAGGCATCCACCTCTGCGCCAACCTCGAACAGGTCTTCCTCAAAGATGTAGTCCATGTGTCAGTGCTGGCTGCCTTTGTATTTCGGGACCGCCGCCCGATTCATGTCATATAAAGAGGGAGTATCTTCGCTCACTAGCACACCTTGGCACACCTGGCAAGAGTGTATCCAGTCATACCAGAGGATTAGGATTCCGTAATTCATAGACTTTTTCGGCAAAAGTGTACGTGTTGCGCTCTTGCTGAACCGCCCCTCGCCGTGCTAACAACAGATCCTCTAGGGGTATCAAATGGTTCTCCCTTCGCGAGGGGTGACGCTGCTCGCAGCGATCTTCATTGCGATCATTGTTGCGGCATCCGCCCTTGGCTACTACAGCTTCCAGGCCGCGAGCCGCCTGGAGAGCCGGAGCGAGGAGTCCCTGGAGGCCAGCAACCGGGTGGTTGGCCTCAAGCTTATCGACCGCATCGAGAAGGTGATCATCGACAGCGATCGGACCCTCTTCCGCATGGTCCGCCTCGATGATCCCCGGGAGTTCAAGGAGCTTTGGCGTCGGATCGTCCGCATCAGCCCGGTCGTGGAGACTGTCGTGGTGCTCGACGAGTCCCTGGAGGTTGTTCACCTGGTGTCCAAGCTCCGTCGATCCAAGCTTTCGAGATTTCGTAGTGTTTTTCTCAGTGACATCGTCCCGGACATGGAGCTCTCCAAGCTCCAGCTCAACGCACACAAGCACCTCCACAAGACCTACGATGGGCGCTCCTACCTGATCTCGTATATCCGTCGCCGTTCTTCCGGGCGTGACTACTACATCGCCCTGAACATGAACCTGCCCTACATCACGGGGGATATTTTTAGCGATGAGTTCAAGGAGCTCGAGGCATCGAAGTTCATCGCCGTGCTCGACGAGAACGAGAAGGTGATCTACGGCCAGTCGGTGCCGGCTGACGGGAGCTACGTGTTTGTCGAGCGATTCCCGACAACCCTGTACCAGTGGCGGCTGCAGATCGCCCCCCGGGAGGTGGGGAGCCTCAGACGGGAGGCGCGGGCGCGGCGGACCTACAACCTGGTGCTCGTCGGGGGATCCATCGGGGTGATCCTTGCCGGGATGCTCGTGCTGCTCTTCGCCATCCGCAAGGAGTCTCTGGCCAACCGGTTGAAGAGTGAGTTCATCTCCAACGTGACCCACGAGCTCAAGACTCCGCTGTCCCTGATCCACATGTTCGGCGAGCTCCTCGCGCTGGGGCGGACCTCGAACGAGAAGACGGCGCGCGAGTACGCCGAGATCATCACCCGGGAGAGCGACCGCCTCGCCCGTCTCATTGACAACGTTCTGGATTTCGCACGCATCGAGCGCGGCAAGCCGGCCTACGAGTTCCATCAGGGCAACCTGACCACCGTGGTCGAGCGCGGCGTCGACATCTATCGCTACCGGGCGGACCAGGGACGCATCACCCTCCAGACCCACATCGAGCCTGGCCTGCCAGACACGCTCCTCGACGAGAACGCGATGACGCTCCTTCTGCTCAATCTGCTGGACAACGCGATGAAGTACGGGTGTGGCGAAGGGGACAGGATCGACGTGAAGCTGCGGGGCGAGGGCCGGGACCTGGTGTTGACCGTGGCCGACGCGGGCCCCGGCATACCCAGGGAGGAGCAGTCACGGATCTTCGACCGCTTCTACCGGGCCGAGGCCGTGCGGTCCAAGCCGGCCCGGGGCAGCGGGATCGGGCTCAGCCTGGTCAAGCACATCGCCACGGCTCACGGTGGGCGGGTCACCGTCAAAAGCGAGCTAGGCAAGGGCGCCACTTTTGAGGTAAGTATTCCTATCCGGACCGAGGAATAGGCACCCTCTTGACCACCTCGTTGCCCAAGACCGTCCTTGTCATCGAGGACGAGCCTGACATGGTCAGGGGCCTGCGCGACGCCATGGAGTTCGAGGGCCTGAAGGTGATGGCGGCGGCGACGGGGGAGGAGGGGATCGCCCTCGCGCGGGAGAAGAGCCCCGAGCTCATCATCCTCGACCTGATGCTGCCCGACAGCAATGGCTACCACGTCTGCGAGCAGATCCGCGCCTTCAACAAGCAGGTCCCGATCATCATGCTCACGGCGCGGAGCCAGGAGTCGGACAAGATCCGCGGGCTGGAGGTCGGCGCCGACGACTACGTCACGAAGCCCTTCAGCGTGGGCGAGTTCCTCGCCCGGGTGAAGGCGATCTTCAGACGGATGGAGCGGGGCGTGGGGGGTGAGCCGGAGCTGATCTCCATCGGCGCGGCGCAGGTAGACCTCAAGAAGCACACGTTGATCCGGGCGCGCAAGACCCACCCGCTGACCTTCTACGAGGTCGAGCTGCTCAAGCTGCTCTTCGAGCGCAAGGAGGAGCCGGTCTCGCGGGATGAGATCCTGGAGAAGATCTGGGGCATCGACGCGACCCCGACCAACCGCACGGTGGACAACTTCATCGTCAAGCTGCGGCGGAAGATCGAGGCGGACCACAAGAATCCGCGTCACATTCTCACGGTTTACGGTTTAGGCTACAAGCTGGTGCCCTGATCCCGGCTCCCGGGGAGCCCCCCGCGGGGGACCGGCGTGCCTTGCTTTGCCGCCCCTGACCTGATATCCCCCGGCCATGAAGATCTCACCCAAGATGCGCAAGAGGCTCCTGGTCCTGGCGATCATCCTCGTGGTCGTCGCTGCGGTGCTCGCCGGCATGGGGACCTTCTACACGGACTACCTCTGGTTCGACCACATGGGGTTCAGCTCGGTGTTCGTCACCGTGTTCGTCTCCCAGGTGGGCATCGGCGCCGGTTTCGGGCTCATCGCCTTCATCGCCCTGATCCTGCACATCCTCGCCATACGCAGACTGAGCAAGCCCCGGGGCGACTGGACGATCCCGACGGCGGGCGGTGACCCCATCGATCTCAAGGAGCTGGTGCGCAAGGTCTCGACGCCCGTGGTGGTCGCCGCGGCGGTGGTCGTGGCCGCGATCCTCGGCTACTGGGCCTCGCGGCACTGGGAGGAGACCCTGCGCTTCTTCAACCGCACCGACTTCGGCACAACCGAGCCGATCCTGGGCAAGGACGTCGGCTTCTACCTCTTCGTGCTGCCGACGATGCAGTTCGTCCAGCAGTGGCTGGTCTACCTCACCGGCCTGTGCCTGGTGCTCAGCGCCGTGGTCTACTTTCTGCGCGGCTCGGTCCAGATCAAGGGCCGCTACCTCGAGATGCCCGCCGGGGTGCAGGGCCACCTGCTCTTCGCCCTGGCCAGCGTGCTGCTGGTCATCGCCTGGGGCTGGCGCATCGAGATGTTCGAGACCCTGTTCTCCAAGCGCGGCGTTGCCTACGGCGCGACCTACACCGATGTCTACGTCAACCTGGTGGTCTACCGGGTGATGATCGCCGCCTGCGTCCTCTGCGCCTTGTTCATGCTGTACCTGATCTGGAGCAAGCCGACGGGCAAGAAGGCGACCAAGCAGCCGGCCTACGCCCTGGGCGCGGTGATCGCCCTCTACCTGCTGGGCACCTTCGTCTTCCCCACGATGGTGCAGCAGTTCGTGGTCAACCCCAACGAGCTGGACAAGGAGAAGCCGTACCTGGCCAACGCCATCGAGGGCACCCGCGCGGCCTACAACCTGGACAAGATCGAGGTCAAGCAGTTCCCGGCCAACGACGACCTGACGATCCAGGACCTCGAGGCCAACTCGGGCACGGTGGAGAACATCAAGATCTGGGACCACCGCCCGCTCAAGCTGACCTACAAGCAGGTTCAGGTGCTGCGCCCCTACTACGACTTTCCATCCATCAGCGTGGACCGCTACAACGCAGGCGGACGCTACTGGCAGGTGATGCTCTCGGCCCGCGAGCTGGTGACCAGCCAGCTCCCGGACCAGTCACAGACCTGGGTCAACAAGCACCTGCAGTACACTCACGGCTACGGCGTCTGCCTCAGCCCGGTGAAGCTGGTGGTGGGCGAGGGCCTCCCCGACCTGTGGGTCAAGGACATTCCTCCCGAGTCGCGCTACCCGAACATGAAGGTCACCCGTCCCGAGGTCTACTACGGCCAGGTGACCGACAACTACATCCTGGTCAAGACCAGCACCAAGGAGTTCGACTACCCCAAGGGGGAGGAGAACGTCTACACCAACTACAAGGGCGAGGGCGGCGTGGGCATCGGCAGCTTCTTCCGCCGCCTGCTCTTCACGATCCGGATGGCGGACCTGAACCTGCTATTCACGCGCTACTTCACCGAGGAGAGCCGCATCATGTACAACCGGTCCGTCCAGGAACGGGTGCTCGCCGTGGCGCCGTTCTTGATGCTGGACCAGGAGCCCTACATGACGGTGGTGGACGGACGGATGCTCTGGATCCAGGACGCCTACACCATCAGCTACCGCTACCCATACTCGCAGCCCACGCCGCTGGGCCGCGGCAAGCGGATCAACTACATCCGCAACTCGGTGAAGGTCGTCGTCGACGCCTACCACGGCAAGATGACCTTCTACATCTGGGACGAGCAGGACCCGATGATCCGGACCTACGCCAAGATGTTCCCCAAGCTGTTCCGGCCCGCCTCGGACATGCCCAGGAACCTGCGCGCCCACATTCGCTACCCCAAGGACCTCTTCACGATCCAGGCCGTGATGTACGAGTCGTTCCACATGACCGATCCCCAGGTCTGGTACAACCAGGAAGACAAGTGGCGCGTCTCGCGCGAGCTGGGCGAGAAGACCATCGGGCGCCAGCAGGAGCAGACCGGCGTGATGGGCGGGGTGAGCGCCAAGCAGGTCACCGCCACCGAGCGCATGGCGCCCTACTACATGATCATGCGCCTGCCCAAGGAGCCGGACGAGGAGTTCCTGCTCATGCTCCCCTTCACGCCCAACAACAAGGACAACATGGTGGCCTGGATGACGGCGCGCTGCGACGGGGACAACTACGGCAAGCTGCTGGTCTACACCTTCCCCAAGCAGAAGCTGATCTTCGGCCCGATGCAGATCGAGGCGCGCATTGACCAGGACGACTACATCTCGCAGTGGATCACCCTGCGCAACCAGCAGGGCAGCACGGTGATCCGCGGCGATCTGCTGGTGATCCCGATCAAGGACTCGATCCTCTACGTCGAGCCGATCTACCTCGAGGCGGTCCAGACCCAGCTCCCGGAGCTGAAGCAGGTGATCGTCTCTTTCGGCAAGAAGCTGACCATGAAGCCCGACCTGCGCGACGCGCTCTACGACGTGTTCGGGCTCCAGCCCGCGAAGGTGGCCAAGTGGCCGGACGCGAGCGGACCGGGGAGCCAGCCCGCGGCCCAGATCCCGGTACAGGCGGGCGCCGCGGGGGCGCAGGAGCTCGTGGAGCAGGCGCGGTCCCACTTCGCGGCGGCACAGAAGAAGGTGCAGAGCGGAGACTGGGCGGGCTACGGCGCCGAGCAGGAGAAGCTCAGGAAGGTGCTCGACCGCCTGGCGACCCGGCTCGAGGTCCAGCTCCGGCCGAAGCCTGCGCCCGCGCCGAAGACGGCGCCGGCGCCCGAGCAGCCCCGGCCGGCCCAGTAGCCCTCACAGCTCGAGGAACGGCCGCTTCGGGTCCACCCGGCCCGCGCGCTGGAGCGCGGCGAGGGCGCGCTCGAGGTCCTGGCCGCGGCGGATGCGGATCACGATCCACAGGCGCTGGTCCCGGTCGAGGCCGGAGAAGACCCAGCTGCCCCTCCGCTTGCGCAGATCGGGCAGCCACGCCCCGATCGCCGGGACGCGCCTGGCGAAGCGCTCGAGCTGGGCCTGCTGGGCCGGCGAGAAGATCAGGATCGCGCTGGCCCGGCTGTTGACCTCGCCGAGCGTCTTCGCCGTGTCGGCGTGGCCCAGGGGGCTGGAGCGGGTCATCGAGGGCACGCGGAAGCGGCGGCGCAGGGCGCGTCCGGCCTCGCCGATACCGACCACCTGCTCGTCGGTGGCGAGGAAGACCTCCTTGAGCAGGTTGTCGAAGACCCGGGGCGCGTCGGGGAAGCGGGCGCGGTAGC
>Ga0316576_10000150_pt1 | contig 27697 bp, 19 predicted proteins | sample S0NA_FD_203075 | JGI IMG/M metagenome (GOLD analysis project Ga0316576, IMG submission 203075) | Rhizosphere microbial communities from salt marsh grasses in Alabama, United States - S0-2_050615r3r5 | ecosystem: Host-associated > Plants > Roots > Rhizosphere | place: USA: Alabama | collected...
CACATGAGCGTTCTTCGCATCCCGGTCGGGCAGGCTTAGCCGTTTGGGATACCGGACGAAACGCTGCGTTACGACCTCGGTCCGCCGAGCGAGCTCGGCGCCAGCCGTTCCCCTCACCCAGCGGAAGCGTAGGTAGCCCGTCATCGGGACGTTCGACAAATACGCCTTCGAGGGATCGACTCTGTGCCGACCCGCCTTCGGGACACCCGGCGGGCCAATTCGCCTATCGCCAATTCCCGCACCAGGTTGCGCTCGCAGCGCGCTCTCGGTACTTGAGCATAACCTCCCCAGGCTGCTCCTCATCGACTCCGGACAGCACCGCGGTCTCTTGCAGACAGAGGCACATCACCTTTCAGGCGCTGTCGATGCCCTCAGCCCCGAGCGGCCGCTGCTGTGTCACACCGACGGGAAACTCGCACCTGGTTTCCACCCGTCGCGCAACCGCGCCGTTCAAGTTGAGGAAGTCGTCTGTGCCCTCAACGCGAGTCATATGCTCATTCAGTTCACAGAATCAGGTCCGATTCAAAGGGCTATTGTCGGGGCGTAGTGCCTATCGGCCTATGCCATTCGGTATAGCAACCGGCCTGCCTTCGACGTCATCGGACCTAGCCCAAGTTCGCATCAGTTGGCACATTAACCGCCGTCGCCAGTCGGCTAACCTTGAGCTAGCACGCAAGAGGAGAGCTGATGCCAAAGCGACGAGTGATAGTCGGGCCGTTTGACCGGCGGTTCTTTGGAGAGGGGCTAGCGAGCCTCGCTCGTGAAGAGCCGGACTTCGAAGTTAGCCACGTTGAAGACGAACGTGAGGCAGCCGCGCTATTGGATAGCAGTTCACCAGTCATCGTCATTCTGCAAGTCCGCAACGGCGCCGACCACAGATTATTCCTGCCCCGGTCCAGCGCCGCAGCAGTGATCTTGATCACGGCCGACGGCCGGGATATGCAGGTCGCGTTGAGACAGGTGGACCGTAACCGCTTGCGCGCGGCGATCAGGTTCGTGTCGGAGGCCCCCTCTCTGCAGGTTATCTCTAACGACACGGATGTGCCGTCATCCGAGCCTTTTGTGCTGCCCGAGTTCCGATGCGCGGATACATCTTGTCTATCGCGAGTGATTGCGTGGCTTGACGCGGCCTTCGCCTGTGCGCTCAATGAGCTGGGGGAGGACCGCAGCGACCAAGCTGGTGCTGGCTGGCTTGGGGACCTTGGACATCTAGTGCGCGGCTTTTCCAGCTTCGGCCGCGTAAGCCGAGAAGAGGAGGTAGCGCGCTTCGACGCGCTGACAGTGGCTCCCGGATGGCCTACGCGGTTGGCTCGTGATTTTGATTTGGATCCGCTCGAGATGAAGCTCCTGTGTCTGACCGCGGCGCCGGACCTGGATCAGCGATATGCGCAAGCCATCGGGATACTGCAGAACGACTATGCAACGCCTCGGCCCAATGCGACGACTCTGGCACGGCTGATCGGCCCGGCGTATGTCGGCGCAGATGTCGCGGCTCTGATGGGTGGACCACGGGTTTTTGCGCAACTTCAGATGATTCGAGCCGAGGAAAAGGATCTACCTCAGCCTGGCTATCGCGTGGCGCCCGAGCTTTTGGCGCTGATGATCGGCGTGCGCAAACGCAGTGGCCCTAACTGGCGGCTGCAGCTCGAAGCGCTGCCCGCCGAGGACTCGCTGGCGGCGCAAGTGTCGGAGATCCTTGAGGCCCCGAGCCCGCCTTTGGTCGTGGCAATCGGCGAAGGCTCGGCAGCGAGCGACGAGGTTGCGGCTGCAGTGATCGCCTCCGGCATGCGCGCAATGCGTCTGGATTGTGCCGCATGGACGGCGGGAGGCGACTGGCGCAGCGCGGTAGCGGATCGGGCTCTGGCGGCCCGGTTGGAGGGTGCGGTCTTAATGATTGAGAACCTCGAAAGGATCGATCCCGAGCGCCGAGCAGAGGTATTGGACGCGGATATCGCGGCGCTGGTGCGTGGGGCGATTCTGGTGGGAAGCCACATACCAGCCATCATGAGCGATATGGTGGCGGTGCAGGTGAAAAAGCCTAACACCAACCTGGTGGCGCGACGCTGGCGGGCAGCGGCGGAGAAGCAGGGGCTGGCGCTGGCGGAGGAAGGCGCTCGGCGTCTGGCTGGCGCCTTGCGGCTACCGATCCGCGATATCGAGCTGGTGGTGCGTTTGGCCGCTGGCTGGCGGCGCATGGACGCGGACTCCTCAAACGAGGCGCTGCTCCTGGAAGCCGCCCGAGACGTTTCGACCCGCCATGCCCCCGAGATGGCAAGGCGAGCACCCACGGTCTTCGGGTGGGATGACATCGTTCTGCCTGAGCCTGTCAAGCGGCAGGTCGCCGCCATTCCCGAGCATGTATGGCATTCGAGCCGCGTGCTGGTTGATTGGGATTTCGTCTCGCGTCTCCCGTACGGTCGCGGCGTCGGGGCGCTCTTCAGTGGGCCGAGTGGAACCGGAAAGACCATGTGTGCCCAGGTGATCGCGCGCAACCTGGGCGTCGAATTGATGCAGGTCGAGATCTCCCGCTGTGTTTCCAAATACATCGGGGAAACGGAAAAGAACATCGATCGCTGCTTTGCCGCGGCCGAAGCGGCTTCGGCGGTGCTGCTGTTCGACGAAGCTGATGCGCTGTTCGGCAAGCGCACCGAGATCAAGGACGCCCACGACCGGTACGCCAATGTGGAGGTCGCGTACCTGTTGCAGCGGATCGAGGCCTATGAGGGTCTAGTGATCCTGACCAGTAACTTCAAGGCAAATATCGACGCAGCATTTCTCCGCCGCCTGCGCTTCGTCGTCGATTTCCCCATGCCCGATGCGGCCGACCGCCAGCGTATTTGGCGTCTCGCGATCCCCGCTGCAGCCGCCTGCGCGGCCGACGTGGACACCGCGTTCCTGGCCCGCCGCCTGCCGCTGTCGGGGGGATCCATTCAATCGATCGCAGTGAATGCGGCATTTGGCGCTGCCGCCGAGGGGTGCGGCGAGATCCACATGCGCCACATAATGGCCGCGACCCGGGCGGAGCTGCTGAAAAACGGAATGTTCAGCGCGGAGCAGGCGTTGGCCAAGCAGGATCCCCGGCGATCGGAAGGGGCTCGGGTGTGAGCAGTAACGCACTGAGCATGACCACGCTCGCCTTGCAGAAGCTTCTGCACACGGCGCTTGGGGGCGCCGGCCAGCCAGACGATCTCGTGTTCCTGGGACCGCCAATCCCGACGCAAGTCGGCGCCCGAGCTGCATCCGTGTTCCCCTTCCATCTGGAGCCAAACCGGGAGCTACGCAACACCCAAAGGTTCTCCCATCTGCCCGAGGGAGGCGGGCCCGCAGACCCGCCGCAGCAAGATGCCTTGCCGATCAATCTGCGCTACCTCATCAGCGTGTTCCGCCCCGCCGGTGCGGCAGAACCGAGCGAGCTGCTGCGGCTGGGGCAGATCATCGCGGGTCTGCAGGCAAACCCGACCCTGGGGGGGGCCTTGCTGCCGGGGCAGGAGGTGCGCCTGACGCCGGAGCCCTATTCGATGGAAGAGCTGAGCCGAATCTGGGGACTCTTTCCCAGCGCGGCGTACACGCCCTCGATCGTCTATCTGGCCTCACCGATCTTCATCGACGCACGCGAGATCGCCCGCGGGAGGCCTGTGGAAGAGCGGCGGCTCGACACTGGGCCCTCAACCGATGCACCGGATGTCTTCGGGGATCCCGGCGACGGTCTGTTGCAGGTAGCGACCCCATGACGCATTCCTTCGACATTGGCTTCGATCCCAGATCGGAGCGCGAGGAGCGGGCGTGGCGTCTGGATCTGGTGATCACGCCAATCGACGACTTCACCGGACGAGTCATCGTCAGGGGCGTGACCGCCACGATTCCCCGACAGCGAATGCGCGCGAGGCGCTCACTGAGCGGGCACCTGTTTGTCGAGCGCTGGGTCCCCGCGGAACAGCAGTTCAGTAATGACAAGCACTCGGTTCATATTGACCCCAAGGCAGCTGGGTACTTCGCGCCCAGCCCCAACCCCATCGAGATCGAGACGCCACAAGAGAACCGGAATACGCGGATCCTGCGTCTGATCCGGCGACCCGACACCATAGAGGACGGCGTCTCGATGATCGTGCGCGGCTCGGTCGTCCGCCAAGGCAACGGCGACCCCGTAGATGGCCAGGTCATCGAGGGGCGCATCGCCGGGATCGCCGACCCGTTTCGAACGCGGACCAACGAACGCGGCAATTTCGCACTCCGGCTGCGTCCGCCCTCGCCCATTCTGGGCGCCGACCCGGTGCCGGTTCCGATCACGGCGGATGTGACCCTGTCGTTCGTGGACGCAAGGAACCCTGGCGGGGTTCTGATCCCCGACATATTGCTCACCGACGTCGAAGACATGCGCACACGAGTGCTGCCCGAGCAGGTGGAAATCCCATGAGCCATCCCTCTTTCAATCAATTCAATCGAAACGTCAGGAGGATGCGATGAGTGAGGTTGTCAACGACGCAGTGCCTATCGTTGAGGACAGAGCCTCGGAGACTACGCCTTCCGAGTCCTCGACCGAGAAAAGCCTGCAGGAGCAACTTCAGGAACTGAAGGACTCACAGTCGACGGCTGCCGCTGCGCGGGCGGAGGCCGCGCAAGTAGGAGAAGACATCGCGGACCTAGAAAAGCTGATCGTCGAGGCTGAAGCCGCAGCCGCGAGCTACGAGAAATTGCACGAAACGCTTCAGGACAAAGAGGCGCAGCTGAAGGCCGAGAGCCAGGCGCTTATCAATGCGCTAACCGCGGTGCTGGGTACTAATGGGATCGCTGCCATCAGGGGGATCGTGACCGAGCAGATCAAGGTTGTAACCGATGCCGAGACCGCGAGGAACGATGCCCAGGCGGCCGTTGATACCGCGCGAGATGACGCAGCAGAAAAGGCCAAGGCGCTGGAGAATGCCAAGGCCGAGCTCGATACCTGGCGCAAGCCCGGCGCAAGCATCGACAAGCGGCTAAAGCTAGCCGAGGGCCTGATTAGCGACATCAAGAAGCTGCGAAACGGGCCGAACCGCGGCGAGGCGTATTGGAAGCTCGCGCTTGGGGGTCATGGCCAAGTGCCAGGGCAGGAGTTCCTGAACAAGGTGCTCGAGGACAAGCCAGAGGTTATCGCGCCGGACGCGCTCCAGGATCGAATCCTAGAGGCTTGGAACGAATTCCGCGCGGCGCGGACCGCGGCCGCGACTTCGGACGCCACGCTGGGTGTTGCCCAACAGGCGCTGAAGAGTGCGGAGGCGGATTTTGCCGCCAAGTCTAAGAACCTGATCAAAGCAACCAAAGGCGCTCTGGCCGAGCGTGAGGCCGCCCCTGACGCGGCATAAGGGAGGATTCACATGCCTGAATATCTCGCACCCGGGGTCTTCATCGAGGAAATCGAACGTGGCCCAAAGCCCGTCGAGGGCGTGGCCACCAGCACCGCCGCATTCCTCGGCGAATGCGAGCGCGGCCCCACGAAACCCCGGCTGGTCACCGGCTACAGTGACTTCCTGCGCTTATTCGGCGACGTCTTCGCGCCGAATAAGTACCTTCCATTCGGCATCAAGTCGTTTTTCGACAACGGTGGGCGGCGCTGCTATATCGCTCGTATCGTCGGCACGGGCGCGACCACCGCCTTCCTCGAGGCCGAGGGGTTTCGCATCGAGGCCAACGGCCTCGGCGCAGCGGGAAACCGCATCTGGGTACGCGTCCTGAGAAGCACGACCGAGGCAATCCCCGAAGGCGGAGTCGATCCGGCCCCAATCGGTTTTCGGCTGCAGGCGGCCTATTGGGCGCGCGAGGTTCCGGGCGGTCCTTTCGATCCGTTTGCGAACGAAGACCGGCTACCCCGTCCGGTTCTACTCGAAGACTACGACGACCTCTCGTTCGACGAAGACAAACCGACCTATTGGGAGAAAATGATCACCGAGACCACCTCGGCGCTGATCACGCTTGTCGACGTCGACCCGGATGCGACGCGGCCAGAAGGCCCCCTGCAGCCCGAGCCCGAGCCGATCATCAATCAGTCTTTGGCCGATGGCGCGGATGGTGCCGAACCTACGGTTGCGCAGTTCGAAGGTGAAACCGACGAGAACGATGACCCGATCCTCGATCCCACTGACTTGCGTGGGCTCGCCGCGCTCAACCTAGACGAGTATCGCGACGTGGCGATCGTCCATGCGCCCGGCATCGGCAACGACGACGGGCCGCGGGACATCCAGAACGCGATCGTGACCCATTGTGAGCGCAACCGGTTCCGGTTCGCGGTGCTAGACGCCGCGCGAGGGCTCAACGCCACCTCGGATCCGTTGCTTTCGCCGCGTAACTTCCGCGACACCCAGTACGCGGCCTTCTACTACCCTTGGATCTACGTTCCACATCCCCGCACCGGGGTGAAGACACTCGTCCCCCCCGGTGCCGCGGCCTGCGGCATCTATGCCCTGACAGACAACACGCGCGGCGTGTGGAAGGCGCCGGCCAACGTGCCCGTCGCCGGGGCGATCGACCTCGAATACGACATCAACACCGGGCGTCAAGAGGTGCTGAACCCGCGCGGCGTCAACTGCATCCGCCGCTTCCCCGGACGGGGCATCCGGATGTGGGGGGCGCGAACGCTGTCGAGTGACGCACTGTGGAAGTACGTTTCGGTCCGGCGGCTGTTCATCTTCCTCGAGGCGTCGATCTACAACTCTACGCAATGGGTCGTCTTCGAGCCCAACGACCAGCGACTCTGGGCACGAGTCCAGCAGACCATCACGCTGTTCCTGAGGACCCAGTGGCGCGAAGGTGCCCTGTTCGGGGCGAAGGAAGAGGAGGCCTTCTCGGTCGCGGTCGGGCGCGCCACCATGACGGAGGACGACATCCTCAACGGCCGCCTGATCGTGGAGGTCGGGATCGCTCCGGTACGCCCCGCGGAATTCGTCATTTTCCGCGTCTTCCAGAAAACCCGCGAAGCCAAGGGCTGATGCGAGAGCAGGAGATTCGACATGGCAGAGAGACAGGATCCGCTGCGCAATTTCCGCTACCGGCTGGAGATCGACGGCATCGACCAGGCGGGATTTGCCGAGGTGGCCATCGGCGATGCGTCCACCGAGCCGATCGAGTATCGCGAGGGCGACGAGATCACCACGGTCCGCAAGCTCAACGGGCTCAACAAGTACGCCAACATCACCCTGAAATGGGGCATCACCGACAGCATGGATCTGGCCGACTGGCATCAACTGGTAGTCGATGACGCGACCCCGCTGAAAGATGCGCGGCGCAACGTGGTGATCCGCATCCAGAACGAGGCTGGAGAAGACAAGGCGGCGTTCGAGATCACCAAGGCTTGGCCCTGCAAGTACGACCCGAGCGACCTGAACGGTAAGGGCAACGAGGTGGCGATCGACACCCTGGAGCTCTGCAATGAAGGCATCCGGCGGATTCAATAGGGGAGCGGGCAGCGATGGTGTTCCAAACAGAAATCGAGTTCACGCTGCCGAAAGGCTACCTGGACAGCGACGGGGTCCTGCACAAGGAGGGAACCATGCGGCTCGCGACGGCTGCCGACGAGATTTTGCCGCTTAAGGACCCGCGAGTGAAGCAGAACCCGGCCTACCTCGCCGTGATCGTGCTGAGCCGCGTCATCACCAGGCTGGGGTCCGTGCCGGACGTCAACACGAAGATCGTAGAAGGCCTTTTCGCCTCGGACTTGAACCACCTCCAAGCGCTCTACGAGCAGTTCAACGGCGATGGCACGGCCGAGGGATCGCTGGAGGCTCCACCGGCGGCCATGCGGCGGGAGGGCTTTGGTCTCGTGGGGGAAGCCTGAGGCTCTATCCCCTCGGCGAGCTCTACGAGGAGATGGCCTTCATCGCGTACCACTTTCACTGGTCGAGCGCAGAGCTCCTGGGCCTCGACCACGCCGAGCGGCGGCGATGGTGCTCGGAGATATCCACCATCAACCGCCGACTCGACGCCACGCCAGCCGCTCGGACGCTCGAGACGCTCTGATTAGGAGGCGCTGCAATGTCAGACCCGTATCGCAGTTTCCGCTTCCGGATCGAGGCGCTAGGCCTCGACCGCGGGGGCGTGCAGTCGGTGAGCGGCTTGGAGCGCACGACCGAGGTCGAGCCCTACCGCGAAGGCGGCGTCAACGACCATGATCGCCAACTCGCGGTCAAGACCACGCAGGCCACGCTGGTCCTGAAGCGGGGCCTCATGGACACCTGGTTCTGGGATTGGCACGAGGACGTGGTGCGTGGCGACATCGAGCGGCGCACGATCTCCATCATACTGCTCGACGAGACGGGCGAGGAGGCGTGGCGCTGGGTGTGCGCGGACGCCTTCCCGACCAAGTGGAGCGGCACGGATCTAGATGCCTCCAGCAGCGGGGTGGCGGTGGAGACGCTCGAGCTGGTCCATCACGGATTGACGAGGCAATGACAGCGACTGCGCGCATCCTGCCTCGGGCGCCGATTATCGCGGCGCGTGGGTTTGGGCTGATCGACTCGGCCTGGCCTTTGCGTCGGCAACGGCGTCCGGCACGATCTGCCGAGGCACGTAGAGCGAGGGTGGAACGGCACTTTCGCCGCGAGCGGGCGTCGTCGCTGGCCCACGCCACGGCATCGCCGGCGTTGACCCATCTGGTGGTGACCAATCTCACGCTGTCGCCTCGCTTCTCCCTGATCTGGCAAGACTGGAGCCAGGGCGTCGAGCGACTAAGGCAACTCGAGAGAGAGACCTCGCGAGATAACTGGCGGCATGTGCTCCAGATCCGATGGCGGCCGGCGCTGGCTCGCATGCGCGGGGCCCGCCTGGCGCCGCGGGAATTGCTCGTGGAACGCGCGTCGGCGGTGTTTGCGGAACGGATCTTGAGCAGCAACGTAGTCTGGCGCCTCAAGCCGCTGCCGAGCGACTCGTCGCTCTTCACCGGGGGCCAACTTCGAGACGTCTCTCCGGGCCGGATCGAAAGGCATCTGTCCCAATCGTCCTCGGTCGGTATTCAGGAGACTCAGTTCCCTCGGCGTTGGCCGACGTTTGCGACGAACCGAGCCCAAACGGCCTTTCGGTCCACGGAGCTGCGATTGCTGCAAGCCCTCACGACCACCGTTACGCAACGAAGTATGCGCGTTCTCTGCGAAGAGATGGGGGAGCAGTTTCCGAAGCGATCGCCTCTAGCGGCCGAGCCATGGGTTCAGCCACGCGTGACACATCCCGAAAGGCTTCCCGCCGTGGAGGTCCCAGCGCCACGACAGTTCGCTCCAGCGCCGTCGGAAACGCCTAGGCCGCCCGGCCGCGAAGTTTCTCGAGTCGGCCGCGTGCTTCGGTCGGAAAGGTCGGATGCACCCAGGTTGACCGGTCGCGCAGATGTGCCGGCGGAGCGCGTGTTTCGGGCGGAAGGGGCGGTCGCGCCACCAGCCTCCCATTCCCCTGTCACGGCCACACCGGTGCCCGTGCCCCAATCGCCCCAGATCGACATCGCGAAGCTCGACACTGTCCTATGGCAGCGCTTCGAGAAGCGCCTGAGCATTGAGCGGGAACGCCGGGGGAGGGGCTGATCCATGGCTACGCCACTCGTCAAGGCGATCGTCAAGATTCTCGAAGGCCGGAATAAGAACCAGGAGCTGACCGTCCATTTCAACCCGACTGAGTATGCGGTCGAGTACGGGGCGAGCTTTCAGGAAACGCCGGTCCCGGGGCTGTCGAACCCGATCCTGCAATTCGTCAACGGCACGGCCGAGGTGTTGACGATGGATCTGCTGTTCGACACCTACACCGATGGAGGCGGAAGGGACGTCTCGGACGATACGCGACAGTTCACCGACATGCTGACGATCGACGCCGATACGCACGCGCCGCCGCGCGTCGAATTCAAATGGGGGGTCTTCGCCTTTCGCGCCGTGGTCGAGAAGATCAGCCAGCGCTTCACGATGTTTCTGGGCGATGGGACGCCGGTGCGGGCGAACCTGTCTGTCACCTTCAAGCAGTACCGGACCATCGCCGAGCAGCTCGAGAGCCCGCGCCGCAACTCCGCGGACAAGACCAAGCAGCGGGTGCTGGGCAAGGTCGAGGGTTTCCGGCCGACCGCCGTGACTCTGTGGCAGCTTTCGGCGCAGGAATACGGCGAGGCCCGCTTCTGGCGCCAGATCGCGAAATACAACCGGGTGGAGGATCCGCGCACCTTGAAGCCCGGTGACGTGGTGCTGGTGCCGCCCTTGGAAGAGTTCTCAACCAGGGAGAGCCTGAGTGGACGTCGAAACGCTTGAGCAGAAGCACGGCGACTACTTCGCTCCGGCCTTCGTCGTCAGCGTCGGCGGAGACGACCTGGTGCGCGATCTTTTCCTGACCGTGGCCTCGGTGAAGGTGGACCTGCAAGAAAAGGCCGCGGGGCGGTTCTCGATCACCGTGACCAACGCCTTCAGCTGGGAACACCGGGAGTTCGTGGCTGGCGAGAGTGAGGAGCGGATCGACCTTCTCGAACTCTTCCAATTCGGCGTGGAGGTAGAGATCAAGCTCGGCTACGGAGAGCCGGCGCGGCTGGAGACTGTACTCAGCGGAACAGTCACGGAGCTGAAGACGACCTTCGGGGCCGGTGGCACACCATCGCTGGAGATCGCCGGATACGACCGGCTCTACCCCTTGACCATCGGCAAGCAGACGCGGTTCTGGGAGGATGTACCGGACAGCGACGCGGTCGCAGACATCGCCGCCGACCACGGGCTCGACACCGACATCGTCGCGACGACACCGACCAAGCCCCGCATCGACCAGAATGAGGAAACGGACCTAGCCTTTCTGGAGAAGCTGGCCGAGCGCAACTCGGCGACCTTCTACGTCGACGACCGGACGCTCTATTTCGGCCCCCGCCAGCGCGACCGCACGGCGGAGATCGCCCTGCCCTGGGGCGGCGGACTCACGACCTTCTCGCCGGAGGCGAATCTCGCCAAGCAGATCGCAGCCGTGGAGGTGGTCGGGACCTCGGCCACCACGGGTCAGCAGATTGTGGGACGTGCGGAGCGCGGTCAGGAGGACGGGCGCGAATCGGGCGACGAAAGCGGGCCGGAGCGGCTGGCGAATGCCCTGGCCGCGCAGCCTGTCCTGCGGGTGCGCGCGGGCGTGCACACCCAGGCAGAGGCGGACGCCCGGGCCTTGGCGATCCTCCAGGAGCGCGCCCAGGACTTCGTCACCGGCACGGCGGAGTGCATCGGGCTGCCGGAGCTGAGACCAGACATGAACATCGCGTTCGAGGGGCTCGGACGGGGCTTCTCCAAGACCTATTGGGTCAGCGGCGTCGTGCACGACATCTCGGGCGGGGGCTTCACCACCTCGCTCACGGTCCAGGAGCCATCTCTATGAGCAACATGGCGCGCATGATGGCGGGCACCGGCGAGGCGGAGCGGGCGGCGGACGGGTTCCCACGTGGGCTGGCCTTCGGCCGGGTCACGGACAACCAGGACCCGGACGGCCTGGGCCGGGTTCGCGTGAAGCTTGAGCTGCATTCGAACGATCAGGCGAGCTTCTGGGCCCGCATCGCAACGCCGATGGCAGGCCCGGAGATCGGCGCCTGGTTTCTACCCGAGATCGACGACGAGGTCCTGGTCGGCTTCATCGGCGAGGACGCCTCCCACCCCGTCGTGTTGGGTTCCGTCTGGAACAGCCGGCGGCCCCCACCCGAGACAAACTCCGACGGCAACAACGACCGGCGACTGATACGCAGTCGCTCGAACCACGAGCTGCGCTTCGACGACGGCACCGCCAACGAGATCGAGCTGACGATGGAAGACGGCAGCCGGGTCTACTTGGCCGAGGGGCAGGCGGTCCTGGAAGACCGGCAAGGCAACAAGGTCGAGATCAAGGACGGGAACGTCACGGTCGAGGCGACCCAAAAGCTGACGCTGAAGGGGACGAACGTCGTGCTGCAGGCCACCAGCCAGCTCGAGATCAAGGCCGGGACCACCTGCAAGATCCAAGGGACGATGGTGGAGATCAACTGATGGGACAGCCCGCTGCGCGTGTGAACGATCTGACGAGCCATGGCACGCCCCTGGGCCCCGGACCGGGTGCGACGACGGTCAGGATAGGAGGAATGCCCGCCTGGCGGGCAGGGATCGACGTCCACACCTGTCCGCTGACGACAGGCATCGTGCCGCATGTGAGCGGCACCGTTGCGGTGGGCTCGACGACAGTTCGGATCGAGGGCGCCTTCGCGGCGCGGCAGGGCGATCAGGTCGTCGAGGCCGGTCCGCCCAACGCGATTGCGGTAGGCGCATTCAACGTATTGATCGGGTAACGCCCATGGCAACTGAGCTCAACCGACAAGGCTTTCCGCCTTTCCTCGGGCGTGGCTGGCGATTCGGGACACCGCCGGATCAGCGGCGGGGCGTGACCCTGGACCCTCGCTGGGGCCGTGTGGAGATGGTCGAGGGAGAGACCGACGTCCAGCAGTCTATTGCGATCATTCTCGGCACCGCGCAGGGTGAGCGGGTGATGCGACCCGAATTCGGCTGCGGCATCCACGAGCTGACCTTCGAGGCGATTTCCTCGCCGCTGGTGGCCGAGGTCAAGCGGGTGGTGCGCGAGGCGCTGGTGCGGTTCGAGGCGCGGATCGACGTGCTGCGGGTCGATGTGGACACCAACGGCGCGCGGGATGGAAGGCTCGCCATTGAGGTGAGCTACCGAATGCGCACGACCAACCAGGTCGGCAACTTCGTGTATCCCTTCTATTTCCGGGAGGCCGCATGACCCGGGCGCCGGACTATCCGCCGGTCGATCCGCGCCGCGTCTCGGAGCTGCGGCAGGCGCTGCTGCGGGACATCGCGGCGCTCGCCCCCGATTGGCGTGGTGCCCAGGACACCCAGGGCGCGGACCGGGCGATCGTCGAGGTTGCAGCGCGCCTGGGCGAGGAGGCCACTAGGCGGCTCGACGAGACGCCACAGCGCGATGCGTTGGCGTTTCTGGAGATGTTCGACATCGCCCCGCCCGGCCCCGTCGCGGCACAGGGAGTATCGGTGTTTGCCCTGAAGGAGGACAAGACCGCACCGGTACTGGCTCGCGCCCGGACCGGGATCGAGATTGAGACGCTGGCTGGAGAGTCCCAGAATTTTGAGACGCTGGAGGATCTGCGCATCCAGCCCGCGCGGATCGATCGGCTCGCGACCGTGGACCCGGCGACGGATCGGCTCGAGCTGGCGCCTACCCAGGTGACGAGTCTGGAGCCGGACTTGACGCCGCGACCCGTCTATCGGCTCGCGGCCTCAGCCGGGCCGGAGGCGACGGTGATCTCGATCGAGCCGCCGGTGGGGATCCTGCCGGACGATCTGCTGCGCGTGACGGTTGGCGACGCTGATCCGGTGTTTCTGGAGGTCGCGGAGTTCTCCGAGGACGGACTGACGACGCTGAAGGCGCCGGTGGGCGGCACCGGGCTGTCCGTAGACGACGTGACCGCGATCGAGCGCATGGTCTGGCTCGACGCCTTCGCCATGCCGAACCGGCAGGAGCACGGGCTCTATGTCGGGGACGCGGACATCCTGAACGTCAAGGAGCCGGCAGAGATCACCTTGCGTTTCGAGCCGGGGTCCATTGCCGACATTCTATCCCCCAATGCGGTGGAGGTCGAAATCTGGGGCACGCGGGAGGGACCGGGCGAGCCCGAGGAGGCGCCGCGTTGGCACCGACTGGTGCGACTGGCGGGTCCTGGCAGCGACCTGCGGCTCTACAAGTCCTGGATCGGCCCGGTGGACGAGCTGGAGCTGGGCGAGAAAAAGTCGCGCTGGATCAGGATCCGGCCGCAGCACCCGATCGCTCCCGAGAACGGAGCTCACCCGTTGACCGCGGAAGCAGCCGAACTGGAGCATGTGACCCTCGGGATCGAAACCGAAGAGCCCGAGGATGCATCGAACGACACCGTCTCGCAGGCCGCCTATAACAGCACACCGCTGCCGGTCACCTCGGCCTTCCTGCCCTTCGGCGCCGAGCCGCGGCGCTTCGATACCTTCGCCTTGGCCGCCCCCGAGGTATTCACGAAGCCGAAGGCCGTGGCCACGCTCAAATTCGACCTGGTGGACGCGACCCTGGCCGCGCTCACGATGGCACTCCGCACCGACACCGAGCGGCACGCGTATGGCATTGGCCTGAACGGGCGGCTGCAGGTGCTGGACCTGACGGAGGGGCGTCAGCTCTGGCGCGAGGTCGGCGGACCACCCGAGGAGGTGGGCTCCACGGAAATTCTCCCGCTGGAGCCGGAAGCTGGCATCGCGGCCTACGGCTTGAGCAAGCTGCCCGCAGCAATCGGGACGGAGGTCGTGGTCTACGCCAACGACGTTGTCATCGCGCGAGTCAGCGATGGCGAGCTGGTTGCGGCGAATGTGCAGATCCGTCGCGGTGGGTCAATCAGTCTGGGAAATGCCGTGACGGTGGCGAGCTGGAACCAACTGCCTGCGCTCCCCGAAGGCGCACTGCAAGACGCGGAGCACCCGGCGCTGGTCGCGGTTCCGGTGCTCGGGCCAAATCACTTCAGTTTCGATGGATTTATTGTGAGTGCCGCCTCGGGGGGATTGCACTGGCTCAAGATCGGCCCAGATGCCCACGCCACCACCACGAGTTGGGCCAAGATCATCACTTCGATGGATCCGCCGACGCTGTCGCCCAATCCAGTATTGGCCTTCGTGGATGGTTCGGTGGACCGAACGGAGAACCCTCAGGACCAGGAGGCCGCATTCCTGGCGATGGACGATTCTGGAGCAGTCTGGGTCCTGCGGACGGAGCTCGACGGCGAGAATCCTCGCTGGGATGCGCTGCACGATGGCGCGTCGGACACCATACGACTGGCACCGGGTGCGCGTCCGGCCGGCTTGCGGATGGAGCGGGAGGGCGACAACCGCCTGCTGGTCGCGGGTCTGTCCGCAGAGACAAGCCACCTGCAGCTCTGGGAGTTCACCATCGCGGACGACGGCTTCACGCTGCAGGGGGATAGCGACTCGGCGCTCGAGATCCACGCGGGTGCCGAGCTGCGGCTGGTGCGTGGGCTCAGCGAGGGCGACGACACGCTGCCGCATGTGCTCGGCTACCAGAGCCCGCCCGGGGCGGGATTGGCCTTCGAGTGGGCGCCTCAGACCGGACAGGTCGCGCGCCACATACTGTCGGAGGACGTGGCGCTGAGTGGCCCCCTCTCCCATGTGTCAGCGGGGATTTTCCCGCCCGATGACCAACATGACCAAGCGCTCATCGCGTTCGGTGCGGACGATCAGACGCTCGTGCGGCTCCCGATCAATCCCTCGGTGTCGGTCAAGGAGGCGGCGGATTCGATCATTGCGGAGCAGGCCAGCCCGCCGGATGCAGATGACCCGGATGCAGATGACTATGACCTGATCCTGCTGGAGCGCGTGCTCCAAGGCGCAACGGAGCGGGCGATCGAAGAGGTCATGGCCTTCGATCAGACCGCCTCAGGCGCGGACGTCATCAAGCTGGATATGGGAGAGACGGACTGGTCTGAGCCCGTGCGTGTCTTAAGGGCGAAGAGCGGGACCTTAGGGCTGACATTTGATACCACCAGTGAAGACGATGGTCGGCTTACGGGAGACGACGCGGGCACGATTGAAACCGGTCAGAGCTTGCTGATACGGCCGGAGAATGACACGAGCCGCCACGGAATCTTCACCGTCGAGTCCAAGTCTGCCGATGACGAACTGATCGTCACCGAGAAAGACGAGTTGAGGGACCTGATGGCGGGTGACGATGGCGCAGTATGCCAGCAGATACAGACAGTGGCCGAAACGGCTGCGCGTACCGCGAGCGCGGCGCAGGGGACACTGGTTCGAATCGGGCCGCTGCCACTTGCCGAAGATCCGGCAGGGCTAGGCTTGTTCGCACAGCCCGGCAGGATTGCTGCGGCCGAGGTGCTCGGCGCGTTGCCGAACGAGAGAACGGTGCTCGTTGGCGGCTGGGATGGACCGTCGCCGAACATAGGCGATCTGGTCAAGTTCGTCGGCGCAAGCATCGTGGCTGAAGTACCCCAGCTCCAAGTGTTGTCCTCCAATTTCTCGGCGCCAGAGCTGTCCTGGGAGTATTTCAACGGCGACGGATGGAAGCTTCTGGACAAGAACTTCCGTGACACGACCGCCGATTTCTCACGCTCGGGCGAGGTCTCCTTCATCGTGCCTAGCGATCTGGCCCAGACCGAGATCGGCGGGCAGGAGGATTACTGGATTCGCGCCCGGCTCGTCGGCGGGGATTACGGCAAGCCGGTCTACAAGGTGGTCACGACGGAGGTCGGGACCGACTCCAGCGAGCAGAAGGTCGTGGTCGATACCAGCGAGCTGCGCCCGCCCGAGGTGGCCCGTGTGACGGCCTGGTTCAAGCTGCCGCCCGAGCACGCGCCGGCTCAGGTGGTGGCCCGAAACAATCTGCGGGACCTGGATCAGACCTCGGCCAACCGACTCTCGGGCGCGCGGTTCGCCATGTTCGAGGGTGCGATGGCCGAGCCTCTTGGCACCGGCGGCGGGCGGGCAATTCTGATGGGCACGACCCGATCCCTCGAGCCAGGCCCGGCCAGCCTCTTCGTGCAGGTCCACGAACAGGACCGCACGGCGAAACTGATCCTCGAGACCCTAGGCCCGAAAAACGCCTGGGTGCCGGCCCCGTTGACCGGCGAAGACACGACCAAGGGCCTGCACCGGACCGGCCTCCTGCGGTTCAACGTGGGCGAACGGTCTGCGCAGGTGCTGCTGTTCGGCAAGACACTCCACTGGCTTCGCATGCGGGTGGAGGACCTGGGCGACTGGGCGCCGGCGCTCACGGGGACCTGGCTCAATGGGGTCTCGATCGTGCAGGCAGAGACCATTCGGCAGGAGCTGCTCACGTCTTCGGCGGGGGAGCCGAACCTGGAGCTGACGCTCCTGAAGCCACCCGTGTTGCCTGATTCGCTGGAGCTTCGCGTGCGCGAGCGTCTCAGCGACCAGGAAGCGGCAGATCTAAGTGCCTCAGGGGGCAAAGGCGAGCCGGCCCCCGTGGTGGACGAGGTGCCGAACCTGCCCGGCGAATGGGTCCTCTGGCGCCAGGTGGATAGCCTCCTGGACCAGCCGGCTGACGCGCGGGTGTATCTCCTAAGTTCCGATGGGCGACTGCGCTTCGGCGATGACCAAAACGGGCGAATCGTTCCCGCGGGCCGGGACAATATCCGAGCCTTTTCCTATCAGAGCGGCGGCGAGCGGGTAGAGACGGCCGGATTTGCCAAGGCAGCACTGCAGGGCAGCGTCGAAGGCGTCGAGATGGTGCTGGCCCCCGCTCCGATCGCAGGCGGAACGCACCCCCCGTCCCCTTCCGAGCTGGTTGCGCGGATGCCCCAGGTCCTGCGCCACGCCGGGCAAGGTCTATCGCTGACCGATCTGGAGGCGCTGGCCCGAGACAACGACAGCGAGATCGCTCAGGTCCGGGCCTTCGCTCCGAACGCGCCAGCGGGGCGGGTTCGCCTGATCGTGCTGGCGCGGGGGGCGAATCGAACGCCGGAGTACTCGCTCGCTCAGCGGGACAACTTGCGCCGGGTACTGCACGCGAGGATGAGTGACGCATACGGGCCAGCCTGCCTGGAGGTGGTTAGTGCCGCCTTCGTGCCGGTGACGGTGAAGGTGACACTCGTGGCGCGTCCTGGGGCGCTGGCGGCACTCGAAACGGATGCCCGGGCGCGCCTGGAGACCTTCCTTCACGCTGCGTTGGGCGGACCGGACGGGACTGGCTGGCCGCCGGGGCGCAGCCTCTGGCCCACGGATGTCCGCCGAGCACTGTTGCAGCTAGAGACACTTGATCGAGTGGTGGATGTCGAAATCGTCATGCCGAATGGCCGAGGCTTGGGCGATGTGCTGCCGAATGAGGTGATCACCACCGCTTCGACCTCCGATCTGACGGTGCTCGTCGAAGGGGAGGCCTTGGCATGACGTCCATCGTGCCCGAGCTCGACGACATCGAATTCGATCGGCTGGTCGAGGATGGCCGGGGTCTGATTCCACGCTATGCGCCGGCATGGACCGACCACAACCTCCACGACCCCGGCATCACGCTGATCGACCTAATCGCCTGGCTGGTGGACCAGCAGGTCTATCGGATCGGCTTCGTCGGCGACAGCTTGCGGACCGCATTCACCCGGCTGATGGGCATCTCGCCGCGCGGACCGGAAGCGGCACAGATACTGATATGGCCTAAGGATTGGGTGCAGGAGATGAGCTTCGCCGAGGGAACCGAGATCCGCTCACCGGATGCGGTGGAGGCCCGGTTCACGCTTATGGGAGACGTCCGCACTGTGGCAACCGGGATCAACGGGATGTCGACCTGGACCGATGGGGTGCGAAAACCGCTCGGCGACGGACTGACCGAGGGTCGAGACCCAGTGGATTTGCTCCCCGCTTGGGGCGGTGGGCCGCAGATGCTGGAGATCGAGCTCGAGCAGCCGATCGTGCCGCTCGCGGTGTCTGGACCCGTGTCGCTGGGCTTCGCGGTTTCTGCAGAGATGGGCGCCGCCGACTGGGAGCCGGTTGTGCTCGAGCAGTGGGATTCCCGCGGCTTCTGGCGGGTGCTGGACACCCTGGACTGCACCGGCGGGCTGAGGCATTCGGGGGTGATCCTGTTTCGCCCCGAATACCCTTCCAGCGTCAACGCCGAGGGACCGGATGCCAGTCGATTCCGGCTTCGGCTCGATCAGGGACTCAGGCCGGGGTCGGTCCGAATCACAAGAATCGGCCTGAACGTGTTGCCGGCGCGGGAGGGTTGGGACGACCCGAGTGGCGTGATTGGCGAGGGCTCCGGTCTGCCGGATCAGACAGTGGAGGTGGAGACCTCAGACGTCCTGAATCGGGACCGGACCCTGGTGATCGAGACCAACGTCGGCGGGGTCGAGACCCGGTGGGAACGGCGCGAGGACCTAACGAGCTCGGGTCCGGGGGACCCGCACTATATGCTCACCGAACAGGGGATCGTCTTCGGCAACGGGATCAACGGGCCAGTCGTGCCGTTGGGCGCTCAGATCCGGATGGGACCGGTGCGGCGCACCAGTGGCGCCGAGGGCGCGGTCTCGGCGGGACTGCAATGGACGATTGCCGGCGTTGTGTTCGGCACGAATATCGCGGCCTCGACGCCCGGGCGAGACTGCGATGGGCTGACGGAGTTGCTGACCCGGGCGAGAAAGGTCAGTCGGACGCGCGAGGGGTTACTCAGCGCGGAGGCATTGCGGGAATCACTGATGTCCGCCGGGCTGGGGCTGGCCGATGTGCAGGTCACTGCGCAACGGCGTCCGGGGCTCGAAGGTAAGGATGCACCGGGAAGCCGGACCGTATTGGTGCTGCCGATACGGGATCCGTCGCAGCCGCCAAGCCCGTTCAGCGAGCGGCTGCGGGACGAGATCGAGCGGGTGCTGGCGCCGCTGAGGTTGCTGGGCGAGCGACTCTACGTGTCGCCACCCGTGTATGTGGGCGTTGATGTCGTGCTGAAGCTGGTCGTGGAGGCGGATGCGGACGTGAGCACCGTGCGGGCGGAGGCCGAAGCGATCGTGCGCGCGAGGCTGTGGGACCTGCCGCGTCGGTCGGATGTGGAGCCCTGGCCCGCGGGACGCGACGTGACCGTCGGCGAGATTCAAGGGCTGGTGGCGGGCCGGGACGAGGTGGTTCGGATCCCCGACTGCCGAATCGCGCGGTCAGGCTCCGTACCTGGTCGCGCGGCTGTTGAGCTGAGCGACCGGGAAATCGCCTTGGCAAAGGCGGTGACAGTTGAGGTTGTGCGTGACGGAACGCCCGCCGCGAATCAGTTGCCGGTCTGGATCGACATCGAACTGACCTTGGTCACTCAGCCCACAGTGAACAAATGGGACGTGGCGCAGGCGGTCCGGGGCGCCTTGAGGGAGTGGTCGCAGGCGGGCGGGATCGTAACCCTCGAGGACATCGGCAATTTGGCCTCACGTCAGGAGCAGGTACTCCGAGTGGCTGGCAGCGCGATCACAGTCGCGGGCGGCGTGCCGGGCACTTCGCCTATCCCGCTCCAGGGCCATGAGGTGGCTCGGACCGGGCTGCTGGATATCGAGGTTCGCTATCCCAGCGAGGAGGCGAAGTCGTGACCCATCCAGCGGACAAGGTCTATTGCTTCCGCACGCTGGAGCACTGGGGGCAAGGACGGATCGAGGGGTTCCTGTTCGCGGACGGACCGGATGGGATTCTGATCACGCCCGAGGAGCTCGGAGCCGAGCCCGTGGCAAGGGCGTCCGGCAGCCAGACGGCTGCGGCGCTGACCACGGATCCGTGCGGGCGACTCCTTTGGCTCCTGTCCGACGGCACCCTGATGGCCACCCATGAGGCAGGCGCGGTACAGGTCGCGGTGCTCCCGCGCTCGCTGGCCCGAAACGTTCAACGGTTGATCTGGGGGCAGCGAACGGCGTGGGCGGTCAGCGGAGGCTCGATCGTGAGGCTCGATGCCCGCGGCGGAGCGCGAACCGGCGGGTTCGACGCCCCGGGTTGGCGTGTCGTGGACGCGGTGGCAGACCTCTGTGACGGGGTGATCGCTGCGGAGGTTAGCGGACAGGCCTTGCGGTTTCGCCGGATTCGGGCCGACGGACAGGCGCGGGTCCTGGGCGTGCATGACGGCTTCACGGAGGTGATCGCGGCGGTCCGCTGGAACGACGACGGCCCGATCCATGCGGTCGTCCGGGTCCAAGGCGGCTTCCAAGTGGTGACGTTCCCGCCCGACGGCGGCCCGCAGGCCACGCACGAGTTCTCCGGTCCCATACCGTCGGGTGCTGTGGCCATGGCAGGACCGGGACGGTTGCTAATGGCTGCCTCGGGCGGCGGGATCTTCACTGTTGCCTTCGGATTGATGGAGCCGCTGCGCGAAATCAGAACAGCACAGCCCATGGCCGAGATCTCGAATCTGCTCCGGACGAACGGCTTGCTCTACGCCGCTGCGGGGCAGAGGGTCTGGGCGCTGCGGGAGGTTGCGGAAACAGCGGACGCCAAGACCGCGACCTGGTACGGGCCCGTTCTGCGCTCGCCCCGGGGGGACAGGTCGGGCTGGTTGCGTGCGGATCTCTGGGCCCGGCTTCCCGAGGGAGCGCGGGTGCGCATCTCCAGCCGGGCCTTTGAAGACGCCCGCGCGGCGGCGGCCTACCGAGACACCTTCACCCTGCAGCCCGGCGCACCGCTTCTAAGCGAGGGCTGGAAGCTCGAAGCCGCCAGCGAGCATTTTGGAGATGGCATGGAGCACCCGTTGCGCCACTACCTGGGGGACGAGACCGCGGAGTATCTGGCACTGCGGCTCGAGGTCTCGGTCCCGGCCTGTGCGGGTGCGGCGCGGCTGAATCGGCTGGATGTGCTCTATCCCAACCGCTCGCTGATCGAGGACATGCCGACGATTTACCGCCCGGGCACCGAGTCGGAGCGGCAGATGCGGCGGATGCTGGCGCCATTTCAGGCGCTCGCCGACGAGATCGACGACCTGATCGGCGACGGCATCCGGCGGGTGGACCCTGACAAGACTGATGACCTTTGGACCGGGTTCCTGCTGCACTGGCTCGGACACGGCGAATTCACGCGGCTACCGGCCGACCAACGCCGAGCGCTTCTCGTCGCGCTACCAGAGATCCTGCAGCTCAGAGGCACGCTTGCGGGCCTCGTCAAGGTGATGGAGATCCTGGCGCCGGAAGGCTTCAGCATCGAGGACAGCGGCACCGGTCCGGACGTTTGGGTCTTGCCAAAGCCCATGGACCCGGCCGGTGCGAGGCTGGGTCGCGAGACGCTGGCGGCGCGGCACCGACCGGGGGCGCTGAGGCTCGGCCATCGCACTCCGCTGGGCGTGGCGGTGCTGAGGTATGGATGCCTCGACCTCGCCCTCCATGCACAGTGCAGCGGGACAGTGACCGTGCGGGCTTTCGGTGGCGAGCCCGCGCGCGAGCGGCTGGAGCCCTTCACAGGCCGCATTGCCCGGACCTTCGCCCCCGCAAACACACGGATGGATTTCACCTTCGGCGATCATCGACCGCCTCGGCGCCTGGAACGCGGGGCTGGCATCGGGCCCAACGACGACGCGGGCACCTTCCTTAGACTTAACGACGACAGAAGCCGTGCGCTCGGTGCGTGGCGCCTGCCCCGTGAAGGCACGGCGGCGGCCGATCACACCGCCGTCCTGGGCTCCGCCCACCTGGATGGAAGCCTGACCCTGGAATAGCGCCCTCCCGAGGAGACACGCGATGAAAAACGACGGCTACGAACACAAGGACTGCTGGTCCCGGACGCCGCATTTTCGGCCCGGCACCAAGCTCACGGCAGAACAGCTCAACGCGTCGCAGGCCGACGCGGTACGGCGCGACCGGTTGGTCAATGTCGCGATGCACGGGATCGGTGTGGCCTACGGATTCCAGATCCGCGCGGACGCAAAGGGCCGTTTGATTGTCGAAGACGGCTGCATCTACGTGACCTGCGGCCTCGCCTTCGACCGGTATGGACGCATGCTGTTCTGGGGCGGCGGGCATCTGGCGATGAAGGACATCATCGGGCCCAAACCGCACACCGAGGGACGTTACACCCTCTCGGTGCACTATGCGGAGAAATCCGACCAGAACGGCGCCTTCGATCCTTGCCGCGAGGGCGCGGAGTGGTTGGATCGCTGCGTGGTCTTCACCCTCACAGAGAGCTGCAAACCGCACGACGGGTGCGCGCCGGACGTGCCTTTGGATGCCTGCATGACCCGCACAGAGTGGATCTGTACCCGGAGCGGATTCCAGCCCGGCACGGTGCCCAAGGACGAGGCGCTCGCCTATGCCTGCGCCGAGCCCCCACCGCTGGTGGCCTCCGACTGCGGACGCGTCTCCTACGATCCCGAGGCCGGCATCCCGCTCTCCTGCGTCGAGATCTGCGACCTGGATCGGGACAAGGAGGACTGCTATCCGCGCTACGACTTCTGCCATTGCGGCGATGTGGACAATTGCCGGTTTCGGCCCGTCGCCTATCGCAGCCCGCTGCTCTACGAGCTGATCAACCTCGACGATGTGCCGCTGGCAAAGATCGCTTCCTATAGCTGGTCCGAGTGGGAGCTGCAGGAATGGTCCGACGAAGACCGCGTGCCCTTTTCCGCCTTCAAGCACCGTGCCAAGGCCTGCCAGTCGTGGCCGATCAAGCCCTGGGATGGCTTCGCGATCATGTTCACGCGGCCCGTGCAGCGACGCACGCTCCACCCGCTGAGCGTCATCATGGACATCTTCATCCTCGAAACCCGCGCGAACTACTGGGAACCCTGGCGGATACCAACGCGGATCCTGCACTTGGACGAAGCGGGCGAGATCATTTCGCCGGAATCAGAGGCTGACTGCGCCTGGGGTGCGCTGATCTGCCCCGAAGACGACTGGATCAAATACGAGGTGGACGATGCCAAGTCCACCATCCTCGATTGCGCCAACATTGGACGGCTGGCCCGGGTCGAGATCTCGATCAGGGGGCAGATCGTGCGCGACTGCTGCGGCCTGATGATTGACGCGCGCCCCATCGACGTCGACGAGGGTGATCCCTGCCTCAACCGGCCCGGCCAGGAGCGACCCGGCGACACCTGGATCAGCATCTTCCGGATCGGCCGGGATGCCTACGAGCAGGCGCAGGCGCCCTCCGACCAACAGGAGGGTAAAGCCGAGATTCAGGCGGCTCGGCAAGCGGATTCCTCGATCGACAGGAGCGAGATATGAACAAGCCGGATTCCAACCTGGGTCGAACCTTTCCAATGCGCGCGGAGTCGGTCAATTTTACGGACGGCATGATCGTCACGGCCGACGATCTGAGCACGGCCATGGCCTACCCGATCGCACTGATGCAGTCCGTAAACCGTGCCGTCTTCGGCTGTGGCGTGGTCTGCGGCTTCGAGCTGAAGCCGGACCCCGATCTCTGCGGTAAGACCGAGCGCTGCGATCCCTGTGACGACTACTCCGAACTGGCCTATCCCAGCTTCACGGTCCAAATCGGGCGCGGGACAGCCATCGATTGCGCCGGTCTTCCGGTGGAGCTCTGCAAACCGGTGTCCTTCGACCTTGGCGACAAGCAATGCGGTTGTGATGCGCGGGAGGGCAAGGTCTGCATCTTCATCCGACGCCTGAGCTCGCCCGAAGCGCCGCGCGGGGATTGCTGCGGCTCGGCCGATGAGCGCGTGCAGTGCTCGCGACTGCAGGACCATGTGGAGATCCGGGCCTTTCCCATGGGCGAGGAGCCCGAAAATGCTTGCATGTATCCCTTCGACGATCCGAACGGCAACGCGAACGGTTGTGGCGACAGCGAGCCCCAGGGCTCGGACACCAGCGGGACCTATAGCGAAGCCCACCGTGGCTGGCGCTGGCCGGAGCACGATGAGACCTGCAAGTGCCTGACCACCTGCAGCGAATTCGACTGCTGCGGCGAGGGCTGGATCCTGATCGGCTGCCTGGAGCTCTGCAAGGGCGGGATTCTGGTGGACAGCTTCGACAATCCTTACAAAAACCGCAAGTGGATCAAGACGATCGAGTGCTTCTGCCGCAGGGTGGAGGACAAGCAAGAAACCGAGGGATATGCCGCGCGCGAGGAAGAAGAGTTGAACCGAGGCTACAAGAAACTTCAGAACAGGGACATCGATCCGGCATTCGAGGAGAAGGTCCTCGCGCTGTTCGAAAACGAAGAGCGCGCGTACACGATCTTGGCGAGCGGGGCCTGCAACTGGGAGCAGGTCAAGATCCTGCTGGAGAAACGTCAGCCACAAGTGCAGAAGGCGTTCAACCTGAAAACCGCCGATCGAATTCAGGACTACAAGGCAATGGTCGATGAGCAAATCAAGAAAGAGCGCTACGGATAGCTCGTCTCTCCATCCCTACACCGCACGTCTGAGGCGGTAGATCGGTAGGGAGTGTCGATGGCCCGCACAACCACCACACGGCGGGCATCCGCCCGCGTCAAAGCCCGCGCCCCGGCAGCGCAGCGGGTGCCCATGCGCCGGCCTCCGGGCTCAGGGCCAGGCGGGCTTGTCTCGGGCCTGCGCTCGATTGCCGGCAGTGCGGGAAATCTGAGCGCACCCGCACCGGAAGCTCCTCCCGCGGCCGTTGCCCTCATGCCCGAGCCTTCGCGGGCTCCCGAAGCCCCCAGCACCAGCGCTGAAAGGCCCGCCGGCAGTGCGCCCGCACGGGCGATGTCGGCGGCCCCCGAGACGGCACCCATCCCCGAGGCCATTCCGGGCCAGGCGTCGGAAGTCCTGCGCGCGGCGGCTGTAGAGCCGGTCCCGCCGGCGGCCGAGAGGTCACCGGAGATGGCCGCGAGCGCCGTGACAACCACGGGCGCAGAGGCTGCGGTGACTCCCGAGGCCAGCATGATCAAGGCGCCGGCGGCGGAGGCCCAAGCCCCGGAGCCAACTCCGTCACCGGACACCGCCCCACAGACCGAACAAGACATAGGGGACGTTGAAGGACGCGGGGCTGAATCGGCGGAGACCGCGCCCGAGCCCGACCACGAGGGGGCGGTGGCCTCGTCAGCGGCGGGAGGCGCAGGGGCAACGGCTGCGGAAGACACGATGGCCGAAGCTCCGGATGCAGAGGGCGAACCCCCTCAAGCGGCTCCTGCGCCGGAGGCTGCTCTGCAAACCGAACAGGGTGGAGCGGCAGCGGAGGGCGGCGAGGCTGCGCCGGAGGAGCCCGCGCCCGAGCCCAGCCCCGAGCAGGCGGTAGCCCCGGCGGCGGCCGCAGTCGGGCGGCGTGCGAGCGGCTCGGCCAGCCACCAGCCTGCTGGTGCGGCGGCGGGTACCGCGGTGGCCGCAGGAAACCGGCCCGAGGTCACCCAGCGGCGGGCCGCTCAGCAGGCAGGCATTCAAAGCGCCGATAGCGCAGAGACCGGCGAGGTCAGTACACCTACATTCGAGCAGGCCCTGCGCGATGCCATCAAGCAGGCGATGCCCGAGCCGCGCAACGAATCCGAGGCGCGTGATGTCATGCAGCACGGCGCCGAGCGCGCTTCTGCCGCACTGGGCCAAACGATGGGCGAGCAGCAGACTCAGGCGGTCGGCAACCTGCCCGCTGCGGTCGACGAGGAGGCGCAGCCCGATCCCGCGACCATGCCTGGCGGGGAGGAGGTGGAGCTGGTGCCCGAGGAGGTGGGTGAGCCGCCCGCCGGTGTCTCCGCCGCGCCGGTGGTGCCGCCGCCCTCGACCGAGACCGCAATCGACACCTCGGAGAACCGCGAGCGAGTCGACACGCTCGCGGCAGAAAGCAACATCACCGAAGAGCAGCTCAGGCGCGGCAACGATCCTCAGTTCGAGGCCACGCTCGGCGCGCGCGAGGAGGCCGAGGTCAACGATCGCGAGGCCCCCGCGCGCCTTCGCGAGGCGGAGGCCGCCGATCGGCAAGCCACCCGTGAGCGCGGGCAGGGCGCAATTGCAGCCGGGCTCTCGGCCTTCCACGGTGCTCGCGCGGAACAGCTCAATGCCGTGGCAGGACAGCAGACCGACACCCAGGGTCTGACCGACCTGCGCAAGCAAGAGATCACGGCAGACATCGAAGCCATCGGCGCGTCGGTGCGCGCGGACGTCACCGAGATCCTCGACGACATGGACACCGAGGTGAACGACACCTTCCAGATCGCCCTCGATGAGGCAATGGGGCGCTACGAGGCCGCCTTTGACGACGTGAAAGGCGGCCTCGGGACCGCGATCAGCGACTGGTGGAACGACGTTTCCAACGAGGAACGCCTGCAAAAAGCCTTCGCGGCCGGCCGAAGGGTCTACGACGAGCGCATCAGCACCGCAATCACCGAGGTGGCGCGGATCGTTGAGGAAAAGCTGCAGAAGGCCCGCGACCGGGTGGCCGAGGGCCGCGCCGAAATCGACCGTTACATGACCGACGAGGTCTCGGACGCTGAGCGGGACTTCGCCGAACAGGCCACCACGGCCATCACCGCCGATTTCGACGCGCTGGAAGGCGAGATCAACGAGCGCCGAGATGCCGTGGTCCAGCGCATGGTCGGCATGTACCGCGAGGGCATCGAGCGGCGCAATGCCCGCGAGGAGCAGCTCCGCGAAGAGAACAAGTCATTCTGGGAGCGGGTCTACGACGCCACCGTCGGGGTGATCGAGAAGGTCATCCAGTTCAAGAACATGCTGCTGGGCATCCTGGGCCGTGCCGCGGACGTGGTGGAGGCGATCATCCAGGATCCGATCGGCTTCCTGACCAATCTCATCGCGGGCATCGGTGCCGGACTCGAGCGCTTCGTCGCGAATATCGCCGAGAACCTGAAACAGGCCCTCATGGGCTGGCTCTTCGGCGCGCTGGAGGGCGCCGGCATCCGATTGCCCCAGACCTTCGACCTAAAGGGCTTCCTCGACATCCTGCTCCAGGTGCTGGGCCTGACCAAGGAGAACGTGCGCGCCCGCGCGGTGCGTATCCTCGGCGAGGAGATGGTGGCCAAGATCGAGGCTGCGGTGGACTTCCTGCGCGTCCTCTTCACCGAAGGCCCCGCCGCGGTCTGGCAGATGCTGTTGGAGAAGCTCGGCAACCTCAAGGACGCGATCATCGAGGAGATCAAGAGCTGGGTCATCACCAAGATCATCGTCGCCGGCGTCAAGTGGCTCGTCGGGCTTCTGAACCCCGCCAGTGCCTTCGTCAAGGCCTGCATGGCGATCTACGACATCGTGATGTTCTTCATGCAGCGCGGGCAGCAGATCATCTCCGCGGTCAACGCCATCGTTAACGCACTAGGGACCATCG
>Ga0316576_10000151_pt1 | contig 27589 bp, 24 predicted proteins | sample S0NA_FD_203075 | JGI IMG/M metagenome (GOLD analysis project Ga0316576, IMG submission 203075) | Rhizosphere microbial communities from salt marsh grasses in Alabama, United States - S0-2_050615r3r5 | ecosystem: Host-associated > Plants > Roots > Rhizosphere | place: USA: Alabama | collected...
TCAGGAACCGGGGAAAAATCGAACCCGGTTGCTATGCCGACCTGGTCCTGTTTGAGCCCGATACAATTGCGGACAACACAACCGTCAAAAATACGGCCCAACGGCCCGGAGGTATCCAAAAGGTGATGTCAAACGGGCAATGGGTTGTAGAAAACGGCCGGTATGTACAAGGGGTCAAACCGGGCCGAGTACTGCGATATTCACCCTGAACCGCTAACGTGTGATCGTTTAGAAAGGGCGAGGCCATGAAACTGACCAAAAATGAAATCGAAAATGCTTTGAGAAAGTGGAACAGCGCCTGGGACAACTATGATCTCGATGGCGTGATGGCGCTGTTTCACGCCGAGGTTACCTTCGAAAACTGGACCGGCGGAACCGTGCGCGGCAAGGAGGCCCTGCGCGTAGCCTGGGCCCCGTGGTTTGCCAACAACGGTGGTTTCCGCTTCATCGAGGAGGAGACCTTCATCGACGAGGACGCGCAGAAGGTCCTCTACCGGTGGCAGCTAAAATGGCCGTCGTTCGAAAAAGGGCAGGAAGGCCGGCCCGAAAAACGGCGCGGCGTGGATGTCATGCATTTCAAGGAGGGCAAGATCATCCGCAAGTTGACCTATTCGAAAACCACCGTCGATATCGACGGAAAAAGGTGCGCCCTGCATCTATGACATTTCCGGTGTCCTGGCACTCTCCGATGCCGCCCGTTTTCGTTCGAGCTCGTGCCGCGCCTGCCTCCCCGGCCGAGGTTAACCGTCTGAGTGAGGTTTGAAACTCCCCGCTGCAGGCAGCGGGGAATCTTCATCGTAAGGAATTTTACCTTTCATGATTCGCCCGCTATCGCAGTTCAAGCCCTATGCAGCTGGAGTGGCGGCCGGTCGCCGCAAAAACGTGCCCGACCCTTTGGCCAGTAAAATCCCCTTCCCGTCCCTGATCTCGACATCCCCCAAAGCCGTCTTTTTTCCGCAGTGCAGAATCGTGGCTTCAGCCACGGCGAACCCGCCCGTAAACGGTTTGATGTAATTGATTTTCATTTCGATGGTCGTGACCATCTCCCCCTTTTCCATCAGGGTCACCAGAGCCATGCTGCCGGCCGAATCCGCCAGCGCGAACAGGGCTCCACCGTGGCCGATGCCCAGGGAACTGGTCAACTTTTCGGCAAACTGCAGGCGCATGCGGGCCCACCCTTTGCCCACGTCCATGAACTCGATGCCCAACAGCTTCCAGAACGGCATCCGCTCCGGCAGCCGGTTGAGCAGCGCCGCCTTGAAATTGGCGCTGATGGTTTCATCCAGTCCCATGGCCGCCCCCTTGCGGTTGAAACTGCTCCACGGCATCCCGGCTCGAAAGGGTGACAATGGTTTTACCCTGGTGCGCATCCAGATCGGCGCAGGATACAGGGCAGCCTTGAACGGCGACAACCATTTCCACGGCCGGGTCGTCCAGGGCAAGCACCTCCACCGTCTGACCAAGCCTGCTCAGCATTTCATCCACCGCCTCTTCACGGTCAAACTCCGGATTGCAGCCGCCGCAGTACTTGATGGCGATCTTCACTTTAGAATTTATATTTCCCATCCTTAATCTCTTTGAAAACGTCGGCCGTCAACGGCGTGTACGCATCACTCCCCGGCAGCAGGACAAACAGCGGATCCGTTGCCACCGAGGGGTCGAATCCCTCTTTCTTGAGGTCGACCTTCTTGATCTTGTGGGTTGGCGTCAGGGCCAACCCGGTGTTCAAACGCAAGAATTTGGGCACGGCGTAGGAAGGCAGGGCCTGCATGAAATGGACTGCCAGCCCCTTGAAATCGAAATCTTCGGCAGGGCCCTCCGGAACGACGGCCACCATGCCCGCCTTTCCGTCCCCCCCCGGCATCGCCACGCCGTAGACGGCTGAAAGCGCGATCCGGTCAAAGCCGCCGGCAACCTTCTCGACTTCCGTGGTGGACACGTTTTCACCCTTCCAGCGGAAAGTGTCGCCCGTGCGATCCACGAACTGGATGTGGCCGTATCCGATGTCCCGAACCAGATCGCCGGTGTTGAACCAGGCATCCCCTCTGGTAAAAACATCCCGGATGATCTTCGATTCCGTGGCCTGTTTGCTCGAGTAGCCGGCAAAAGGATTGTCCGCCGATATCTCCCCCAGCAGCAGGCCCGCTTCACCTGTCCCCACCTTCCGCATGGTGCCGTCCGGCTCCCTGACGGGTTCATCCGCTTCGACATCGTATGCGACGATGCTGTAGGGAAGGGAGCAAGTTCCCTGGGTGCAGTCGAGGTTGAGCAGATTCACGAAATAAAGGTTCGACTCGGCCGCGCCGTAGATTTCGAAGACCTTTTTGATGCCGAACCGGGTTTTAAAGGCTTTCCAGATGTCTGGCCGGAGCCCGTTGCCGATGATCTTGGTCAGGGGGTGGTCGCGGTCGTCCGCCCTGGGCGGCTGGTTCATCAGGTAGCGGCACAGCTCACCGATGTAGCACCATGCCGTTGCATTATACGCGTCCACATCGCTCCAGAAGTTGCTGACGCTGAACTTGCGGCGCAGGGCCACGGCCGAACCGTTCAGAAAAACAGCCGGCCAGCTCAAGGCCAGGGCGTTGGTGTGAAAAAACGGCAGGGGCACGTACAGGGTGTCGCCCGGCCGCATGTCGAGGACGATCTTACCATTGTAATAGGCGCTTCTCACCAGCCGCCCGTGCGTGATGACAGCCGCCTTGGGCATGCCGCCGGTGGTGCCCGAAGTGAACACGTAGGCCAGGGCATCCGCGGGTTTGACCCCGGCCGTGGTTTCCGGGTTGACGGCGGGCATTTCCTCCACTGCCCCGGCAAGGTCGGTGTATCCGGCAGGCATGCCCTTTTTCCCCTTGTCCCGCAGGAAATAAAGCTGCCCCTCCGTAACTCCCAGATCGGCCCTGACCGCCTCGAAAGCGTCCAGGACCTCTTCGCCCACGATAAACGCCATAGCCGGATTCAGGGTAAGGCAGTGTCGCAGTGCATCCAGGCGCAGGTTGGTGTTGATCATGGCATTGCACACGCCAATTTTGCCCATGGCGCTGTAAACCATGAGCAGCTCCGGCCGGTTCTCCAGAAAAACCGCGGCCGTGTCCCCTTTTTTCAGCCCCCGTGAGATGAAATAGTGGGCATGGCGGTTGGCTCCTTCGTTGAACGCCTTCCAGGTGTAGTGCCCGTCGGTGGACTTGATGGCCGCATTGCCGGGGAAACGGGCGGCGGATTGCTCCAACATACCGCCCCACGATTCCCGGTTATCCACGGCGATGCTACCGATGTGCCTGGCCGTTCTGATGATTGTCGGCAGCCGCCGCAACAGGGACAGCCGCTTGCCCCAATACTGAAGGGGGGTAACGAGGTCCTGCTGGTGCTTGTTCGTATCTTCCGTCATCAAAACCCTTCTTCGTTTTTTTTTGCGGGAGCACCGGTTTTTCCGGAGCAGTCTAAAAGAGAGCGGCAAACGCATTGGTTATAACCGGGCCCGCAGGCGTGCTCACCCGGACGATATATCCGCCGTCGGATTTCCACCCCTCGGTTGTCAAGGTGTCCCCGGGGTATACCGGGCTTGAAAATCGAGCGTCGAATGCTTTGAGCCGCTCCGTGTCGCCGGACAAACAGCCCTCGATCACGGCGCGAGTCGCATACCCGTAACTGCACAGGCCATGCAGAATCGGCCGGTCGAACCCGGCCCTCCGGGCCGCCGCCGGATCGATGTGCAGGGGATTGAAATCCCCGTTGAGCCGGTAAAGCGCCGCCTGGGAGGCGGGCACCCTTGCGGTCACACGGAAATCCGGCCCGGCTCCCTCCGGTGGCTCGAGGCGTTCGGTCTTGGGTCCGGAATCCCCGCCGAATCCGCCCGCCCCGAGGTAGAAATTGACATACCCGGCCTCGTACAACAGTTCACCGTCTTTCGCCCGGCCGGTAACCTGAATATCGTACACCGCCGCCTTGCCCTTGTCGTAGATGTTTCTGACTTCACCCGTCTGGATCACTTCTCCTTCGGGGGGCAGCGGCTTGTGCAGGCGGATGCGCTGCTCGCCGTGCAGGAACAGCGGCCAGTCGATGTCGCCCACGTGAGGAAACGCCCGCCCCGCCAGGATCACGCAGTAGCTCGGCAGCACCTTCAATCCCCCTGGGGCACTTTCATACACCAGTGAAAGTTCCTTTTCATCGGCCCCCACGCTCAAAGCGTACAAAACCACATCCTTCCAGGTGTATGCCACCTTGACGGGGTCGTTCTTTTTTCCGATAACACTCAAATCGACCGCGGGCATACGGGCCTCCTTATATGATTAAGCGGTGACATTCGGTTTGGGTTTGAAAACCACTGCGGGCCTGGTCCGTTTCGAATAGGCAAAGCCTTCGGCTTCCCTGTGCGTGCCGTATTTCCTCTCCAGCTCCTCCAGCGGACCGGCATCCAACGCACGCACCGGGCAGGCTTCTACACAGTCGGGCAGTTTGCCGGCCTCCCACCGGTCGACACAGTAATTGCATTTTCGCATCTTGGCCCCTTTTTCGGGGCCGAACTGGGGCGCGTCGTAGGGACAGGCTTTCAGGCATTTGGCATCGCAGGCGTCGTTCCCGGCGCAGGCCTGGCTGTCCACGATGACAATGCCGTCCCCTTCCCGCTTGGTGATGGCCTTTTCGGGGCAGGCCGGCACACAAACAGGCTGAACACAGTGCCAGCAGGTGGCCACGGTATAGGCGACATAGACCTCGGGGCAGCGCCCTTTTTCGGTGGTTGCCACCCGCATCCAGTTTTCCGGACCCGCCGGGATGTCGTTCCAATCCTTGCAGGCAACCCTGCACGCATTGCACCCGGTACAACGGGTCTGGTCAAAATAAAATCCGATTTGCATGGTTTCGCTCCATTATGAAAAAACGTATCTGGTTGGAAGCACAAAGACGCAAGATTATCTCAGGATCAAACTTTTTCGGCCTCTACCAACGTCGTGTTCAGCACGGCCGCGCCGCCGCCCGAGTAGGCATCCCGCGTAAGCGTGTTGGCACAGGCTCCCCGGTCAACGCCGTTTTCGTCGGGCTGGTACCAGGCCCCCTCGAAGATGGCGATCACTCCCGGCTTGATCCTTTCGGTCACTCGCGCCGGTATGGCCACCCGGCCGCGGTCATTGAACACCTGGATCTCCTCACCGTCGGCAATGCCCCGCACCGCCGCATCCACCGGGTTGATCCAGGCCCGGTGAGACTCCACCTCTCGCAGCCATTCGACCTTGTACAACTCGGAATGTACCCGGTTTCTGGGATGGGGCGATATCAGCTGCAGGGGGTATGTTGCGGCCAGCGGGTCGAAACGGTCTTCCGGAACCCGCATGTATTTCGGAATGGGCGGGCACAGCGGATTGTCCAGGTCGGCCACCCGCTGGGAGTAGATTTCGATTTTGCCGGAGGGTGTGTCGAAGGGATGGTTTTCCGGGTCCTCGATCTGTTTTTGAAAAGCGATAATGGGCTTTTCCAATGCCACCCGCTGGATGCCGTTTTTCCGAAAGGCATCGAAGTCCGGGACCAGCTTGGCCGTTTCCGGATTTTTTTCCACGAACATGCGCAGAATGTCTTCCTCGGTAAACGGGTTGAAGTTTTCGATGCCCAGCCTTTCCGCCAGCTCTCCGGCGATGTCCAGATCGGACTTGCATTCCCCCAGGGGGTCGAGGGCCCGGTTCATGAAGGTGAAATAGGGGCCCGACGGCCAGGGCCGGGTCAGGTCGGAACGCTCTGCCGCCGAGGTCACCGGCAGCACGATGTCGGCATGACGTGCCGTCGCCGTCATGAAAAGCTCGTTCACCGCCAGAAAATCCAGCTGCTTCAAGGCCCGATGGGCCTTGTTGCTGTTGCCCGTCTGGTTGATGTAGTTGTTGCACATGGACCACATCATCTTGATGTCCGCCGGGTAGCCGCCGGCCTTGCCCTCCAGGATGGCGTCGAAAATGGTGTTGATGTGAATGCGCTTGGCCACACGCAGCCGGATGTCCAGGGTCCCCTTGACCTTGGGCCCTTCCAGTTCCACCGGGTTTTTCCCCGGCGGAATGGCCGACATGCGAAACATGTGCCCGATGGGGATGCCCATGAGACCGCCGCCCGCACTGCCGCCGGGCCGCCCCACGTTGCCGGTCATGGCGCACAGGGTGGCGGCACAACGGTTGTACTGCTCGCCCATGGCACTGCGTGCAGGCCCCTGGCAGTCCATCAGAGCGGCCGGTTTGGTTTGGGCGTAAAGCCTGGCGATCCGTTCGATGGTTTCTGCGGGAACGCCGGTTATCTCCGCCGCCCAGGCCGGGGTTTTGGCCACCCCGTCCTCCTCGCCCGTGACATAGGCCCTGAACTTGTCGAACCCCACCGTGTACCTGTCCAGGAAAAGCTGGTCGTGCAGCCCCTCTTTGATCATCACGTTGGCCATGGCCACCATCATGGCCGTGTCCGTACTGGGATATATGGGGATCCATTCGTCGGCCACCGCCGCCGCCGTGTCGTGGTAGCGGGGATCGATGGCAATCACTTTAGCACCGTTCTCCCTGGCCTTGATCAGATGGTACATGGTGTTGGTACCGGAAATCATCCGGGCCGGATCCCATCCCCAGAGAATGATCAACCTGGAATTGAGAAGGTCCTCACGACTGTTGCCGACCATGACCGAACCGTACTGCGTCAGTGAGGCCCAAACCGCGCCCTCGGAAGAGATGTTGCCGTAGTGGGTGGTAAAGCCGCCGAACTGGTTCAGCAGCCTGGTGGCGGCCAACCCCCCGTTGTGCAATCCCGCAAGGTAGCCGCCGCCGGTGGCCAGCAGTATCGAGGCATTGCCGTATTTTTCCTTGACGCTTTTCAACTTGCCGGCGAGCGTGTCCAGGGCTTCGTCCCAGGAAATCCGCTCGAAGCGTCCCTCGCCTTTTTCCCCCGCCCTTTTCAAAGGGTGCATGAGCCTTTCCGGGTGGTGGACGTACTGCCGGAAAGCCCTGCACCGGAGACAGGTTCTCAGCTCCTTGTCGGGATCGCCGATGTCGTCGCCCTCGATGCGCAGAATCCGGTTATCCTTGACGTGCAGCTTCAGGGGGCACCTGCCTCCGCAATCGAAGGTCGATGTGGTTCTGACGATGCGAACATCGTCGCCCGCGGTTGATTGATCTGCGCTGACATCCATTGTGCTATCTCCTTTTTTCGAGGCAGCTCCACATAGGTTGAGTTCCTGTTGGCACTGAAATGACCTCTATATCGACGTTTCGGAAGGGGCTGCCGGTTTTCTCTGGCTGTCGTGTGCCGCATCCCCGGAAATCCGGCGGTACAGGTAGTACAAAAAAAGGCTCATCAGTTCAACGAACTGGCCTCTTTTTTCATAGAAGTCCGGGGAATCGAGCTTTTCCGCATTGCGCTCCAGGTAGTCACGGGTGCTGGCAGCCAGATAACGCTTAATAAAATCAGATATCGGTTTCAGGTTTTGGGGGTCGTAACCATCCCTGGGGCCGAAACCCAGACGGTCCATATCCACCATCAACCGTCCGATGACCACGTTTTCATAACTGTAAACACGTTTTTCCCCGTCCGTGCAAGCAGAAATAATCCCCCATTCCTCCAGCTTGTCCAGCCAGTAGCGCCCCAGGCCCGTGGATTCCTGGAAAGCGTCCTTGCCCACAACGTCCCGGGGGAAAAATCGCTCCATAGGACGCAGGTATTCGCTCTGCACCCGAAAAGAAGCCTGTTCGGCAGGCGTCTGCCCCTTCTGTTCCTTCATTATTTTTTTAATGACCGGCAAAGGCAGAAAATAATGATCCCGCAGTTCTTTTATCAGGCGCACCTGGCGAACATAGGCATCACCGTAATCCGCTGCATTCTTACCCGTTTTTCTGGGTTTCCTGAGAAGGCCTTCACGGATATAGTGATGGATAGTTTCTTTGGAAACAGCCGTTCGCGTTGTCAATTCACTGATTTTCACGGTTCTTTACCCGGCAGCTTGAATGGGAATGCTCTTAAATTGGCTTCATACCAATAAACATTTTTTTGTGGTTTCTTACCTCTGATTATCCATCTTCGCGATCACTGTCAAGAAATAAAAATATTTTACGTCTTTTTCTATTGACAGTTAATTTTATTATATCATATAGATATCGGCGATTTCATATAGTTTATTAAACATTTTCGTATAAACATAAACATATTTAATGTTTATACCGCTAAACGGATAAAACGTAACGGGTCGGCAACCGGCCATCAATTGAAAAGGAGATTAATTCAATGGCACAAAGAGAAGCGGTAATTGTTGATGGCGTCCGTACCGCATTCGGGCGTATGGGCGGAACCTTGAAAGACATTTATTGTTCAAAACTAGGGACCATCGGTATAGACGGACTCCTCGAGAAAACCAAAATCATGGAAAAGGCACATGTGGAAAGTGTATTTCTGGGGTCAGCCACTGGATGTTCGCAGTCCGGCAACCCGGCCCGCTTCGCCATGCTGGGGTCAGCCCTCGGATACGAAACATCGGCCTCCTACGTAGAAATGCAATGCGGCAGTGCCATCGACTCCATCAACCATGCCGCCTGGAAGATTCTGGCCAATCAAGCTGACATCATCATTGCCGGCGGCATGGAATCCTACAGCCAGATGGCCATTAAATTTTCCATGGCCACACCACCATATAAGCTGATTCCGCCGATGCCGATTCCGCCGCAGCTGTCTCCGGTAGCCGAAGAGTGCATCGGCATGGGCATCACCGCGGAAAACCTGCAGGAAAAGTATGACATCCCCCGGGAAGCATCCGACGAATTTGCCTACAACAGCCAGATGCGGGCCAAGGCCGCCATGGAGGCCGGGTATTTTAAAGAAGAAATAGTACCGGTCACCATCCCGGCCACCCGTAAAACCCCGGAGGTTGTATTTGATGTTGACGAGCACCCGCGTCCCCAGTCAACATTGGAAGGAATGGCAAAACTGCCGCCGGTTTTCAAAGCGGGCGGCACGGTCACGGCCGGCAATTCTTCGGGCCAGAACGATGGCTCCGCCTTTGTACTCATGATGAGTGCCGAAAAAGCCAAGGAGCTCGGCTACGAACCCATGGCCAAATGGCTGGCTGGTGCAGATTACGGCTGCGATCCCAAAATCATGGGCATCGGACCGGCCTACGCCATGCCCCAGGCCATCGCACGCGCAGGGCTGAAGATTTCCGACATGGATGTCCTGGAGTGCAACGAGGCCTTTGCCGTACAAAACCTGGCGGTCATCAAGGAGATAGAAGAACAGACCGGCGAAAAAATCGACATGGAGAAGTGGAACCCCATGGGCGGAGCCATCGCCTTTGGCCATCCCAACGGCGCCTCCGGGGCTCGCATCGGCATGTTCGCCATGCGCCACCTGATCCGCAACAGCGGCCGTTACGGCGTGTTCGGCTCCTGCTGCGGCGGCGGACTCGGCGTAGCGACGGTCATTGAAAACCTGCAACGATAACATTGCGTCCCTTAGTGTTATTCAAATTCAAGCATGCTAACAGAATCAGGAGAATAGAAGAAAATGGCACAACAACTAGTAGACAGGCGGGATCTCGACTTTGTGATCTGGGAACAGATGCAGTCGGAGTCACTCCTAAAAAACGACCTTTACAAGGAGTTCAACAAAAAAACCTGCGACATGATCATCACCGAAGCCAGGGCGCTTGCCATCAAGGAAATGCTTCCCACGCTGGCCGAGGGCGACAAACAGGGGATTCGATTCGACAAGGGCGCGGTCAAGGTGCCCGATTGCTTTCATGATCCTTACAAGCTGATTCTGGAGGGTGAATGGCAGACCCTAGCCGTGTCGCCGGAAATGGGCGGTCAGGGAGCGCCGGGCTTTGTCAGCGCCGCCTGTTCCCAGTATTTTCTCGCCGCCAACTGGGCGCTTTTTTCATATGCCAGCATGGGCAACGGCACGGCCAAGCTGATTGACCTCTACGGCACCCCCGAACAGAAGGAAAAATACATCCCCAACATCATCGCCGGCAAATGGGGCGGCACCATGCTGCTGACCGAATCCGAGGCCGGAAGTGACGTGGGCTCCCTCGAAACCACTGCCGTTAAAAACGCGGACGGCACCTACACCCTGACCGGCAACAAGATATTCATCACCAACGGCGAGCAGGATCTAGCCGAAAACATCATTCATCCCGTGCTGGCGCGCATCGAGGGGGATCCTCCGGGGACCAAGGGCATTTCCATCTTCATCGTGCCTAAATATTTTGTCAACGACGACGGCAGCCTGGGCGAACGCAACGACATCATCTGCACCGGCGCCGAAGAAAAGCATGGCATCCACGCCAGTGCCACCTGCAGCATGGCCCTGGGCAGCAGGGGAAAATGCATCGGCTACCTTCTAGGGCAACCCCGGGAGGGAATGAAAGTGATGTTCAACATGATCAACGGCGCCCGGATGGGCGTCGGCCTGCAGGGATTGTCCTATGCCTCGGCCGCCTACCTCCTGGCCGTGAACTACGCCAGGGAGCGCATCCAGGGACGCCGGCTCGAAGACTTCAAGGATCACAGCGCACCGTCCGCGCCCATCATCGAACATCCGGATGTGCGCCGCAATCTGTTGTGGATGAAGTCCTACGTTAACGGCATGCAGAGCTTCTTCCACTACCTGTCTCTCTGCGCCACCAGGGGCGTCGTCGGAGAAACCCCGGAAGAACGGGAGAAGTACGGCGATCTTTTCGACATGCTCACGCCTTCCATCAAGGACTACCTGGCTGTCAAGGGGCATGAAGTCTGCATCCAGGCCATCCAGGTGTACGGCGGTGCCGGTTATTGCCAGGACTACCCGGTGGAACAATACGCCCGGGACTGTAAGATCGGCTCCATTTATGAAGGTACCAGCGGCATTCAGGCCATGGATATGCTGGCCCGCAAGCTCGGCCGCAAGGAGGGCCGGGTCTTCATGAGCCTGCTGGAAGAGATCAACAAAACCATTGCCGCAGCAAAGGAGTTCGAGGCGTTGGGCTCCATTGCCGAAGATGTCCGGAAAGCCGCCAACCGCCTGGCGGAACTCGCCATGATCATGGGCAAAAGGGCCATGTCACCGGAGTTTAAAGCCGCTTTCGCCCACTCCCTGCCCTTCTTGAATGTCATCGGCGACACCATCATGGCCTGGATGCTGTTGTGGCGGGCAAGCGTGGCATCGACCCAACTGGCCGGCAATGCCAAAAAGAAGGACCTCTCCTTCTACAACGGCCAAATCAAAACCGCCGAATTCTTCGCTAAAACCATTCTGCCCGAGGTGTTGGGAAAAATGGATGCCATTGCCGCCGGGTGTCCGGCAGCCCTCGAAATTGACAACGACGGCTTCGGCGGACTTTAACAAAAGCCTTGCAGGGCAACTGCGCTGCAAGGCGACCATGACAGGTCGCATGGATGCACCTTTATTTACCTCAACATCGCAACCTTGAGGTTCATACGATTAAAGGAGGATTGAAAAATGAACATAGACGACATCAAAACCATTGCAGTCATCGGCGCCGGGGACATGGGGCACGGCATTGCGGAAGTCGCCCTCATTGCCGGCTACAAAGTCTTTTTGCGCGACATCAAGCAGGAATTTGTCGACAAGGGAGTCGGCCGCATCAACGCCAGCCTGGAAAAGCTGGTTTCCAAAGGCAAGGTGCCGGCGGAACACTTTGAAAAGGTAAAAAAGGAACTGATGGTTCCCGTGACGGATCTCGCGGAAGCCGTCAAGGAAGCGGATCTGGTCATCGAAGCCATTCCGGAAATCATGGACCTGAAAAAGGAAACGTTCAAGGCCATGGATGCGGCCGCACCCGCCCGCACCCTGTTCGCCTCCAACACGTCCACCATGAGAATCACCGAAATTGCGGCGGTCACCAACCGCCCCGAAAAGGTTTTGGGGCTTCACTATTTCAACCCGGCTGTCCTGATGAAGCTGGTGGAGGTAATCCGGGGGGAGCAAACGAGCGATGAAGCCGTGCAGATCGGCTACGATTTCGTGGTGAAAAACAACAAGGTGCCGGTCAAGGTGCACAAGGATGTGCCGGGGTTCATCGTCAACCGCGTACAGGCCCCTGCCGCCGTTCTGCTGGGTTGTGTCCTGGATCAGGGCAACATCGAACCCGAAGCGGTGGACGCCATATTCAGAAACATGGGGTCGCCAATGGGGCCCTACGAAACCATGGACTACACCGGCCTGGACATCAATTTTCACGCCAGTGCCTATTTTGCCGAAGCGATCCACGAGGATTTCCGAGCCGGCAAAACCCTTGCCGCCAAGGTCAAAGCCAATGAACTGGGCAAGAAAACCGGCAAGGGGCTTTTCGATTGGTCGGCTGGCCGTCCGGAAATCGATCTGTCCAAGGCCACCGACACGTTCGACCCCATGGATCTGGCCATCGTCAACGCCAACGAAGCCACCAAAATAGTCGCCGAAGGTGCCTGTGCCCTGGAGGATGTGGACACGGCCGTCATTAACGCCACCGGCAGCCCCTTCGGCCCCATCGCCCTGATCAAGGGGTTGGAGCCCGACGACCTGGCCAAGCGGCTCGAAGGCCTGGCCGAAAAATTCGGCAAGGAGATTTTCAAGCCGACCCGGATGATCAAGGACGGCGGGTATAAATAAAATCGTGTTCCGCGATGTTATTAAACGCAACTGCGTCGCTTTTACTTGAAAGAAAATTTATAAACCACAAAGGCCGGCAACCAGAAGCAAATTCTTTGTGCCTTTTTGGTTCCTTTTTTGGCGTTAAGGAAAGACCATGGAACTTGAAAACATCAAAATAGAAAAAAAAGATCACGTCGCCATCATCACCATCGACCATCCCCCGGCAAATGCCTGGAACATGGCCACCATGCTGGATTTCGAAAAGGCCGTCGATGACGTCGAAAATGACAAAGATGTCCGCGTCGTCGTCCTCACCGGTGCCGGGGAAAAGTGCTTTTCCGCTGGTTTCGACGTGAGTGACGCCGCCAACGGCCATGTAACCGGCCCCAAGGGCCGGGAACTGTGGCGGCGCATCGACCGTTTCCCCAAACCGGTCATCGCGGCCATCAACGGTTTTGCCTTGGGCGGCGGGCTGGAATTGGCCCTGTGCTGCCAGTTCAGGATCATGGCGGACGCCCCCAAGGTAATGCTGGGACTCACCGAACTGAACCTGGGCATCATTCCCGGATGGGGCGGCACGCAGCGCCTTCCCCTAGTGGTGGGAAAAGCCAAAGCGCTGGATATGATGCTTTTCAGCAAAAAAGTCGGCGCTGAAGAAGCGCTGGAAATAGGGCTTGTCAATCAAACTTCTTCCCCTGAAAATCTGATGGCGGACGTGCTCGCATTTGCCGGCAAACTGGCTAAAAGGCCTCCCATTGCCGTTAGTTGCGTACTCAAAGCAATCGCCGCTGGATCTTACGAGGGGCTCGATGAAGGGCTGCGGGTCGAAAACGAAGGCTCTCAGATCGTCGGAAAGTCACAGGACTGTGTGGAAGGGTTTACCGCCTTTCTCGAAAAAAGAGACCCCGTCTTTACCGGCAAATAAAAATTGGCGCCCAATTTTTATACGACGCGGCTTCGCCGTTAAAACACAAGGGAATATGCTGACCCGCCGAAGGTGGCGGGCCAACATATTCCCTCCCCCGAAAGATTGGGGACGTTCATAAATATATAAATAACTTTATATTACACCTGTAGTTATTTATATATTTATGAACGTCCCCTATTTGCTTCGTGTCCTTTATGCCTTTGTGGTTTTCATTAAAATGCAAAGAACTTGACCCGCCCTTGCCGTCTGCATTATATCGATAGAATTGAAACAAACAATGAACCGGAGGGAAACAGGGTTATGACAATGTACAAGATACACCCTATCGTCATGGGCTCCAAAATCTTCGACAAAACCATGATGACCTACCAGCACGGCTACGGCCAAACCTACACCATTCCAATTTACTGCTGGTATCTCGAGGGGGGGGACAAAAGCATACTGGTGGACACCGGGGAGATGAGCCCCATCCAGTCGGCCGACAGGGAAGAATCCCTGGGCGGCCATATATACACCTTCGAGGAAGGACTGTCCCGGTGGAATCTCACGCCGGAGGGCATCGACATCATCATCCACACCCACCTGCACAACGATCACTGCGAAAATGACTACAAGTGTCCGAACGCCGCCATCTACGTGCATGCAAAGGAGCTCGAAAGCATCCACAACCCGCACCCGCTCGATTTCCGCTATCTTGAAGACTACATCGAAGACGTCGAGGAAAGCGGGCAACTGCGCGTCATCACAGAAGACACCGCCATCGTACCCGGCATACGGGTCGTGCACACACCCGCCCACACAAAAGGCGGACAGACCGTGCTTGTCGACACAGACGAAGGCACGGCCGCCATTACCGGGTTCTGCGTTATCGACGAGAATTTCAATCCGCCCGTGGAGATAAGGGCCATGGAAATGGAAGTGATCCCCCCGGGAACCCACCTCGATGTTCAGGAATCCTATGACATCGTGCTGAAGGTCAGGGAGATGGCCGACATTCTTCTGCCCCTGCACGAACCCAGGTTTGCGGCCGTAGACACGATACCGTAAAGCCAAGCAAAGAGCTATAGGAAGCCCTTTAACCACAAAGTCACAAAGATCACAAAGATTAACCATATTGATGGGAAAACAGAACCAAATAAATAATGCTTTGACACCCCAAGAACCCGACCTTTTTGTTTAACATTTAGGTCTTTTTCGAGTTTTCGAACTTTCGTGATTTCGTGATGAATGATTTTTTATCGCATCTCGTAGTTTAGAGGTATACCGTGAACACAATTGAAGACCTGAAAAAACGGCTTGCCGAACTGGAGGAGGAAATAGCGGAAACCAAGCGCCGGCTGCCGGCCCATTCCGTGAAACCGCCGGTCATGATGGACCTGCTTGCCCTGGAGGACGAGTACGACGAGGTCATGCGGCAGATAGAAGCACTCAAAAAAGGCGGCGGTAATGGGCCCTGAGGTGAAAAAGGCGGCTGTATTCGAAGAAACCTACCAAAACTACCTGAAGCAGCTCGCAGGCATTGACTGTCTGGCCAGAGCGGATGTGCTGGGCGCCAAGGTATCGGGCAATGCGTTGGCCATCGACTTTTACGGGGATACGTACAACGTTTCCGCCGCAGGCGTCACCGATGCCCGGGGAAAAAGGGCTAATTTCGCCGTGAGCGTCGTCCTCTGCAAATACATACTGGTGTGCCCGGAAGAAGTCGTGCCGGACGGCATCTGGGTGACCTACCGTGAATTCAAGGACGCCGGCCCCCTCACCGGTTACTTCAACAGCAACACCAACAAAACCATCGAAACCACCTTTTCCGGCAGGTTGGACAAGCTCGAACGCGCCTCCAGGAGACTGGGGGCAACGGCTGTCGAGGACGGGGCCGCCTACGACCTCTCATTGGCATTCAAGGCGCTGCCCCGAATCCCCGTCCTGCTGCGGTTCAACGACGGGGATGCCGAATTTCCCGCTCAGTGCTCGATCCTTTTCCGCCGATCGGCGGAGCACTACCTCGACATGGAGTCCCTGGCCATTGCCGGGACCTTTCTGACCGGCAACCTGATCAGGGAATGAACCTCAGGATCGAGATGAATGACGTGCCTGACATCTATGTCTGACTCGTTTGAATTTTAGTCATCCGGTTTGGTTTAGGACACAACACTAGTAGGTTACCACGATAGCCGCCCCAAGCACCGTGTCCGTCTTTTCCAGATCGTCGGGTATGGGGCGATGTTGATAGCGTACGCCATAAGACACCTTGAGGGAAAGGATATCGTTCAGAGCCGATACGACGGCCGCCTCCGAATTGACTTTGAAATTATCCCCGTCATCAAAGTCCTGCAGGTATTCCGACCACAGAGAAAATCTGTTTTTCTCTGTAAAAGCATATTCATATTTGCCGTAGGCGCGCCCCTCTATGAAGCTCGCGGGTTTTTCCGTCACGTAATCCTCATGGGCATAAGACAACCCGGCCTCAGCCACCAAAAAATGCCGCGGCCCAATCAGTATTTTATACCCGGCACCGGGCCCCAGGTAGTACCGTTCATCAAATCCCGCGAACTCATCCCGCAACCAACCACCTAACGCATAGCCATACCAACGTTCCGTGACCGCATAATCCGCACGCAGGTCTGTATAGTAGCGTTCGGCCGACTTATCGCCATCGGTTTCGGTGTACAACGCGCCGATGTTCCAGGTGCCCGTGAGCGCGTCCGTAAAATCGTATGTCAGCAAATTTTTAAAAGCCAGCGTACTGATATCGGTATTGCCGCCCGTTTGAACAAATAAAAACTCCGCTTCATCCTTCCATGGCTTGTCGGCAGGCTCCTCAGCAAAAGCCGTACCAACGATCATTGCCCCCAGGGCCAGTATCATACCTACAATTTTCATCATTCTCATGGTCCTCTCCCGGTTTCGATTACGGACAGATAAACGGATAGACCTCAGTTTTATGGTGGAGACGCCCTGGAGATCCATCCGCAAATGCTGCCCCTGTTCTGTTATGATTCAAATAATAATAAACACTTCTTTGAAATAATCAAAAACAAAAATAGCTGGCCGGAATGACAGTCAGGCAAATCGTGATTACGGTAAATCAAAGGTACATCGGAAAAAAGTTGTGAAAAGCGGCAAAAGCGGTTCAATAAGAGATAAAAAAATGAAAATAAACAAACTGTTAACATCCATAATGCATGCCGTGCTGTTCACGCTCGCCCTGTTTTTGGGTCAAAGGACGGCGTTTGCAGGGCAGGTGGCATTGGCGCCTCTGGATGCCGCGGCACCGCCCACCTTCGAAACCGCCTCTTTCGGATTGGGCTGATTTTGGGGTGTTGAATCCCGGTTCGGGATTGTCGAGGGAGTGATCCGGACGCGTGTGGGGTATGCCGGAGGTAAAAAGGCGGCGCCCACATACATGCGGATAGGTGACCACACGGAAACGGTGCAGGTTGATTTCGACCCCACACGCATCACCTATGCCCAGCTTCTGAATGTCGTCTGGGAAAGCCATACACCGACAGGCCGGAACACGCCGGGACAATACATGCACGCCGTCTTCTTTCACAACGACCGGCAGCGAAAAACGGCCCTGGCTTCCAAACAGGCCCTGGAGCAAAAATCCGGCCAGACAGTCACCACCAGGATCCTTCCAGTGCGAACCTTCACCATGGCTGAAGGCTACCATCAGAAATACATCCTGAAACAGCACGCCGGCCTCGTGCGTGAACTGACAGCCATCTACCCTGACCACCGTGACCTGGTGGCGTCCACCGTTGCGGCCCGTCTGAACGGCTACGCCGGGGGATACGGCACAAAGGACCAGCTGGCGCGGGAAATAGAGGCGCTGGGGTTGAGCGAGCATGGGAAAGCGCTTGTAATTAAAATGGCACGTTAAAAATCGAAACCGGCCCCGCATGACGACCGGCTGGCTGCAAACTTGTCCCGAATCCACGATAATGGGCCAAACGGTCCAAATTTTTCTTGACAAGCCGGACAGGGATATAATAATCGACGTTGTTCGTGTGAATTTGCCGGGCTATCGAAAAATTCACCACCCAACTGATCCCCAGTAGCTCAGTCGGCAGAGCAGATGGCTGTTAACCATCGGGTCCGCGGTTCAAGTCCGTGCTGGGGAGCCAAAAATAATGGCCGGGAGCTCATCCCGGCCTTTTTTTATTTGACACTGGGTCTACAACCTCCTAAGCGAATCCACCGGATGATATTGTTGCGGTAAAAGCAATGGTGTCCCGCGACGGTTGCACCAACACAACTACCCCGGCTACAAAGGCATTCATCAGCTATACCGGTTGTCATGGATATGTTCCGATACAAACGATGTCCACCATAAGAAATATTTCTTACTAATCAGTCAGGTAGCCGAATAAGATGACAACCGCTATTCAACAGATTTTCCACGGAAAAATATTATAACCAAAACAAATTTGGCTGTAGATAAAGAAATAATAGGCAGTTGATCCCATCTGTTTTCATCATAGCTTACGGACTGCAATCTAAACGCAATTAGAATAGCGTTTGGCGTAGAATCAATTTGAGGTTAATCGTTGTAAAAGGTTCAAACAACAACGGCATCCACAAGCGAACCATCAACCAGCTTTTCGGGATGTATGTGTATGACATGTCCGGTTACGCGCTCGAGCAGATTTCCAAGCACACCATGACCGACCAGCAGGCCTCGTATCTTAAAGCAATTATAGGGATCACCCCCGTCATCGACAGCGATGAATGGCATGCGGTATGGACGGAAGACGTCGAACCGCTTACCGATGTGTTTATAATGCCCAAGTAGGGATTGTGCAGGATATTGGTCTGAAACGGTAGGAAAAGCGGAAAACCCTGGCTTATCCTCTGGGGGACGTCCTTGTGAACTTTTAACCGCTCTGGGACGATCGTAAGCAACGCCGGGCGGGGCCGGATTAGGCCCCGCCTGTATTTTTCGGCGAACCCGCCTGCCCATTCCAATGAGCCATCATGGAAAGACATATCGGCGCAAACAGTTGGCAACGTCCGGGCCCTTTTTAGAAACAGGCCCTAATCACGCATCATCTTTTTATTGATTTTCCCGGCGTTTGTCAGTGGGATCTGATCGAGAATATGATTGTTTCCCGTTGGCTGTTGTGCCATTCACAACTAAGTTGTATATAACGCAGCAATGAGAGCTGCCGACAGCCACTTGAGGTTTGCTGGCTCCGGTGGTTCTGTCGTGGTGATTGTAAGACAACGATGAAAGGACTCACCCGTGGACATGGATATGTGGAAATATTTTGGCATCACCCACACGGACCATACGATCATGAACCCGATGAGCCTGGCCAAAACCAAGGAGCTCATCGACCTCCTGCGCCTGCCTGACGGCGGGCACGTCCTGGACGTGGCTTGCGGCAAGGCCGAGTTTCTCTGCCTCATCGCGGAACGGTACGAGGTAACGGGCACGGGGATCGACCTGTCTCCCGTCACCTTCGAAGAAGCGCGAAAGAACGTCACCGCCCGGCAACTCACAGATCGTATCGACCTGTTGAACATGGATGGCGGCACGTATGAACTGGACCGGCAAAGGCGTCTGGACCTGGCCGCATGCATCGGCGCCTCCTGGGTCTATCAGGGGCACAAGCGAACGCTCGAGGCCCTGCAAACGATGGTTAGACCCGGCGGTCTCGTGCTCGTAGGGGAGCCATTCTGGAAGATTCCTCCAGATCCGGAATACCTGAAACTGACCGAACAGGAGGCCGCGTCGTACGGCTCTCACTCGAGCAACGTTCAGGCCGGCATGGACCTGGGTCTTATATTCTTGTACGCCGTCGTCTCCTCTGAGGATGATTGGGACAGGTACGAGGGGCTCCAGTGGCAAGCTGCCGAGCGGTACGTGGCAGCCCATCCCGATGATCCGGACGCGGAGGCGCTCCTCAATACCATGCGCAAGCACCGAACCGGCTACCTGCAGTGGGGGCGTGACTGCCTGGGGTGGGCCTTATACCTGTTCAGTGCACCTTAGAAGACTTACCAGCGAAGCTCGAGCTTGAGCCGCCCACCGGGTTTGCATCATCTTCTCCGGTCCCCGCATCGATATTGAATCCCGCCATACGCTAACCGGCCAGGTTGAGCCAGATGGTGAAGGTGACGGAGGACACCAGCGTGCTGGCCGAGATGGAGGCCACGGCGAAATCGGGATCGCCGCCCATCTCCTTGGCCATGACATAGGAGATGGTGGCGGCCGGCGATGCCAGCAGGATGAGGCCGGGAAGAAAGTCCCCGGCAGGCAGGCCGAAGAGCCGAAACAGAAGAAACCCCATTCCCGGCAGCAGGACCAGTTTGATGGTCATGGTCGATAGAACCGGCCGCAGTTTGATCCGGATCAATTCCAATGAGATGGACGCACCGATGATGAGCAGTGCCATGGGAAGCGCCAGACCGCTCAGGATGTCCAGGCTCCTCTTCACAACCAGGGGCACGGGAATTTCCAGCAGAGAAAAGACGATGCCGGCAAGGGCGGAGGCGATGACCGGATTGCCCGCCACCTTGCGCAGGATCAGCGTCCAGTCGTAAGCTCCCTTATTGTCCTCGGAGTTCACGGTCAGGGCGAACACGCTGAGGAGGTTCTGCAAAATCATCATGAAGCCGAGCAATATGCTGGTCTTGACGAACCCCTCCTCGCCCAGGTAGTAGAAGGCCACCGCCAAACCGATATATCCCAGGTTACCGTGGAACCCGCTCTGGATATAGGTTCCCAGCTTCCCGCCCCGCAACCCTTTCCAAGCGCCGGCCCCCCATGCCGCAGCATACCCCGCCACCACCGTACCCAGTGTCAGCGCCAGCACACTCAGGTCGAAATGCGCCTTGAGGTTTGCCCTGGCAACGGCGTTGAAAACCATGGCCGGTATGGCTATGTAGAAAACCAGGCTGTTGGCCGGTCCGATGAATTCCGCGGGAATGAACCCCCGCCGGTGAGAGCCCCATCCCAGAAGGATGATGGCGAAAATGGGTACAATCGTTGTGAGGATGTTCATCATATAATTAAACCGGCAGAAGGGTACGTTTTCGATAACGTATCCGAAATGCCTTTATTGCTATGTTTCCTTGTTTTTGACAGTTTACTTATTTGCCGGTTTAATTATTTAGGTGGCGATCGGTTTGACCTTGAGACACAGCTCATCCAGCTGGCTTTTGGAGGCTTCGGACGGCGCGCTGGTCAAAAGGCACGCGGCTCGCTGCGTCTTGGGAAAGGCGATGACGTCCCGTATGGAGGGCTGACCGCACATGAGCATCACCAACCGGTCGAACCCGAAGGCGATCCCCCCGTGCGGCGGCGCCCCGGACTCCAGGGCGGAAATCAGAAAACCGAACTTCTCTTCGTAGGTTTCCGGCGTCAATCCCAGGGCATCAAACACACGCTCCTGAACCTCCTTGCGGTGAATACGGATGCTGCCGCCGCCGATTTCAAAACCGTTCAGCACGAGGTCGTAGGCCCGCGACCGGACCGCAATGGGGTCGGATTCCAGCTTGTCGTAGTCTTCCTCCAGGGGAGCGGTGAACGGGTGGTGCAGCGCCTGGTTGCGGTTTTCCGTTTCGTCGTATTCCATCAGCGGAAAATGCGTCACCCAGACGAAATTGAAAGCATCCTGATCGATCAGACCCAGTTTAGCGCCGATGTGGTTCCTTAAGTGTCCCAGGGCCTCGTTGGTCACCTTGGGCTGGTCGGCCACGAAGAAAACCAGGTCCCCGGGCTCCATGTCGAGTCTGGTTTTCATGCGCGCCTTTTCTTCATCGCTGAAAAACTTGGTGATGGGCGACTGCCACTCGTCCTCGCGAACCTTGATCCAGGCCAGGCCCTTGGCCTTGTAAATGGCCACGAACTCGGTCAGGTCGTCGATCTCCTTGCGCGAAAAACCGCTGCAGCCCTTGGCGTTGAGCGCCTTGACCATGCCGCCCTTCTTCACCACCGACGAAAACACCTTGAAGCCCGAATTCTCGACAATATCGGAAATCTCCTTCAGCTCCAGGCCGAAACGGGTGTCCGGCTTGTCCAGCCCGTACCGGTCGACGGCCTCTTCATAGGTGAGCCGCGGAAACGGCGACGCCAGTTCGACGCCCAGGACCTCCTTGAAAAGCGAAAGGATCATGCCCTCGCCCAGATCCATGATATCGTCCTCTCCAACAAATGACATTTCGATATCGATCTGGGTGAACTCAGGCTGCCTGTCCGCCCGGAGGTCTTCATCACGGAAACAGCGCGCGATCTGATAGTACCGGTCGAAACCGGCTATCATCAAAAGCTGCTTGAATATCTGCGGCGACTGGGGCAAGGCATAAAACTGGCCCGGGTTCACGCGGCTGGGGACCAGATAGTCCCGCGCCCCCTCCGGCGTACTGCGGGTCAGGAAAGGGGTCTCCACGTCGATGAATCCCTTGTCATTCAGGTAGCGGCGCACGGCGGCGGCGGCCCTATGCCTGGTAATGATGCTTTTCTGCAGTTGCGGCCGCCTCAGGTCCAGATGCCGGTTCTGCAGCCGTATGGTTTCGGAGACATCCACGGTGTCCTCGATCTGGAACGGTGGTGTGGCCGCCCGGTTCAATATCTTGAGCTCCGTCACCAGCACTTCGATTTCCCCGGTGACCAGGTTGGGGTTGATCATGCCCTCGGGCCGCTTTTCCACCTTTCCCCGCACCCCAATGACGTACTCGCTGCGCAAGACATGCGCCTTGGCATGGACCTCGGAGTCCAACTCCGGGTTGAAAACCACCTGGGTAATGCCGTTTCGATCCCGCAGATCGATGAATATAACCCCGCCGTGGTCGCGCCTGCGCTGCACCCAGCCCATGAGCACCACTTCCCTGTCGATGTCCGCACCGCCGAGTTCGCAGCAGTGATGGGTCCTGCGCATACTTCCAAGATTATCTGACAATGGTCGCTCCTCTCATTCATTAGAAACAAATTTCTGCGATCGACAGTTCACACCGGCACGCCGCATTTTTACGGCGTTGAAATGGATGCACAGCAACCCTTTCCAATGCTTATTATCTTCGATTATTTTTTCCAAGCCTGATAAATATATCCAATTAGACGAGCCATCGGGGTGTTTATTCCGTCATACCCGCGCAGGCGGGGATCCAGAGCATTCGGCTAATCGCTTTCCGGATAGTGCTGACGCTTCACTGCGTGTCCTGCCTCCGCAGGAATGACAAAAGGCTTAAGCTAAAACTCCCCGGCCCTTGAATTAGATTGATTTACCGGATCAGCGGTATCAGTTTTTCCACCAGGTTGTCCAGCGGGACATCCACCTGCTCTCTGGTATGCATGTCGCGCAGGATGGCCGCCCCTTTCCGCCGCTCGTCTTCGCCCACGATCAGGGTGTAGCGCGCACCGCTTTTCCCGGCGCGCTTCATCTGGCTTTTCAGGCTGCGGCCCTCGAAATCCATTTCGGCCCGCATCCCCATGGCCCCCAATGCACAAAGCCACTCGAAGGCTTGAGAACCGCTTTCCTCGCCCAGCGCGGCAATGAACAGGTCCGGCTTTTTGATATAGGCGTCCCTGTCCAGGGCGGCCACTTCGGTCAAGCGGTCGAAACCGATGGCAAACCCGGTGGCCGGCATCTCCGGCCCGTCCAGCATCTTCACCAACCCGTCGTAGCGCCCCCCGCCGGCAACGGCGCTCTGAGCACCCAGGGAACGGGTCTGAATTTCGAACGTCGTCCTGGTGTAGTAGTCCAGTCCCCTGACAAGCCGTTTGTCCACCACAAAGGGTACCTTCAGAGAATCGAGCGATGCCTGTACCACATCGAAATGCTGTGCACAGGCCGGACACAGGTGGTCGATGATGGAGGGCGCTTCTTCCATGGCTTGCCTGCAATTCGGCACCTTGCAGTCCAGAACCCTCAAAGGGTTGCGGTCCTTGCGCCGCGCACAGTCCGAACAGAGCGAATCCGCGTGGGACGCTATGTACGTTTTAAGGGCGGTTTTGAAAACCGGGCGGCATTCGGGGCATCCCAGGGAATTAATGTGCGCCTCCACATCCCCGGCCGACAGCCGCTCGAACAGGGTTTTGAGCAGAAAAATCAGCTCCACGTCCGCCAGGGGCGATCCCACACCGAATATTTCCGCGTTGATCTGATAAAACTGCCGGTAACGCCCCTTCTGAGGCCTCTCCCTGCGGAACATGGGCCCGATGGTATAAAATTTTTTGACCGGGTCGTCGGCGTACATCTTGTGCTGGATGTATGACCGGCAGATGGATGCCGTGGCCTCCGGCCTCAAGGTGATCAGGTCGCCTTTGCGGTCTGGAAACGTGTACATCTCTTTTTCCACGATGTCCGTATCCTCCCCGATGCTTCTGGCGAAAAGCTCGGTTTTCTCCATGATGGGAATGCGGATCTCTTTGAATCCGAAATCCTCGAAAAGCGCCCGGGCCACTGACTCGATGTGCTGCCACACCTCGACCTCACCCGGCAATATGTCCTTGAATCCTCTGATGAGCTGTATCATCGCTGTTCCTGAATCTTTTTTTAGTTTTCAGATAAAATCAATAAACTTAGATAATTACAGGGAAACTTCAGGCGAGTCAATATGAATCGGAACATTTAGGAATATTTCGCCTAAATTGAACGATTTTAGGTTTTAACAGCTCAGGTGAAAACAGGCACCGACCCTCTCGGATGCGTGCAAGCCATTAAACCAGTCCACCGCCTTTTTATTGGGGCCCGCCATCAATTGCACACCTTTTTCCGCCAGGTGCTTCTCGAGGCCCTTTTCGGGTTTCATCCGTCCGTCGACACCCGTCCCGGCGATGATAATTTTCGGGCGCATCCCCACCAGGTCAACGATGTCACCCATCGACAGCACATGCCCCCTGCCCCGCCACCATGAATCCCGGATCCGCCCGTCCGGATAGATGATCAGGTCGGAATGGTAGGCATGCCCGTCGATCACCATGGCTCCGAAAGAAAATGAGTCGATCATGATACAGCCCCCTTTTGCAGCGCCTTTTCCACACCGGTTCGATATCCATAACACCGGGGTTTCAATTGTTCAATACCGCGAAGCTTGAATGAGCTCCCTCCATAACACCTAAATTACTACCGTATATTTTGGGAAACTTTGCAGGATTGCCTTTTATTTTTCCTTTGGCATCATGACACAAGAAAAAATTCGAACGAACCTCAAAGGAGGAAATCATGAAAAAAGCCGCTTTTTTTATCCTTGTCCTTTTCTTTGCCGCCCTCGCTTCGATGCCGTCCGCATTCGGTGGGGAAACCACCTTGCTCGGTCCCCAGCAGTATCTCAGGTTTTCAGATGCACCGGACACATATGAAAATACGTTCCGCGCCGTTCCCGGTTACGGCACCATTGTCGTGAGAAACGGAAAGAGTGACGGTGACAAACGAATCGAAGACGGCATCAGCAGTGCCTCGATCCTGGTCAATGGTATCGAAGTGTTCGGACCGGAGGATTTCAACCAAAACACCTACCTCCTTACATCCCCCCTGGAACTAAGCTGGGAAAACACGCTTTCCATCGACCTCGCCAGCAAGCCGGAGACCTATATCACGGTTGAAATCAGCGAAGACCTGCTGCCGCCCTCCGCCGACCTGACCGCAACCCCCGAAGAAACGCCCGCGGGCGAAGCCGTTACGCTGCGGTGGGATTCCAACCTTGCGGACACCGTCGTTATCGAACCGGATATCGGTGCCGTGGACACACAGGGCGAAGCGACCGTTTTCCCGATGGAAGACACAACCTACACGCTCACCGCCACCGGGCTCGGCGGTACGTCGACAGAAGAGATCGAGATACGGGTCCTGTCGATGGGACCGCTTGTCAGTTTCAATGCGAAACCACAGCTCATCGAACCGGGTGAACCCGCAGTCCTGCAATGGGCCGTGACGGGAGCCGACACTATCGTCATCGACAATGGCGTCGGTGTCGTGCCGCCCGAAGGGTCGATCACCCTCTATCCGGATCACACGGCAATCTACCGCCTGTCCGCAAGCGGCCCTTCCGGAAACACGAATGCAAGGGTCGTCCTGACGGCCCTGGGAAATCCGGAGCCCCAACCCAAAGGCTCGTTCGGAAAACAGTACGAAGCCGCCATCCCTGCAGATGCCACCGTCCCGGCGTACAATCCTGAACATTTCTCAGTGATTACAGGAGTAGTAACCGATTGTGAAGCCACCCCCCTGGAAAATGTCTTTGTCTTCGCACGCAACCATTTGGCGTACGGCACCGCTGCCACGGACATGGACGGCAGATTTTCCCTGCCGGTTGAAGGCGGAAAAACATATACACTCATGTACGAAAAGGAAGGCTTGATCGACGTTCACCGCAACGTGTATGTCCCCTGGAACGATGTCGCTACTGCCGATACGGTTCAGATGACTGCGGAAGACCCGGTGGCAACGTCTGTCGGGTTTGACGGAAACCCGCAAAGCGTCGTTGTCCATCGAAGCTCCGAGATCGTCGATGCGTTGGGCGCGAGATCGTTCAGCCTCGTTTTTTCGGGCGACAACCACGCCTACCTTCTCGATGATGACGGCAATGATGTGCACGAACTGAGCACGCTGAACGTAAGGGCCACGGAATACCCGACGCCGGAATCGATGCCTGCCGACCTGCCGCCAACCTCGGCCTATACGTATTGCGTTGAACTGACCGTCGACGGTGCCGAAAGCGTCAGATTCGAAAACCCCGTTGTCACCTGGCTGGATAATTTTCTCGGGTTCGAGGTCGGCGAGACGATCCCGGTCGGTTTCTACGATAGAGCCGAGGGAATGTGGAAGCCATCGAACAACGGTGTCGTGGTAAGGCTCCTGGACACCAACAACGACCAAACAGTCGATGCCCTGGATAAAGACGGAGACGGTTTACCGGACGACCTTAACGGCAACGGCGCCTACGACGACGAAGTTCAGGGCCTGGAAAATCCTCAGCACTACCCCCCGGGATCAACCTTCTGGAGGGTTGGCATAACCCACTTCTCACCTTGCGATCTGAACATGGCTCTGATCATGCCGCCCGACGGCACATGGCCGAACGCAATTGAAAATGCCACCGTAAAATCCGGGGAAAGCGATGAACACACCGGCTACACCTGCAATGCGTCTTTTGTTGACGAAAAGAATCGTGTTTTCTATGAAGACATTCCGATTCCGGGAACGGGGATGAAGCTTTACTACTCGAGCGGACGGGTCGAAGGGTACAACACCTCTATTACCGTTCCGGCAAGTGGCGATGCAGTACCGGCCAGTCTCAAAAAAATCGCGGTCGAGGTCAAGGTGGCCGGCAAAATCCTGACCCGGGAGTTTCAGCCGCTCCCGAACCAGACAGCCCAGTTCTACTGGGACGGCAGGGATTATCTCGGCAACCCCCTTGAGACACCGATTGAAGCCCATATCAACGTCGGATGGGTGTATGACGCTTTTTATGCCCGCGCGGGCGATTTCGAACAGGCATTCGGGCAGCCGGGAACAGAGCCCACTGCGGTGAACGCGCGCCAGGAAATTACGGTCTGGAACAGATTCGATGCCAAGGTGCACCCGGCAAGAAGCAAGGCTGCCAACGATCTGCCCGAAGGCTGGAGCTTGTCCACCAGGCACCACCTGAATCTGCAGGATCTTTCCGTCTTGTACAAAGGGAACGGAACATCGATAGACAACAATGTGCGGATCGTCGAAAGAATCGCCGGCACAGGCTCGCCGGATTACAGCAACAGCAATCAACCCGCCCTGTCTTCAGACCTGAACGGCCCTTATGCCGTGGCCGTAGATATCGATGGGAATGTCTATTTTTCAGACACCTCGAATCGCTTTATACGGAAAATAGACACGCACGGCATATTGACCGATGTCACAATTTTCAACGGAGGGTTTGACGGCGACGGCGGTCCGGCGGCAGATGCGAGCGTTTCGTATGTTTCGGATATCGAGATCGACCGTGAAGGAAATATTTACCTGGCGGACACCTTCAACCATTGCATACGGGTGATAAACAACAACGGAATCATCAACACGGTGGCCGGAATCGGCCAGTCTTATGGATTCAGCGGCGACGGCGGACCGGCGACTCAGGCTCAAATGAATTATCCCAGAGGGATCG
>Ga0316576_10000152_pt1 | contig 27505 bp, 23 predicted proteins | sample S0NA_FD_203075 | JGI IMG/M metagenome (GOLD analysis project Ga0316576, IMG submission 203075) | Rhizosphere microbial communities from salt marsh grasses in Alabama, United States - S0-2_050615r3r5 | ecosystem: Host-associated > Plants > Roots > Rhizosphere | place: USA: Alabama | collected...
TCATGACAGTGATCGTGGTGAGATGAACCGGCTCGAGCTACAGTTACGCGAGGAGCTGCTGCCGTGACGACGACGCTGACGGCGTGGCTCGTCCATCCCATGACCCTCGCACTGGCGTGCCTGGCCTTTGCCAGTCTGCTGTTCGTTCTCGAGCTGTTGCTCGCGACCCTCGCCCGGCTCGGCAACGTCCGGTTCCAGGGCATCCTCGAAGATCACCAGGGCGTGCTGACCTGGGTGGCGAACCGGCGCATCCACCTGTCGCGAGTGACCGACATCCTGCGCTGGATCGAGATCGCATGTCTCGGTCTGTTGTGGCTCGCGATCGGGCAGTTCCCGTGGCTTGCCTGGTGGCACTTCGTGCTCGCCGCCACCGTCGCGACCCTGGCGATGGTTGTTGTCACCCGCACCGTGGCAGGCTCGATCAACGAGGACGGTGTAGCACGCCTGCTGAGGATGGTGTCGCCGGTGGCAGCGCCGTTGATTCGCGTCGCCATCCGTAACGGCCACTCGGCGTCGCCGCAGCTACCGGCAGAGGACGACGAGGAGGAGGTTTCTGAGCGAGAGATCCAGGCCTTCCTCGAGGCCGGCCAGGCGGCCGGCATCTTCGAAGGCGAGGAGGGAGAGTTCGTCGAGTCGCTTGTGGACTTCTTCGATACCGTCGTGCGCGAGGTCATGACGCCGAGAACCGAAATGGTGACCGTTGCCGACACGGTCTCCTTCGACGAGCTGCTTCGGCTCTTCGGCGACAGCCTGAAGAGCCGAATCCCGGTCTACCACGAAACCGTCGACAAGATCGTCGGTGTGGCCCACGTCAAGAACTGCGTCCAGCACGCCATCGCCGGCAGTCGTCCGACGGTGGTCGAGCTCGTCAACCCATGCCTCGTCGTCCCCGAGACCAAGGAGCTCGGCGAGCTCCTCAAGGACTTCCAGCAGAACCACCAACAGATGGCGATCGTGGTCGATGAGTACGGCGGCACCTCGGGGCTGGTCACGCTCGAGGACATCCTCGAGGAGATCGTGGGCGAGATCGAGGACGAGCACGATCCGATGCAACCGCCTGAGTGGCAGGAGCTCGAACCCGGCGTCTATCGCATGCAGGGCCGGGCCTCGCTCGAGGCGCTGGGCGAGCTGTTCTCGGTCGTGATCAAGGAGCAAGACGTCGACACCGTGGGCGGTCTCGTGTTCGCCCGCCACGGCACCGTTCCGGACACAGGTACGAGGGTCGAGGACCCCGGCTTCGGCCTTGCATTTACGGTCGACGAGATGGATGAACGACGGATCGTGAGCGTAACTGTGCAGCGGCTCGAAGGCCGTTCTGTGCCCGCAGAGGGCTAGAAGGGCGGGGCGAGGCGTCGTGGCGGAGGGAACCGTAGCCAAAGAGCGTGGACGAGCGGGCGAGACGACCCTGCGTTCCGGGACCGTGGCGCTCGTCGGTCGACCCAATGCGGGAAAGAGCACACTTCTCAACACGATCCTCGGAGACAAGGTGGCGATCGTCTCGGATCGGCCGCAGACAACGCGGAACCGGATCGTCGGCATCCTCACCGAGACCCGGGGCCAGGTGGTCTTCTTTGACCTGCCCGGGGTCCACCGACCACTTCACGCGATGAACACCCGCATGATGCAGGAGGTCCGCTCGGCTCTCGAGGAGGTTGATCTGGTGCTTCACCTGGTCGATGCTTCGGTGCCGTGGGGCGGGGGGGAACGGTTCCTTTTCGAGCTTCTGGATCCGGTCGCCGCGACCTCCCTCGGCGTGCTCACCAAGATCGACCTGGTGCGCAACAAGGCCGCCCTGCTGCCGCTCATCGCGGCCTACCAGGAGCGTCGTCCCGGATCGGTCGTGCTCCCGATTGCGGCTCCGACAGGGGACGGTGTCGAGGTTCTTCTGGATGAGATCTTCGACCGGCTTCCGGAGGGACCACCGTTCTACCCGGCAGACGTGACGACGACCCAGACCGAGCGCTTCTTCATCGCCGAGGTCGTACGGGAGAAGCTCCTGCATCGCACCCGAAACGAGCTTCCCTACACGACCGGCGTCATCGTGGATTACCTCGAGGAGAACCAGCGACTGCTCCGGATCGATGCCGTGATCTACGTCGAACGGGCGAGTCAGAAGGGGATCGTCATCGGTCGCGGGGGGCGGATGATCAAGGCTGTGGGCCAGGACGCGCGCGAGGAGCTCGAGCGGGTCCTCGGGATCAGGGTCTTCCTCGAGCTTCACGTCAAGGTTCACCCGCGCTGGCGGGAGGACGTGCGCGTTCTGCGTGAAATGGAACCGGGCACGGCGGTTCTCGACGACGGCACTGTCGAGCTCGGAGGCCCCGAGCTCGAGCCGTGACCGCCCTCGACACCCTGCTCGTTTTCACAGCTGACGGCTGTCCGCACTGCAGCGCGGCGGTGGATGACCTGTGCGCGCGCGGCGTACGTTTCCGCGAGGTCAATCTGAGCCGGGAGCCCGGCGCGATGGAGCGGCTGCGAGCGGTCTGCTGGGAGCATCGCCTGCCGGTCTTCGTCGATCACGAGCGCGTTTCCGTGGGTTTTCGAGGCGGCTCCTCGAGCTTCGCCGAGCTCGGCCTCGAGTGACTGCCGGCTCGCCCGGCTGCGACGGGCGGAGACGGCGCCGATGTCGGGATGTGATTCCGGTCTCACGCGTCACTCCATGACGGGTGCTATCCTGCATTGGAACCGTGATGAGGAAGGCTTTTCGCGTGCTGGTGCCGGTGCTCGCTGTCGTTATCGTGCTGCTTGCTGCAGCCGCGGCGCTGATGACGAGCCCGATTCGGGTGCGACCGCTACGAATCGGCGCTGCTGCCGACCCGACACGCCTGCGGGCCGATGTGACTGCGCTCAGCGGTCTGCCGGGCTACCGCTGCTTCGAACGCCCTGCGGATCTCGAGCGCGCCGCCAGGTGGGTCGAGGCGCGGCTCGCGACCAGCGGGTTGCCGGTCGAGGTCCAGACCTATGGGGTCTCAGGTCTCGAGTTTCGGAACATCATCGCCCGGTACGGCAACGATCGGCTGCCGATTCTGGTCGTGGGGGCCCACTATGACGTTTGCGGCGAGCAACCCGGTGCCGACGACAACGCCAGCGCGGTTGCGGGCGTGCTCGAGCTGGCCCGTTTGTTGACAGAGCACACGCCGCGGATGAGCCGCCATCTTGAGCTCGCGTTGTGGCCCCTTGAGGAACCGCCGAGCTTCCGCAGCCCCGCCATGGGCTCGGCGGTGCATGCCGCGTCCCTGGCTCATCGTGGCGCTGACGTGCGCGGCATGATCTGTCTCGAGATGCTGGGCTACTTCATCGACGAGCCCGGATCGCAGTCGTACCCGGCGCCGGGGATGGGCCTGCTCTATCCATCGCGTGGTGACTTCATCGCCGTCGTCGGCAACAGCTCGTCCTGGTGGTTCACGCGCCGGGTCAAAGCGAGAATGGCCGGTGCCAGCGGGCTGCCGGTTCGGTCCATCAACGGTCCGGCCTTCATTCCGGGGATCGACTTCTCCGACCACCTCAACTTCTGGGCCCAGGGCTACAACGCCGTGATGGTCACCGACACCGCCTTCTACCGGAACCCCAACTACCATCAGATGACGGACACGCCGGACACCCTCGACTACGAACGGCTGGCGCAGGTCGTGACCCAGCTCTACGCCGTGATCACGACGCTGTGAGCGTTGATCGGCTCGAACCTCGCGACCAAGAATAGACGTTGGAGACACAAAGCGAGGTGATCTCAGTATCCAGCGTTGGGGAGCTTGCGCAGCGCCTTTGTTTCAGAACGCCGGCGCTTGTCGTCAAGGCGGCGCCGTTTCGCGGCCTGACTGACCCTGGTCGGCTTGCGCTCGGCGCGCTCGGCGATCGCGTCGTCGACGAGCTCGATGAAGCGGGCAATGGCGGCGTGGCGGTTGGCCTCGCGGGTGCGGTGGCGCTGTGAGGTGACCCGAAGGACGCCGTCCTTCGTGATCCTGGTCGACAACCGATCTCGGATCCGCTCCTTCTGCTCGTTGCTGAGGCCGGATGAGGCAGCGACATTGAATCGAAGGGTGACCTTGGTCTCGACCTTGTTGACGTTCTGCCCGCCGGGGCCTGAGCTGCGCGCGAACTCGAAGTCGAACTCCGCGTCGTCGATCGCCACATCCTCGTTGATTTCGAGCATGGGGACAGGATAGCGGATGCCGGTTACACGTGCGATGACCTTTGATAGGACGCGGAAAGGGTGCCTGGCTCCACCTTTGTTCGCCGCGAACAAAGGTGCGTGCCTGGCATCCCCTCCCACGACTACAACAGGGACTCGATCTCCTTCGCGATCTTGTCCTCATCCCCCGGCTCGAAGCCGAGATGGGCGTACATCACACGGCCCTCGCGGTCGATCAGGAACGAGGTCGGGTAGCCCTGGACCTTGAACAGGCGCTTGACCACCTCGGCGTCACCCTCGCCGTTCTCGAGAGCGGGGTAGGTGAGCCCGTGCTCTTCGATGAACTTGGTGGCGAGCTCGGTCTGGCGTTTGCCCTCGACGACCACGACCTCGAATCCACGGCCGGAGTAGGTCTCATAGAGGGGCTGCAGGCGTGGCAACTCCACGCGACAGCCGCCTCACGTGGGGAACCAGAAGGCGAGCAGGGTGACCTTGCCGTCGGAGAGGCCGTCGAAGTCGTGGGCAACGCCGTGGTAGTCGGCGAGCGTGAAGTCGTCCACGGGTCTGGCGAGGCTCTGACGCTCCGACCAGAGGTGCTCCTCGAGGCCCTCGTCGGAACCTCGGTCGGCGATGTAGGCCTCGCGGTAGGCAGCCGCCGCGTCGTGGTCGCCGCCCATGACAGCGCTCGGCGCCAGCAGTGCCATCGCCCGTTGCGGGTCGCCCGCGGCGAGGGCCATCTTGCCGGCGAAGAGGTCGAGGTTGGTGTCCGACGCGCCGACGTAGTCGACGGTGCGCAGCTGCATGGCCTCCTCGAACGCGGCGATCGCCTGGTCGTGGCTGCCGAGGTTCCACCGCGCCCAGCCGAGGTCCGCGAGGGCCATCGAACGCCGGCGCTCGGCTTTCGCGGTCGCCTCCTCCATGGTGTAGTCGTCGTCCGGATAGTCGCCCAGGAAGGCCTCGGGCGTCGCCTTGGCGAGGGAGGCCTCGGCGTACTCGGCGCCGACCTGCCACTGCCCGTGCTTCACCGCGAGATCGGCCACGTCGATCATCTCGACGAAGCTCAGCGGCCGAGCGGCCGCCAGCTCGGCCGCCGCCGCGCCCAGGTCCATCTCCTCACCGACCTCCACGGCGAGCGGGAACATGGCCATGGCGATCTGGAAGCGAGCCTCGGGGTCCGTGCTCGCGGCCAAGGTCTCGCCGAGCACGGTGTAGGCGGCCGTGGGCTCGCCGAGCTCCTCGCCGCGGTAGTAGGCCACCGCGGGTGCGAGGTCGCCGGCGTGCGGCGAGTCGGGGTGCTCGCGCAGGTAGGCCTCGATGAGCTCGGCCTTGTCTTGGCTGGTCTCGAGCTCGCCGTACGCGGCGCGGAAGTCCGCCCACTCCTGCTCGGCAGGGCTCACCGACGGCCCCTTCGAGCACGCGCCAATCAGGGCGAGCGCGATCGCCAGCCCGGCAACCATCAACGGTCGTCGCATCGTGTCCTCCGTTCCTTCGGGTCAGGTCGATTCGAAGTTTGCACGCACGACGAAGTATACGGTGGCACGGCGATGATGGAAATGCCACTCGTTCTCGACTCTGCCGCCCGGCTCGCCGTGAGCCGAGCGGCAGAATCGAGTACAGTGTCGCCATGCGGATCGGCGGCACCTGGTACCGGACCATCTGGTTGGCGGACGACGGTGTGTCCGTGGACGTCATCGACCAGCGGGCGCTGCCGCACTCCTTCGAGATCATGCGCCTCGCCACCGTCGAGCAGGCGGCCCACGCGATCCGCGAGATGGTGGTGCGCGGCGCACCGCTGGTCGGCGCCACCGCCGCCTACGGGGTCTGCCTCGCCCTCAGAAAGAGCTCCCTGCACGGCAGCCTCGACCGTGCCCTCGAGACCCTGGGCGCGACCCGGCCGACCGCCGTCAACCTGCGCTGGGCGCTCCAGACCATGGACGAAGCGGTGCGCTACCTGGCGCCCGACGAGCGCGTGGCGGCCGCCTACGCGCGTGCCGCCCGGATCTGCGACGAGGACGTGGAGATCTGCCGCGGCATCGGGTCGCACGGGCTCGCGGTGCTCCGCGAGCTGGCGGCCGCCAAGGGCTCCGGGCCCCTCAACATCCTGACTCACTGCAACGCCGGCTGGCTCGCCACCGTCGACTGGGGGACCGCGCTCGCGCCGGTCTACATGGCCCACGATGAAGGGCTCGATGTCCACGTCTGGGTCGACGAGACGCGGCCCCGCAACCAGGGCGCCTCGCTCACCGCGTATGAGCTCGGCGCCCACGGCGTGCCGCACACGGTCGTCGTCGACAACGCGGGCGGCCACCTCATGCAGCGGGGGCTGGTGGATGTGTGTATCGTCGGCACCGATCGCACGACCGCGGCCGGCGACGTGGCCAACAAGATCGGTACCTACCTCAAGGCGCTGGCCGCACGCGACACCGGGGTGCCGTTCTACGTTGCCCTGCCCCAGACGACCATCGACTGGAGCCTGCTCGACGGCTTCGACGGCATCCCCATCGAGGAGCGGGACCCGGACGAGGTCCGCTTCATCCGGGGTCTCGGCCCCGACGGCCGGGTGGTGAAGGTCGAGCTGACGCCGCCGTCGAGCCCGGCCGCCAACTACGCTTTCGATGTCACGCCGGCACGGCTGGTGACCGGCCTGATCACCGACCGTGGGATCTGTGATGCCTCGCTCGAGGGCCTGCTCGGGCTCTTCCCCGAGTGGCGGGACGAGGTCGGCGGCGAGGGCCCGCGATGATCCGGACGGTCGGGTTCCGGGCACGGTGGTCGGTGTTCGTCGGGCTCGCCCTGGCACTTCCGGCCGCGAGCAGCTGCCGGTCCGCGAGCGACGGGTCGCCGCCGGCGACGACGCCGGCTTTCTGGGACGTCACCGGGGCCGAGATCCTCGAGTGGCGGCCGGACGAGCCCGAGTTCGGGCAGGGATTCGCCCTCGAGACCTCGGGCCTGGCCACCGCCGGTCGGCTGCTGCTCGCCAGCTCGGAGAAGTACGCCCGGCTGCTGGTGATGGACCCTGCGGACGGCCTCCGTACGCGGGTGATCGCCGTCGGCGTGCCGCGGCACTCGGAGATCGAGGGCATCGCGTGGCACGACGGCGTCGCCTGGCTGTGCGACGAGGCTCACGCGGCGGTCTACCGGGCCGAGGTCGGGGATGAGCGAGAGCTGCTGGCGGCTTCGCCCGGGACCACCGTGGACGCAACGGCGGTGCCGCTCACGGGCGTCGAGGTCGTGGGCGGCAAGGTTGGCGTCGAGGGCATCGAGGTCAGCGCCGACGGTCGCACCGTCCACCTGCTCCTCGAGCGCTCGCTGGTCGGCTCCGAACGTTGCGTGTCGCGAATCTGGCAGCTCCGAGTGGAACCGCAACGGCTGGTGGCGGAGGGCCCGGCGATCGACGTGGCCCTGGAGGATTGCGCGTGGCGGCTCACCGGCCTGGCGTGGATGGGGGAGACCCTGTTGGCACTGAAGACCCAGTTCCCCGGCGAGCGCTACCAGGTGGTCGAGGTCGACCCGTCGACGGGGATCACGTCGGTCCTCGTGGACCTCACGGCGCTCCTCAGGGGTGTGCGCGCCGACGGCTGGGGGAACAACGTCGAGGGCATCGCGGTCGACGGCGACGGCGCCCTCTGGCTGATCGGCGACAACGCCGTGACTGACGTCGTCGACGATCCCGCCCCACCTCCCACAACCGAGAAGGCCCTCCTGCTGCGGATCCCCCCGGCGGGCTGACTGCGTTCTGATTCATCGCGGAGGGGCAGGCGCGCGGAGAAGGCGCACAGACGCGAACGCCGCGAGGCTCGCACGCTCAGGCCACGTCGATGATTTTTTCTGAGAATGCGACTCTATCAGTGACCTTGTACATGTTTTCACAGCGCGCTATCATGGCCCCGCGACCGAGTGGCCTCGCGTGGATTATCGATCCTGCCGGGGGTGCCCGGCGGAACCGACGCGAGGGGGCCATGGCCAGCATTCCCAGCCCGATCCATCCCGACAACCTGCGAGCCGTCCGGAAGATCGCCGAGATCTCCGGGCAGAACGTGTACGAGTGCATGCAGTGCGGCACCTGCTCGGCGGTCTGCCCCATGGTCGAGTCCATGGGCTTCACCACTCGCCAGGGCATCCACTACCTCCAGTTCGGCGAGGTCGAGGCGGTCATCGACGCCCGCATCGGCGAGTTCTGCGCCTCGTGTCAGACCTGTCTCGTGCGGTGCCCGCGCGGCATCGACGTGCCCCGGGTCTTCGAGGCGGTGCGGCAGCTCGTGCTGCGGACCAACACCGACCTCGTGACTCTGGGGGACATCCCGAAGGACACCATGGCCGAAGCGCCGCAGATCGCTTTCGTCTCCACCTTCCGCAAGCTCACCTCGTGAGGCAGTCATGAAGCTCGGCTACTACCCCGGTTGCACCCTCAAGACCAAGGCCGCGAACCTCGAGGTCGCCGCCATGGCGGCCCTCGACCATCTCGGGATCGAGTACAGCGAGCTCAGCCGCTGGAACTGCTGTGGCGCAGTCTTCTCCCTCGCAGACGATGATCTCATCCATCAGGTGGCGCCGATTCGAAACCTGATTCGCGCCGCCCAGCAGGGCTGCGACACTGTCGTCACCATCTGCTCCCAGTGCTACAACACTCTCGCCCGGGCCAATCGGCTCGTGCGAGAGGACTCTGAGAAGCGGGACACGCTCAACCGCTTCATGCGGGAGGAGCCCGATTACAACGGCGAGATCGAGGTGGTTCACTACCTCAGCCTGTTGCGAGATCGAGTGGGCTGGGAGCAGCTGCGGGCAAAGGTCACAAACCCGCTGACGGGTCTCAAGGTTGCGCCGTTCTACGGCTGTACCCTGGTTCGCCCCACCGACGTGGCCATCGATACCGTCGACCAAACGATCCTCGAGGGCTTCATCGCCGCCCTCGGCGCCGAGCCGGCCTCGTTCAGCGCGGCCCGCGAGTGCTGCGGCTCCTACCAGATGTTGGCCCACCCCGAGGAGGGGATGAAGCGGGCGGCCAAGGTCATCGCCGCCGCCAACCGGTCGGCGGCTGATGCCCTCATCCTGAGCTGCCCCCTGTGCGAGTACAACCTGGGTACTCGCCAGGGCGACGTGGTGGCGGCCAACGACGCCCTCAGCCAGGTCCCGACCTTCTACTTCACCCAGCTGCTCGGCGTCGCCCTGGGGCTGGATCCAGAGCTCTGCCGCCTCGACCTCAACGGCTCGGCGGCGCGCACCCTTCTGACCGAGAAGAAGTACATCGCAGCGGCCACCGTCTGAGCGGCCGGGCCAAAGGAGACAGGCGAATGGACACGGGAGCACTGACCGAGAAGGTGGCGGCGAAGACGGTCCCCATCTACATCATGGGCAAAAAGTACGAGGTGCCGGCGGCGCTGACGATCATGAAGGCCATGGAGTACGCCGGCTACCAGTACATCCGCGGCTGCGGCTGCCGCGGCGGGGTCTGCGGCGCCTGCGCCACCGTTTACCGCAAGGCCGGCGACTACAAGATCTACACCGGGCTCGCCTGTCAGACCGTGGTCGAACCCGACATGTACCTGACCCAGATCCCGTTCTACCCGGCCAACCGAGCGGTCTACGACTTTGAAACGGCGGAGCCGACGCCGGAAACCGTGTACCAGCTCTACCCCGAGCTCTTCCGCTGCGTCGCCTGCAACGCCTGCACCAAGGTCTGCCCGATGGATGTCGAGGTCCTCGACTACGTCTCGGCGCTCAAGCGCGGCGACCTCAAGGCGGCCGCCGAGATCTCCTTCGACTGCATCCAGTGCGGCCTGTGCGCCTCGCGCTGCATGGGCGAGATGGCCCAGTACCACATCGCCCAGCTCGCGCGGCGCCTGCAGGGCGGCAAGCTCGCGCCGAAGGCTCAACACCTGGAGAAGATGTGCGGCGACATCGAGGGCGGCGTCTTCTCAGAGCTCCTCACCGGGCTCAAGGGAATGACCGAGGACGAGCTCAAGAAGCTTTACATCGAGCGTGAGATGGAGCCCCACATGGGCGCCGACGAGTGGACCCCGGCCTCGAGCCACGGGCTCGCCTGAGAGGTTTGACATGCCCTATACACCCGAACTCAAAGAGCTCATCAAGGTCGTCGAGAAGACCCGCCCCGAGCGCATCGAGCGCAAGCGCCGCGGCGAGGAGATCCCCTTCCTCAGCCTCGACGAGCGCGCCGAGCGCCTCAAGTACCACCCCGACTTCAAGGAGGAGGGGCGGCGCCCGCTCCAGGTGGGGCCCTCCAAGGGCTACGCCATCGCCCACGAGATCGCCGACCTGCTCGAGGCCTCGAGCCGGGTCGACCCGGCCAAGGTCGACCTGACGTCGCCGGCCTACGAGACCGACGTTCTGATCATCGGCGGCGGCGGCGCCGGCACCTCGGCCGCGATTCTCGCCGCCGAGCGCGGCGCCAAGGTCATCCTGGCCACCAAGCTGCGCCACGGCGACGCCAACACGATGATGGCCGAGGGCGGCATCCAGGCGGCCTCCAAGGGCCACAAGGACTCGCCCTACTACCACTACCTCGACGTCATGGGCGGCGGCCACTTCACCAACGTCCCCGAGCTCGTCGAGACCCTGGTCAACAAGGCCCCCGACGCCATCCGCTGGCTCGAGCACCAGGGCGTCAACTTCACCAAGAAGGCCGACGGCACGCTGGAGACGATCCACGGCGGCGGCACCTCGCGCAAGCGCATGCACTACGCCGCCGACATTACAGGCGCCGAGATCATGCGGACCATCCGCGACGAGGCTCGCAACCACGGCGACAAGATCACCGTGCTCGAGTTCTCGCCCGCCGTTGAGCTGGTGCTCAACGAGCACGGCGCGTGCGCCGGCGCAGTGCTGTACAACATGGAGACCGAGGAGTACTTCTTGGTCAAGGCCAAGGCGGTGGTCATGGCCACCGGCGGTTGCGGCAGGCTCCACATCCAGGGCTTCATGACCACCAACCACTACGGCGCCACGGCCGACGGCATCGTCCTCGGCTACCGCGCCGGGGTGCCGGTGGCCTTCCTCCACACCGTCCAGTACCACCCGACCGGAATCGTCTTCCCCGAGCAGGCCGAGGGCATCCTGATTACCGAGAAGTTCCGCGGCGCCGGCGCCAACCTGGTCAACGTCGAGGGCAACCAGTTCGTCAACGAGCGCGAGCCGCGCGACGTCGAGGCGGCGTCGATCATCAAGGAGTGCGTCCACGACGGCAAGGGCGTGCCGACGCCCACCGGCCGGCTCGGGATCTGGCTCGACTCGCCGATGATCGAGGTGCTTGCCGGCGAGGGTACGGTCAAGCGCGAGTTCCCAGGAAAATACATCCTGTACAAGCGCTTCGACATCGACATCTCGAAAGAGCCGATGCTCATCTACCCGACCCTGCACTACCAGAACGGCGGCCTCGAGTTCAAGGCGACGGGAGAGACCTGCGTGCCCGGCCTGTTCCTCGCGGGCGAGGTGGCGGGCGGCATCCACGGCGCCAACCGGCTCATGGGCAACTCACTGCTCGACATCATCGTCTACGGCCGGATCGCCGGCACCTCGGCCGCCGAGTACATCGCCGCCGGCGTCAAGGACGGCGCCCTGAGCCTCGAGCACGTCGTCACGTACAACGCCGAGGTCGCCGCCTCCGGCATCAGCGACGGCCGCGTCGCCCCGGCGATCATCCCCGACTACACCGACCCGGCGGTCCGCGAGCGCCAGCTCACCGCCCACTACGTCGGCAACGTGCGGTAGCGGACGGTGCTGATCAGGATTGCGGTACGTCGAGCACCCTGACGTGACAAAAGGGGCCAGGGCGGATGCATCGCCGACCGCAGCAGAAAGCTCGTGAATAGGTCAGAGATAGCCGGGCGGTGACTCAGGAGCAATCGTCCGGAGTCGGGACCTCACAGCCTGTCTTGGCCTTCCGCCACTTGCCGTCGCTGCATTTGCCGATACTCCTGCGGTGCAGATCGGAGGCCAGGTCGTCTGCCTCCTCGGCGATCTTCGACAGGTAGCTCGCCCAGGCCTGGGCCGAGGCCTGGCCGACGCGGTCGAGGTGCTGCACGATGAGTCGGCGGTACTGGGCGTTCGACATCCGCTCCTGCCGCGACGGGATCGGGATCATGTGCTCGGCAGTCAGGTTGCAGAACTCGTTGAACACGATCTCGAATCGGGTCGCGAGCGCCTTCTCCTCGTCGGTTTCGAGCTCGCTGAACGCCTCAGACGAGACACCGACGAAAGACGTCAAGGTGTTCTGGTCGATGACGAGGCTGCCAGACTCCGAGCGCTTGATGTCCGAATCACCCTCGGCATCGGCCAGGGAGGTCCCGTCGCTCTTGAGCTGCGTCGCGTACTTGGCGAGGCCTTCGTGGTCTCCTGGCAGCGAGGGTCCGGGGTCCAGCCTGTAGACATCCGGCGAGTGGTCGATCGCGACCTGTGTGTCGGAGGCAGGCACCTTGAATCGCCGTTCGAGCCGGAAGTCCGTCCCTGGCTTCCTGAACTGGATCACGGCGTTGTAGCTTTCCGGTGGTGAGATGCCGAACAGACGGTCATCCGTCCGAACAACCGCGCGGTACCCGGTCTCGCTCTTGCTGAACCGACCATGGGTCCGGCGAAGGTCGCGGCCCTCGACGCTGACGGTGCCGGTGACGTCGTCAAGCTCACCGAGCATCGGGATCACGTCGATGGTGATGCGATCGAGATCGGGGTCGATTCCCGCAGGACTGAACACGACCTTGACCGAACAGGTTTCGATGAAGTCCTGAATCGCCGGGAGCGGGATGGCGTGCGCGGTGGCGTCGGCGCCCATCACCACGACTCCGACGAGACGGTCGTCGGCATTCAGCATCGGAGCGCCAGGATGTCCAGGAGTGATACCGATCCCGGTCTCGATCATGAATCCGCCCGGGATGCGGGCCTGTCGAAGCGCCGAGACTTGACCCGGACTCACCTGTGATCGGGAATCAGCCTCCGGCGCCGGCTCGTTCCAGGGCGCGGCACAACCGTTATCCATGGGGAACCCGACGACGCGGACCTCATGTCCGACCTGCGCCGCACCCGACATCGACAGCTCCAACGGCGAGTCGAAGGTGTGATTGACCTTGAGCAGGGCAAGCCCCGTTGTCGGGTCTTCGACCAGCAGCCGTGCAGGTAGCTCGATTGCCTCATCCGTCCCGGCGTTCACGACGAGCGTGATGTGGCGGACCGGCGCTCTCGTCTCGCGCAGCTGGGTGCCGGCGTAGTACCGTACCGTCCGGGCGACCGTGGACGCACTCGTGATCACGAAACCGCTTCTTCGGATCACGAAACCGGTCCCGCAACCCATCACCTCCTTGTCGTCGAGCTTGCGGAACACCTTGACCAGGACGGTGGAGTCTCCCGTTTCGGCGAGCTCCGGCCCGGTTGCGGCTCGTGTGAGGATCGGGGATGCGAAAGCGAGGATGAGAAGAACGAGAGTCGATCCGTACATCGGGCGAGCATCCATCTTGCCTCCGCGACAGTCAACTTATGCCACGTCTCAATTCGATCGGGCATGCCTGGATCTCATCCATCTTACCCGAGCCGGTCGTGGTGACAACGACGACCGGGTCACGGCGACCCCAACCCAGGATTGCCGGGGCGCGCGAACACAACTCGGACGAGGTTCCGGAATCCTCCGATGCTTCCGAACCGGTTGTGCTCGAGGAGCCGATCAGCCGATCAGCAACCGGGTCCGCTGCACACGCAGTCGCCCCCGGAGCAGGTTCGGGAGCACTGTGAGCCGCTGGCGCAACTAAAGGTGCAATCTCCACCCGAGCAACTGAAGGTGCAGTTGGCGCCGCTCGCGCAGACCATGTTGCAACCCCCACCTGAGCAGGTGAAGTTGCAGTTTGCAGCGCCCGAGCAGGTCATGGAGCAGTCTCCGTCACTGCAGGTGTGATTGCAGTTCTGCGCGGCTGGGCACACGTACTGCGTTTCGTTGCCTGACATCCGAGAACGGCTCGACTGTGCGGTCGTACCGGCGACGCCGCCGACCTGTGCCAGCACGTCTCCGACCGCGACCGTCGTTCCGCCGACCGTTACAGTGTCGCCCTCGACCTTGACGGCGGTGTCTCCCACCTGCACCCGCGTGCCTCCCTCGGTGGTCGCGAAGCGGATTTCGACGCGCCGGTTCTGTGCCCGCCCGTCGGGGTTGTCCGCGCCGTTCGGCATCGTGTTGTACGCGACCGGTTCACTCTCACCCATTCCACGGCCGACCATGACGTCGGACGGGATTCCTTCCTGTGCGTTCAGCCACCGGATGACCGCCAGCGCCCGCGCTTCCGACAGGCGTTGGTTGTAGGCGTCGTCTCCGACCGAGTCGGTGTGACCGATGACCTCGACCTGGCCGGCGGAGCGGCTACGGATCACGTACGCGACCTTGCTGAGCTCAGAGGCGGCATCGCGCCGGATGGCGGTGCTGTCGAAGTCGAACAGAACATCACCGGCCAGGTTGAGGCGCATGCGCCCCGCTTCTTCGACCGCCCCGAGGCCGACCAGAATCGACGAGTCGTTGACGTCGAAACGAGGCTCTCTGGTGCGCCAGTCGCCTGAGACGGTGACCGCGGCACCCGACCCAAGTCGGACTGCGTTGCCGTCGCGGACGACCGTCAGCTGCTCACCACCGACTGAGACCTTGACGGTCTCCTGGGCGGCAGTGTCGACCACGACCGATCCCATGGCCAATGTCAACGCCAGCACCACTCCCCAATGAAGACGTTTCATGGTGGTTGCCTCCTCCCTCGTCTCGCACTGAATTGAAAATCCGTGGGGGAGACTACCACGCTTCGGCCGCGCTCAGGTCGTCGAGATGACAGACGGGTTATTACGGGTGATTGAAATCACAATGGAAATCGGACGAGCGATCGCTGCCGGCCTCGGACGAGTGGACGGCCGAGCGGTTCGAACCTCACGACAGGTTGGTGACGGTGCGTTGCCAGGTGGCAACGACCGGGCCAATCGGATGGCCACGGTCGTTGCCAAACCACCGCGGGTCGAACGGGACCTCTCGTCAGGGGATCGCCGGTGGAAACTCGTCGGTCCAGGGTGAGCTGAAACCGCACTCGAAGCCATCGCTGAAGACCAGGCCGGGACACGCGGGGTCGACCATCAGTCGCTCAACCACCGAGAAGCGAGACAATATCAAGTAGAGACCGTCGGGTGTGAACTCGGCGTCGCCGCCGATCGACGACGAGAAGCTGTTCCAGGGATGGCAGTCCGCCCAGAACCCCCGATCGATCTCACGCGGATTCGTGGGGTTTTCGATGTCGAATGAACGCGCATCGGTGCTGGCGCTCCAACCGACCCACAGCCGTGGCCAGACCATCGCCACGAGATTGGCGGCAGGCAGGGCGTCAGCCACGGACCACTCGCTCAGGAGTTGCGGGTCAGCCGGATCGGCGATGTCGTACAGGCGGACGACGCCTCCCCTCACGCCGGCGAACAGCATCGTCTGAAGGTCGACAGCCCAGCCCTCACCTTTGAAGTGGCTCGCCTGGATCGGGGCGCCCAGATACTCGACGCTGAGAGTCGGGCCGTCGACCAACCGGAAGACGTGGATTGAAGCGACGCCGTCGCTCAGGTACAGGAAACCGTCGCTTCCAGGCCCAGGGACGTAGGTGCCGCCCGTTGGGTGAAACTCGCCGGCAGCAGGGCCTGTCAGGCAGGCGAGAAACGGCAGGTCGGCCAACCCTGTTCCGTTGAACTCGTGCAGCGAGGCGAAGGAACCGCAGGATGCCCCGAAGCCGTCCGCGACGAGGTACTGCTGACCATCATGCTTGAAGGTCATCCGGCCGACCCCGGCGGTTGTGTAGTGGTCGAAGGAGCCGAACGCCGGGCTTGATCCCGATCCGAGGTCGAAGAGAACACTGCCGGCAGAGTCGTAGTCCGTTGTTCCGTACCGGCAGCCGTCGCACACTGAAAAGCGATACAGGTTGTAGTCGCGGTCGCCGAACGGGAGGACGCCGAAGTCGCTGTCCTGAATGTTGGTTGGGTTGTGAGGATCGGAGACGTCGCTCAGTTGGAGGTCGTTGCCGGTGTTGATCACGAGGTGTGGGACGCCGTTCCAGAGGAACACCTGGATCCCATGAGCCTTCGGGTTCGTCGGGTTCGGCATCGGATTGCTCGACGTGTCGAAAACAAGCGGAAGGTCCAACTCGAAACAGCTTTCAGCATTGGCGAAACTGATGGACAGAACAAGCACGACAAAGACGAAAACAACGAGGGGCGTTCGCACACTGCGCACGATTTCAGGGTTCCTAACCATGGCTACCTCCAAGTTTTTCCTGCTTCCTCATTAACCTACGTCATTCGAGCGAATTGCGCCAATCGTGATTCCCCGGAGAGGTCACGAGCGACGGGGTGGAGTGACCGTGGTCACGCGGCCAAACGGCACGTCTGTCCAATGGGGATCATCAATCTCGGGCTGGTGAACCGGGCACGCCCCGAATGTGGCATCCGAATGGTCGCCGTTGGGCTCGAGCTCTCGGAGGGCACGGTGGGGATTCTTGGGATCACAGCCGAGTTTGTGGGCAATCTTGCTGCCGGGATCCATGACCGGCTCATCTCGGGGGATGGCCGATGTTCGACGAACTCACAGGACCACGGCCGTGGTACAACCACCTTCGTGAAGCCGCAAGATCTCGGCCGACGGTGGGTAATGTGCGTGATCTCGGTCCTGCTTGTCCTGTTGCCGACCGGTCGGATCAACGCCCAATCGGAGAGACCGGAGGATCCGGCGGAGGAAGCGACGGCCCCAGAAGGCGGGAAGCCGGAGTGGCTCAACCGCTTTGCCTCCAGGCTGTCGCCCGATGAACCGCTGTACTTCATTCTCGGCTGGCACGAGGGTTCGAACGCGAAGATCCAGCTCAGCTTCAAGTACCGTTTCGTCAATCCCGATCCGGATCGGTTCCGAAGCGCACCGTTCTTCAGTCGGGTCTACTTCGGGTACACCCAGACGTCGCTGTGGGATCTCGAGTCGGACTCGAAGCCCTTCTACGACACGTCGTATCGACCGTCTCTGTTCGCTCGTCATGAGCGACTGGCAACCGTAGCAGGGGGGCGCGGATGGTGGTGGGGCCAGGCCGGCGTCGAGCACGAGTCGAACGGTCAGAGCGGCGATCAGTCGCACAGCCTCAACATCATGTACGTGCAACCGGTGCTCGAGCTCGACCTGGGACGGGGCGGGCCACATCTGACGTTCGCGCCCAGGCTTTGGGCCTACATCGGCGAGCTGGACGAGAACCCTGACATTGCCGAGTACCGGGGGTACGGCCAGCTTTACGCTGCAGTCACGGGTCTGTCCGAGTGGCAGCTCGCCCTGACCGGCCGAATGGGCACTGCCGGACGGGGAAGCATCCAGGTCGACTTCACCTGTCCCATGGATCGTCTGTCGCTGCGAGCGTTCGAAGCCTATCTCCACGTCCAGTTCTTCGACGGCTGGGGAGAAAGCCTGCGCAGCTACGATCAGCGCCTTCCGTGGCAGCTGCGGGTCGGCATCGCGGTCGTCAGATGAGAGCCGGTAGGCCCCGATCTGGTTTGAAGACGCCGTCGCTGCGCGCCGTACTCGAGTGGGTGCTCCTGGTGAGCGTCCTCGGGACCACACTTGTCCCACTCGTCGTGACCGAACCCCTGGTCTTTCCGTTCATGTCGGGAAAGGGACACCTGCTCAGGTTGCTGGTTGCGCTGGCTGTGGCGTGCTGGGCGGTACTGGCGATCGATCGCCCGGAGCTGCGGCCACGGTCGAGCCCGATTCTGCTAGCTCTCGCGACCTTCGTCGTGGTGCTCGGGCTTGCCGATGTCGTGGGCGTCTGGCCGGCGCGGAGCCTCCTCGGCAATCTCGAGCGCATGGAAGGCTGGCAAACCCATCTCCACCTGCTGGGTCTGTTCCTGGTGCTGCCGGCGGCGCTGACGAGCGAACGGCTGTGGCGGCGGTACTTCCAGACCTCGCTGGGAGTGAGCGTCGTGGTGACCGCGGTGGCCTTCGCCCAGCTCGGTGGCCTTGTCGTCCTCCACGGAGAGCACGGGCGGATCGACGGGACGCTCGGTAATCCGAGCTTCCTCGCCGCCTACCTGGCCTTCCACATTTGGCTGGCGGCGTTGCTGGCGACGGACGTGTCGACGGCGATCCATCTTCGTCGGGTGTACTGGGTAGTCGCGACCATCGAGGCGGCGGCGCTGTTCTTCACCGCCACCCGGAGTGCGATTCTGGGCGTGGTGGCGGGTGCGACGGTGACTGCTGTACTGGTTCTCGTTGTTGTTCGGGGTCGGGCCCCGGTGCGTCGACTTGCCGCCATGGTGGTGGCGGCCGTCGTTCTCGCCGGTGTCGGCCTGGTTGTGTTCCGCGACACGGAGGTCGTGACTTCGAGTCCGGTTCTGAGCCGATTCGCCGCGATCTCTCCGTCGGAGCTCACATCCCAGGCGCGGCTGCTGGCCTGGAGGATGGCGCTTGAAGGCGCGGCCGAACGGCCGTGGCTGGGCTGGGGCCAGGAATGCACAAGCATCGTTTACGCCCGCTACTACGACCCCAGGCTCTACACCCAGGATCCGTTCTTCGACCGCATTCACAACGTGTTTCTACAGTGGTTGCTGGCGGCGGGTGTGCCCGGTCTGCTTGTCTTCGGCGGGGTGCTGGCCGCTTTCATGGTTGCCGTCTGGCGAGGATGGACCTTCGATCCTCTCGAGCGTTGCCTGCTGACCGGTCTGGCGGCCGGTTACGCGGTTCACGCGTCGTTTCTCTTCGATACCGTCACGAGCTTCGTCCTCGGCGTCGCGATGCTGGCCTGGGTGCACTGGCGGATCACGACCGGCCGATCCGGTCCCGATACCGGAGCCGATCCCCATCGGCGGAGATGGCAGGTCCTGGCGGTCGCGATGGTGGTTGTCGCCGCGTCCAGCGCGGTTCTGTCCTGGCGAGCAGTGGCCGCGGAGCTGGCACTGCGGGCCGCCGTCCAATCCGATGCTCGTGGAGCCGAGGGTAGTCTTGAAGCCTTTCGGCGTGCTCTCCGCCATCGGACGCCAGCGACCTGGAAAGCTCGCGAGAGGATCCTGACAACCGCAGTTGCCATGGCACGGTCATCACCCGAGGCTTCCCCAGCAGTTGCAGAGCTCGCCGAGCTCGGCTGGCGGGAGATGGATCGGCAGATCCGGGAGTGCCCCCTCGACGTCCGTTCGAGAGTGACTCTGGCATCGACGTTGTGGCGTTTCTCGGCGTTCGACGAGGCGGAATCGTTGCTCGCTCAGGCCCACGCCCTCGCGCCACACATGCAGCACGTGCTCTTCGAGCTCGGGACGCTGCGCCTCGAGCGTGGACGGATGGAGGAGGCCCTTGCTGCGTTCCGCGCCGCGTACGAGCTCGAACCGAGCTGGGACGAAGCCCGTCGGCGTTACGCGGCGGCCGCCGTCGCTGCCGGTCGACGGGATCTTGCTGACGAGCTGCTAGCTCCCGAGGGGGGCCTCGACGGCGCGTCCAACGAGTGGCTCATCGCGGCCTTGCGGGCGACCGGCGACCGTGACGCGTTGGTCGGGGCGCTCGAGCGACGGATCGCCGTCGTCGAAGCGGAGGGTGATGATCCCACCCCGCTGGTGCACGAGCTGGACCGACTGCGCAGGGTCCTCGACGAGGAGGCGGACGGCCAGGACCAACGGGCCGTCAACGGGGGTGGCCGATCAGCAGCTCCTGCACGAGGAGCGATGGATCAGAAGCATGAGGCAGAAACACACGAGCCCGGGCCGTGACCGACCTCCAACCGTGAGCCTGACCCGAGTCCCTCATGAATGATCCTGGCGATTCAGGGGTCATGGATCGTGCGGCCGAGTCAGCGACTTCGGAATGTCTTCTGGACGGATCTCGAACACCAAGTAGCTGTAGGCGACGTGGTCGCGAGGTGACAGCGTTTCTCGAAGCCAGCGGTATCGCTCCGGGTCGTCCGTGACGCCGACCAGGTCACTCGCGCCTATGATCACGATGCCGGGGATCGGGCGGGTTGGGTCCCAAAGGGGGTCCCAGGGCAGGCGGACCTCGGGGTGTCGACGCAGGACGCGCCACGATGGAGCGAGCATCGCCTCGGGGTGCTCCTCGATGTACCGTGTGAGGTAGAAGCCGCTCTGCCCCCAGTTGAGGTTGGAGTCGGCGAGGATTGTGTAGGCCATCCGGCGGTCGGTCAGGAGCTCGTTGAAGTAGGGAATGTAGTGAGGAAAGTAGGATAGGTTCGAGACCACGAGGTAGGCGACGAGGGCGACCACCGCGAGCCGAAACCCTTTCGATCGTTCCGTCCAGCGTTGTACGACCCGCCCGGCGAAAACCCACAGCAGGGGAAAGACCATCAGGATGTAGCGAAGGCCCAGCTGGCAAGTACTGAGGCTGAAGACCACGAAGTAGACCGAGCTCGGTACCAGCAGGAAGGCCTCGTCGCGCCAGAAGCCGTGCCAGCCGCGGCGACGGAGCAGGTCGACCACGGCTGCAACGAGCAGAATTTGGCTCGCGAGTGGCACCTTGAACAGGAAGGCCACAAGGAAGTAGGTCACGAAGCCGTGCCGCTTGCCGTCGGTTTCCCCAATCTTGCCGAGAAGGTAGGACGGTCCGCTGCCGAATCCGGTCTCCTGCTTGAGGCGGACCAGGTCCAGTCCCCTGACGTAGCTCAGGGGCAGCGGGATGGGGAGTGTGCGGAACGGCCCGGCATGGGCCTGAACCCCGGCCAGAGCTTGACTGTGGAGATCGAGATCAGCGAGCCTCGTGCCGGTACGGTCGGAGCTGTATCCGAGGTTGATCACGGTCAGGCTGACCAGAACGTAGGCGATCCCCCACCCAGCGAATCGTCGTAGCGGTCCTACCACCGCAGTGAGCCCGAAGCGGCGGAGCGAGCGGATGAGACCGGGGCCGAATCGCCCGACCACCAGCAACAGGAAGACGGGAGCGAGGAAAAGGGACGTGAAGCGTGCGATCTGGGCCGCCGCGAAGGTCGCGATGCTCCACGCTCCGGTCGGCCACGCCGGCCTGCTCAGGAAGCGCCAGAAACAATACACGGCTGCCGTGATGAAGAAGGCCCCCATCATGTCCTGGTGTACAACCCGCGAATGGGCGAGGAGGTTGGGGTCGAAGACGGTGAGTGTCATCGCGAGTACGCCCGCTGCGGCGCCGTAGAGCTCGCGCGCGAAGACGTAGACCAGAAGTGCCAGGCCGAGAAACAGCACGATGGTGCAGGACTTGGCATAAAAGATCGCATTCGCCGAAGGGCTGAAGCCCGCGAGCCGCGGTGCGCCGAAACCGTCCCGTATGAGCCGGCTCGTCAACGGGTACAGGGCGCCTAAGGGCATGATGTTGCGGAGATTGACGTCATGCTCGCCGATCGCTGATGGGTTGCCGGAAAGGATCCCCTGGCCGTTGTGATAGTAGTAGTGCTCATCGCCGATCAGCGATTGTGGCTCCGGGACCAGGAGACTGGTCCCGGCGAGGCCAACCAAGATCAGGCTCAAGGCGATCGCCGTCGGCCACCCACCGCGCGGACGGGTCGTGGTTTCCCGCTCGGTTCGCGAGTCAGTGAGCATTGCTCGTCTCCCTGATCCTCGGGTCGAGGGCGGACGCCGCGTCGGTCCGGCGGGCAGATGCCAGTGCCGCGATCAGGCCCGCGGCGAGGCTTCCCCAGCTCAGTACGAGTAACGGCAACAGCCACGGGACGGGATAGGAAAAACGCACGTGGTTATGGCCGGCCTCGACCCGAACCGCCCGGAATACGAGGTTGCCACCCCAGACCTCGACGGGTTGGTCGTTGACTGTCGCGCGCCATCCCCCTGCCCAGCGGTCGGTGACCAGGAGCCAGCCCGGCGCAGGGGCCTCCACCTCGAGGTCGAGCTCTCGGGGTCGGTAGGCGAGCAGCTCGAAATCTAACGGCGACGTTGCGGGCAGGCGCAGAATGCTTGATCGCAGATCAGGATCGATCCGGCTCGGAGGCTCCCGTTTGAGCTGCCGCATCGCTTTCCGGGAGTGGACGACGAGTGGCGGGGCGCCGAGCCAGTCTGCGGCCCGCCCGAGCTCGCCGAGGACCTCCATTGACGGGTGACAGGCGACGGCGTCTGTGGCGAAAAACACCCGCCGGGAGCCGATCGCGGTGGCCCGCAGCAGCGGATGGTGACCGAGGGTCAGGTGGAGCCGGTTGCCGAGTGGAACCACGTCTTCGAACGCGGGTTGCTTGAGTACGAGGTTGCGTCCTGTGAGCTCGATGGTCTCCGTCGTGTACAGGTCCCACCGACGCAGGCCCTGCTGCGTCAGATCCACCTGCCGCCGCCGCTCGGTGCGGAGGTCTTGCCGGTCGGCCAGGGACTGGGGATCGACGGCGTAGAGCGTCGGGCGTGAAACCTGCTGGGTTGCGATGGCATCCGACACGGCGACGGCCAGGACCAGGATCGGCAGAAGGGCCGTTGTTCGCCGGATCGTGTGGAGGCCGACCATGGCGAAGACCGCCAGGGCGCCGAAGCCCAGGACAAGAGACGCTGCGGCATCTCTGAGGTCGGCATGCCCGTGCCATGGCCAGACGACCACCACGAAAACAGTGGCAGCGACGGCGAGCATCGCGCAGCAGATCACAACGAAGGACTTCGGGACCGTCCCCGCTGCCAGTCGTCGCGAAAGCTCACGAGCACCGTACAGTGCCAGGACCACCAAAGAGATCACGAAGTAGTGTCGGAACATGCTGGTCTGTCGGAAGTAACGCGAGATCGGGAAGACGTCGTAGAGCACGGATCGCAGCGGCAGGGCCCGGCCGAGGGCCGTGACCAGGAACGCCAGGCCGACCGCCAATAGCCACCAGCGCCATCGGTCGTTCAAACCGGTGACGAGCGCGAACAGGGCCAAAGCGAGAACAACCGGTCCGACGAAGATGCTGCTTGTGGACGGCCGATTGTAGTCGAAGAGGGTCGGCAACCCGACGGCCTTGAGGTCGAGATTCAGGGTGACGAGGCGAGGACTGAACAGGGTCGCCAGCGCAAGCGGGTGAAGGGCGTTGTCATAGCAGGCGATCTCTCGTGGGAGCCCATCGGCGCGTTCGGTGAAACCAGTGCCCTCGACGAAGAAGCCCAGATACGCCGGGGCCATCACCGAAATGCCGGCCGCCAACACGGTGGCCAATCCGACGACGACGGCAGCTGCCTTCGGCCGCCCGCGTCCAGGTGCTCCAGTCTCCACGTCCCGAGCCGGGAAGAGCCAGCGACCGACGCCCCAGAGGGCGAGGTAACCACCGCTGAGGACCGTCAGCCCGGCGTAGCCGGACAACGCCGACAGGCCCCACAGCAAACCGGCCTCGATTGCCGGACGCTGTCGACCGCTGAGCAACGCTTGATCCCAGCGCCACAGAAGCCACGGCAGAAACGAAAACGAGCACAGATGGCTCAGGTGTTGCGCCTGCCCTGTGTAGATGCCACAAAACAGGAATCCGACGGCAACCGCGGTCGTGCCCCAGGGTGGTGTGCCGAAGCTGCGGCCGAGGACGAGCACACCGAGTCCTCCGAGGAGCCAGATGGCTAACCAGTAGACGGTGAATCCAACACTGCCGCCGCCCGTCACGAATGCGAGGGCAACCGTGAAGGGGGACATCGCCCCGAACTGGCTTTCGACGAAGTCGGGGGAGCCGCAGTTGACGAGCGGGTTCCAGACCAGAAGCTGGCCCGCCCGTGCGAAGTCGGCGACCAAGGTGAAGTAGGGTGAGAACTGGGTTTGGGCGTCCCACAGCGGCACCGCTCGATCAACGATGAGCTCGTGGTTGCTGACCAGCAGGAGCCCGACAAGAAGACCGGCGGCCGCGCCCCAGCGCGTTACCGACACCCATCGGCGACCCTCGCGGGGGCTGCCGGACGCGGTTAGCTCCGATCCGACCATGGGAAGGGCATCGTTATTGTGAGCCTGAGGTCGACTCTACCACAAGCCGTGCCGCTCGCCCGCCGACTTCAGATGGGCGGGCGCAGGCCGCGAACCGTGTCCACCGGCAGGACGAACAGGAAGCCTGTGCCTGGACCTTCGAAGCTGCCGCACACGTCCTCGGCGGCTGCCAGGACGCGGCCGACCATGGCGGCGGGGACGACTGTGAGGATGACCTTGTTGACCGGACTCGTGCCCGGGAAGGCACTTCGGAGACCGGCGAAGATGGGGACGTCGTGACTGAGGATCCGGCCCATGCCGACGCCGTCGATCACGGTGCTGCCGGAGACTCCGATTTCGATGAAGGCGCTCAAAAGGTCCTCGAGGTGCTCGGTCTTGTTGAGGACAATGACGACCAGCTTCATGGGGGACACCTAGATCCGGTGCTGCGCTTCTTCGTCGGCGATGACCTGCATGGCCTCGTCCGCTGACCGGCTGGTGGCCAGGGCGACGCGGAACGACTCGTTGTGGAGCAATCTCGAGATCCTCGCCAGCGCCTTGAGCTTGTCGCCGGTGTGATCGTCGTCGCTGACGACCAGAAAGATGATGGACACCGGGCGGCCGTCGACCGCATCGAACTCGATGGGTTTCGAGGCCACGCCGAGGCTCGCGGCGAACTCGGTCACCCCGGTGGAGAAGCCGTGCGGCATCGCGATGCCGTGCCCGATGCCCGAGCTCATCAGCCGCTCTCGCTCCATGATCGATCGGAATACCGGTTCGATCTCGTTCGGGCCGGCGAGTGGGCAGCACAGCTCGAGAAGCTCGCGGATGACGATGCGCTTGGTCGTCCCCTTCAGCGGAACCTTGATGACCTCGGCTGTCACGAGCTCGGTGAGTCTCATGGTCCTCCCTTTCTCGACCGTGGGAGCCGGCGTGTTTCGCCGGATCGCTCCAGCGCTATCTTAAACGCGGCGGGCCCGACGAGCTGATTGATGGCCACCACCGCCACCAGGACAGGCGCCAGGCTTGCGGCCCAGTCGGCCGAAACCGATGCGAGCTGAGCGATCAGGGCCAAGCTGAGCCCCGCCTGTGTGACAAAGCCGAGCCAACAGTTGCGGCGTGTCGTCTCCGCATCTCCGGCGAGGACCGTGGCCACGCGAGCTCCGCCGAACATGGCCGCCGCCCTCAGTGCGGCAATGGTGACCGCGAGCGCCCAGGAAGCCGCCAGGGCCTGGAGGTCGAGGTGAGCGCCGGCCAGCGTGAAGAAGACCACGTACACCGGCAACGCAACGCTGTCCATGGATCGTTCGAGCCGCTCGCCGTGAGGAGTGTGGTTCTGGATCAGGAAGCCGGCCGCGGCGCAGATCAACAGCGGCTCCACGTGGAGACTGATCTGATGGGTCTGCTCGAGATAGGTCGCCGTCAGCTCCGACACGCGGTAGACCAGGAAGCACAGGCCGGCGATGACGAGGGGGATCTGCGGCCCGCGGTGCTTGAGGTACAGGCCCATGACCGATCCGAGGATGGCGCCGAGGGCGAGCGAGATCGTGATCTGGCCGACCAGCAAGAGCACGAACTCGAGATCCAGACCCTGATCGGGCACGAACGCAACACCTGCCATCGCCACCGCCACGGAGAACAGCACGAGGACCACGAGATCCACGGCCACCGACACACCGAGGAGAGTCTCGGTGAACGGTCCTTCCGATCTGGTTTCGCTGATGATGGCGATGGCCGAGGCCGGGGATCGGGCGGCGGCGATGACGCCGACAATGCCAGCCACCGCGAGCAGCTGGAGCGGCTCGAGGTCACCGGGAAAACCCTGGATCGTGGCGACCGCGAAGAAGCCGCCGCCGACCCCGACGATGACCACAGTCGTGGTGAAAACGATCAGCAGGAGGATGCTCCGAAACCGCCCGCTCAGGATCGCGAGCCGGAGCTCTGCACCGGCGGCGAGCCCGATGAACGCGAATGCCAGGTCGTTGAAAATCCCGAGGCGCGTCAGCGATGCGTGGTCGAGGAAGCCCGCACCGAAGGGGCCGAAGAGGATTCCGGCTAGGATGTAGCCGGTGATGCGGGGCAGCCGGATGCGCTCGACGATCTCGCCGACGAGGGCCGACGACAGCAGCACGAATCCGAGCAGGAGGGTGCTCGCGGCGGGACCGGGCTGGGAGTGGCCACCGATGATCCCGAGCAGGAGCCAAACCAGCGACGTGACGACGGCCAGGGTGGCGAGACGGCGGATCATGAGACGGTCTCCAGCTCTCGACGAGCCACCCTGCGGACCAACCATGGGGCCGTCAGCTCGCTGACGAACACCGCAGCAAGGGCGACGGCCACCGCAGTCGAGGCAAGCGGGTCGTCGATCGCGAAGCGGTACTCGATGATGATGGCCAATCCCATCCCGCCCTGGGACGCCAATCCAAGGCCGAGCGACGGCGGAACCGGATGCCGCCGAGCCAGGAGCCGTGTGGTGAACCAGACGCCGACCGTCTTTCCGACCAGCCGCGAGGCCACGTAGGCGACAACCACCGCGGCGGCCCATCCGGTGGGCAGGTGCCAACAGGCGCCGGCGACGAGTGTGATGAGAAGGTAGAGGAATGCTTCCGACCCGACCATGAGATTCATCACACGGCCGCGAATCGAACCCTGGTGGGTCAGGTTCGCGACCGCGAGCCCGCACAGGAAGTTGACGAACAACACCGACAGCCCGAAGCCGAGGGCCAATCCGCTCGTCAGAGCGATGACGCCGAGGATGTACAGGACGAGCTCGGACTGATTGGTACGGGTCACGGTCATCGACACGAACAGCCACGCGGTGAGCAGGCCGACGCAGATGGCTGCCACCAGCCATTGCAGTGACCACGGGAACCCGGATGGTTCCACTCCCCGCCGGGCCAGCAGCGACAGTGCGATGCCGAAGACGGTCACGCCGACCACCGGGTCGAGGCTCGAGACCAGACGAAGCAGTGTCATGGCGTGCCTCGGACCGGGTTGGTGGCGACGGTCGAGGATGGCAATGGCCGACTGACCCGAGCACGCCGCCGACGCGGCCAGAGTGGCCGACGCGAGCAGCAGGGAGGAGGTCGGGCCGCCGGCCAACCCCCCCAGCCCGATAACTGCGACCGGCGTCACCACGATCAGGGTGACCACTGCCACCGTTGCCGAGATTCCGACGAAACCGGCCGGGATGACGAGCAGGGCCCGACGCTCGAACTGAAGACCGAAGAGAAAGGCCAGCCATCCCAGGGCTACGAAGATGAACGGGCGCAAGCCGTCGAGCGTGGCCTCGTCGATGAGGTTGACGAAGTCGCTGCCGAGCAGCAGGCCGACGACCATGAGCTCACTGCCGCCGTAGAGAGATCGCGCAACCGAGGCGCCGCTGTTCGCCGACCGCATCCGACCCGAACCGGCAAGGGCCAGCGCCGTCAAGACGATCACGGCGACGAGGATCTTCATGGGCTCAAAGCTCTTCGGTCCCAGCACCAGGATACGGCACGATGGGGTTGTCGGCGTCCGCAGCTGTCCCAGAGTCCGGT
>Ga0316576_10000153_pt1 | contig 27486 bp, 21 predicted proteins | sample S0NA_FD_203075 | JGI IMG/M metagenome (GOLD analysis project Ga0316576, IMG submission 203075) | Rhizosphere microbial communities from salt marsh grasses in Alabama, United States - S0-2_050615r3r5 | ecosystem: Host-associated > Plants > Roots > Rhizosphere | place: USA: Alabama | collected...
AGATCCATCGGCGTCTTGTCGCTCGCCGGCTTCGCGTCCGGAGGTGGGCTGGTCGTGCAGGCGCTGGTGTCGAAGGTGCAGTCTGCCTTGCAGCTCAGGGTGCCGCTCGCGAAGCCGAGCGACTTGCAGGTCTTGCCGCCGAGCTGGCTGCCATCACACTGCTCGGTGCCGCCGAGCACGTTGTCCCCGCACTTCGTGCAGGCCGTCGTCGAGAACGTGCAGTCCGGCTTGCATCCGAGCTGGCCGCCGTCGAATCCCTGCGTCACACAGGTCTCGCCGCCGAGCTGGCTGCCGTCACACTGCTCGGTGCCATTGATGGACCCGTCGCCGCACCTGAAGCAGCCCGACGTGTCAAACGAGCAGTTACCGGCGCAGCTCAGGTTCCCCCCGTCGAAGCCCTCTGTCTTGCAGGTCTTGCCGCCGAGGTCGGTGCCCTCGCACGGCTCGGCCGGGTCTTTCTGGCCGTTGCCGCAGCTGGCGATGGTGCACCTGGACAGGTCGAGCCGGCAGCTGGACGTGCAGGACAGAACACCGCTGTCGAAGCCCTGTGTCACGCAGGTCTTGCCCCCCAGATCCGTACCATCACATTGTTCGGCGCCACTGACACTGCCGTCACCGCACCTGTAGCAGGCGGAGGTGTCGAGCGTGCAGTCTGCCTTGCAGGCCAGGCTCCCGCCGTCAAAGCCTTCGCTGGTGCAGATCCGGCCGGCCAGGTCCTGCCCGTCGCATTGCTCGGCGCCCTCCCTGATGCCGTCGCCGCAGCCCCCCCGCGCATCGACGACGGCCGGCCCGTCGAGAGAGCTGTCCCCCGTGTCGTGTCGTGAAGGGGTCTCACTGCACGCACTGGCTGCGAGCACACAGATCAAGACGATCGGCCCAAAGCACGGTTTCCCGGTCATCCTTCCCTCCGTTGAGCTGACAGATTGCCCAAGCCCAAAGAGTAGAGTAGCAAACCACGGACCGGCAACGCCACGGGCACAAGGACTGGCCGCGCCGAGCTCGGACAGACAGCATCCGTGGGGGCGGACACGGCGATGTTGCGCACGCAGCGCGCGAGCCAGGCGTTGCACGCCTCTCCCGCGAGCCCGGGTCCGCCGCCCGCCGCGGCCCGCGGCGGCCTTCGGGGTTCCCCCGCGACGGCGAGCCATGTAAGATGAGTGCTTCAACGACGCGATGGAGAGCTCCGATGGCCGTGCGCCGTTGTCCAGTCCCGAGGCGTCCGAGGACGGACGCGAGGACCGGCGCGCACCCCAGGGATGGCTGACCCTCTTCCGGGTCTCGGTGCTGCTCTGCGCCGTGGTCGCCGTCTACGGCCTGCTCTGGCCCCGCTCCCTCGCCAGCGTCGCCGAGCTGCTCACCCGCCGGGTCTTCGGCGCCGTGGACTGGTTCTTCCTCCTCGCCGTCTCGGCCTTCCTCGTGCTCTGCTTCTGGCTCGCCCTCGGGTCCCACGGCCGGATGCGGCTCGGCGCCGACGATGACCGCCCGGAGTTCTCCACCGCCTCCTGGCTCTCCATGCTCTTCGCGGCCGGGATGGGCTCGGGGCTGATGTTCTGGGGCGTGGCCGAGCCGGTGACCCACTTCACCTCCCCCCCTGTCGGCGCGGGCTCGACCCCGGCCGCCGCGCGCCAGGCGATGGTGCTGACCAACTTCCACTGGGGCCTGCACGCCTGGGGGATCTACGGCGTCGGCGCCCTCGTGCTGGCCTACTTCGGCTTCCGACGCCGGACCGCCAGCCTCGCCGGCGCGCCGCTGCGCTCGGTCTTCCGCGGGCCCTGGGTCAAGCCGACGGCGTGGACCGCGGACCTCGTCTCCGTGGTGGCGGTGGCCTTCGGCGTCGCCGCCTCGGTGGGTATGGGCGTGATGCAGATCCTCGGCGGCCTGCGCACCGTCGCCGGCCTGCAGACCGACTCGCCGCTGCTCACCATGGGGGTCCTCGCCGTGCTGATGGCCTGCGCGATGGCCTCGGCCACCACCGGGCTGCAGAGGGGGATCAAGTGGCTGAGCAACCTGAACATGCTGATCGCCATCCTCCTGCTCGCCTTCATGCTGCTCTCCGGGCCGACGGGCTTCCTGCTGCGCAGCTTCTTCACCGCCGCCGGGGACTACGTCTCCGGGATCTTCAGCCTCTCGCTCCGGCTCTACCCGTACCAGGAGATCGGCAACTGGTTCCAGTCGTGGACCCTGACCTACTTCGTCTGGTGGATCGCCTGGGCCCCCTTCGTCGGCATCTTCGTCGCCCGGATCAGCCGCGGCCGCACGGTGCGCGAGTTCGTGGTGGGCGTGCTCGTCGCCCCCACCGTGTTCTCCATGCTCTGGTTCGCCGTGTTCGGCGGCGTCGGGATCCACGAGGAGCTGTTCGGACCGGGCGGCGTCGGCCGGCTGGTGCAAGAGGACGTCACCGTGGCGCTGTTCGCCCTGTTCCACCGCCTGCCGCTCTCGCGCCTGCTGGACGCCACCGCGATCCTGCTCGTCTTCGTCTTCCTCGTCACCAGCGTGGACAGCGCGACCTTCGTGCTGGGCATGCTCACCTCGGGCGGGTCCCTCGACCCGCCGCGGTCCCGGCGGCTGATCTGGGGCACCGGGCTGGGCGTGCTCACCGCGCCGCTGCTGCTGGTCGGCGAGGTCAAGGTCTTCAAGGCGGTGCTGGTCAGCGGCGTCCTGCCCTACTCGCTGGTGATGCTGGTCCAGGTGGCGAGCCTGCTCCGCGCCCTGCGCCAGGACTTCCGGCGCGGCGCGCCTGGCCGGGAGCGCGTCACGTGAGGCGCGTCGCCCCGCTCGTCCTCGCCCTGCTCTGCGGCTGCGGCGAGCGGCCGGTCGGCCTGCGGGTCGGCGTCAAGGACTTCGCCGAGCAGGCGATCCTGGGCGAGATGCTGGTCCAGCTGCTGCGCGCGGACGGGCGCGCCGCCGTCACGCTGATCCGCTGCCATGACACCTACGGCTGCCACCACGATCTGAACGAGCGGACCATCGACCTGATGGTCGAGTACTCCGGAACGGGCCTCTCCTTCATCGGGGATGGCGACGGGGACCAGAGCATGGCCCGCGTGCGGGCGCGCTACGCTCCCCTGGGCCTGACCTGGCTCGAGCCCCTGGGCTTCGACAACGGCTACCGCCTGCTGGTCGCCCCCGGCCGCGCCGCCGCGCTCGGCCTGCAGACCATCGCCGACCTGGACAAGCTGGAGGACGGCGTCCGCGTCGCCTGCCCGCCGGAGTACCTGCGCCGCCCGCGGGACGGCCTGGCCTCCCTGGCCGAGCGCTACGGCCTGCGCGTCGCGGGCCAGCCGCTGCTCCTGCGCGAGCCGGGCGAGCGCTTCCAGGCGCTGCTCGAGGGCCGCGCCGACGTGGCCGTGGGCTACGCCACCGACGGGGCCATCGCCAGCCTGGGCCTGCGGCCGCTGGAGGACCCCCTGGGCTTCTTCCCGCCCTACCAGGCCGCGGTGCTCGTCCGCACCGCGCTGCTGCGCCGCGAGCCCGGGCTGCGCAAGGTGCTCGGGCGCCTCGAGGGCCGGATCGACACGAGCGCGATGCGCGGTCTGAACTACCAGGTGCAGGTCGAGGGCCGCCCGCCCGGACCGGTCGCCGCGCGCTTCCTCCGCGCCCGCAAGCTGGTCTCCGCCAGGACGCCGGCGAGCCGGGGCGCGCCGCGGCTGGCCATCGCCGTGCACCGGCTGGACCGGCTGGACCGCCTGGTGACCCGCGCGATCCAGGCGGTCCGCGTCGTCTTCCCCGGGCGGCCGGTGGTCGCCGTGCCCTCGGCCGATCCAGCCGGCGACGTGGCCGCCGCCCGGGCCCAGCTCGCCGTGCTCGGCGCCGAGCGGTTCTTCCAGGGGCGGGGCGACAGCCCGCCCCGGCGAGAGGAGCGCCTGGAGGCGGTCACCGCCCTGGGCAGTCGGCTGGTGCACCTGATCCGCAGAAACGGCCACAACCCCGGAGAGCCCGTCGACGCCCTCTCCGGACGCGTGGGGGTCGGTCCGGCGGGCAGCGGCGGGGCCCGGGTGACCGAGGGGCTGCTCGCCGCCGCCAACCTGGCGCCGGCGGCCCACGCCGACACCGAGGGGCTGCTGTCCCGGGTCGCCGCGGGGAAGCTCGACGCGGCGCTGGTCCTCGCCGCGCCGGGCGAGCCCGCGCTGGCCCAGGCCCTGGCGCGGCTGAAGCTGCGGCTCTACCCGCTGCCGCGCCGCCGCGAGGCCGGCGCCCTGCTGGCGGTGAGCTCCGAGCAGGCCGTGCGCCAGCCCTTCCTGCGTCCGGCGCGGATCCCCGCCGGGACCTACGCCGGCCAGCCCGGGCCGCTGGAGACCCTCGGCTCCCAGGTGGTCCTCGCCGGCCCCCCGCCCTCGGGCGGCGACCGCCTGGCCGCCGGCGGCGGCCCCGCGGCCGCCCTTCCCTCCCACGGCCGCTCGCTGAGCATGGAGGAGGTGGAGCAGCTCGCCGACGCGGCGCGGTCCAGGGAGGCCCCGGACCCGGCGCTCCCCTCGGCCTGGACCGTCCGGGGCGGCCGTCGGCCCGACGCGCAGGCGCAGGACCGCACCCCTGTCGCGGACACGCTGCTCAACCTGGTCGGGATCGCGTTTCTGGTCTGGCTCGCGAGCCTGATCTGGCGCCGGCGCGACGCCTGACCGGCGGCCCGGCTACTTCTTCCAGTAGCCCGCGATGCCGTCCACCGCCTTCTTCAGCGCGGCGACCTCGGCCTTGGAGGCGCTCTGCTTGCACTTCATCGCCGCGACCATCACCGCGTGGTGCCTCGTGAGCATCTGCTGGTAGGCGGCGAAGCCACGCTTGTCTCTGGGGTCGACCGGCTTGATCTTCTGCGCCATGAAGTAGTCGCTGATGGTGCGGATGATCTTTTCGGCGTGAAGCTCCTTGTTCGAGATCCAGCGGTTGAGCTGGTTCGCGCTCTGGGCGTCGCGCTTGCCGGCGAGCGCGCCGATCTGCGCCACGGCCTTCTCCACGGTCTCGATGTCCTCGCGGATCATGTCGACACGCATCTTGTCGTGGTAGATGCCGCAGGGCACCTGGCAGTGCGCCTCGGCGCGCGGCGCGGCGGCGAGCAGCAGGACGAACAACGTGGCGGCAGAGCTGTAGCGAATCATCATTTCCTCCTCCCGGACTTGGTTGGCGCTAACTATGACCAAAACCCCACGGCAAGCAACCAGCAGTCGGCCGAGCCGGAACGCGGCGGGCGAACGTGGCGGCTACTCCGGGTCGGGCCGGCCAAGCCGCGCCGTGAACGAGAGGACCAGCTCGTCCACCAGCGCCGCCCGCGAGTGGATCAGGGGGGCCCGATCGGCCGCCGCGACCACCCCCTCGACGGTCAGCATGCCCAGCACGGAGGTGTGGGCGAGGAAGGCGAGGCGCCGCCCGTCGATGTCCTGCGACACCCGGCCTGCCTGCTGGTCCAGACCGATTTTGTTCGCCACCGCGCCGTACATGCGGTCGTTGAAGGGCCGGATCTTCTCCAGCGTCTCCGCGTCGAGGCGCTCGGCCCCGGCGGCGCCGACCTGCGGCACGAGGTAGGCGAGGCGCAGCTCGTCCATGCGGTTGCCGTAGTGATCTGCCGAGGTGCGGATCAGCGCCTCTAGCGCCTCGGCGCCCGAAGCGGCACCGGCGACGGCCTCGCCGACCGCCTCTGCGTGGCCCGCGAGGTCGCGATAGATCAGCTCGAAGACCAGGGCGTCCTTGGACGGGAAGTAGTAGTACAGGGCGGCCTTGGTGAGCTCGAGCTCCCGGGCCACCGCGCTCAGGGTCAGGCCGGCAATTCCTCGATCCAAAAGCACTTTTTTTACTGCGTCGAGGATCTCCTGGCGGACCTGCGACCGGCGGCGCGCCTTTCGCTGGGCTCTCCTGTCCATGAGCTACTTCTACCACAAGTCGTTTTTCTTGACCATTGTTATTTTTTTCTACCGCTGGTCAAATTCCGTGCTAGGGTTTCTTCGTCGGCCCACAAAGGAGAAACATCATGGAAAATCCAACATCAGAGTCAGAGACCCTTCGCCTCTTCGCTTTCGGCACCGGCTGGAGCGTGCCGTTTCCCACCTCGGCTCCGTTTCCGCTCAAGCTCGCCACCTGGCTGCGCATGGCGGGGATCCCCTTCGAGTTCGTGGTCGCCAACGACCCGAGCAAGGGGCCCAAGGGCAAGTCGCCGTGGATCGAGCACGGCACGGTGCGGATGGGCGACTCCACCCTCATCATCGAGCACCTGGCCAGCCAGCGCGGTATCGACCTCGACGCCGATCTCGACGCGCACCAGCGGGCGCTGGCGCTGTCGGTTCAGCGCATGCTCGAGGAGCACTACCACCAGTGCTTCGAGCATCAGCTCTTCTTCGGTCGGGGCAGTGAAGGTCGCCTGAAGGAGTTCGCGTCCAGCATGCCGATTCCGCTGCGCTGGCTCGCGCCCACCGTCATCAAGCGCGCGTTCCGCAAGCAGCTCCACGCCCGGGGCATGGGGCGTCACCCGGAGGAGGTCATCGTCGATCAGGGGAAGGCGGATCTCGACGCCCTGTCCGAGCTCCTCGGCGACAAGCCGTACTTCCTCGGGGATCGGCCGTCGTCGATCGACGCCTGTGTCTTCGGTTTCCTCGGGGTGTCGGTCTACGTCGCTGGCGACAATCCCCTCTACCGCCACGGGGCCTCCCTCGACAATCTCCTGCGCTACTGCGAGCGGATGCGGGCGCGCTACTTTCCGGAGACCCTGAGCACGCTCGAGCCCCTGTTTGCGCCCGAAGCCCTGACGGACGGCGACCCCGAGGTTGCCGCGGTGGCGTACGAGCCCCCCGAGGTGAGGCACGCCCCGCGGCTGGTCGGGTGAGCCGGCTCTCGAGAGCGCCGGCGCCCCGGCCCGGCCCTCCGCAGCTCTTCTTCGACCGGGGGTGCCCCTTCGCGCATCGGGTGCTCGCCCTGCTCGAGCACCTCGGTCAGCCGGTCGAGCGGCACATGTCGCCCGTGGGGGACAGGCCGGATGGCGTCGAGCGCTACTCTCCGAGCGGGCGCATTCCGCTCCTCGTGCACGGCGACCTCGTCCTCACGGAGTCCCGGGTGATGCTGGAGTACCTCGCCGAGCACCATGGCTTCGTCGACCCCTGCTCCGCGAGCCTCGGCCTCCACAGCCTGCATCGCAACGCCATGGCGCTGGTGGACGACTATCTCGTCCCCCTGCTGTTCGGTCGGACGCGCGCCGGCCCCGACGAGCTTCGCCTCGACGAGGCGCTGGGCACCATCGAGCAGGTGACCGCCACGGCGGCGCCGGGTCCCTGCTTGCTGGCCTTCCACGTCACACCGATCTGGATCGCCTTCCAGAGCTGGCGGCCGTCCGGCGTCGTGACCCGGGCGATCCTGGCCCGCGTCGGCCTTCGAGAGTGGCTCGACGCGACGGCCGGGCTCGACTGCCTGGCGCGCACCGCTCCCGATTCCGCGACCCACGCGGAAGACGTCGCGAGAGCCCGCACGGCCGGGCTCCTGTCGTCCGCGGCGCGCTGACCGCTGATAGCGCTCACCCTCCCACCCCCTCGCCTCACTTGTCGGTGCGGTACTCCGTGCTGACGACCCAGGAGGCCGCCACCACCAGCCAGAGGCCGGTGAGCAGCAGCACGATCAGGGCGGCGAGGAGGCCGGGCAGGCTCGGGTCGCCCGCGGCCGGGTGGTACAGGCCGGAGACGATGCGCAGGTGGAAGGTCATCACGATGACCTTGATCCAGCCCGGGGCGAAGGACAGGCCGACCTCGACGATGAGCAGGAAGAACAGGGCGGCGACGAAGGAGTAGCCCGTGACCATCGTGCCGAAGGCGATGGCCACCGCGCCGAAGAACAGCACGGCGAGGGCCACGGCAAAGAGCCCCTGGAGCAGGCGCGTGGCCTCGGGGAGCAGCGCGTCGGCCTCGCCGAACATGGTGATCAGATAGGTCAGCGCCGTGGCCGGAAGGAGCAGCACCAGGCCGACGAGCACCGCGCCGACGTACTTTCCCAGGGGCAGCGACCAGCGCGGGATCGGCCGGGAGAAGAGGTAGGTGATCGTCTTGGCCTGGACCTCCTCCGAGACCGCCGACGAGCCGAGGAGCAGCATCACCAGGGGCACCACGTAGCGCAGCAGCACGTCCAGGGCGTCGTCGTAGAAGTCGAGGCCGGCGCCGCCGACGAGCAGGCTGACCACGGCGCTGGCCACGAGCAGCACGGCGACGGCCAGGGCGAGCCAGAGCGTGTGGCTGCGGCGCGCCCGGCGCAGGCTCATCCCGGCGATCATCCGCACCGCGGTGCCGACGGAGGGGCTGGTCATGATCGCCTCCCCTGCGCGTCGCGCGGCGCCACCCCCTCGGGGCCGCGGTCCCGCGTGAGGTACTCGAAGACCGCCTGCAGGTTGTTGTCCGGGCTGGTCAGCGCGCGGATCTTGATCCCCTGCTCCAGGGCGAGGCGCGGGATCAGCGGGTAGCAGCCGTCCGGGTTGGCGGTCTCCAGCACCAGGGCCTCCTCGCCGGGGAACTCGATGGCCCGCACGTCCTCGCTGGCCACCAGGCGCTGGCCCAGCTCGCGCGGGCGGTCGCACTCGATCCGGATCTGGTGCGGGTGATTGTCGATCATCTCGCGGATCTGGTAGATGTTCCCCTCGGCCAGCACCTGCCCCTTGTAGAGCAGGACGATCTCGTCGGTCATCGACTCGATCTCGTGCAGGATGTGGCTCGAGACGATCACCGTCTTGCCCGCGCCGCCGAGCGCCTTGATCATCTTCGTGATCTGCACCCGGGCCAGGGGGTCGCAGCCGGTCAGCGGCTCGTCGAAGAGCAGGAGCTCCGGGTCGTGGACCAGGGCCTGGGCCAGCTTGGCCCGCTGGCGCATGCCCTTGGAGTACTCGCGCAGCAGCCGGCCTGCGGCCTTGGCCAGCCCCAGCTGCTCGAGGGTCTCCAGCCCGCGCCGCGCCGCCTCGTCGGCGGACATCCCGCCGAGGCGCCCCATCGCGGCGACGAACTCGGCCCCGGTCAGATCGTCGTAGATCCCGTCGTGCTCGGGGCAGTAGCCGATGCGGCCGAGGACCCGGCGGTTGCCCCAGACCCGCTCGCCCAGCACCTCGAGCTTGCCCTTGGACGGGCGCAGCGCCCCCACCAGCAGCTTGATGAAGGTCGACTTGCCCGCGCCGTTGGGGCCGAGGAGCCCGGTCACCCCGGGGCCGATCTCCACCGAGAAGTCGTTGATCCCGACGACCTTGCCGTACCACTTGGAGAGGTGGTCGGCCATCACGCGGGCGCTCACGAGAACACCTCGACTCGCCCGAGCCGCCGGAGCAGGAGGTAGGCCGAGCCGCCCACCAGGGCGAGGAGCACCGCGGCGGGCAGGACCCAGGGGATGGCGTAGGCCGGCGGCAGCCCGTAGATCAGCTGCCCCACCAGGCGCAGGTCGGTGGGGATGGAGAGCAGCGCGAGGTAGGGCAGGTTCGCCCCGGCGGCCACCCCCTCGCCGAGGAGCCAGGAGAGGAAGAAGATCGAGGCCCACAGCCCCTGGATCCCGCCGGCCCGGCGCCCGAGGGAGGAGAGCGCCACCGGCGGCAGGGCGAGGACCAGGGCGTAGAGCGGCCCGTAGACCAGCGTGCCGAGCAACCACTTCAGGTTGCTCGCGGCCTCGGCGCCGCTGCCGGCGAGGGCCAGGCGCAGGATCGCCAGCGCCAGCGCGGGCCCCATGCTGATGATCGCGACAAGGATCGCCACGGGCGCAACCTTGCCCACCAGGTAGTGGTTTCGGGAGACCGGGCGGGCGAAGTAGAACTGGAACGCCCCGGTGCGCACGTCCTCGGCGATGGTCGGGGCGGCGACGAGCAGGCTGATCACGAAGGCGAACCAGATCTGGCACCAGTAGATCGTGGTGAAGACGAGGTCGCCCGGGTCCGAGATCAGCCCCTGGGCCTGGCCCGCCGCCATCTTGGACACGTACTGGATCGCCTGGAGCTTGAGGAACATCACCACGCCGCAGATCACCACGGGGAAGGCGCCGAGGATCAGCGTGGTCTTGACCAGACCCGAGGCCCAGGCCAGCGAGAGCGCGCGCCGGATCAGCACGCGGTAGCGGCTGCGGTGGGGCAGCAGGTCGCCCTCGTAGGGCTTGTAGCCCATGTCGCGGATGCCCATCAGCCGCCCTCCCCCGCCTGGCCCCCCGGCTGACCCCCGGGTTGATCGCCGGGTTGCCCCCCGGGTTGACCTTCCAGCAGCCGGACGAAGGCCGACTCCAGGGTCTGACGCACCGGCGCCAGGTGTCGGATCTGGATCCCCTGCTCCAGCGCCTGCGAGAAGACCAGGTCCGCGTCGCCCCCCTCGGGCAGGTGGACCCAGAGCGCGCCGTCGCGGGCGCTGACCCGGCAGCCGGCCTGCTCCAGCGCGCCGCTCAGCTTCTCGGGCTCGGCCTTGACCCGCACCTCGACGGCGTCGCGCTGCTCACCCCGCATCTCGGCGATGTCGCCCGAGAAGACCACCTGGCCCTCGTTGAGCAGGATCGCCTTGTCGCAGACCGCCTCCACGTCGGGGAGCAGGTGCGAGGAGAGGATGATCGAGCAGCCCCGCCGCCGGGGCAGCTCGGTGATCAGCGTCAGCATCTCGTCCCGGCCGCGCGGGTCGAGCCCGTTGGTCGGCTCGTCCAGGAGCAGCAGCTCCGGGTCGTGGACCAGGGCCTGGGCGAGCTTGACCCGCTGCTTCTGCCCGGTGGAGTAGGTCTGCACCTTCATGTAGCGCTTGTCCTCCAGGCCGACGAAGGCGAGGACGGCGTGGGAGCGCTCGCGGGCCTCCCTGGTCGGCAGCCCGCACAGCTCGCCGGCGTAGGTGCACATCTCCACCGCGTCGAGGCCGGCGACGTAGCAGTCCTGCTCGGGCATGTAGCCCACCTTCTGGCGCAGGTCCAGCGAGCGCGAGGTGGCGTCGAAGCCGAGCACCTGGGCCGCCCCGCTGGTCGGCGGCATCAGGCCGAGCAGGATCTTGAGCAGCGTGGACTTGCCGGCGCCGTTGGGCCCGAGCAGGCCGATGCTCCCCTCGGGCACCTGGAGCGTCACGTCGCGCAGGGCGTGGACACGCGCGAAGTGTTTGTTGACCTGCTGGGCGGCGAGCAGCACGCCCGGACCATAGTGCAAGGGTCGGGCCCCGGCAAGGGGGGGTCAGAGGGTCTGCGCGTTGTAGAGGAAGACCGCCAGGTGCTGGCGCAGCAGATCCTCGTCGGGGCAGAACTTGGCCGAGCCGCAGCCCACGGCGATGCCCTCGTCGTGGAGCTTCTGGATGTACTTGAACGACGGGTGCGTGGCGGGCACGTCGCTGAAGTGCGGCAACGTGGAGTAGGTGAAGCTCGCGCCGAGCTTGGTCCGGATGATCAGCGTCGCCCCCTGGGCCCGGGTCGCGGCGGTGTCGGGGCAGAACTGGCCCGTGGCGCAGCCCGCCGTCGCGCCGACGTCGTAGAGCTTCTGGATGTACTTGAACGACGGGTGCGTGGCGGGCACGTCGCTGAAGTGCGGCGACGGGGAGTAGCTGAAGCTCTCGCCGAACTTCATCCGGGCCACCGCGGCCGCCATGTCGGCGCGCTCGGTCGCCTCGGTGGGACAGAAGCTCGGCGGGCTCCCGCTGTCGCAGCCGGTCATGTAGCCCCGGTCGCCGACCCACTGGATCGCGTCGAAGTGGGGATCCGTCGCCGGGACGTCCCCGAAGAGCGGGGCCTTGGGGACGTCGGGCTGGACCTTGGCGTCCAGCGGGCCGTCGGGCGTGCCGCCCTCCGCGGGCGGCGCCGCCTCCGTGGTCCAGATGTCGGGGCGCAGGATGTCGGGCCAGCGCTCGAACCGCGGGCCGTCGGTCACGGGGGGCGGGTCTCCCCCCTCGGGGCAGGCGGAGAGCGTGGCGCAGAGGCAGGCGAGGAAGGCGCGGTTCATCGCTCTACCTTACCGGGCCCACCGGGCTCCGGGCCATGATTTTGAGAGGCTGGCCGCCGCGCCGTACCGCGAGGCGCCGCGGGCAACTGCCTCTTGCCCATCGGCCCCGAACATTCCATACAGAGGGTATGAAGGGCGCCTCAAACCGCCTCGCGGGGGAGAAGAGCCCCTACCTGGCCCAGCACGCCGACAACCCGGTGGACTGGTACCCCTGGGGACCGGAGGCCTTTGACCGCGCCAGGCGGGAGGACCGGCCGATCTTCCTCTCCATCGGCTATTCCACCTGTCACTGGTGCCACGTCATGGCCCACGAGTCCTTCGAGGACCCCGAGGTCGCGGCGCTGATGAACGAGGCCTTCGTCAACATCAAGGTCGACCGCGAGGAGCGGCCGGACATCGACGGCGTCTACATGGCCGTGTGCCAGATGATGACCGGCGGAGGCGGCTGGCCCCTGACGATCCTGATGACCGCGGACCGGCGGCCGTTCTTCGCCGGGACCTACATCCCACGGACCACCCGCTTCGGCAGGATCGGGATGCTCGACTTCGTGCCGCGGATCCAGGAGATCTGGACCAGCCGGCGCGGGGACCTGCTCGAGGCCGCGGACCAGATCACCCAGGCGCTGCGCCGGACCACGGGGGCGAGGACCACGCCCCCGCCCGGCGTGGCCGAGGCCCCAACCATCGAGACGGTCGAGCTCGGCTTTCGCCAGCTCGCCCGGACGTTCGACGCGGAGCACGGCGGGTTCGGCCACGCCCCCAAGTTCCCCACCCCGCACATGCTGACCTTCCTGCTGCGCTACCACCAGCGCACGGGGGCGCCCGAGGCGCTGGAGATGGTCGAGACCACGCTCCGCAACCTGCGCCGGGGCGGGATCTACGACCAGCTGGGCTTCGGCTTCCACCGCTACTCCACCGACGAGCGCTGGCTCGTCCCGCACTTCGAGAAGATGCTCTACGACCAGGCGCTGCTCGCGCTGGCCTACCTCGAGGCGTACCAGGTCGGCGGCGACGAGCTCCACGCCCGGACGGCGCGAGAGATCTTCACCTACGTGCTCCGCGACATGACCGACACCGGGGGCGGCTTCCACTCGGCAGAGGACGCGGACAGCGAGGGCGAGGAGGGCAAGTACTACCTCTGGACCGCCGACGAGCTGCGCCGGGTGCTGGGCGAGGCCGACGCGCGCCTCGCCACCGAGCGCTTCGGCGTGCGCGAGGAGGGCAACTTTCGCGACGAGGCCACCGGCCAGCTGTGCGGCGCGAACATCCTGCACCTGCGCGCCGACCCCGACGGGGACGAGCGGATGGAGGCGATCCGCGCCCGGCTCCTCGAGCAGCGCGAGCGCCGGGTGCGCCCGGCCCGCGACGACAAGATCCTCGCCGACTGGAACGGGTTGATGATCGCCGCCCTGGCCCGCGGGGCGCAGGTCCTCGGCGAGGAGTCCTACGCGGCGGCGGCGAGCCGCGCCGCCGAGTTCGTGCTGACCCGCATGCGCGGCCCGGACGGCGCCCTGCGGCACCGCTTCCGCGACGGCGACGCCGCCTTCCCGGCGCTGCTCGACGACCACGCGTTCCTGGTCTGGGGGCTGATCGAGCTCTACCAGGCGACCTTCGAGCCGCGTCACCTGGAGCGCGCCCTCTCCCTCAACCGGGAGATGCTGGAGCGCTACTGGGATCCCGAGCGCGGCGCGCTGTTCACCGCCGCCGCCGACGCCGAGGACCTGCTCGTGCGCCAGAAGTCGATCCACGACGGGGCCGTCCCGTCGGGCAACTCCGTCGCGCTGTGGAACCTGCTGCGCCTCTGCCGGATCACCGGCGAGGCGGCGCTCGAGGAGCGGGCCGACGCCCTGGCCCGCAGCTTCTCCGAGCGCGTCGGCGCCGGCCCCGCGGCGTTCACCCAGTTCCTGGTCGGCCTGGACTTCGGGCTGGGCCCGACCCACGAGGTCGTCGTGGCCGGCGATCCGGGCGCGGGCGAGACACGGCAGGTGCTGCGCCGGCTTCAGCGCGCCTACCTGCCCCGCGCTGTCCTGCTGCTGCGGCCCGACGACGAGGGCCAGGCGGCGGCGCTCGCCGCCCTCGTCCCGTCCATCGCCGCCCAGCGGGCCATCGACGGCCGGCCGACGATCTACGTCTGTCAGGGCTTCGAGTGCCGGCGGCCGACCACCGACGTGGCGCAGGCCCTCGCCGCGCTGGCGGGCGAAGGCTCAGAGGGCGACTAGCACGCGGGCTCGCATGCCGCCGGTCTGGCGCGCCTCCAGCCCCCCACCGGGCTTCTGGACCACGAGAAACCCCTCGACGCCGGGCACCCGCTCAAGCATCGCCAGGGCCTCGTCGGCGCCGAGCACCACCGCCGCGGTGGCCAGAGCGTCGGCCGCGGTGGCGCTCCGCGCGCGCACCGTGGCGCTGACCACCTCGCGGGGGGAGTCCCCGCTGCGCGGATCGAAGATGTGGGACACCCGCCCCCCGCGGGTGGCGACGAACTTGAGGTAGGTGCCGCTCGTCGTCACCGCGCCGCCCCGAAGCTCCAGCGCGGCGATCCGCTCCCGCGGCCGCACCGGGTGCGGCACCCCGATGATCCAGGGCGACCCATCCGGCCTGGGACCGACGGCCCGCAGATCGCCGGCCGCGTTGATCAGGCCGTGGCGCACGCCGGCCCGGCGGAGCACGCCCACGGCGCGATCGACGCCGTGCCCGACGGCGATACCGCCGAGGTCCAGCGACATGCCGTCCCTGGCGAAGCCCAGCCGCCCGCCGTCGAGGTGCAGCCGCTGGAGGCCGACCCGCTCGAACGCCGAGCGCAGCAACCAGCGGGGGGGGCGGCCCGGCTGACCCCGAAAGCCCCAGGCCTCGACCAGGGGCCCCACGGTGGGGTCGAACGCGCCGTCGGTGAGCCGGTTGTAGCCCGCGCACTCGGCGATCAGCGCGCCGAGGGCGGGCGAGACCGCGAAGCTGCCCTCGTGACGGGCGGCGCGGTTGAGCTGTCCGAGCTCGCTCTCCGGTCGAAACGCCGAGAGGCGCTCCTCGGTCCGGGCGAGCTCCTCGAGCGCCACGGCGGCCGCGGCGGCCTGCCCGGCCGGCAGGGTGATCTGAACCCAGGACCCCATGGCCGTCGCGTCCACCCGGTGGAGCTCCGCCTGCGACCGCGCCCGGCGCAAGCCGAGCCCGGCGCCGGCGAGGGCCAGCCCCGCCGCGCCGCCCGCGGCCCAGATGAACGTCCTGCGCTCGACCCGCTTCTGTTCGTTCTTCATCGCTCCCTCTCTGTGTGGCTCACTGCTTGAGGATCGCCCGGGCCGCGTTGGCGCCCGACATCAGCACCGCCGACTGCCCCCCGCCCGGGAAGGACCAGGCCCCCGCCATGTAGAGGTTGTCGATCCCCTTGAGCTGGGTCGTCGCCATCCGCGCCGTCATGCTCTGGCTGATGATGTTGTCCCAGCCAAAGATCGAGCCCCGCGGGTTGAGCGTGAACATGGAGAGGGTCACGGGGGAGGCCACCTCGACCACCTCCAGGTGCCCACGCAGGTCGGGCAGGAAGCGCTCGGCGCGCCGGACGAGCGCCGCGGCGATCTTCTCCTTCGCCGCCCGGTGGCTGGCGTGCCCGCCGGCCCAGCCCCACTGCTTGCCGCAGTCGTAGCCCAGCTGGCCGGTGATCTCGATCACGTTCTTGCCGGGGGGCGCCGTCGACGGATCGATCATCGTCAGGTTGGAGAGGGTGAAGGGCGTGCGCTCCACGTCGCAGTCATCCACGGTCTTGAAGTTCTGGTGGGGATCGAGGGTCTCCGAGACCATGATCTCGTGCGTGTTGACGAAGGCCTTGCTGTAGTCCACGTCGACCCCGAGGTAGACCACGAAGGCCGAGAGCCCGACCTTCCACTTGGCGTAGGTGTCCCGGTCGGACTTGTCGACCTTGTCGGCGCCGATCAGCTTGTTGATCGTCGCCGGCCCGCTGGCGTTGGAGACGACGTGGTCGGCCTCGTAGCACAGGTCGTCGTCGGTCTCGACCCGCACGGCCCTGCCCTTGTCGACCACGATCCGCGTGGCCAGGGTGCCGAGCCGGATCGTGCCGCCGTTCTCCTCGACCACGTCGGCCAGCGCCCGGACCACTGACTCGGATCCCCCGACGAAGTTGTAGTAGCCGTAGCGGTGGTAGCTGGTCCACATCACGAGGAAGTAGGCGGCGCTCAGCTGCTCGGGCTCCGTGCCGGCGAAGCCGACGAGCTGCGTGTAGAGGGTGAGCAGCAGTGGGTCCTTGATGTGCTGCTTGAGGAAGGTGGCCAGCGACTGCTGCGAGAGCTGCTGGAACCTGAGCAGGTCGGGCAAGGGGGGCAGATCGGGGGTCTGGCCCGCCTCGTAGGCCATGTAGGCCCGCAGGAACCGGTCGGCGAACTCGGACTCCTGAAACAGGGCGTCGATGCCCGCTGCCTCGCCGGGGAAGCGCTGCTTCAGCGCACTCCGATACTGCTCGATGTCCTGGGGCACGGAGAAGGCGAAGCCCGGGTAGACCACGCGGTAGATCGTCGGCTGCTTGATCGGCTTGACCCGGTCCCAGATGCCGAGCTCCTTGAAGATCTCGACGTTGGTCCCACCCGGGTCGAGCCCGTCGAAGCCGTGCAGCGAGACCTCGAAGCGGTAGCCCTTGCGGCGGAAGCCGGTCATGTAGCCCCCGACCTTGTAGTGCTTCTCGATCACCACGACCTTCTTGCCCGCCCGGGCCAGGCTCGCCGCCGCCGCCAGACCGCCGCCGCCCGCGCCCACCACCACCACGTCCGCCTTCCGGGTCGCCGGGCAGCCGGTGGTCTCCTCGTACTTGTGGCAGGTGGCGCACTCGACAGGGTCCCTCAGCTTCACCTCCGGGTGCTTGCTCCCGTGGCAGCCGCCGCAGGCCTTGTCCGCCAGGCCGTGCTCGGGGCGGGGCTTCATCCTGTCCGCCCCGTTGCCGCCGTGGCACACGCTGCAGCTCGCCGGGCTATCCCCGCCGTGGGTCGTGGCGTGGCACCCGGAGGTGTGGCAGCCCACCCGGCGCCAGCCCGGGTGCTTCTGGGTCAGCACCGTCGTCGGAGCGCCCGGGGTGGCGGAGGCCGTGGAGTGGATGGTCAGCGACTCCACGGCTTCCTGCGCGGCCTCGCCGTGCGCGCCGCCGTCGGCCGGCGCCGCCGGAGCTCCCTCGCCGCCGCAGGCGACGAGCGCCGCGCAGGCCGCGAGGACGAACAACCTCGAAAAACACGCAGTCTGTCTCACGGAAGCTAGGTGCGCCTCGGGCGCCCCAGGTCGCAGCTACCCCGCCGGGGAGGCGGAAGGCCGCGAGATAAGGCGCTCCTCGAGCAGGCCGTGGAAGCGCTCGGGGACCGCCGCGGCCCGGGCCTCGAAGCGCCAGCCCAGGAACAGGCCGCAGGCCGCGCAGGCGGCGGGACGCCAGGCGTAGCCCGGGAACCAGGTATGCTCCCCGCTCGAGAAGTCGTCGTGATCCAGGCCGGTGGTCTCGGCCAGGGTCACGATGGGGCAGAGCAGGCCGTGGGGGTTGACGTAGGTCTTGCGCGGCGGGCGGCCCATCACGCGGCAGATGGCGTCGCGGCGCGAGATCAGCGCCCCGCAGGCCGCGCAGTGCAGCGTCTCCCCCTTGCCCGAGCGCCCGACCCCGATGAAGAGCAGCACGCCGCCCCCGCCGGCTGCCTACTTGCCGATGAAGCGCAGCTGGTCCAGCGCCCGCTGTATCATCGGCAGCGTGACCACGCCATCCCGGGCGAGGCGCGAGAAGGTCTCGGCGTCGAGCTTCATCCGGCCGAGGCCCAGGCGGTGGTCGTGGGTGTGGGGCTGTGCCGCGGGGGTCTGGGTCAGCGCCGAGCGCTTCATCCCCGCCAAGTCCTTCTCCGGCGCCCAGCCCGGCGGGCTGGACACCGGCGTCAGCCCGTCGCCGCCGATGTCGACCCAGATCGGGTTGGTGATCGCGTAGGGCCGGACGATGGACATCGAGGGAGAGAGCGGCATGCGCAGCGAGCGCAGCGGCGGGAGCAGCGGGGTCAAACGCTGGATCAGCTCGAAGATGCCGAGGCGCGCCACCGGCGTCGAGGAGTAGACCGGCGCCAGGGTCTTGCCGTCGAGCCCCATCGCGGCGACCACGTACCACGCGTCGCGGTCGGGCCTGTCGGTGATCACCCCGTCGAAGTCCACCACCTTGTCGTTGGGCGAGCGGATGCAGCGGCTGTTGTCGTCGCAGTCCACCGTGGCGGTGATCGTCTTGATCAGCTGCCCGTTGCGGTAGACCTCGATCCGGTCGACGTCGAACCAGAGCGGCGACTGCACCCGGAGCTTGAGCGAGACCTCCTCCCCCTTGTTCGCCTTGACCACGGCGCCATAGGTCTCGCCGTTCAGCGTGAGCTCGACGAACGGCCCGTGGCTGGGGAAGGTGTGCATCGCGTGCACCTGGTCGGCCACCTCGCCCGAGTCGATGCGATCCGGCAGATCGGTGGACAGCTTGACGTAGTTGCGCGGCACGCCGGCCTCGGTGCTGTAGGTCCCGTGGCTGTCGGAGTTGCCGAGGATCGGCCGCCGGATGCCGCGGTTAAGCAGCTGGAACCAGTCGTCCACCGTGCCCCGCAGGGTCACGCAGGGGTCGGTGGCGAGCGCGGCGATCACCGGCGCGCAGGCCGCCTTCTGCGTGTCGCAGCGCGGCCGCATCGGGTCCTTGCACTGCTCGTCGGCGAGGCAGGGCAGCACGCACTGCCCCGAGACGCACTTCTCCTTCGCGCTGCCGAAGCTTGTGCAGTCGGCGTCCGCGCCGCAGGTCCCGGGCAGGCGCGCGCAGGCCTTTCGGCCCGCCCCGCGATCCTGGCAGGCCTCGCGCCCGGCGGCGACGAGGGTCGCGTCGCACTCGCTGTCGTCGGCGCAGGCCGAGATGCAGGCGCCCGTCGCCTCGTCGCAGAGCGACCCCGGGCCGCACTCCTCGTCCGCCGTGCAGCGGCAGATGAAGTGCGTGTTGGAAAAGCCGATGGCCGAGACCTGCTCCTTTGGCGTGCGCTCGAGGAAGTCGCGCTGGTAGGAGGCCGAGAGCTCGAGCAGCCGCCGCTGCCCCTCGTCGTAGCTCGGCGCCCTCTGCTTGATCAGCTTGGCAAGCGCCATGTTGTAGCCCCGGACCTCCTGGTAGGTCGGCCGCCGGATGAGGTCGAAGTTCTTGCCGTTGAAGGCCTCGAGGGCGTCGAAGTCCCCCGAGAAGTTCGTCGGCGACAGGATCGGGTTGAACATCGAGGTGATCGAGAAGGTCACGTCCATGCTGAAGGGATCGATGCTGTAGAAGGTGAAGTGGTCGTAGAAGTGGGCGACGAAGACCACGGTGCGCTCGAGCCCCAGGGACCCGTGCTCCCGGAGCCACTTGTAGATGCCGGACGGGGTCACGTTGGTCCAGTCGGGCCCGTCGTCGGTGCCGGGGTTGTGGGTCGGGTCGTCCTGGATCCAGTGCAGCGCGCCGTTGAGATCGGCGTTCTCGTCGAAGCGCAGCGGGAAGCCGATGAAGTGGCCGTAGTCCAGGGGCGAGACCTCTTGCCCGATCTGGCTCTTGACCCAGCTCTGGAGCCCGAGCCTGTAGATCGTCGGCCCGTAGTCGGTGAGGTAGTCGTGGTCCGAGGCGCTGAGCAGCTCGACCCCCTCGGCCGCGTAGGAGGTGACGCGCCGGTCGTAGTCGAGCCCCGAGTCCGGGCTGCCCGGGCCGTGGACGTGGAAGTCGGCCGAGATCCAGCCCCGGGTGTCCATGACCCGGGGCAGCACGGCCTTGATCCGGCGCACCATGTTCCCGGGCAGCTCGACGAACTGGCGGCTGATCCCGTACTCCGGCCCGCGAGAGATGATGACCTCGTAGCTCCCGGGCGGCAGGTGCACGCGCCCCTTGCCCGAGGCGGTCTGGACCACCTGGACGGTGTTGTCGGCATAGCGGGTCCCGCCGTGGGACAGGGGGTAGACCCCCTCGGAGAGCTTGCAGGCGCAGGTCGTTCCGTCCCAGCGCTGGTCCGGCCGGCAGTCACCGGCCCCGCGGTAGCCCGCCGTGGGGCGGCAGATCCGCGCCGTGGTGTCACAGGATTCGCCCTCGTCGCAGTCCGCGTCCGCCGCGCACTCGGGGAAGCAGTGGCCGATGGTCAGCTTGGCCGGGATGTAGCGCCCCGTGGCGTCCTGGATGTCGTAGTCCAGCGTCGAGGAGTGACCGGCGACCAGGGTCAGCCGCGCGATGCGGTTCTCGCCCACGCGGACCGGGTAGAGGCCCGAGGGGCGGCGGTCCTTGGAGTGGGCGACGAGGATGTAGCGGCACTCCGGCGAGGGACAGGCGATCGCGGGCGGCCCCGCGACCGGCAGCGGACCGCCGAAGCTGCCATCCTTGACCTCGTCCATGCCGGTGTCGCTGCGGAAGTGCGAGATGATGCCCTTGAAGCCCTCGGGGTTCTCGGCCGTCGCCGTCTCCTGCCGGTGCTGGGCCAGGAGCTGCTCGTAGGTCCGCGCGCCGACCTCGGCGTCGGAGAGGCGGTCCCAGGCCGCGGGGACCTTGTAGACGAAGATGTCCATGCCGGAGATCGGTGTGCGGTCGTGGTGGTCGACCACGTGCCCCTCGACCTGGCCGATGGGGATCCGCTGCACCTTGTAGAAGCCGGCGAGGGCCGAGGCCGCGTCGCCCTTGCCCACCGAGACATAGCGCCGGTAGCGCAGCTGCTTTCCCTTGAGGCACTCCGGCTCGCTGCGCTTGCAGGCGTAGCGGTTGGTCATCGAGACGGTGAAGGTCTCGGAGAAGACCGGGATCATCACCTCGCCGGCGGTGTTGTAGTAGGCGTACGAGACATCATCGGCCACGGCGACGAGGTAGCGCAGGGCCAGCGGCTTGGAGAAGACGTCCTGGCCCGTGTCGAACAGGCTGCGCACGTAGCTCTCGTGGTCGAAGCCGTTGCCCGGGGTGAAGGTGCGGGCCTTGCCCGAGACCAGGGCCAGGTCCCCGGCCATGATCCCGGCGAGCTTCTGGTCCGGCTTGCGGCAGCGCTTCATCTCCATGTTCAGCCCGGCGACCTTGAGGTTGAGCAGCAGGTCGTCGCAGACCTGACCCACCGGGCAGGGCTGCTTGGCGCAGTCCTGCCCCGTGTGCTCGCCGAGCATGATGTCGAGCAGACCGGTCTGGGTCTTGAGCTCGTCCATGTCCACCGGCGTGGGCTGCTCGGTGTCGTCGAACCTCGCCGAGGTGGTGATCCGCACGTAGTCCTCGCCGGGGCAGAGGTCGTAGTCGGTGGTCATCTCCAGCTTGCTCGGGTCGTAGACCGCCTTGCCGTCGGCCTTGGGCTGGATCGCCAGGTCGAGCAGCGCGATGATCCCCATGATGTTGTCGCCCCTGCCGGTGGCGGTGACCCGGACGCACTCGTCGTTCCCCTCGGGGCACGGCGCGGCGCCCACCGCGTCGCAGGCGCCCTGGCTCATCCGGCTCGAGGCGTTGACGTGGAGGTTGACCATCGAGCCGTACTCGTAGAACGCGTCGCGTCCCCGGCCCACGCCGTAGCGGTGGTGTGGGCGCTGCAGGTCGAGGTCGATCAGGCTCCCGTTGGCGATGGGGTTCACGCTGCGGATGTTGTGGCGCCCGTGGATCACCGCGCGGATCCGGTCGTTCTCGAGCAGGTAGTCTCCGGGGCGCCCCAGGGCGGCCGGCCCGCCGATGGTCTGGGCCATGGTCTCGATCTGGAACACCCGGGCGAAGCGGTCCTCGGCCTCGCAGCCCGCCGCGAGCGCCGCCGTCGCCAGGAGAGCCAGACAGGTCTCGGTGCCGATCCTCATCTTCGACACCTAGAACATCGCCTGGAGCTGGGCGAACCCGATGTCGTTCTCGACCTTGGGCCCCTCGCGCTCGTCACGGTTGATGTAGTTCACCTGCAGCTTGAGGTTGTCGCGGTAGAGGTAGAGGTTGAGCCCCGCGGTGATCAGCTGCTGCGTGCCGAAGGTGGGCAGGTTCTCCACGTCCTTGTAGTACTCGTAGCGCACGGCGACCTGGAGCAGCTGCTTCCAGACGAAGGCGCTGATCTCGCCGGCCACGCCCCAGCGGCTGGTGTCGCCCGCCTCGATCGGGCCGCCGGTGGGCTCGTCGTCGGGCTGTGTCTTCATCCAGAGCAGCTCGGCGAGGAGGCGCGTGCGCCAGCCCTGGAGCTGCAGACTGCCGCCGGCGCGGTGCGAGTTGACCGCCGGCCCGTCCTCGTAGACGTAGCCCCCGCCTACGCTGACGCGCAGCGCCCGGGGCACGAAGGACTCCGGCTTGCCGAGGATGTTCAGCTGGACATAGCCCGCGCCGGAGAGGCCAGCGAGGCGGTTGCCCGAGGTGACCCCGTCGGAGCCGTTGTACAGGCCCGCGGCGTACTGCAGGCGCCAGACGTCGCCGGCCACGGTGAGCCCCACCCGGCGGTCGGGGGCGACGTGGCCCACCATCAGCGGGCGCTCGATCATCGTCAGGCGCGAGCTGCTCTGCAGCGAGAAGGCGGAGAAGGGCGCCTTGTCCAGGCCGACCTTGACCCGGGCGAAGGGGAAACGCTTCCACTCGATCCGCGCGTCGAGGATCTCGTTGCCCTGGTCCCCGCCCTGGGACGCGACCGCCGCGTCCTTGAGGTCCACGGCGAGGTAGTAGCTCCAGTCCGCGAGCAGGTCTCCGCCGAAGCCGAAGCGCGCCCGGCGCACGCGGAACCCCTCGGTGTCCGCCGGGTCGTCGAACTCGATGGCCGCCTCGTCGCCGACGTAGAACGCTCCCTGGACCTGGATCATCCCGCCGACCTTGAGCGTGAAGCCGCCCCGGCGGAAGAGCTCGACCCCGGTGGACATGTCGTCCTGGACCAGCTCCGCGTCGATGTCGGCGGCCTCGGCGCGCAGAGCCTCATGCGGCGCGGTGGAGATGGGCGGCGCCGTGGGCTCCGGCGGGGGCGTGGGCGCGGGTGCCGGCTCCGTCGTGGGCGGCGGCTCGCTGGGCATCGACGTGGGCTCGTCCTGGGCTTGGGCGGCGATTGTCAGGAGCAGGATACCGGTGGCGGGGACGACGGACAGCAGAAGGCGGGACATTCGGTTCACCTCGTGTGGTTCGGCAGCACGTGCACGGTAGCACCGGGCTCGATAGCGGGCAACGCGGGTCGTCCGACAAATATGGTCCGTGATAACGAGTCGTTCAAGCGAGATGCCGTGGTATGCTCCACGGAGCGAGGACCGAACGATGAAAGCACCGACCCTGATCCGGCTCGCCGCTGCCCTCGGCGCCCTGCTGCTCGCCGCGGGCGCCTGCGGCGACGACGTCTGCGAGGCGGCCTACGACAAGATGGAGGCCTGCGTGGCCAACCTGGACTGCAACAAGCTCGATCCGCTCGAGCGGGACAAGTGCGTCAAGACCAAGAGCTCCTGGGCCCAGTACTCGGGGAACAAGACGACCTACACCACGGCCTGCGGCGCGGACTCGAGCCTCAAGGCCGAGGCGGAGAAGGTCGCCGACTGCGCCCTGGACCCCAAGACCTGCCTCTGCCCCTGACCCTCTGCTAGTCCCCGGGGCGGATCCCGAAGGAGCCCATGTCTGCCGGCTCCACGCTGTCCGGGCTCACCTCGGGCCCCGCGTCCCGCGGCCCACCCTCCGCCGGGCCGTCGGGCGGCGCCGCCTCGGTCAGGTCCGGCCGGATCCCGGTGACCGGGGGTGGGCCGTCCTGGCCCAGGTCCAGGGGCAAGTCCGGGCGGCTGCCGGTGTCGGCGGTCCCGCCGCACTCGGTGAGGCTCACCGCCGCGGCCCCGGCGGCCACGGCCCCGAGGAACGTCCGGCGGCGCAGGTTGGACGCCGAGATATCGATGTTGCGGACGCTCGAGCGGAGCTGGTGCTCGGGGATCGCGCGCAGCATGGCGAGCTCGGTCTCCTTGAGGGCGAACCCGCGCTCGCGCACGGCAGCGTCGCGGCGGCTGATCAGGGCCTCGCAGAACGCCTCGTCCACCGCCGCCGCGTAGAGCACCTGCTCGACGCCCACCGGGATCCCCCGTCGTCGACCTTCGTGTCCCATCGGCACCTCCCTGATCCAGAATAACACAGAGCGCGGATTGGAGGTCACTGCACGGTGCGGTCGACGACGAGCCTCAGGCCCTTCGCGGTCCTGTCGCCGGCGACCACCTCGAGGGTGACCAGGTTCCAGCGTTTCAGCGGCGGCTTGAAGCGGTGCGAGACCTGGGGCCCGCGGGTCTCCTTGCGCGTGCCGTCGCCGAAGTCCCAGCGGTAGCGCTCGAAGCGCACGCCCGCCGTGCGCGACGGCTTGGCCGCCAGGCGCACCTGGCCCGGGCTGACCAGCTCCCAGCGGAAATCGGCGAAGACGGCGCCCTGCAACAGCCCGGCCACGCACTCGCCGCCGCCCAGGGGGCGCCGCAGGGTCCAGGCGCAGGCCCCGCCCTCGGGGACGACCAGCGTGGTCAGGGTACCGGAGAGCGGCGCGACGAGCTCGGCCCACATCCCGCTTTGGGGTCGTCCCGCGTCGAGCCAGTGCCAGGCCCGCGCCGAGCCGCCCGCGGCGACCTCGATCACCACGGTGCCGCCGGTGCACGGGGCGCCGTGGAGCCGCACCGCCGGCCGCTTCCCCTCGCAGGGGGGCAGGTCCCGCGGCGGGGCGGGCTCGGCGGCGGGACGCTCGAGCCGTGGGGCCGCTGCCGCCACCAGGAACGTCACGCTGTCGCGGGCCTTGGTCCCGGAGCGGCGCGCGGTGACCTTGACCGTGTAGCTCCCCGGCCTGGACGGGGCGGTCCAGCTTTCGCGCTGCCGGTCGAGCCCGGGCCCCTCCCAGACAAGCTCCACGCGGTCGCGATCCGCCGGGGTCAGCCGCAGCCGCAGGGGCACCCGCTGGCCAGCGACCACGACGTAGCGCGGCGGGTCGAGCAGCACACGCAGGGGCAGGTCGCGACCGCGGGTGAGCCAGAGGTAGCCCGGGATCGCCAGGCTCACCGCGAGGAGCAGCGTGACGAGCAGCGGCAACGCCAGCCGCCGGGTGCGGCGCTCCTCAAGCTCCATCGCAGGTCATCCAGGTGCGGATCATTCCCAGGCGGTCGCCGGCGCTCTCCGCGCCCCTGATCCGGAGCTTCGGCAGCTTGCCCCGGCCGTCGAGCGGGAAGCGCAGCAGCGTCTGGTCCCGGCGCAGGGGGATCAGGATCGCCCTGCCCAGCACCACCAGATCCGGGCCGACCAGCTCCCCCAGGCGGAAGTCGAACAGGGTCTTTCCCCGACCGTCCATCACCGCGATCCAGACGTCGCCGGTGCTCGAGAGCATGTTGAGCACCATCCTGTCGCCCGCCGGGATCATCCGCCGCACGACCATCTCGAGCCGGAGGCGCCGCACGACCTCCAGGCTCTCCCGGTCCACGACCGACACGGTGCCGTCGGTGGCCAGGGTGCCAGGGCCCGAGGCGTGGGCCACGTTGAGCCGGCCCGCGGGCCCGAGGATCGCCTCCCGCGCCCCCGGGGGGAGCTCCCGGCGCCGGCGGACCCGGCCCTGCCCGTCGAGAGCGACGAGGGAGGAGCGGACGTAGACCTGGTCGCCCAGGGTCTCGACCCGGCGCTCGATCACCAGCGCGCCCCGGCCCAGCGGCGCGACGGAGGCCGCGGCCCCCTCGAGCGGGACGCGGCGCACCACGGCGAGCTTGCCGGCGTCGACCAGGCTGACCTGCCCCGGGGGACCCTCGGGCGGCGTCGCGTGGCCGACCCACAGGCGCCCGGCGCAGTCCCAGCTCAGGCTCTGGGGCAGGGGCGGGAGGTCGACGGTGCGCTCCAGCGCGCCGCTCCTCGTGTTTACCACGAAGAGGCGTGGAACATCGGCCCCCTGACGCCCGGCGACCAGGCCGAAGAGCTTGCCCCGCGGGCTGACGGCAAAGTCGAGCAGGCGCCCGACCCCCGGGGCCCAGCTGTCCGGGTATACGGTCCTGAGCGCCTTCCCGCTGCCCGGGTCGACCTCGACGATGCGGTCGTCGAGCTCGGGGAAGTGGACGAAGAGCGGGCTCCTGGCCACGCTCCGCGGTGTGGCCACCGGACGGCCGCCGGGCCCTGAGCCGCGCTCGCCGGAGCAGCCGACGGCCAGCGTCAGCAGGAGCAGCGGCGTCCAGCACCTTCGCCCGTGGGAGCGGGTGTCCAAGGGCCTAGCCTAGTCCGCCTTGGTCTTGAAGTCCTTGCCGACCCAGCCCTTGGCCAGCACGAGCATCACCGTGGAGGAGACGGCGATGACGCCGTAGATCAGCCACATCGTCCCGGTGTCCATCGGCCCCTCCTTGGGGCAGTAGCGCTGCAGGAACCAGCCCGAGTAGAGCGGCACGATGAGCTTGGTCAAAAACCAGGGGAACTGGGCCACGCCCATGTAGGCGCCGGTGCGGCCCTCCGGCGCGATCTCGGCCGCGTACTGCAGGAAGCGCGGCTGCCACATCGCCTCGCCCAGGGTCATGATGAACAGGTAGGGCACCAGGGTCCACCACTGAGGTCCGAGGGCGAGCAGGAAGGTCGGCGCGGCCATCACCAGCGTGCCGATGATCATCATGTTGTAGACCTTCCGCTTCTCGGTGAGCACCGTGACGATGGGCACCATGACGAAGATCAGCAGCGGGTTGAAGTTCACCGCCTTCTCGAAGTTGATGCTGATCCAGGGCCAGCTCTGGGCGAAGGCCCGCTCGACGTACATCGGCAGGGTGAGCCAGTTGTGCGCGAACAGGGTCTGCACGGGGATCAGGCAGAAGATAAAGAACGAGAACTTCACATTGGCCAGGGGGTGGTTGGCGAGCCAGCCCAGCACGCCCGTGCCCCTGGGGGCCGGCGCCGCGTCCTTCTCTCCGTCCGCGCCCTCCCCTCCCCCGCTGTCCTTCTGCTCCTTCGCCTTCTTGCGCTCCTGCTCCCGCAGGCGCGTCACCGCCTCGACCGTGCCCCGGGTGAGGATCAGCGCGGTGAGCACCAGCGAGCCCACGGTGAGCCCGGTGAGCATCCAGAACACGCCGCGGATCCCCGCCGACTTGCGGATCGGGGTGAACCAGGTCGGGATCCAGCCGCCGAGGTTCATCAGGGCGTAGAGCATGGCGTAGCCCATCCCCGCGGTCTTCTCGGTCGTGAACTGGCGCACGGCGGCGTAGGCCGCGGGCTGGTACATGCCGTAGCCGACCACCACCAGCAGGATGCCGCCGGTGGCGATGCCGTTGAGCGGGGTCCAGATGCTGCCCCCCTGCAGCCCGAGGTAGGGCGCGGCCGAGAGCGCGACGCGCCCGCCGAGCATCAGGATGAAGGCGAGGATCAGCGCGATGCGCACGCCCCAGCGGTCGGCGAGGGTGCCGAAGAAGAACATCGAGATGGTGATGCCCCAGGTCAGCACGCCGACCATGCGCCCGGCCCAGACATCGTCCAGGTTGACGTACTGGTTGAAGTACATCGCCAGGTAGCCGAGGATGCCCCAGTAGGCCACGCCCTCTAGGAAGTAGGGGATGTTGATCCCCTGCAGCGCGCGCTCGGCGTGGATCAGGTCGATGAAGGGCTGGAAGATCTCCCGGGCCGGGCTCGGCTTGGGCGGCTCGGTCTCGACGCCTGGCGCGGCGTACGGGTTGTCGGTTTCCTTCTCGTCGCTCATGGTGGGCATCAACCCACG